>Ga0209023_10005743_pt1 | contig 13407 bp, 4 predicted proteins | sample LakOneMetagenome_FD_187468 | JGI IMG/M metagenome (GOLD analysis project Ga0209023, IMG submission 187468) | Freshwater and sediment microbial communities from Lake Erie, Canada (SPAdes) (version 2) | ecosystem: Environmental > Aquatic > Freshwater > Lentic | place: Lake Erie, Canada | collected...
TCAAGTACAACCCTCCGTGTGACCTCGGTGCCCGCCGGTCCGCCGCTCGGAGGGTTGTACTTGAAGCCGCCGTCCTCGGGAGGGTTGTGCGAGGGCGTGACGACGATGCCGTCAGCGAACCCGGCGCGCCGACCTCGGTTGAAGTGCACGATGGCGTGAGAGACCACAGGGGTCGGCGTGAACCCGCCGTCTCGGTCGATCATGACGTCGACGCCATTGGCTGCCAGCACCTCGAGTGCGGTCATGAATGCTGGCTCCGACAGCGCATGCGTGTCCTTGCCGAGGAAGAGTGGACCGTCAATCTGGTGGCCGCGCCTGTAGAGACAGATGGCCTGCGTGATCGCCAGAATGTGCGCCTCGTTGAAGGTTCGGGCCAACGCCGTTCCGCGATGACCCGACGTGCCGAAGCGCACGCGCTCGTCCGGGACGGCCGCGTCGGGGTGCTCGCCGAAGTAGGCGGCCAGCAGTCGGGACACGTCGAGGAGCATCGAGATAGGCGCCGGCTTTCCGGCCAACGGGTTGTTCGCGGTCATCCGAGCGTCACTTGTATGTGATGAGTCGTTGCGTCATCAGCCAGGGCCACCTGCGATGGGGCGGTGGGCAGCACGGCGCCGTCGAGTACCAGCCGCGACACGCCTCGGTTCACGCCGTTCGGGTTTTCGATCGCGATCTCGTACCGTGCGGAGTGGTGCCGGAACACGATCGTGAATCCTAGCCAAGTCTTGGGGATGCAGGGGTCGATCAGCAGGTCGGAGCCGCGCAGTTTGAATCCGAGAATCCATTCGAGACCGGCGCGGTACATCCAGCCCGCCGACCCGGTGTACCACGTCCATCCGCCGCGCCCGACGTGCTGCGGCTCGGCATAGACGTCGCCGCACACCACATAGGGCTCCACCTTGTACCGCGCGACGTCGTCTGGAGTGGCACCGTGGTTGACGGGATTGAGCAGGTCGAAGAGTTCGACGGCCTTGTCGCCGTCGCCCAGCATCGCGAACGCGATGACCGACCAGAGCGCCGCGTGGGTGTACTGACCGCCGTTCTCGCGGATGCCAGGCGGGTAGCCTTGAATATATCCAGGGTCCTTGGTCGGATGTTCGAACGGTGGCGCGAAGATGAGCGCCAGCCGCTGGTCGCGGCGGATCAACTGTTCGCTCACGGCGGCCATCGCGGTTGTCGCCCGCCCACTCGGAGCAGCGCCAGACAGGACGCCCCACGACTGCGCGATGGAATCGATGCGGCATTCCGCGCTGCTCGTGCCACCGAGCACCGTGCCGTCGTCAAAGTAGGCCCGACGGTACCACCCGCCGTCCCACCCGCTGTGTTCGAGCGATATTTCCAACAAGGATGCGTGCTGCCTCCACGGGGCGGCACGGTGTGATTCGCCGCGGCGCTCCGCGATGGGCGCAAGCGCCGACAGTGCGGCGTGGAGAAACCACGCCAGCCACACGCTCTCGCCCTTGCCTCCCTCGCCGACACGATTCAGTCCGTCGTTCCAATCGCCCGTTCCCATCAAGGGCAGCCCATGAACGCCGACCGCAAGGCTGGCATCAAGGGCTCGCGCGCAATGCTCGAAGACCGTGGCCTGTTCCACCGTGATCGATGGCAGGAAGTACGACTCCTGCTGATCGGCTCTCAATTCGGGGCCATCGAGAAACGGCACCAGTTGGTCAAAGACACCGGCATCTCCGGTGATCGTGGCGTACTGGGTGACGGCGTAGACCAGCCACAGGCGATCATCGGCAATGCGCGTGCGCACACCCTGTCCTGAAGGCGGCAGCCACCAGTGCTGCACATCCCCCTGCACGAACTGGCGCGACGCCGCGCGGAGCAGGTGCTCGCGCGCCAGATCTGGCCTACAGACGCAGAGCGCAAGCACATCCTGGAGCTGGTCCCGGAATCCGTAGGCCCCACTCACTTGGTAGAACCCGGCGCGGGCCCATACCCGGCATCCGAGAGTCTGGTACAGCAGCCATCGGTTCAGCATCAGATCCATGGCGCGGTCTGGCGTCTGCACCTGGACGACGCCCAACGCGTCGTCCCATCCGCTCACGGCCGCGGCGAGGGCCGCGTCGAGATCCCCGGTGCGATGGCGTGCCACGAGCGACGCGGCGTCGGCCGCGCTGGCACCCTCACCGAAAAGGAAGACGACGTCGGTGACGCCATTCGGCGGCAATTCGATCGTCGTCAACAGAGCCCCGCACGGATCCAGGCCACCGCCGACGCGTTTAGACAGGGCGCCACCTCTCGCCGGTGCGGCTGGATCGTCCACGCTCCGGTCACGTCCGAGAAACTCGCGCCGGTCTCCGGTCCACGACTGCTGACGACCGCAGAGGTCGGCGAACGCAACGCGGTCACTGAAGTCAGCGCTCCAGTGATTCCTGGCCAGCATGGCACCCGTCGTGGGATCGATCGAGGTGACGATGAACGGCGCGGATACCGCACGGGATGCCCCCAGTACCCATTCGACGTAGGCAGTGACCGTGAGCCGCCGCGTCCTGGCCGTCTCGTTCCGGATTGTCAGACGCGAGATCTTGATCGGATCGTCCTTCGGGACAAACTGCAGCAACGTCAATGCGATGCCATGGGAGCGGTGTTCGAACCTGGAATAGCCCTGCCCATGGTTCGCGACATAGACCCCGCGAGCCTGACGAATCGGCAGCGCGGTCGGCGTCCAGACCGCTCCATCCTGCTCATCGCGTACGTAGAACACCTCGCCCGGCGCGTCGCTGACGGGATCGTTGGACCACGGAGTCAGTTGATGCTGCTGGCTGTTGATCGCCCAGGTATATCCGGCACCGTCGGCGGAGACCTGGAACCCGAACGCTGGATTGGCGATCACGTTGATCCACGGTGCCGGGGTCCATTGGTCCGGCCCCAGAGTCGTGCGGTACTCGTGTCCTTCGCGATCGAAGCCGCCAAGGCCGTTGAAGCATTCGAGCTCGCGTGGTGCGACTCGCTCGACCGCTGCGGCGACGGTTGCCCGTCGCGCTGGCTCCAACGCCTCCGCCTCGGACGGCTCGAACCGCCGTACCTGGTCGAACAGGCTTCCGCCACGACTGAGCAGAACCGCTCGAGCCGCGTCCAACAGCAGGCGGTGCGTCTCATCCGACAGCAGATCGACGCGAAGCACGAACACGGCACCTCGCGCGCTGGCACCCACCGCCGCATGCTGAGACTGGCTGGCCCTCACCATCGCTTCCAGGGTTGTCTGCAGGTCGTGCGCGTAAGACGTGGCGTGCTCGTTGAGAATCACAAGGTCTACGGGCAATTGCTTCATCTGCCAGTAGGCATGCGCTTGCAGTAGCTGGCGCACGATTGGAAGGTCGTCGCTCTCGTCAATCCGACACACAACCATCGGCAGGTCGCCCGACACGCCGTGCTCCCACAGCAGTCCGGCCGCTCCGTGACTGCGGCTCAGTACGTCGCAGGACGGACGGAGCGCGGGACTCGCATAGATCACATGGCTCGCGAGGCGTTGGAACAAGTTGGCCTCGTCGGGTCCGATTCCCAGGTGAAACAGTTGGACCTGCGCGAGCGACCATGCCAGCGTGCCGGCACGCTCGAACGCCGCGGCGTCGCGGTGCTTGTCAGCAAGGTCCAGCACCGCCGCGCGCGAGGATGCCACCATGGTCCAGAAGGTGATGTGGGCGGTTGCTCCGGGCGCCAGTCTGACGCGGCGCCGCAGGCTGAAGATCGGATCGAGCACGGCGCCTGACGAGTTCGACAGCGGTTGCCCACTGGTGACGACCACTGGCGCGCGCACGTTGTGACCGCGACCGAGGAATCGCGCCCGGTCGGTCTCGAACTGCAGATCGCCGACGACGTCGCCCTCGACAACCGTAAGATGGACCGCCCACACGACCGGCTCGTCTGGCGATCGCCGCCGTCTGGTCGCCAAGATCGCACCGATGTCGGCAACGAATTCTGTCTCGACGAACAGGTTCGAAAAGGCCGGGTGCGCCCGATCGGCCGCCTCCGGTGCGAGGACGAGCTCGGCGTAGGACGTCACCTCGATCTCGCGCGTCCGTCGTCCGCCATTGAACACACTGACCCGGCGCGCCTCGGCATCGTCCTCAGGCGACACCATTACGTCCAATCGGGTGGTCAGAGTCCCGTCGCGTCTGACGCATTCGACCCGCTCCTCGAGCAGCGTGGTCTCGTAGCTGTCAGGCTCAGAGCACGTGGGTTGATAACCGGCTGACCATACGGTGCCCTGGTCGACGTCACGGAGGTAGATGTAACTCCCACAGTTGTCGCTGGTCGGGTCTTCACGCCAGCGCGTCACGGCCAGGTTGCCCCAGCGGCTGTATCCAGAGCCCGCCACCGTCATCATGACGGCGTAGCGGCCGTTCGACAGCAGTTGCGTATGCGCTTCGGGCTGATGCGGTGAGAGCAGTCGGCGCGAGGTCGTCGGGACCGGTTCGCGGACACGCGGCGCAAACGCGCCGGCGTCGCCCCGAGCGGGCGCGCCATCCACGTCCCTGGGCACGCGCTCCTGCAGCAGGAGTTCGGTGGCCTGCACGAGTGGCGCGGCATGGAACCGCTGACGCATTGCGCCGTTGTGGAGCGTGTTAGCCAACGCCACCAAGGTCATGCCTTGGTGGTGAGCCATGAAGGCGCGGACGACCACGAAGGGCTGGCCTTTCGGTAGACGCGACGGCGTGTAGTCGAGCGCCTCATACCACCCGTATTGCCCGCGTGCGCCGGCGGCCGCCAGCCTGGCGAAGTGAGCACGGCGGCATGGGGAGACACCATGGTGGCCAGGGCGGTGGCGTAGGGTGCCACGACAGCCTCGTCTCCGAGACCGCGCTTCAGTCCGAGGTCTGGAATCCCGAAGCTCGAATACTGATACGTGCGCTCCAGGTCGCGCGCGTTGTAGGCGGATTCCGAGATGCCCCAGGGCCGGTGCCGGTCGGCGCCGTACTGAACCTGGCAGCGCACCACCACCTGGTTGGTCTCGTCGAGGAGGCTCCCAGGTGGCGCCCGCATCACGAGGGTCGGCATCAAGTACTCGAACATTGATCCCGACCAGGAAACAAGCGCTGCCCCGCTGCCGATCGCCGTCAGTGTTCTCCCGAGGTGAAACCAATGGCGGGTCGGTACATCGCCTTTGGCGATCGCGAGAAAGCTCGCCAGGCGCGCTTCCGAGGCCAAGAGGTCGTAGCAACTCGGATCGAGCGTGCCGTCGCCGACCTGGAAGCCGATCGACAGAAGTTGACGGTCGGCATCGAACAGGAGCGCGAAGTCCATCGCATCGAACAGCTCGCGTGCGCGATCGCCGACCGCGTCGAGACGGCCGCCAAGCGTCAGAGCGTTGGCCGACGTGGCATCGCTCGGTCGAAGCGCGTCGCCATCGCGGCCGGGCACGGCATCGTGAGTCGCCACCGTGGCCTCGGGCGTGTGTACGGCCGCCACGCCAACGACCGCTGGGTGGGCGACCACGGACCAGGCCTCTTCGTCCCGCAGGTGACTTCGAACCGAGGCCTCGACTGCCTCGGCACAGGCCAGTACGTCCAGTTCGCGGCTTGAGCGCTCGGCGCCCATCGCGCGCGCGGATTCCACCAGGCGTTGGCTCGGGATCACCAGCGACTGCAGCCAGGCTCGTTCGATGCCACCCGTGGAGGCAAGGGCCAGAGCCGCGGACACGGCCTCGAGTCCCTGTTCGAGACGCAGGCGTGTCGAGCTCGCGCCAGCATCAGCATCGGAGAGCACGAGAAGAGACTCTCGGGTCATGTCGAGCCCATCTCGGATACCGTTGAGCGCCACGTCCGCGGGTATACGTGGCGACCGCCGCATCTGACGACACGCTGACTCGAGAACCACGAGGTGCCCAGCAAGATTTCCGCTATCGACTGAGGAGATGAACTTCGGCTCCAATGGGCGCACGCTGCGCGTGTCGTACCAGTTGTAGAAATGGCCACGATAGCGCTCGAGATCGCTGAGCGTGGCCACCGTCGACTCCAATCGCGCTACCGCGTCATATGTCCCCAGCCACCCAAAGTCGCGGGCCGCAACGACGGAGAGCAGGTACAGCCCGATATTGGTCGGCGAGGTCCGGTGAGCGATGACCGGCGCTGGATCCTCCTGGAAGTTGTCGGGCGGGAGGGCATGCTCTCCCTCGGTGACGAAGGTAGCGAAGTAGCGCCATGCACGGCGAGCCGTGAGCCGAAGCACCCGTCCATCCGCGGCGGAGGGAGGGAAGCCCGCGCTGCCATCTGACGGCAGGCTCGACCACAGCGCCACCGTCGGCGACAACACCCACAGCACCAGGAAGGGCGCAGCGACAGGCCACGAGCTGGGTTGCCCCAGGCCTACCACCGCGGCAGCACACACGCCCAAGGCCACGCCTCCGGCCATCCAGATGTAGGTCTGACGTACATCGAGTCGCGTGCGGTCCCGTGACTGCGCCGCAGTCGTCCATTCGAGAAGCCGGCAGTGTGCAACGAGCATGCGCGACAGCGTGCGCCCGATGGCGTCGGTCATTAACCACGCCTGGTGCGCCACGAGCGTCATCACAAGGCCGACCTGTCCGAGGGCGAGCGCGAGGTCGGTGCCTACCGCGTGCCAATGTCGTCGCCAGGAGAGGCTGAGGCGCCTGGGGAACACGCCGAGAAGAACGGGAACGAACGACGGCAGCGCCACCGCCGTGACCACGCACACGCTCCAGAGGATTGCGGCTGCGCGGGGTAGCAACCATCCGGCGACTAACGCGAGGAAGAGGCCGGGGCCGGTGACGGTGCGCCGCAGATTGTCGAGCATCTTCCAGCGGCCGATCGCCGAGATGCCCGAGGGGAATCGGGCGCCGCCAACTGACCGTGTCCACCCGAAGATCCAAGGCAGCAATTGCCAGTCTCCTCGGGCCCAGCGGTGCTGGCGCGCAGCGGACACGTCATACCGCGCGGGGAATTCTTCGATGACTTCGATGTCTGTGGCAAGCCCGGCCCTTGCGAAGATGCCTTCGAGCAGGTCGTGACTGAGCAGCGTGCTCTCCGGAATCCGATCGTGGAGCGCAGCTTCGAATGCATCGACGTCGTAGATGCCTTTCCCGACGTAGGACCCTTCGCCGAACAGGTCTTGGTACACGTCTGACACGGCGAACGCGTATGGATCGAGGCCACTGGGACTGGTGAAGATCCGTTGAAACCACGACCCTGCCTGGTGTGCCGGCATGAGTGGCGTCACCCGTGGCTGCAGAACGCCGTAGCCCTCGACGACGCGGCCGTGAACAGGATCGATTCGGGGCAAATTCAGCGGGTGGGCCATCTTGCCGACGAGACGTTTCGCGGCGCCGCGCGGCAGGCGCGTGTCTGCGTCGAGCGTGATGACATATCGCACACCCGCCGGAGGTGTCACCTGCAATCCTTCGGTCGCGACAAACGTCGTGTCTGTCGCGCCACGCAGCCAGCGGTTGAGTTCGTGCAGCTTGCCCCGCTTTCGCTCCCATCCGATCCACCGGCCCTGTCCCTCGTTCCAGAGGCGCCGCCGGTGCAACAGTAGAAATCGCGGACCATCGGCGGCACCACGATACTGACGGTTCAATCGCGCTATGCCCGCGCTGGCAGCCGCCAGCAACTCGTCATCTCCCGGCGAGTTCTGCGTGCGGGAATCCGTCCAATCAGACAAGAGCGCAAAGCGCAGGTCGCCGTCCTCACTCGACAGATAGTGAATCTCGAGGTGCTCGATGTCCTCATCGATGGACTCTCGAGTCGTCAAGAGCGTCGGCACTACCACCAGCGTGCGGAGATCGGCAGGCACGCCGTCGACCAGGTCGAGCGCCGGCAGTGTCTGCGGACTGAGGTCGTGGGTGAAGGCCCGATTGGCGAGGGCGACAGCCAAATCCGACGCCGGTGCGAGACCGAACACGCCAAGCCACACCAAGGTCCAACCACCAACGCCGATAGCGGCGAGCGCGAGCAATGGGGTCGCCAAGAGGCACATCGTGAGCAGGGCCACCGCGGCCACGTACCCCCCGATGCCGGCGCGGATGATGGAGCGCGACGCCGACTGACTGACTGGGCTTCGGAAGCCAATGCGCTTCTCAAATGCTCGCCGGCCGTTCGCAATCAAGTAGTAGCCGGGCTCGCGCCGTCGATCGGACGCGGGGCTGTTGTGTGCGCCGCCCCCATCAGCAGCCGCGGCGATGGCAGCGTGTGTGATGTCCAGTTCGCTTCGGTGGGAGCCGCGCGCCAATTCCTCGATCGCATGCCGATAGCGGTCACGCGTGGGAAAATCCATCGTCGCGTAACAGCGGGTGACGCGCATTGCCGCGTCCACGAGACTGACGCTCTCGAAGATTGCCGCCCAGTCGAGGCTGGAGATGAGCCGCATGCTCGTAATGATGTTGCGGACGGTTACCGAGGTCCCGCCCTGCCGTTGGTGCTCGCGGCGAACCAGTTCCTCGACGGTTGTTCCATCGCGTGCGAGACGATCGCCCAACCATGTGAGCGCCGGTGTCACTCGAGGGTCCTGATCGCGCAGGCGCTGCACCAGCCGTTCGCCAAATGCCGCCGATAGCGGCGCGCTGCCGAACAGTCTGAGGGCCTCGGCCGGGATCTCCGGCGTCCGTCCGCCCACGCCGAGCAGTCGGTCGGCGAGGACGTCTGCCGCCAGGCGCGCGGCGCGGGCCTGCGCGATTTGCTCGGCGGATCGCCGCAGGTTCTCGACGAGCACGATGCGAAGCGTGATGGAGACCGCCCACAGTTCGCCAATCGTGAGCGGCTGCACACGCTGATAGGCATGCAAGAACCGGATGACGGTGGCCCGATCGAATCGGCTGTCGGTGTGCGCGACGAGATCCCACGCCACGCCAAACACTCGGGGAAGTCCCGTGAGGAGTCCGGAATTCAGCGTGGGTAGCCCCCGATAGAATCTGCGCGGCAAGTCAGCACGAATCTGACGAATCTGCTCCTGCGCCACATAGAAGTTGTCGAGCAGCCACTCGTCGGCCGGTGTGATCGCGCGGTCTTCGCGCACCTCCTGTTCGACGCCTCGGTAAGTCTCGAGCAGGATGCGCCCACTATCCCTCAGTCGCCGGCTGAGGTTCCTCCCAGCCGCCCCACCCGTGGCGCTCTTGTGTCCCGTGGCAAGGGCCTCCGCATGCTCCTCGAGGCGGTCGATGCTGAAGAGCTCGCCGCGAATCACGGCGTTGTCGTCCGTCGCGAACAGACGCGCGGGAGGGAACAACACACGGAGCCATGAAGGGGTCACAGATCACCAGATAGGCAAGGAGAGCGGCGCACGCTGCTCATGATGCGACTGCGGCCCAGCCCACGACCGTCTCGTATTGCACATCGGCGCATGGCGCGCGTAGGTCACGCTGTTGGCGTTCGCCTGGCGAGGCCGGGCGCGTCCACACTGTGTCGAAACTTCCCCTGGCGCCTGCCCCAAGCCAACCCTGCGTACTGTCGATTAACGGCGGCTCGTCGTCGGTACGCTTCGCGGTGCACCAAGTGCACCCGCCCTACCGGCGGCTGCTCCGCGGAAAGGTCGATCGGATCGGACGTCGCGGCACAGAGCTCGTCGTCAGCGGGCCGAGCGAACCGACGTGGACCTACCGGCTCGCGACGTCGGGCCACCGGGAAGCCGTGGGCGCGCTGCTCAACCGATTGGAAGAACACCCGGTGTTCGCGTCCATCGCAGCCGTGGGACATCGGGTCGTGCACGGCATGGCGCACGCACAGCCGGAGCGTGTCACGGGCGCGTTGCTCGCCGAACTGCGCCGCATCACACCGTTCGATCCAGAGCATCTTCCGCGCGAGTTGGCGCTCATCGAGGCCATCGGACGCAGGCACGCACGGCTTCCGCAGGTCGCCTGCTTCGACACCGCGTTTCACTGCACCATGCCACGCGTCGCCACGCTGTTGGCGTTGCCTCGACGGGTCGCCGCTCGAGGTGTCCATCGCTACGGGTTCCACGGGCTGTCGTATGCCTATCTGATGGAAGCCCTCGCCGCAGTCGACAAGCGAGCCGCGCAGGGCCGCGTGATCCTCGCGCACCTGGGCAGCGGAGCCAGTCTGGCTGCTGTCCAACGTGGCACGAGCCGGGACACCACCATGGGCTTCACTCCAACGGGCGGACTGGTCATGAGCACACGATCAGGGGATCTCGATCCGGGCCTCGTCTACTACTTGGCGCGGGAACAGCACATCACCCCTGCACGTTTCCGGACGATGGTGAACGAGGAGTCCGGCCTGCTCGGTGTCTCGGAGACCAGCGGCGACATGCGGGATCTGCTGGCGCGTGAAGCGTCAGACGTCAGGGCCGCCGAGGCCGTGGCGCTGTTCTGTTATCAGGCGCGGAAGTGTGTGGGCGCCTACGCCGCCGCACTCGGTGGTGTGGACACGCTCGTGTTCAGCGGCGGTATTGGTGAGAACGCCGCCGTTGTCAGAGCGCGCATTTGCGAGGGCCTGGGATTTCTCGGGGTCGCGCTCGATGCGAAGCGGAACGCCGCGCATGCGCCGCTGATCTCGACCGACGCGGGTCGCGTCAAGGTGCGGGTCATCCCGACCGACGAAGAGCTCATGGTCGCCAAGGACGTCGTCCGCACGCTCCATCTCGACAGCTCCCCCGAGCGGCCCACAACCTCCCGAGGCGCGACCCGGCGGAGCAGGATCTGATGGCGGCGCGGGTTTGGCATCAGCTGTCCGCCGCAGAGGTGCTGACGCAGGTGGGGTCGGTGCAAGCCGGGCTGTCTGGCACCGAGGCCGCCGCACGACTCGCGGCCAACGGCCCGAACCGCTTCTCGGCAGTCGTGGCGACCAGTTCGCTGCGGATGCTGGCCGGGCAGTTCACCAGCATCCTCGTGTGGGTGCTCATCGTGGCCGGCATCGTGTCGATCGTCCTCGATCAGCCCGGCGAGGGCCTGGCCATCCTGGCTGTCGTCGTCCTCAACGCCGCCATGGGGTTCTTCCAGGAGTACAGGGCCGAGCGGGCGCTGGCGGCGCTGAAAGGCATGACCGCGCCGAGGGGCACGGTGCGTCGCGACGGTAGAGCCCTGTCCCTCCCCGCTGCCGACATCGTCGTCGGCGACATCCTGAGCCTGACTTCGGGCGACCTCGTACCCGCCGACGCCAGGCTCGTCACGGCAGCGTCCCTGTCCTGTATCGAATCAGCATTGACCGGCGAATCCGATGCGGTGATCAAGCACGCCGCGAGCACCGAACCGCTCGAGACGCCGTTGGCCGAACGGCGCAACATGGTCTTCCTCGGCACGAGCGTCGCCGGCGGCACCGCCGAGGCGGTCGTGGTGGCGACGGGGACGGCGACCGAATTCGGCGGCATTGCCCGGTTGATGGCCGCAACCAGCAGCAGCGATCAGACGCCTCTGCAGCGACGGCTTGACGCGTTCGGGCGCGTCCTGGTGTGGGCGGCGCTCGGGATCGTGGCGCTGCTCTTTGGTGTGGGCCTCTTGCGAGGCACCGCCCCACTCGAGTTGTTCCTGACCTCGGTCGGCCTGGCCGTGGCAGCGGTCCCAGAGGGCCTGCCGGCCGTCGTCACCGTGGCGCTGTCCATCGGCGTGATGCGGATGGCCCGTCGCCGCGCCCTGGTCCGAAGACTGGCGTCGGTCGAGACGCTCGGCGCCACCAGTGTCATCTGCACCGACAAGACCGGCACCCTCACCATCGGCGCGATGACCGCCCGAGTGATGCAGGCCGGAGGACGACGCTACGAGGTCACGGGCGAGGGCTACGGCCCCCTCGGCGACATCCGCAGCGAGGGGCGGCCGCTGCCCGGCGCAGTCGACGCGCTGGTTGATCTGGCCACCGTGTTGATCGCCTGCAATCACGCACGCCTCGCCGAGAGCGATGGTGTGTGGAGTGCGCAAGGGGATCCCACGGAGGCGGCGCTGCTGGTGGCAGCGGGCAAGGCCGGCGCCGAGCGGGAGCGCATCGACCGGGAGCTACCGACGCAGGCGGACTTCCCCTTCGATTCGGATCGCAAACGCAGCACGATGGTGCGACGGGCCAGCGACGGAACGTTCCGTGCCTTCACGAACGGCGCGCCCGGACCGCTCCTTGAGCGGTGCACGCAGCTCGCAGCGGCGGAAGGCATTCGGCCACTGACCGCCGAGGACCGCGCGCGCATCCTCGCCGAGACCTCGGTCCTGGCCTCGGAGAGCCTCCGAGTGTTGGGGTCCGCGAAGCGCGACCTCATCGCCACGACCATCGAGGGACTCACCGCGGACGCCGTCGAGCAGGATCTAGTGTTCGTCGGGTTGACCGGGATGCGCGACCCGGCCCGTCCGGAAGCGAAAGTGGCTGTGGCGACGTGCCGCGCGGCGGGTATCCGCGTCGTGATGATCACCGGCGATCATCCGGATACCGCATTGGCGATTGCGAGGGACCTTGGCCTCGCCGGGCCGACGGACGTGGCCGTCACCGGCGTGGCACTGGATGCGGTCACCGACGCCGCGCTGCAGGAGCGCGTCGCAGCAGTGGCCGTCTACGCCAGGGTGACCGCTGAACACAAGCTGCGGATCGTCCGGGCATGGCAGGCGACCGGCGCCGTCGTGGCGATGACCGGCGACGGCGTGAACGATGCCCCTGCCATCAAGGGCGCGGATATCGGTATCGCCATGGGTGGGTCGGGCACCGAGGTCGCGCGCCAGGCGGCGGACCTGATCATCACCGACAACAACTTCGCGACGATCGTCGCCGCTGTCGAAGAGGGCCGCGGCATCTACGACAACGTCCGCAAGACGCTCCAGTACCTGCTCGCAGGGAACACCGGCGAGCTGATGCTGATGACCGCTGCCGTCGTGGTCGGCCTACCCGCGCCGCTGCTGCCGATCCACCTGCTCTGGATCAATCTGGTGACCGACGGACTGCCGGCCCTGTGCCTGGCCACCGACGCCATCGACGGCGATGTCATGACGCGGCCACCCCGGCCACGGGACGAGCACCTCGCCAACCCGCGCTTCCTAAGCACGATGGGCGTCACGGGACTCATCACCGCCGTCGTCGCGTTCGCGGTCTATGCGACCGCCCTCCCCGCCGTCGGCACTGCGGCTGCCCGCTCGTCCACGTTCGCGGTACTCGTCTGCGCCGAACTGCTCCGGTCGTTCGGGGCCCGCAGCCCCACCCGCGCCCTGTGGCGCCTCTCGGTCCGGACCAACCTGCCGCTGGTCGCGGTCGTGGCCGGCTCGCTGGCGCTCCAGCTATGGAGCCAGCACAGCGTGTGGCTGGGCGGGTTCCTGCGGGTCACGCCCCTCTCGCTCCAGAGCGGCGCGATCCTGCTCGCGCTCGGGGCCATCCCGCTGATGGCGATCGAACTCATGAAGTCACTGCGTCGTCACCACCCTCGCTTGGCCTGAATGGATACACCTATGCCCACCTTAGCGCTGCCCCCTGTGTCGTACGCGGATGGCCCGCTGGCACCCGACATGCTCGCCCGCATGGACGCCTACTG
>Ga0209023_10005744_pt1 | contig 13404 bp, 11 predicted proteins | sample LakOneMetagenome_FD_187468 | JGI IMG/M metagenome (GOLD analysis project Ga0209023, IMG submission 187468) | Freshwater and sediment microbial communities from Lake Erie, Canada (SPAdes) (version 2) | ecosystem: Environmental > Aquatic > Freshwater > Lentic | place: Lake Erie, Canada...
CTGGCCATGAAATTACGGATCGATGTCATTGCCGCAGTACGTGCTTTGAAGGTGCGGCGCGTGTCTTCGCTCATGATCAGGTCAACATAGCGCTGACGGTATTTGGTTTCCTGATTTGCCAGACCATGGAATTTATCTGGCAGAGGGCGCAGCGACTTGGTTAGCAAACGCAAGGTCGTGACTTTAACGGTTAGCTCATCCGTTTTGGTTTTGAACAGCACACCTTCAACACCGAGGATGTCGCCCAGATCGTAATGGCGGAAGGCTTCCATCGCCTCTTCACCGGTTTTATCCAGCGTCACATACAACTGTATGCGGCCATCAGCCTTCAGGCCGGACGCATCTTGCAAGGTCGCGAAAGCGGCTTTTTTACCAGCTTCGCGCTTGAGCATCATGCGGCCAGCAACGCTGACTTCGACATTCATTGCTTCCAGCTCTTCGCGGCCTATCGTGCCATACTGCTCTTGCAGACTGGCTGCTTTATGCTGCGGACGGAAGTCGTTAGGGAAGGCAATGCCTTTGGTACGGATAGCATCGAGCTTGGCACGGCGTTCCGCGATGATGGAATTTTCATCGACCGGCAATTCGCTGGCAGCGGTTTGATTATTCAGTTCTGACATAAGATTTCTCTCAGATTTCTCTTCGTTGTCCGGGCAGTTTGTCTGCCTGTTTGTTTTGTCGGTGCAATTTCAAATGCCGGAAATTGCGCCGTTGTACTTGCTTGTTACGTTCGATTTATTTAAACGCCTTGCTTCAATGAAGCAGCGATGAACTCATCAATGTCGCCATCGAGCACTGCTTTGGTATTACCTGTTTCAAAACCGGTACGCAGGTCTTTGATGCGGGACTGATCGAGTACGTACGAGCGAATCTGATGACCCCAGCCGACATCGGTTTTGGAATCTTCCAGATTTTGTTTTTCGCTCATGCGTTTGCGCAATTCGAGTTCAAACAATTTCGCTTTCAGCATTTCCCAGGCTTCCGCACGGTTGCGATGCTGGCTGCGATCATTCTGACATTGAACAACAATGCCTGATGGGCCGTGTGTCAGACGAACGGCAGAATCAGTTTTATTAATATGCTGACCACCAGCACCGGAGGCGCGATAAGTATCGGTGCGCACATCGGCTGGATTGATGTCGATCTCAAATGAATCATCTACTTCTGGGTAAACGAACAAGCTTGAAAACGAAGTGTGGCGGCCATTATTTGAGTCAAATGGTGACTTGCGCACCAAGCGATGTACGCCTGTTTCTGTGCGCAGGAAACCGTACGCATAGTCGCCTTCAACTTTCAGGGTAGCCGTCTTGATGCCGGCAACATCACCATCGGATTGTTCAAGAATTTCCACCTTGAAGCCTTTGCGTTCGCAATAACGCAAATACTGGCGCAACAGCATCGATGCCCAATCCTGTGCCTCGGTTCCGCCAGCACCCGCCTGGATATCGATGAAGCAGTTGTTCGGGTCCATGGGGTTGTTGAACATGCGGCGGAATTCCATACCTTCGATCAGGCCGCGCAAATGCTGCGCGTCGGTTTCGATGGATTCCAGCGTATCGTCGTCGTTTTCTTCTTTCGCCATAGCAAACAGATCGTTCGCATCGCGCAAGCCGGATTCCGCTTCGGTCAGCGTGTTGACAACGGCTTCAAGGGATTTTTTTTCTTTGCCCAGATCCTGCGCTCGCTTAGGATCGTTCCAGACCGTCGGGTCTTCTAATTCGGCATTAACTTGTTCGAGTTTCTCTGACTTGATATCGAAGTCAAAGATACCTCCGTAGTTCGGCTTCACGGACCGTCAGGTCGGCAAGTAGGGATGACAGGCTATTGAGGCGTTCGGCTTCCATAATATTAGCTTTTCTTATGCAATCAAACCTTGCATTATACCTTGTACCGCGCCAAGAATACTGAATTTGCCTGCCTGCGGATGTTTATCTGATGCGCTTGCGCTCTATTACGTTACCAGACTGAAGTCGTGGTCGTCGGTTTTGCGTGGCGATGACTTTCAAACCATTTTGCCAGATGGTCTTTAAAGCAGCTTGGGCAAATATGATATTGAGTGAGTTTCGACTGGCCGCCGTTCGGAAATGATTCTTCCTCTTCCATAGAAATAGTGGTGTTAATTTTCTCGTATTCTTTTGTACCCCAGTTTTCATCCCACAGAGATTCTGCGCCACAGACATCGCAGGTAAGCTTGTCAAAGACTTCTTCAGTGTGTTCAAGAATCAGAACCGTTTTCATGTGTTTCATATTTCCTCCGTTGGATGATGTTGGAATCGAAGCAGCGATGAATTGATTCTACATCAGCCAATTGTGGTGAAGTGTCAGAAAAAGAAAAAAGCTGCGGAGCGGGTATGCTCGCAGCTTTGAAATAGACTTGTCCGATTTGCGCCGGATTGTGCCTGATTATTAGCGTCTGCCTGATTTTGCTGGGTTGGTTTTCGGTTTTGCTGATTTGTAAGCCAATGGCGGGCGGGCAGTTGTCGATGAGGCTGGCCTGGATGTGGTCGCGGCATTGCCACGCGCAACTGGCTTTTTGCCATAAGTATTGATTTTTGGTGCAGCTACACGTCGCCCATTGGCTACACCGCTTTCATCGACAGTGACAGGGATTGCGGGCTGGCGAGGCGGTATCAGATGACGCGGACTGCTGCCAATCAGATCGCGCCGTCCCATGCGTACCAACGCTTCGTGGATGATTTCCCAATTTTCCGGCGCATGATAGCGCAACAGTGCTTTATGCAGTTTCCGGATTTTTCCTGAACGCGCTGTTTCGACGACTTCAGAATCCGCACTGACTTTTTTTAGCGGATTTTTGCGGGTATGGTACATCGTGGTCGCCAGTGCCATCGGCGTTGGCATAAACGTTTGTACCTGATCGAGTTTGAAGTCGTTTTTCTTGAGCCAGATCGCGAGGTTCACCATGTCTTCATCGGTGGAGCCCGGATGTGCAGCAATGAAATAAGGAATCAGATATTGTTCCTTATTCGCTTCGCGCGAATATTTCTCAAACATCTGCTTGAATTCATCATAGCTGCCGATGCCGGGCTTCATCATTTTCGATAAAGTATCCGCCTCAGTATGCTCAGGTGCGATTTTTAATAAACCGCCGACGTGATGCGTTACCAGTTCTTTCACATATTCTGGGGAACGTACAGCGAGGTCATAACGCAGTCCGGAACTGATCAGAATTTTTTTCACGCCCGGTATCGCACGTGCCTTGCGATAAATCGAGATTAATTTGCTGTGATCGGTGCCGAGGTTTGTACAAATTGATGGATAAACGCAAGAAAGCCGGCGGCAGGATTCTTCGATTTTTTTATCTTTGCAGGCGAGACGATACATATTCGCCGTTGGGCCACCCAGATCAGAGATGGTGCCGGTAAAGCCTTTGACTTTGTCGCGGATTTCTTCGATTTCACGAAGAATAGAAGGTTCTGAGCGGCTTTGTATGATACGACCTTCGTGCTCGGTAATGGAGCAGAACGTGCAACCGCCAAAACAGCCACGCATGATGTTGATGGAAAAACGTATCATTTCCCAGGCTGGAATACGTGCTTTACCATAAGATGGGTGTGGCGCACGCGCATAGGCACGGTCGTAGACACCGTCCATTTCGTCCATCGCCAGCGGCAGCGGTGGTGGATTCAGCCAGACATCACGTTCACCATAGCCTTGTCGCAGCGCTTTGGCATTGCCGGGATTCGCTTCCAGGTGAAATACGCGTGATGCATGCGCGTACATCACAGGGTCATCTTTGACTTCATCGAACGATGGCAGGCGTATCACCGATTTGTGTTGCTTATTCTTGAGCATCAACTGGCGTTCTTCACGGCTCATCATACGAACCGCCTGCTGCTTAACAACATCCGTTTTCACTTCCGTTGTTGCCGCTGTTTGCACAGGATTTGTAGCCGTTGCGCTGTCGCCTTCACCAGTTGCGCATTTCGCGCCTTCTTGCGGTGTCATCGCGTACGGATCAGTGTGAGCTTCGACTTTTCCCGGCGTATCAATTTTGACGGAATTGATTTCTACCCATTCGTCATCCGGTAACCAGCCGCGTGGCACCATAAACGCCGTACCGCGCAAATCACGTATTTCTTTGATCGGTTCACCAGCTGCCAATCGGTGTGTCAGGTCGATCAGTGCCCGTTCAGCGTTACCGAATAATAGTATGTCTGCCTTAGAGTCAGGCAAGACAGAGCGGCGCACTTTATCTGACCAGTAATCGTAATGGGCGATCCGGCGCAGACTGGCTTCGATACTGCCGATGACGACGTTGGCATCCGGAAAAGCTTCGCGCGCGCGCTGTGCATACACAACCAGCGCGCGGTCAGGGCGTTTGCTGCGGTCGCCATCGGGTGTGTAGGCATCTTCCGAACGGATTTTTCTGTCGGCAGTGTAGCGATTGACCATAGAATCCATATTGCCGGCGGTAACGCCAAAATACAGATTTGGCTTACCGAGAGCGCGGAATGCGTCGGCCGAATGCCAGTCGGGCTGGCTGATGATGCCGACACGGAAGCCCTGATGTTCAAGTACGCGGCCAATCAAGGCCATGCCAAAGCTTGGGTGATCGATATAGGCATCGCCGGTGACCAGAATGACGTCACAACTGTCCCAGCCGAGCGCATCCATTTCAGCGCGTGACATAGGAAGAAAAGGTGCAGCGTTGTCACCACCAACTTCAGGGCGGAAACGTGGGCGTGAGAAGAGATTTTTAGGCAAAGGATTCATGGGCGCGATTGTACCGGAAAGCCTGCAACCTTGCCCGCTGGCCGATGAATTTATGCTGAAGAATCAAATGCTTGCGTACTTTAAACGGCGCATCAGGTGCGTAAAAGCTGGTCGGTTTCAATATTTTTATGTCGCGGTACCCATTTCAACTTTAATCGCGGTAAAGATTGCATCAGCTCCAGCGCCTGCTGGCGATAAGTAGATAATAGTCTGGATGCCTTCGCTTCCACGGCCAGAACATCGTTGATTACAACCAGACTGTCTCCACGCAGCAGTACCGTTTGTGTTTCTGGCTGCGTCACTTGTTGTGTCAGTAGTGTCAAGGCTGCGATCAGTGCCTGATATTCGGCGTCGCTGCTGTCGCCGTGACCAATGTTGGCGGTGTGCTGTGTGACTTTGCCATCCGGACTATGCAGTATGCAGGCAACTTTGCAGTTGCCGGGATTTGGTTTTGCAGAGCCGTCAAACCAAGCCAGCCAGTCGGCTTCGCGGGAATTTTTCAGAGAAGAAGAGGGCAGCATAAAAAGGGCGCTTGAATAACTTAAGAGGTCGCTTGAGCACTCATTATATTCTGTGGGCAGGGCATTCATGGGAGATTGCGCCATTGCTGGCGCGTCGCGGTATGATCTTGCTTTGTTAAAAATCCAAAAAGAAGCACCATACAATGAAACCAGATCACGTCAGAACGCCGATTCCTTTTGTTGCTGCATCTGACTACACACAGACGAATGCCTGGGTGCAGGCCTTGCAGCAGGCGATGCCAGACGAACGTATCGTTGCGTTTGATCGATTATCCGAAAACGAAAAGCAAAGTGTGACGGTTGCGATTGTGGCGAACCCCGATCCGGCGAATTTACGGCAACTGCCTGAGCTGAAATGGGTGCATAGCGTCTGGGCTGGCGTAGAGCGTCTGGTCGCTGATCTTGGTCAGAGCAAATTAAAGATCGTGCGCCTGGTCGATCCGCAATTGGCAGAAACGATGGCAGAAGCAGTGCTCGCATGGACTTTATATCTGCACAGGGAGATGCCAGCCTATGCGCGACAGCAGAAAAATAGCCAATGGCTGGCGCGGGAATATATCCGGCCACAATCTAAAACGATCAGCTTGCTGGGGTTGGGTGCTTTAGGTGAGACCGCGGCGAAACGCTTGCTGGCAGCGGGTTTTCAGGTGTGCGGCTGGAGTCGCAGTCAGAAAAATATTGCCGGAGTTGATTGTTTTTCAGGCGAATCAGGCTTGTCTGCCATGTTCGCCAGAACCAGTATTTTGGTTTGCCTGTTGCCGCTGACACCGGACACCAGAGGCTTGTTGAATACCGCGCGGTTGACGCAGTTGCCTAAGGGGGCATCACTCGTGAATTTTGCTCGCGGTGCGATTGTGCAGGATGCAGATTTGCAGGATGCACTTAATACTCAGCATTTGCAGCATGCTGTGCTGGATGTGTTTGAAACGGAACCGTTGCCTATAGCAAGCTGGCATTGGCAGCATCCACAGGTCACAGTGTTGCCGCATATTTCTGCTCCCACAGATAAGCAAACCGCCTCGGCGATTGTGGCGGGTAATATTCGCCGTTATCGTGATGATGGCAGTTTACCGGTATTGGTGGATGTGGCTAAGGGGTATTGAGTAGGGTAATAAGCGTATTAAAAGGAGTTGGACGTAAGACTAGTGTTCGTAAATCCTTGTCGCATTATTCACTGCAAATGGCTTGTGCAATCGCGATGCAACAAGATTGAAACAGCTTTACAGGTTTCAGGCACGATTGTTGTGAAATGCATTGCGTAAAAATATTGAGATAATGTAAAGTCTTCCTCTTTGTTTTCCGCTGCTTATTGTCATTGCTGGCGGTTGATTGATTTTCGTTTGCGTATTTTGTCTCCGAACCTAGCATGAGTTACCTGTCGCCCGAATTTGCTGTTTGCTTTTTGTTGTTTCTATTACTTTACTGGGCGCTGGCACGTTGGAGTTCTGCACAAAAAGTCGCTTTGCTGCTCGCGTCCTACGCCGTGTATGCATCGCTGGACTGGCGTTTCAGCGCGACGCTGGCATGCTATACGGCGTCGCTATTACTGTTGCTCGCTGCCGCAAAGCGCTGGTCGCAGCACAGAAAAAAACTGGCTGTTGTAGGTGTTGCCGCGTCAGTGATCAATCTGGCGGTTTTTAAATATTTTGATTTCTTTCGCGAGGGTTTTCAGCTCGCAGCTGCTGCGTTGCAGTCCGATTGGGTGATTCCTGCACTGGATATTATTCTGCCTGTCGGTATTTCGTTTTATACGTTTCAAGCCATTGCCTATATCGTCGCGGTTGGCCGCAATGAGCGCGATCCTGCCAATCCGCTCGATAGCGCTTTGTACCTCGCGTTTTTCCCTACACTGATGGCGGGCCCTATCTGCCGCCCGGATACTTTGCTGGTGCAGATCGAAGAAAAAACCGTGCGTCAGATTCGTCAGCCTGACCGTATTTTCTGGTTATTACTTTCTGCATTGATTAAAAAAGTCTGGCTGGCAAGCTGGATTGCTGCAACCTGGGTCAATCCGCTGTTTGCGAATCCCGATGCCTATCAGGGGGGCGAGCTGTTGTTAGGCATGTACGCATTCGCGATTCAGATTTATTTTGATTTCAGCGGCTATTCCGATCTGGTCATTGCGATGGCGATGCTGCTTGGATACAAGTTAAATCAGAATTTTAATTTGCCTTATCTGGCCGTCAATCTGCGTGAATTCTGGCGGCGCTGGCATATCTCACTCTCGACCTGGATACGGGATTACGTATATATCCCTATGGGTGGAAATCGTGGCGGCTGGTGGGCAACGCAACTGACCATTCTTACTTCCATGCTGATCAGCGGAATATGGCATGGCGCCAGTATTAAATATCTGATCTGGGGCGCATTGCACGGGCTGGGCATGGTTGCACAAAACGTGCTGGAGAAAATCACCGGTCGCAAAGCGGGCGGCTTTCTCAGCGGTGTGATCACCTTTCATTTTGTCTGCGTTGCCTGGATATTTTTCCGTGCCGATGGCTGGCAGGAAGCGCTCAATTATCTGTCTGGCTTTACTCGTCACGGCGGCGCGATTGAACTCAATGTGATTGGCGGATGTGCTTTGTTATTGTTATTTTTCTGGGTGTCATATTACTTTGAGCAAGTACGTGACAGCAGTCTGGGCTTATTAGAAAAAACGCCTTTGATATTAAAACCTGTGCTGCTTGCTTTTCTGGTGTTACTGATTAATTTGCTAGGGCCATCAGGGGTGCCAGCGTTTTTATATTATTCCTATTAAGAGCTTGCATGATGGCGAAGGTCAAAACAAGAGTAAAACCGAAAACCGGTACAGCGTTAAGAGCAACGAAAGTCGATACTGGTTCGATGCCGACACTGGCGGTCATCGCACTCACGCTGGGTTTATTGTTCTGGTTGCGGCAAGATGCGCTCGATATTTACTGGCAGCAGACGCGGCACGGAGAATTAGGGCTGACGCATCTGTCGGATGCCGAGTTATGGCACAGCGGAGCGGACGTCACCAAAGTCGTATCGCGGACATTGAATCAGCAAATCGGCGCAATGGCGGAAACGCAGGAACGTCTGATGCTCGCGGCCAATGTGTTGTGGCTGGGTAAATCAGCGCTGATGCAAAAGGATGAACCGACACTAGCTGCGGCACAAAAAATACATACAACAAATGGCCTGATGTTGAAGGCGCACGCGGATGGGATTGCTGCCAGCGTATCGACGTCGCCCGTTGCCGGTAAAAAAACGAATAAAGATAGTGGCAGTGATGCCGGGCAAAGTCAGAAAGAATCAGATAAGGTCGCCAGCGTCAGCAGCGACGCGCAACTGCATACAGCTGAAGCCGTGACCGAAACGGAAGAAAACCGGGCCGTTCCATTGACTCAGTTTGCGTCACTCAATGAAGACGGGCGTATCGTGCTCAGTCCCAGCGACAAGGTCTTGCTGGTCGGTGACTCCATGATGCAGGGCGTGGCGCCGCATGTCGCGCGGGCACTGCAAAATGGAAATGTGAAGTCACTGGATCTGAGTCGTCAGAGTACGGGGCTGACTTATCCCGGTTATTTTGACTGGCCAACGACGATTAAGAACACGATCAGCAAAGAACGCATTTCGGTGCTGGTGGTATTTCTTGGCGCGAACGATACCTGGGATATGGTGTTTGGCAACAAATATGAACGCTTCGGCAGCGAGAAATGGCAATCGACCTACGCGTCCAGAGTGGAAAGTATCGTCAGATATGCGCATGCGCAGCATATACGCGTGATCTGGCTGGGTGCGCCGAATATGGGGCGGGAAAATATCAACCGCGGTGTCAAAGTATTGAATCAATTATTTTCTGCGGCGATCAAAGATAGTGCTTCGCGCTATTTATCGACCCGTGAGCTATTAAGCGATAATGCCGAGACTTATCAGAAAGCGATTACGAGGGAGGATGGAAAAAGTGTGACTGTCCGCAACGAAGACGGCATCCATTTCACCCGTGCCGGACAGAAAATTCTGAGTGATCTGATTTTGCGTCAGTTTGCTTTACCAACAGTGAGTAAGCCTTTGTGATCTATCCTTTTTTGTTCGGACGTCTGGCGTCTGTTTTGCTGACGTTCTGTCTTTTTTCATCCGCTGTGGAGGCGACGGTATTGCAGGATTATGGCGATCCGAATGCAGCGCGGCTCTGGCGTCAACTGGCGGCATTGGAACGTGGTGAAAGTAAGGATGTCATTCATATTCTGCAATTAGGCGACTCTCATACCGGCGGCGACTATTTTACCCAGACGTATCGCGAACGTTTGCAGCAGCGTTTCGGCAACGCGGGCATAGGCTGGATTACTCCGGGTTATGTTAAAAATCAGCGTTCTGCGCAGGTCTTGATGAAAATGGCGGGGCAATGGAATACCCGCATCAGCCGTGCGAATCCGGAAAATTTTCCGCTTGGCGGTGTTGCCAGCATGCCGTCCTCCGGCGCTTACATGGAAATTGTACCGAAGCAGCCTTTGAATGGTGTTTACCGTGTCAGCATCTGGTCTCGCAAAGTGTCTGATCAAGCCGCAGGCGGCTGGAAACTGGCTTTTCCCGATGGCGATATCCGCGATCTGGCACCGCCAGCGGGCAATGATTGGCAGGTCAGCTACGTGATCGGCAGCGGCGCGGAACTGAATAGTTTGTTTCTGCGTTCCGAGGGTAATTCAACAGAGCTGGGCGGCATTGCGATTGATGCGATTGCGCCAGGCGTCAGCGTTGATGCGCTGGGCATCGTCGGCGCGACGCAACGGGTAATCAGCCGCTGGCAACCGGAAGCGGTGCGCGATCAGTTGCGCTGGCGTCGTCCGCAATTGCTGATTTTGTCGTATGGAACAAACGAAGCGTTTGACAGTAAACCTGACTTTGATGCTTACCGGCTGGATTTGCAAACGACGATACGACAATTACGCAGCGCTGCGCCTGAGGCGGCGATTTTATTGATCGGCGCGCCGAATTCAGCGAAAAAGACCGGGCCTGGCGAGAGTGCAGGGTGCCGTTATAAATTACCAATGGCATTGCGCACCGTGCAGACCATACAGCGTGAAACGGCGGTCGCTGAAAAATTATTGTACTGGGATTGGGCGGCGGCGATGGGCGGTGATTGCGCGATACAACGCTATGCTGAAGCCAACCCGCCACTGGCGCGACCAGATCTGGTGCACTTTACGGAAGATGGTTACGCCCGCAGCGGCAATGCTTTGTATGAAGCGCTGATGCAGAAATATCAGCAACACCGTTCTGCCAGATAAATGCGCTGACAGCATTCAGAAGGCTGCTGTCTGACCCCATAAATGACTAAAAACAGGGGAGTATCTGCCGATTTCGCCTTAATGTCTCAGTAAATAAAGGGCGTTAAAATATACTCCCCCCAGTATATTTTTCTGATTTTTTAGTATTTTTTGCTTCTGGAGCTTCTGGGTAATAAAAATCTGAGTTGACTCAGTCGCGCCATTGACCAGTGGCGATTCTGTGTTTTGCCTCACGGATGACTTCTTCGTCCGCTTGCGGCTCAGTCTGACAGATCATGTCAAGCTCCAGCACGCCGCCTTCTTCTCCGGTCAGTAAATTCCTGATCGTGGCATATGGTGCGATCGCCGCGGTGTCCTGAATATCATGCTCAAAGGTGATCTCGAAATTTCCGGTTTTAAACGTTCTCAAGATGGTTTCCTTTCAGGTGTTAAAGCCTGTCGGCGTTGTCTTCAGGATTGCTGAACCCAGCCGATTTCGATATCGGCGCTGTGCAGATAATAACCTTCGCCCTCTATGCCCGCGATTGCTGCTGCGACATCCAGAGCCACAGGTTTGACCAGCCCCAATGTGTCGAAGCCGCGCTGTATCAGCCGGACATCGGCATAATCAGGGTCTTCCAGATTTAATAGTTTGATGTCGGTATTGGCAGCGACAGACAGGTGCTTTTTGGGCTGAGCGACACTCTGATAAATATCAATTTGCATATTTCCCTCAAAAAAATGATGGGTGGCTGCGTGCATTCAGAAAAGATCAAAAGATCATATCTTGCCAGAACAATTTGAATACTGACGAAAATAAAGGATACAGTTTTATGTCCTTGTTGTGATTATGTCTTTTGTTCGTTTGTGGTTTATCTGACTGATCAGTATCACCGCGTCGTATGTCGCACTTTACCTGAGTTATTTCGGTAACTCGTCATTAAGTAAAATGCAACGCTGCGCAGCGTTGTGATGTAGAACGCAGATATTTCTCCTGGCACAATGGTTTGCAATTCATTTCTGCACTTTTGAATATAATTTCTTCCAACCTTCCTTCGTCAGATACGTCACCTCGTTGACGAAGTGTTTCTTGCCAAATCTTATTGGCGAACGATACAAGCTTGTTTTCGTTTTTTCTTCAGAATGCTCGTGGTTTGAGTTGTCAGTACAGGTGGTTAATGCGCTGCTGAATGCCCTCATTACGCCAGTTGCTTGTTGCTGGGTATTTACCGGTTGAACACAGTGTGAATCGGAATAATGTTCATCAGCATTGATCTTCACATGCAATATCACGCATCAAGTGGCCCAAAATTTTTCGTCATTTTTCGGATAATTCAAATTGAATTTCATTTCAAAAAATCAAGTTATCTCAAAATTTCTATCAGACTATGGTGCTTTGCTTTTATTGCTAAGCATAGTCGGTACATGGCTGACTGTTGATTTTTATCAGGAGCGTGAGCAAATTATCGAAGAGTCAAAGAAGCTTGCGATCAACAAGAGTCAGTTGGTTGGCAGTTCTGTCGGTGAGTTGTTTCTTGTCACAGATTACGTGCTGCGCGACATCATTGGCAGACTCGATATCGTTAAAGATTTGCAGTTAACTAGCAAGGATAATGAAAGAAATATTCGCCTGACCGCAATTCTTTCGGAGAAACTCGAAACGGTCACAGGTCTCAGGGACTTCGCGGTGTTGGATCGTGACTGCCGCATTGTGGCGACTGCAAAATCACCTTTCATCGGCGTTAACACCGGCCAACATTTTTGCGGAGGTGTGAAGGTGAGTCCGGGGCAAAGTACACATATAAAGTATTTATCCGCTGAACAATCGATTTCAGGTCGGTCCGCTGTGTTGATGTCGCGTATCCTGGGGTCTGCAGACGGGGGTTTTCTTGGCGGTGTTGTGGCGGTGGTCGATCTGGCATTGGCACAAAAATGGATTGAAGCAATACATACCGAAGCAAATGATGTACTCGCCATTATGGATGCGGATGGCCTGCTGCTGGCAAACAAGCCGGCACAACCCGATGCGATAGGGAAACCTGTTCCCGTGCCAATGGCTCAGTTTTTTTACAGCCGGATTAATGACCCCACTTCATTCATCAATAATTCCCCCTACGATGGTCGCCGGCGAATTACCGGGGTGAGTAAAGTGGAGCGCTTTCCGTTCATCACGATTGTCGGCTTTGACTATGACCGTGTGTTGAAGGCTTGGCGTTACAGAATGTGGCAGTTTGCCACTGGATTTCTGCTCTTGTGTATTTTCGCTGTAATCGCTTTGCGCGCGCATCACGAGGCATTGTGTCAACGAGAGAGAATGCGAAAACTTGCCACCACAGATGCACTAACGAATATTGCAAACCGTCGCCACATCATGGATATCGGGAACAGAGAATTTACCCGGGCCAGACGTTATACGCATTCGCTTTCAGTATTGATGCTGGATATTGATAAATTTAAGTTTATTAATGATCGTTGGGGGCATCCGGTTGGTGACCGGGTAATAAAAGAGTTGGCAAACTTGCTGACTATTACCGCCAGAGATCAGGATGTCAGCGGACGTTTGGGGGGGCGAGGAATTTACGGTGATACTGCCGCATACTGATACAAGTGGCGCGAAAATCATTGCCGAACGCTTGCGTGTCGTCGTCGCTGAAGCGCAGGGTGTAAATCTGGATGACAATACCATTGTCCGTTTTACAGCCAGTATTGGCATCGCCACATTGAATGTTGAAGATACATCTTTTGATATGTTATTGCAGCGGGCTGACAGGGCTTTGTACAAAGCAAAAGAAAATGGGCGTAATCGCGTAGAAAGCGATAACTGATTTTGTTTCACTGGATGAGCTGATCGTGGCGAAGGGGAGGTACGTCGGTTTTGCTTTGTCCGTGGTGTTTTTGTTTATCAAACAGAGAGGGTG
>Ga0209023_10005745_pt1 | contig 13402 bp, 10 predicted proteins | sample LakOneMetagenome_FD_187468 | JGI IMG/M metagenome (GOLD analysis project Ga0209023, IMG submission 187468) | Freshwater and sediment microbial communities from Lake Erie, Canada (SPAdes) (version 2) | ecosystem: Environmental > Aquatic > Freshwater > Lentic | place: Lake Erie, Canada...
CCGATCTCAACGGCACTGATCTTGCGATCGTGACCTATGGAAACGGCTACTACCTGTCGCGGCAGGCTGAAGCCCTCTTGGCTGCCGAAGGTGTGAAGGCCCGGGTTATCGACATGCGATGGCTGTCGCCAATGCCGGAGGATGCACTGATAAAGGCCGTGGATGGGTGTCAGAGAATTCTTGTTGTTGATGAAACCAGACGGTCAGGAGGCATAGCCGAAGGACTTATGGCGCTCTTTACCGAACGGACTACGGTGCCGCATGCACGCATCACCTCCGAGGACAGTTTCATCGCGACTGGCCCTGCCTACGCTGTTACGATGCCCTCGGCAGACAGTATCTATTCAGCGGCCAAGGCACTGATTGGAGGTGCCAAATGACCCGAAAGACCGCAGTTGTGATCTGCCCCGGCCGTGGCACCTATACCAAGACCGAACTTGGCTATCTGAAACGAAACTTTGCTGACGCGGCGCTTTTGGCCAGCTTCGATGCGACCCGAAAGCAACTTGGGCAGGAGACCCTATCAGCACTCGATTCGGCGGCAAGCTATTCGGTGGCGAAGCACACGCGCGGTGACAACGCCTCGGGCCTGATCTACGCGTGCACCCTTGGTGACTTTCGAGCGATCGACCCCACAAAGATTGACGTAGTGGCAGTTACCGGCAATTCGATGGGCTGGTATTCGACGCTTGCATGTGGAAGTGCACTCACGGCGGAGGGCGGGTTCGACGTAGTCAATACGATGGGCACCCTGATGCAAGAAGCCCTGATCGGCGGACAGACGCTCTATCCTTTCGTGGGTGATGACTGGACGCCAAATCCAACCCGCAAGGCAGAACTTCTGGCGCTTGTCGCAGAAATTGCCAGCCGCTCCGGGCATGTGCTGAGCCTTTCCATCGATCTGGGCGGGATGCTGGTTCTTGCGGGCAACGAAGATGGGCTGAAGGCGTTTGAAGCCTCGGTTCCGCCAGTACAGGGTCGATTCCCGATGCGCTTGCTGAACCACGCGGCCTTCCATTCCGCGCTTCAGGCCCCTGTTGCCGCCCGAGGGCGTGCAGCACTTCCTCCTTCGCTCTTCGGTCAGCCAACGCTCCCAATGGTCGACGGGCGCGGCTCGATCTGGTGGCCAGGGTCCACGGACATTCCCGCCCTTTGGGATTATACCCTTGGCCACCAGGTCACCGAGCCTTACGACTTTTCCGCTGCAATCCGCACCGCTGCCCGCGAATTCGCGCCCGATCTGTTCATCGTGGCCGGGCCGGGGACGACGCTTGGTGGTGCTGTTGCCCAATCGCTCATCCTTGCGGACTGGCGTAACATGCGCTCCAAGGCTGATTTTCAGACCGCACAACAATCCGCGCCGCTCCTTGCCTCGATGGGCATGGACGACCAGCGCGCAACTGTCATCTAGGGAGGTTCAAATGACCCACGACGAAATTCTCAAAGCCGCAGGCCTGACCAAAGCCGAACTCACTGGCGGCACACTCTCGGTCCGCTCGCCTATCGACGGCGCCGAGCTTGCCAAAATCCACGAAACCGATCCGGCAGACATGCCGAAGATCATCGCACGGTCGCAAGATGCATTCCGCGCGTGGCGAGACCTGCCCGCACCCCGTCGCGGTGAGCTGATCCGTCTTCTGGGCGAAGAACTGCGCGCGTCGAAAGATGCGCTTGGTGCGCTGGTGACGCTTGAAGTCGGTAAGATCACGTCGGAAGGTCTCGGCGAAGTTCAGGAAATGATCGACATCTGTGATTTTGCAGTTGGTCTGTCGCGACAGATTTACGGTCTTACCATTGCCTCCGAACGTCCAGGTCACCGGATGATGGAGACCTGGCACCCAATCGGCACATGCGCCATCATTTCGGCCTTCAACTTTCCGGTTGCGGTTTGGTCATGGAACGCGGCGCTCGCGCTGGTTTGCGGTGATCCCGTGATCTGGAAACCTTCGGAAAAGACTCCGCTGACTGCAATGGCCACGACGAAGATAATGGAGCGCGCCCTGAAGCGTTTCGGTCCGGAAGCGCCGGAAGGTCTGGTTCAACTGGTTATTGGTGGCCCGGCAATCGGCGAGGCGCTGGTGAACTCGAAAGACGTTCCGATCGTTTCGGCGACCGGCTCGACTCGTATGGGCGGGATTGTCGGTCCGAAAGTGGCGGCACGCTGGGGTCGTCCGATCCTCGAACTTGGCGGTAACAATGCCATGATCGTCGCGCCGTCGGCCGACATCGACATGGCAGTGCGTGCCATCGTTTTCTCGGCAGTCGGCACTGCTGGTCAGCGCTGCACGTCGCTGCGCCGTTTGATCGCCCACAGCTCGATCAAGGATGATCTGGTCGCTAAGCTGACCAAAGCCTATGCCTCTCTGCCCATTGGCGACCCCCGCCATGGAACCACGCTTATCGGTCCGCTGGTAGATCATGGCGCGCGTGACCGGATGCTGGCTGCGCTGGAAGCTGCCAAGGCGGAAGGCGGCAAGGTACATGGCGGCAAGACCGTTTCGGAAAACGTTCCGCAGGGTGGAGCCTACATTGCGCCCGCTCTTGTCGAAATGCCGGCCCAGACCGCGACCGTCAAGACCGAGACTTTTGCGCCAATCCTCTATGTGCTCGGCTACGACACGCTCGACGAAGCCATCGCTTTGCAAAACGACGTTCCGCAAGGTCTTTCGTCGTGCATCTTCACGCTGAACATGCGCGAAGCTGAAACGTTCCTGTCTGCGTCCGGTTCTGACTGTGGCATAGCCAACGTCAACATCGGACCGTCTGGCGCCGAAATCGGTGGTGCCTTCGGCGGCGAGAAGGAAACCGGCGGCGGTCGCGAATCCGGCTCGGACGCATGGAAGGGTTACATGCGCCGCCAAACCAACACGGTGAACTATTCTGCCAAACTGCCTCTGGCGCAGGGTGTGAAGTTCGACTTCTGATCCTGTATCTGAAAACCGTTAAAGATGATCGGCCCGGCTAGTCAATATGACGGCTGGGCCGTCTTTTTGTTCAGTAAATCAATAAAAATGGCTGAAATAACCAGAGGAATCGCCGTCCGGCTGGTCCAGATTGCCGCGCGGACCGATCAAACTGGCACACTGCTGTGGTCTGATGAGGCAGACTGAAAGGAAATAACAAATGTCGTTCAACAAAGTGGCCGTACTCGGCCTTGGGAAAGTCGGCCATCTTGCTGCGGAACTTTTGACTGAAGCCGGCTTCGTCGTAACCGGAATAGATGCGCGCGAAGTCAAGGGTGCGCCCTTTGCAACCAAGGCGGTCGATCTGAAAAATACCGATGGGTTGAAGGATGTTTTGAAGGATCAGGACGCAATCCTGTCGTGTCTACCCTACCATCTCAACATCGGTGTCTCCACTGTTGCCCACGCGCTCGGCCTTCATTACTTCGACCTGACCGAAGACGTACCGACCACCAAGCACATTCGTGAACTATCAAAAACCTCGAAGGGTATCATGGCGCCGCAGTGCGGCCTCGCACCCGGTTTCGTCGGCATCGTCGGTGCGCATTTGGCGGAACAATTCGAAAAGGTTCGCTCCATCCGCCTGCGAGTCGGTGCGCTGCCGCAAAACCCGACGGGCCTACTTGGCTATGCATTCAATTGGTCGCCCGAGGGTGTGGTAAACGAATACCTCAATGACTGCGAAGTCATCGAAGAAGGCGTTCTCAAATCCGTTTCAGCTATGGAATGGACCGAAGCGATCTACATCGATGGTATGCAGCTCGAGGCTTTCACCACCTCGGGTGGCCTTGGCACCATGTGCGAGACCTATGCCGACAAGATCGAAAACCTTGACTACAAGACGATGCGGTATCCCGGGCACGTCAAGCTCATGAACTTCTTCTTCCATGAGTTGCTGATGCGCGAAAATCGCGCCGAAGCGGGTCGCATCCTGACCAATGCCAAACCTCCCGTGGACGAAGATGTGGTCTATGTCCACGTCGCCGCCGAAGGCTGGCAGGGTGGTCAGCTTCGCCGTAAAGAATTTGTCAGGTCATACTACCCTATTGAAATCGGTGGGAAACATCGCACGGCTATCGCTTGGACAACCTCGGCTTCGGTCGTGGCGGTGATCGAGATGGTCAAGGCTGGCAAGCTGCCGCAGAAGGGGTTCCTCAAGCAGGAAGAAATTCCGCTGACGCCCTATCTGGAAACCCGGACCGGCAATTACTACAACATCGGCCACCGGAGCCGTCACGCCTGAGCCACGGTTGCTTGGGGCCTAGGGCGGTATGCGCAAGCATACCGCCCTTTTTGTTTTCAGATACTGTCGCTGGCTTTAATCAGAGCTAGTCGTGGAATAAAACGGATATTATACAAGTGTATAAATCCAGACTTGAAGCTTCGCACAATTTGCTTTTTCTGAAAGGCCTGCCCGATGCGCGACCCCCGCTATGACATCTTGTTCGAGCCTGTTCGTATAGGGCCGCTGACAACCCGAAACAGGTTTTGGCAAGTGCCGCACTGTTCAGGTATGGGCTACCGCTATCCGAATGCCGAAGCCTATATGCGCGGCATCAAGGCGGAAGGCGGCTGGGGGGTGATTTCAACGCAAGAGGCCGAAATTCACCCATCGTCCGAGCATTCCCCGGCGAACGAGGGGCGGTTCTGGGATGCCGCCGACAAGCCCGCGATGCAGCTTGTTACCGAAAAGATCCACGAACACGGGAGCCTTGCTGCGATCCAGTTGGTGCACAGTGTGCTTCACACGACCAACCGCTTCAGCCGCATGGTACCTCTAGCGCCATCTCATGTCATTGCCGACGTAGGCGACCCGGTACAGGCTCGGGGAATGGACAAGTCCGACATCCGCGAACTGCGCCGCTGGTATCGCGACGCGGCAATCCGCTCGAAGGAAGCGGGCTTTGACATCGTCTATGTCTATGCCGGACATGACATGAGTATTCTCCAGCACTTCCTGTCGCGGCGACACAACCACCGGACCGACGAATATGGCGGATCATTTGAGAACCGGCTCAGGCTCTTCCGCGAAGTCATTGAAGATACGCGAGACGCCATTGGCGACCGCTGCGCGCTGGCCGTTCGCCTTGCCGTCGACGAATTGCTGGGGCCGGCTGGCATCACCAGCGAAGCCGAAGGGCGCGACATAATTACGGCTTTGGCCGACGTGCCGGACGTTTGGGACGTGAATCTTTCGGGCTGGCCCAACGATAGCCAGACCTCGCGTTTTTCTGAAGAAGGATTTCAGGAGAAGTACACGGCCTTCGTAAAGTCGGTCACCACGAAGCCGGTTGTCGGTGTTGGCCGCTATACTTCACCGGACAGTATGGTCCGGGTTATCCGCAAAGGTATACTTGATCTGATCGGCGCTGCCCGGCCATCGATCGCCGACCCTTTCTTGCCAAAGAAGATCGAAGAAGGCCGCATCGACGATATCCGCGAATGTATCGGCTGCAACATCTGCACATCCGGCGACAACACCTGTGTGCCCATGCGCTGCACCCAGAATCCCACAGTTGGCGAGGAGTGGCGGCGCGGCTGGCACCCGGAACGCATTGCTCCGGTCGAGGCTCCCGAAAGCGCGCTGATCGTCGGTGGTGGCCCCGCCGGTCTGGAAGCAGCCCGCGCACTGGCATCGCGCGGTGTTGAAGTGACACTCGCCGAGGCAGGGCAGGAGTGGGGCGGCCGCGTTAGCCTCGAAGCTCGCTTGCCGGGCCTGGCAGCATGGGGTCGCGTGCGGGATTGGCGACTTGGGCAGCTCAAGACCATGACGAACGCACAGATGTATCTGCAAAGCCCGCTGACCGCAGACGACGTGCTGGCCTATGGCATTCCGCATGTTGCGGTCGCAACAGGCGCAAAATGGCGCAACGACGGTGTTGGACGCACGCATAACCATCCGCTGGAGTTTCTGTCAGCAGGGCAGGTGCTCACACCAGACGACATCATGGCCCAAGGCGTCGCGATCCTTATGGGAGAGGGCCCAGTCGTAGTGTTTGACGACGATTGGTTCTACATGGGCAGCGTCATGGCAGAGGTTGCAGCCAAATCTGGCCGCGAAGTCATCTTTGTGACGCCCGAAGCGCAAGTGGCGCCATTCTCGCAACATACGCTGGAACAGGGTCGAATCCAGAAACGCCTTCTGGACCTGAACGTACGTATTGTCACGGCTCAGGCTCTGGCTGGCCGCGACGCGACCGGACTGGAATTGGCCTGTGTCTACACCGATCGCGTTTCGCGCATTGAGTGCGGATCGCTGATCACGGTGACCTCAAGGCTGCCAACCGACGCTCTCTGGCTGGAGCTTACTCAACGCGAGGCAGAGTGGGCAGACGCAGGCATACGGTCAGTGACACGCATTGGCGATTGCTTTGCGCCGGGCATCATTGCGGCGGCAAACTACTCGGGTCATGTATATGCACGAGAATTTGGCGAGGTACTTAATCCCGGCCTGGCGCCGTTCCGGCGCGAGGATGTGGTTCCTGTGCTTAGCTAGGAAAACTGGTCGCGCTGACTGACGGCAGCACAACAATTTCAAGGTGGGGGAAATGGCTACAGGACCGAAGTCAGAGAGTCTGTTTGAGCGTGGCCGCAAGGTTCTGGTCGAGGGGGTCTCTTCCGCCTCGCGCGGCCCGGCAGCCTTTGGCTCCACGCCTCGTTATATGTCGCACGGACAGGGCTCACGGCTCTTTGACGTAGACGGGCGTGAATACATTGACTGGATGATGGCCTTCGGCGCCCTGCCTCTAGGTCACGCCCACCCCAGGGTTGTCGAAACCGTCTCGCGCGAAGTCGCGCGTGGCACTCATTTCGCAACAGCGCTCGAGGTCGAGGTTGAAGTGGCCGAGATGCTGGTGGGATTGCTGCCCCACGTCGACAAGGTCCGTTTTGCCAATACAGGAACAGAGGCGGCGATGGGGGCCTTTCGGCTGGCGCGCGGCCATACGGGGCGCCGCAAGATCATCAAGTTCGAGGGACATTATCACGGCTGGTGGGACTCGGTTCTGATCAACACCAACCCGATGCCTGTTTCGATGCTCGGCCATCCCAATGACCCGATCCGCATTCCCGACTCCTCCGGTATGACCGAGGACAGTTGGCGCGATACGATTGTTGTCCGATGGAATGACGTTACGGCGCTGGAACGCGCAATGGCGATCCACGGTCGTGAAGCCGCCTGCGTCGTGACCGAAGGCGTCATGTCTAACATGGGGGTAATTCCGCCAAAGCCCGGCTACCTACAAAGGATGCAGGAGCTTTGCCACGAGTACGGGGCGTTGTTCTATCTGGATGAAACCGTCACCGGGTTCCGCCTTGCTGCAGGTGGCTGCGCCGAACTTTACGGCCTGAAGCCCGACATCGTGACTTATGGTAAGGCGTTGGGTGGTGGTCTGCCGATGGCGATGATCGGTGGCCGTGAAGACATCATGTCGGGTCTGGAATGGGGAAAAGTTCTTCATTTCGGCACGCACAACGCTGGTCGGCTCGCGCTTCATGTCACGAAGGTCATGCTAGAGACGATGCTCGAAGATGATCAGGCCGGCTTCCGGCGCATCAAGAACCTCGGCAAGGCGATGACAGACTCGATCCGGCGTGTTGCCAAGCAGTCGAACCGCCACGGAATTGTCTGCCAAGGTGTGAATTCGATGTTTCAGATTTTCTTTACCGACAAGGAGGAGGTCGCCGACTATCGCGATTTCTGCGGCCACGTCGACCGTCTGAAGTTCCGCGATTTTGCTGTGCGCCTGATGGACAAAGGTATCTATATGAACCCGTCGGCGACACTTCATTCCTTGTCATCGATCGTCCACACCGAAGCGGATATTGCGACAACAGCGAATGCCATTGCCGAGGTTCTGGAGGAGATGCCCTGATGGCCAGCATTGGTATTCTTGGCGTGGGTCATCTGGCGCGTTTGATGGTGCGCGGTTGGCAAGGCTCAGGACACACGTTCATCTTGTCTCCGCGCGGGGCAGAGACCGCCCAACTCATCGCGAGTGAGTTCGGCGCGCGTGTTGCGACGTCCAACCAGGAGGTCATAGATCAATCGGATGCCGTGTTCGTTAGTCTTCCGGCTGCAACCGGGGCGGCCGAGTTGCAAGACTTGGCGTTTCGTCCCGAACAACCGGTCCTGTCCGCGATGGCCGGGACCAGCTTTACCCGTCTCAAGGAAGTCGTCGGTCCAGCACGGGCGGCGGTTGGCATGATGCCGGGCTATGCGAATGCCTTCAAGGTTGGGCCTTCAATCATGTATCCACAAGACGATTTCTGGACAGGAGTTCTTGCGTCGGTCGGTCCGGTCCACACGCTCGACAGTGAAGAAAAGTTCACGCTGGCCGCGACATTCGGCGCCTTTTCCGGGGCAACAGTTGGTTGGATGGCTCACATCGTAGAATGGTACTCGGCTCAAGGTCTGGACCCCGATATTGCCAGAGCGTTGGTTGCCGGTACACTTCGTGGCAATGCGGAAGTCCTGCTGCAAGAACCGCGCCCGCTCGCCGACATCGCCAAGGGTGTTACCACGCCGGGGGGTATCACATTGCAACTTCTCGGCATTCTTGATCAACGTGGCGCGCTGGACGCTTGGGACGAGGGTCTGCGCGCCGTCCTTGATCGTATTTCCGGGAAAGGACATGCCTAAGACGCCGCGCCACAGGTTCTATTCACAAGAACGGATAGGTCAGGTGCGCGTCTGGATGGATGCACGTGGGGTCGATGTCGTGATTGTCGGCCATGACAGTGGCGCACTTGTGATCTCGGCGGCACATGCGACCGAATGCGAAGACCGTACGACAATACTTGCGGTAATACGGCTGCGCTGGCGTCAGGGCCGAAACATGGTGATCTACGGCCTTGCTCCTGACCTTTCGGCAGAGATGGAAGAAGAGGCGCAGCAACTGGGCGTGACGACACGGCACCTGACCGAAGATCCGGACGGCCGCTTCCAGTTTTGACAAGTGTCAGATGCGACCGACTTCATTGAAGTGCTTCGGAAAGAACGCCGCTGCGCAGGTGTAAGCTGTAGCCAGCGATTCCGCGCGGTCATACGGCGTGGTTGATGTCATCATATCGAGCCAAACTCCTTCCAGTGTCACCCGCAGTACGCGCGCTGCACGCGAAGGGTTGAAACTGTAGTGGCCTTCTTGGGCAAGTGCTGCGCAAAGCTCAAGCAAGACTGCCCAATAGGCCTCATCGTTCGATCCGCAATGTTCCTGATAGAGTGGACGGCATTGTGCCTCGCCCCAGAACGCACACCATGCTGAAAGCCGCGGTGTCGTGCAGATGTCCGGGTTGAAATCCGCTCTTAACAGGGCGTCGAGTTGATCGGCTGGGGATTTGCCGGCTTTCGCCAAAGCCTCGGTCCAGTTGGTCCGATATTCCTCGGCAAGAAACATCAGTGTTTCAGCCAGAAGCTTTTCCTTGGACTGAAAATGAAAGTTCACCAGCCCATGCGACAGGCCAGCCTGATTGGCAACGTCAGTCAGCGTTGTGCGTGCGTAGCCCCTTATGGCCAAGGTTTCGATGGTCGCTTCGATCAATTGCAGTCGGCGCGTCTCCCGACTTAATTTTCTGGGCGTGCGAGGTACTGCGGTCATGGTTGTCTCATTCATCGCGGTTCCTTGCAGGTGGCGCCCAGATGCCCCGCAATACATATAGTGATTGCCGCGTCCTGCAACCAACCATCGATCATTTTGGATGGTCAGTCAATATTCTGATTGACAGACCAGTCAATGAATCATTAGCCTGCTGACACAAGTCCGACCCGGTCGCGATCAACTGGGTACGATCAGCCAAAACAGCCATTGGAACACCTTATGCGCCCGCTGCCCCAGCGCGATCTATCAAAATCCAACGCTCAATTTCAGCGCGCTGTGAAGAAGCTGCCGCTCGGCGTGTCTTCCACCTTCCGCTATTGGGGTGACGATCGCACCATCTATGTCAGCCATGGTAAGGGAGGCCGCACCTGGGACATCGACGGCAACAACTACGTCGACTACCGACTAGGCTATGGCCCCGCCATCCTCGGCTATGCTGATGATCGCGTCGACGACGCGGCGCGGCGCGGCATGAACGTCGGCGGCGTCTTCGCCCTTTCAACAGAACGCGAATTGACCGTCGCCGAACGTATATCAAAGATGGTTCCTGCCGCCGAACTCGTCCGGTTCTCGAATTCAGGGACCGAGGCGGTGATGGCGGCCTTACGGCTTGCCCGCGCCTACACTGGCCGCGAAAGCTATCTGCTGGTCGAAGGCGGCTACCACGGCCTCTTCGACGCTGCGATGTGGATGTCGAACATGGAGGAGTGGGATTTGGGATCGAACACCGATCCTGAATTGGTCCCCTATGGCAAAGGTATCCCCGAGACGGTCAAGAAACTGGCGCATATCACGCCGATGAATGATTTCCAGCGCCTTGAAGACATCTTCAGAGCGCACGGCGACAAGTTTGCCGCCATGCTGATCGAACCGATTCAGGGCAATTGCTGCTCGATCATGGCTTCCGTCGATTACGTAAAGCTCGCCCGCGAGCTTTGTACCCGATATGGCGTGATGCTGATCATCGACGAGGTGAAGTCAGGCTTCCGTGTCGGCAAAAGCGGCATCCAAGGCCTGATGGGTGTCACGCCCGATATCACGACCTTTGCCAAGGCTGTAGCAAACGGCTACCCGATCTCGGTCGTGGCGGGCCGCGAGGATGTCATGCGCACGTTCAGGTATGGCGGCGCCTCACACGGCGGCACTTATACGGCACATTCGGTGTCTTTGGCCGCAGCTGAAGAAACTCTGCGCATCCTCGATGAGACACCTGCGCTGGAAACCTTGGCGAACTACGGTGAGAGCCTGAAGGTCGGAATATCGAAGATACTCAATGCCCGTGGCATCGTCCATTCCTACACCGGCCATCCGTCGATGTTTGGTCTCTTCTTCGCCGAGACGCCGCCCGACAACTACCGCGCATGGAAAACGTCGGATTATTCCTTCTACGACCAGATGGCCTATTTCCTCCATGATCTCGGCGTGATTTGCGAACCTGACAGCCGCGAGCCGTGGTTCATGTGCGAAGCACACGGACTTGACCCCTCATGCTTGGCCGACACGCTGAAAGCTGTCGAAACTGCCGTCGATCTGACGCTCGAAGCCGCCGAACAGGATGAAAAACGGGCCTAGTCCCGGAAAGCCGCGCCATGTCTTTGCATCGCCACCCGGATTCACCTTTGTTGGACCACTGCCCGGAAACGCTTCCGGCTCGTGCCTACTATGACGAGGCGTGGTTTCAGCATGAGCAGCGCGCGATCTGGTCGCGGAACTGGGTCAACGTCGGACGAACCAGCGATTTGCCGAAAGGAACTATGCGTCGCGTGCAAGTGGCTGGGCAAAATCTGATTCTTTGCAAGGACCGCGATGGGCAGGTCACGGCCTTTCACAACACCTGCCGCCATCGCGGCGCGGAGTTGTGCACCCATGAAGAGCAGCCGATGGGCAAACTCATCACCTGCAAATATCACAACTGGTCCTATGCGTCTGACGGCCGACTTGTGTCCACTGCCCACGCCACACCTACGCAGGATTTTGACAAGTCGAGCAACGGGCTGTTCCGCGTGGCCTTGCAAGAGTGGAACGGCTTCTTGTTCGGCTGTCTTGCTGACGAACCGCCACCGCTGGCGCCCGACATGGGAATGGCCGCGCTGGATCACTGGCCGATGGCTAACCTGGTGACAGGCCATCGTCTGGTGAAGGATATGGGCTGCAACTGGAAGATATTCTGGGAAAATTATAACGAATGTCTGCATTGCCCAGGCGTTCATCCCGAACTTTGCGATATGGTGCCGATCTACAGCAAAGGCATCATGTCGAGCCGTGAAGCGACAGATTGGACCCCAGAGACACCTCGTGGGCAAGTGCTGAAGGATGGTGCTGTCACCTGGACCGCAGATGGCAATGCGTGCGGCCCCGAATTTCCGGGTCTAAGCGCCGACGAGCGCGCCAATGGTTTCAATTTCGTCACACTCTACCCAACAATGTTCATTGTCGGTCACGTCGACTATGTTCGTTCGGTCACACTCACACCGCTCGGACCAGAAAAGACCCGTCTGACGGCAGAATGGTACTTCCCGCAGGAAACGCTTAACCAGCCGGACTTCTCTGCCGAAGACGTAGCGGCGTTTGCGGTAATGGTGATGATGCAAGACGCCGAGGTTTGCGAACTGAACCAGCGCGGGCTGAAGTCTTCAAAGTACCAAAGCGGTCGATTGATGCCGCAGGAATTTGACATCCACAACTTCCACCAATGGGTGATGCGCCAACTTGGCGAGGAGGCCTTGCCATGAATGATCTTTCCACAGATTTTATCCCTGTACCGAACGAATGGGACCGCAAGGGCCTTCCGGGATGGACCTACCATTCCCAAGCTATGTTCGATCTCGAACGCACCGAAGCCTTTCTTAAGCAATGGCAGATCGTCGGTCATGTAAGTGAAGTTCCGGGCGCAGGAGACTGGTTCAGTTTTGACCTGCTGGGTGAGCGCGCAGTAGTCATGCGCGGGCGTGATGGCATCTTGCGGGCTTTCCACAATCTCTGCAGGCACCGCGGTGCGCGCGTCGTTGATGGCGCATCCGGTCATTGCAAGGGTGCCATGGTCTGCCCGTTCCACGGATGGGTCTACAACCTCGATGGCAGTCTGCGCGGCGCCGCGCGGCCGGAATCCTTCGGGGACATGGACCGCAGCCAATTCGGATTGAAGCCGGTGGAAATGGAAATCTTCCACGGATTCGTCTTTCTGCGCTTCCTGCCCGGCCCACAGCCCTCTGTCGCTGAATGGCTGAAGCCATACAACGCAGATTTTACCGACTATCGCGCTGAAGAACTCCTGTCTGTCAAAACGCCCGACTGGCAATCGGAGCTTCCGGTGAACTGGAAGTCAGTCCGCGACGTGGACAACGAAGGCTACCATGTGGCCTTGGCCCACCCCGCTTTGCAAGATCTCTATGGCCGTACCTATCGTGATTTGAACTATCCCGGTGGGCTGAACATGTCGGATGGGCAGTTCGGAGATCAGCCGGGGCGTCGCTGGTCGGTAAAAGCCTATGTCAAACTTGCACCAAAACAGGACTGGTTACCCGATCGGTTGCGCCAGGCCTGGACCTATTACGGGGTCTTCCCCAATGCGGTGATCGCCTTCACGCCGGAATCTGCTCAGTTCTACCAGGAGATTCCGCTGTCGCCCGGTCGTACTATCGTCACCGGGAAACTTTATCGCCGCGCCAATGAGGATCGGCAGACCCGCGTCGCTCGCTATCTTGCCTATCGGATCGACCGCGAGACTTCGAAGGAGGATCAGCAGCTTTCAATCTGGTCAAACGAGTCGATGAAATCGTCAGCCTTCGAAAGTTTTCACCTGTCGGACCTGGAGTATGGCGTCCGTGCTCATCACGACAGTTT
>Ga0209023_10005746_pt1 | contig 13402 bp, 13 predicted proteins | sample LakOneMetagenome_FD_187468 | JGI IMG/M metagenome (GOLD analysis project Ga0209023, IMG submission 187468) | Freshwater and sediment microbial communities from Lake Erie, Canada (SPAdes) (version 2) | ecosystem: Environmental > Aquatic > Freshwater > Lentic | place: Lake Erie, Canada...
CACCCGCTGCTGGACGTCCTCGGTCCGCCGGGCGATCCGGCCGTCGCGTCCGAAGGGAAAGGTGTCGTCGCGCTGATCTGCCGCCTCGTCGCGGAGGTCGGCGACGCGGTCGCGCAGTTCGGCGACCTCCTCGCGGAGCTCGGCGATCTCGTCGCGCAGTTGGGCCGCGCCGTCGCGCCCACTGGCAGCCATGTCACGACCGTCGGCCACGCCGTCACGTCCGTCGGCGGTCCGCTCGCGGCGGTCGGCGAAATCGGACTGATGTGCTCTCGCAAGGTCCGAACCGGCCCCGATGACCACGACCACCACCCAACGTCGACACCGTGGTGCCAACGGCACCACGCGTCGACCGTACCGGCGGGTGCGACGGATCGGGGATGCGTTTGCACTGTCCTGACGGGCGGGCCCCGGACGGGTGAGCGTCCGGCCTGGGCGCCGGTGCCGGCCCGACCGCGAGGGCCGGGCCGCCACCGAGGGGCTGCCAGGGGAGGGGAGCAGCCGGACGCACCCGTGATCCGGCGTGATCAGCCGGGGACGAGGTCGGCGGTCTGCGGACCGAACTCGTTCGCGACCACGGTCACCTTGTTGGCCGGGAAGCCGCCTCGGCGGGCGTGCTCGAGGATGACCTCGGCGTCGTCGGCCTCGTGCACGCAGTACACCTTGTCGCCGGCGACGTAGCTGTTCACCCAGTGGTACGGCACGCCCAGCGAGGCCACGGCCGCGTTGGACGTCTTCGAGATCTCGGCGAGCTGCGCCGTCGAGAGCTCACTCGCTCCCGGGATCTCTCGCTCGATGATGAATCGCTTCATGATGTGTCTCCTGATGTTCGAGATGTTCGTTCCCCGGGGCGTTCGTGCCGAGGGGTGAGCTGCACTCTCGGTGATCGCTCGGCCGGGCGCATCGGTGGTCGATGCCCATCTTTCGGATCGAGCAGCGGGCGCCGGCGTCGTCCGGCGAGGGTGGTTCGTACCTGTGTCGTCGCTGAGGCGTCGATCCGCAGGCGGATCGGGCGAGGCGCACGGGCCCCGAGCAGGTCCCTCACGGAAATGGGGATCGCCGGCGCCGGACATGGGTGGCACCCCCCGATGACGAGCACGGCGACCATTCGTACGGTGACGAGGCAGACACGATCAACCAAGGAGCTCGACATGTTGCATTCCGTCAACACCCACCCCGCCGCCCGTCCAGGCGGCCGACGAGCACGCACCTGGCACCGCGTCATCGCCACGGTGCTCCCCCTTGCCGCACTCGCCGCCGGCTGTGCCGGGGCGGAGGCCTCCTCACCGCCGACGACCACGGTGGACGGCTACGCCACGCCGGCCGACGGGCACGGCGCCCACACGATGAACCAGCAGGACCGCATCGCCGCCATGCTGGCCACGGCGAACTACCAGGACGTCGGAGCGGCCGAGGAGGCCGGCTACGAGTCGTCGCTCGGCACGCTCGGGTGCTTCCAGAGCGCGGACAAGGGCGGCATGGGTGTGCACTACATCAACGCCGACCTCATGGACGACAAGGTCGACATCACGAAACCGGAGGCACTGGTGTACGAGCTCGACGCCACCGGCAAGGTCACGAACCTGGTCGCGCACGAGTACATCGTGCCGGTCGACGCGTGGACCGCGAAGCAGCCGCCGCGCCTGTTCGGGATGGACTTCCACCGGCATCCCACGCTCCCGCTGTGGGTCTTGCACACGTGGTTGTGGAAGGACAACCCCGCCGGGATGTTCGAGGACTGGAACCCGGCGGTCCGCCAGTGTGGGGAGGCCGTGCCCGTCTTCGGCGTCGACCTGCCGGTCTCGTCGCCGACACCGTGAGCCCCGCCGGGCGCCTGGGGCGATGCCCGCGGCGACCGATCACCGTGACCCCGAGAAGCCGCGGAGCTTCTGTGTGGTCACGCTGAACCCGGGGGATCGGGCTGTGCGAGCGGTGCGAGCCGATCACGGTGACCACCGAAAGCCGCGGAGCTTCTGTGTGGTCACGCTGCACCGATGTCGTCCCAGCCGGCCCGAACTCGGAATTCCCGAGAGCGTCCGCCCCGGTGCGCCGGGGCGGATACTCTGCCGACCGGTTCGCCAGGTCTCGGTAGCATCCCCCAGGTGAGGCTGCTCGAACGCGAGGACGATCTTGCCGCGCTCGTGGCGCAGCTGCGCCGCGCGCGCGGCGGCAGCGGTGGCATGGCCATCGTCAGCGGCGAGTCCGGCGCCGGGAAGAGCACCCTGCTGCAGACGTTCACCGCCGACTGGACCGCAGAGGTGCCGGTCCTCTGGGGAGCATGCGACCCGCTCTCCACCCCTCGTCCCCTCGGCCCGATCCACGATCTCGCGTCGCAGCTCGGTGAGGACGTGACGGTGAAGCTCCGCGACGCGGTGCAGCCACACGAGATCTTCACGGCCGTGTTCGAGCACTTGCGACTGCACCCGTCGGTGCTGGTCGTCGACGATCTGCACTGGGCCGATCAGGGCACCATCGACCTGCTGCGGTTCCTGCTGCGTCGCATCCGAGTCACGCGTTCACTCGTCGTCGGCGCGCTGCGCGATGACGAGATCGGCACCCGGCATCCGCTGCGCGCCTTGCTCGGCGACATCGCGCGTTCCCCCGACGCCGAGGCGACGACCCTGCGTCCGTTGACCGTGGCGGCGATCGCCGCGCTGATCGAGGACCGTCCGGTCGATCCCGACTGGCTGCACCGGCTCACCGGCGGGAACCCGTTCTACGTCGTCGAGATGTTGGATCACGACGCCGGCGAGATCCCGCGGACCGTGCGTGATGCCATCCTGGCGCGCACCACCGGCCTCGCTCCCGACGCGTGGGAGTTCCTGCACCTCCTCGCGTGTGCACCCGAGGCGATCCCCGATCACCTGCTCGCTCGGCTGGGCATCGGCCTCCCGCCGCTGCGCGCCGCCGACGACGTCGGCCTGATCCGCCGTGGCCCGCGCGGGGTGGCGTTTCGACACGACCTGTGTCGCATCGCGATCGGCGAGACCCTGCCGCCAGGTGGGGAGGCGTCGTTCCACCGCCGCATGCTCGACGCGCTCGAGTCCTCGCCGGCGGCCGACCCGGCGGTCCTGGTGCACCACTCGATCGGCGCCGGCGACGCCGTGCGCACGTATGGCCACGCCATCGATGCCGGTCGGGCCGCGGCACGCTCTGGGGCGCACACGCAGGCGGCAGCGTTCTTCCTGACGGCGGCCGAGCAGGGCACCCCGGCATCCGCGACCCACGAAGCCGAGTTGCTGGAGCTCCTCGCGGGGGAGTGCTACCTCATCGACCGGCTCGAGGACGCCATCGCCGCGAGCGAGCGGGCGATGCTGCTGCGCGAACAGAGCGACGATCCGGCGGGTGTCAGCACCAACCATCACGCCCTCGCGGTCTACCAGTGGTACAACGCGAACCGAGATCTCGCCGAGCTTCACGCCGTTGCGGCGGAGACCGTGCTCGGCACCGATCTGGATCACGGCTCGGCGCCGGTGCTCGCACAGCTCGGCCATGCCCTCGCGATGCAGGCCTACCTCGCCATGCACGCGAACGACGTCGCACGGTCGCGCATCCTGGCGGAGCGCGCGGCGGATGTCGCGGCCCGCATCGACGATCCGACGCTGACGGTCCGGGTCCGGGCACTCGTCGGTGTGTGCGGCGTGCTCGAGGGCGAGCGGGGCAGCCGCGAGGCGACGCTGGCGGTCCTCGGCGCCACGCACGCCCACTTCGACGAGATCTCGTCGAGCGGGTACAGCATCCTCACCTACCTCGACGTCGAGCAACGACGGTTGCGTCAGGCTTCCGAGCTGCTCACCTTCACGTTGCCGATCACGATCGAGCGGGACCTCCCGATCTGTCGCGTGTGGCAACTCGGTTCGCGTGGACGGATGAAGCTGCTGCGCGGTGACTGGTCCGACGCGTTGGCCGATGCGGACGCGGTGCTCTCCGGTCCCAGTGCGCCGCTGGCGCGGACGTGGCCCCACCTGCTGCGCGGCCTCGTCGGGTTGCGGCGCGGTGGCGATGCCGGCGCCGATGCCGACGCCGACCTGGACGAGGCCTGGCGGCTCGCGTGCCGGTTCGACGAACCGATCCGACTCCTGCCCGTGGCGGCGGCACTGGTGGAACGGGCATGGCTGAGCGGTGCGGCCGACGATCGTCTCGAGGAGTGTCGTGCCCTGCTCGCCCGGGCATCGAGTCCCGGGTTGGAGTGGGGCCGCGGCGAGCTCGCGATCTGGCTCCGCCGGCTCGACACCGTTCTCGGCATCGAGGGCGGCGCGGACATCCAGCCGGCACGGGTCGCCGAGCCCTATCGACGGCAGCTCGCGGGCCGGTTCGACGAAGCGGCGGAGATGTGGGCCAAGCTGGCCGCTCCGTACGAGCAGGCGCTCGCCCTCATCGATGCCGGCGGGCCGGACCATCCGCGCGCCGGTCTCGATCTCCTCGACCGCCTCGGTGCCGACGAGGTGGCGGCGAAGGTGCGCCAAGAGCTCCGCCGTGTGGGTGCCGCTGCCGTTCCCGGTCGCCGTCGCGAGGCAACGTTGACGAACCCCGCCGGCCTCACCGGCCGTCAGGCCGAGATCCTCGGCCTGCTCGGTGATGGCTCGACCAACGCCGAGATCGCACAGCGGTTGTTCATCTCGACGAAGACCGTCGACCACCACGTCTCGGCGCTCCTGTCGAAGCTGCAGGTCGCGAGCCGACGTGACGCCGTTCGCCGCGGTGAGGAGCTCGGCATCGTCGCCGCCGGTTGATCGACGCTCGGCGCGGGCGGAGTGATCATTGCGCCCGGTCAGGCACGGCAGGGTACGAGCCGGATCGGAGGAGCGTCAGAGGTCGCCGGAGCGTTGCAGCACCACGAGCGCACCCCATCCGGGGAGCAGGGGGATCCAGAACGTCGCCAGCCGGAAGAGGATCACCGCTGCCACCGCGGTGGTGCTCGGCATGCCGGCCGATGTCAGCCCGGCGATGAGCGTCGCTTCGACCGCGCCGATGCCGCCGGGTGTCGGTGCGATGGACGACACGGCCGCACCGACGAGGTAGACCAGCGCGACCGAGGTGAACGCGGGTCCAGCGCCGAACGCGGACACGGCCGCCTCCAGGGCGAGGATGTAGCCCATCGTGATCGCGAGCGAGCCGCCGAACAGCTCGATCATCTTGCTCGGCTGGCGAGCGACGTCGCCGACGTTGGCGAGCGACCGCTTCGTCGCGGGGAGCACCCGCGTCGTGAGCAGCGATCGGCTCCACGGGACGGCCAGACCGACGATGGCCACGGCGATCACGCCGGCGGCGATGAGGCCGATGGTGCCGATCGAGGGGAGATCGAAGGTGGTGAGACCCGACGAGCCGGCGAGCGCGAAGAAGAGGCCGGTGAGCGTGAGGTGCACGATCACCCCGGCGATCGTGTCGACACCGACCGCTGCGATCGCCGTCGCGGTGTCGATCCCGCGCTTCTGGAGGAAGCGGGCGGTGAGCGCGAGCGCGCCGCCCGGAGCGGCGACACCGACGAACGACGTGGCCATCTGGACGCCGATGTTCGGGGCGAGTGGCAGCTGATCGGGGATCGATCCGTCGAGGGCGACGGCGGCGCCGATGTACGTCAGCGCGGACAGACCGAGTGCTGCCGCCGCCCACCACCAGTTCGCCTGGCGGAGCTCGCCCCACACCGAGCCGACGCCGACGAGTTGCGGGACCAGCGTCCAGAGCGCCACCGCCGCCATCGCGATCGTGACGACGGTGCGGACCTTGATCCGTTCGAGCTCCGCAGTCGGCGTGGCGTCCGCCCCGGTCACGCGTTGGATCTCGTGACGCAGCTCGTCGAGACACCCGGTTGCCTTGACCGCGGTGCGAGTGCGTGGCGTCAGCGCGAGCGGCTGCAACCGTGGCAGCGCCGCAGCGACCGCGTCGGCGCCGACCCCGGCGACCGCGGCGGCCACGGCTCGATCGACGCCCATCGACGCAGCGCTCGCCGCGAGCACTTCGGCGACATCGGTCGACAGCGCGGCGCCGACCACGCCGAGCGAGGCGGCAGAGAACTCGACGAGCACGACCGTGCCTTCATCGTCGACCAACAACGCGTCGGCGTTGAGCCGGCGGTGCACCGTGTGGGTGCGCTGCAGCGCCGCGACGATGGCCCACACCGAGGTCAGCAGGGTGGGCGTGCGGCGGGCCGGGTCGAGCCGGCTCAACGGCTGGAACGGCCGTGTCTCGAAGGCCATCATCATCGCGTCGGGCGGGAACTCGGCGACCATCGCCAGGCGTGCCGTCGGCACGCCGTCCGAGTGAGCCTTCAACGCGCTGAGCGATTCGTGTTCCACGACCGACCGCAGCGAGCGGAACGGGCGATCCTGTCCGACGTCGCGGAAGCGGACGGCCCGATACATCCGTACGGGGAGGAGTGCCGTCCACGAGTCTCGGCTGACGATCTTCACGAACAGCTGGCCGTCGTCACGGAGTCGTACTCGGAAGCCGACGAAACCACGGAACTCGTCGGAGCGTTCGACTGAGGTGACCGGGTAGCCGAGCCGCTCGAGGATCTCGCCGACCACGACGGCGCGCGGCCGCGTGTTCGGCGCGCCGAGGACGAGCTGCACCAGCGCCGACGCGGCGGCGGCGATCGCGACGGCGGTGACGACGGCCGCGGGATCGGCCAGGCTCACACCGAAGCGCGCGATGACCCCGAGCATGAGTGCGAGGAGACCGATGCGCCGCCAACGGTTGGACCAGTGACCTCGATCGACGAACATCCATGCCGCGATCACGCCGAGGTCGATGGTGGTCGGGAAGGCCGCGCCGATGCCGTACCCGGTCTGCCCGATCGTGCCTCCCGTCGCGACGAGTCGATGCGCGTGGTGCCGCGGCCGCAGCGGGAACGCCGTGGCGCCGACGAGCTTCGACATCGCGATCAGGCCGGCGATGCAGACGAGTGCGGTGAGGAGCAACCGTCCGACTCGTTCGAACCGTCGGAGCGCGAGCTGACTGACGAGGCCGAGGATCGCCGGAACGAGGAACGCCAGCTGGCAGAACCCGACGATCCCCGACACCAGCCACTGGGGCGCGCTGCCGAGCAGATCGCTCAGGCGGGTGGCGAACTTGGTCGGGTGCACCTGCTGCAGGAGCACGTACATCACGGCGAGGAGCACGACGGAGCCGGCAAGACGGATCGCCGTGACGGGGGAGCGGACGTACGCCGGCTCGGCCGGCTCGGACACCGTGAACGTCGCCGGCTCCGACGAGACGTCAGGCATGAGCGAATGCTACCGACCACGTCGCGGCCGGCTCGGGCGGCCGGGCCCACCGCTGTCACCGTGCTCTCACCGTGCTCTCACCATCGTTTCGTCGTGATGCTGCATCGACGGTCGTACAGTCGGTCCGCGAGCCGGTCGATCGCAGCCCGCCGTCGTCAGCGCTCACGAGGGAGCCCGACCACGTGTCCGATCAACCACGACGCCCTCGCATCCCGATGCGCACACGGGTCGACTTCTGGCTCGATCTCACACTGCTCGTCGCGTTCTCGCTCGACTACAGCTTTCGCTTCACCGGGCTCTCGATCCACGAGTGGATCGGGCTCGGCTTCGGCGTGGCGCTGCTCGTGCACCTCACCCTGCACTGGGACTGGGTGGTGCGGACCACGAGTCGCATCTTCGGTCGGCTGCCCGGACGCGAGCGGATCCGCTGGGTGGTCGACCTCGGCCTCGTCCTCGTGATGACGTTGTGCGTCGCGTCCGGCGTCCTCATCTCTCGCTCGGCACTTCCGGCGATCGGGATCACACCCATGGCGGGTTCGTTCTGGACCGGTCTGCACACGACGTCGGCGGACGTGACCGTCGCGCTCGTCGGCCTCCACGTCGCGCTCAGCTGGCGCTGGATCCTCACCGTCGGCCGGCGGATGGGGCGGCGCGTCGTCGGTCGGGACGCCGAGGCGTCGGTGCGATGAAGTTCGTCCGTCACCTCCTCGCGGCCACGGCCGTCGTCGCGGTCGTGGTCGCGCTGGGCTTCGTGTGGTCGTGGACGGGCGCGGCGAGCCTGATCGCGGACGGTCGTGGGGACCGGCCGCCGCCGACGGGCGCGCCGGCGCCGACGGGCTCGTCCGGGACGGAGCACTCGCGCGATCGCCGGTTCGACGATCGCGGGTCCGGCGGGGTCAGCCTCACGAACATCGACGACCTCGGGCAGACGCTGTTCATCGAGGCGGCGATCGTCGGCGGTGTGGTCGCGATCGACCTCGCCCGCCGACGCCGCCGTCAGCAGCGGCGGGTCCGTCCTGAGCCGACCTGACCCGAGGACACGGGCCTAGTCTCACGGCGATGGAGCTGCAGTTCGGCGGAGAGATCTGGTTCTGGCGAGGTCCGGCGCCCTTCCACTTCGTGAGCGTGCCGGAGGACGAGAGCGCACTGATCGAGGAGCGATCGTCCGAGCTGACATACGGCTGGGGAGTGATCCCGGTGCGGGCGGAGATCGGCACGACCTCGTGGGAGACGTCGCTGTTCCCGAAGGACGGTCTCTATGCCGTCCCCATCAAGGTCGCCGTCCGGCGCGCCGAGGGCCTCGAGCTCGGCGACGTCGTGTCCGTCCGGCTCACGACGTTGCGCTGATGGCCTACGACGAGCGATTGGCGGAGCGCATCCGCGAGCTGCTCGAGACCGAGCCGGACATCTCCGAGTCGAAGATGTTCGGCGGGCTCGCGTTCCTCGTCGCCGGGAACATGGTGATCGCGGCAAGTCGGGAGGGCGGCGTGCTGCTCCGGGCCGACCCCGTCACCGCCGACGCGATCGTCAGGCGCACGCATGCCGAGTTCGCCGTGATGCGAGGGCGACCGATGGACGGCTGGCTGCGCGTCGCCGCGGAACACCTTGCTACACGCCGTCAGCTCGCCGGCTGGGTGAGCCGCGCCATGACGTACGCGCGCACGCTGCCGCCGAAGCCGGGCCGCCGGTGACGGCCGTCAGACGATGCTGCGGTGCACGCTCGGCCGGAAGTCGGTGCCCATCGCCGCGTCGTAGTAGCGAACGGCGTAGCCGCGAGGCGCGACGATGGTGTCGATGCGGGCGACGTCGTCGTCGGTGATCACGACGTCGACCGCACCGAGGTTGTCGACCACCTGGTCGAAGGTGCGGGGACCGATGATCGGTGCGGTGACGCCGGGGCGCGACGCGCACCACGCCAGTGCGACCTGGGACACCGAGCAGCCCTTCTCCGCCGCCAGGTCGCGGAGCAGGTCGACGAGATCCCACCCGTGCGCGGTCGCGGTACGACCGGCGTTGTCCCTGCCTGCCTGCCAGCGGCCGTCGGCGGTTCCCTCGTCGCGGTCGTACTTGCCGGTGAGGAGCCCGCCGCACAGCGGTCCCCACGGGATGACGGCGAGGCCGAACGACTGCGCCGCGGGGATGACCTCCCGCTCGGCCGTTCGGTCGAGCATGTTGTACGCGGGTTGCTCGCTGACGAGTCGGTTGAGCCCGAGCTCCTTCGCGACCCAGATCGACTCCACGATCTTCCACGACGGGAACATGCTGCCGCCGATGTAGCGCACCTTGCCGGCGCGGATGAGATCGTCGAGCGCGCGCAGGGTCTCGTCGATCGGGACCTCGGCGCTGCAGCGGTGCATCTGGTAGAGGTCGATGTGATCGGTGCCGAGTCGGCGCAGGGACTGCTCGCACGCCGAGATGACGTGGCGACGACTCAGCCCTCGCGCGTTGATGTCGTCGCCCTGCGGGAAGTTGAGCTTGGTCGCGAGCACCACGTGTTCGCGCTTGCCGTCGCGCGCCAGCGCTTCACCGACGATGCGTTCGCTCTCACCCGCGTTGTAGACGTCCGCGGTGTCGATGAAGTTGACGCCCTCGCCGATCGCGTGGTCGATCATGCGGGTGGATTCGGACTGGTCGGTCTTGCCGCCGAACATCATCGTGCCGAGGCAGAACTTGCTGACGCGAACGCCGGTCCGACCGAGCGGGCGGTACTCCATCGTGCTCTCCGTTCTCGTGGCTCGGCGTCACCCTAGAGGAGTCGCCGAATCGAGGGGTCGGCTCAGCTCGGCACCCGGATCGTCACCGCATGCGGCACGACCTGCACGCGCAACGTGTCGGTCTTCGCCCGCGCGCCGCCGTCCAGCTCGTACGGCAGCTTCGAGCGGGTCTCGATCTTGATCTTGCTGGCCTGGGTCATCTGCACGAGTGGTGACTTCTCCGCATGGCCGACGGTCGCGCGCGTCAACGTGCGCATCCACTGCCACGCACCGTCGGCGGTCATCACGGCCACATCGAGCTTGCCGTCGTCGGGTGTGGCATGGTCGAACGCGGTGATCCCGCCGCCGATCGAGCCGACGTTGGCGATGAGCACGCAGGTTGCCTTGTCGTCGAACCACGTGTGCCCGTCCACGCGCACCTTCGTGCGCACCGGGGCCGAGCGGATGTGACGTGCCCCTGTCCAGATGTACGCCGCGCGGCCGAACCGGTCCTTCAACCCGGCGTCGGCGTCGCGGATCATCAGCGCGTCGAGGCCGATCCCGGCCATGACGGCGAAGTGCTCGCCGTTCATCTTGCCGACGTCGATCGTGCGGTTGCTGCCGTGCAGGCCGACGTGGACGGCCTGCTCCAGATCGATCGGGATGCCCAGGTTGTTGGCGAGCAGGTTCGCCGTTCCTGCCGGCAGGATCGCGAGCGTGACGGGCGAGCCGGCCGCGGCGTCGATGCACCGCTGGACACTGCCATCACCGCCCCAGACGAAGATGAGATCGGCGCCCTGCTTGACCGCTTCCCGCACGCGCCCTGGCATCTTGCGGCTCTTCGGGACCTCCAACCAGATCGGGTCGGTCACACCTTGCGCCGCCAGCACGTCGCGGAGTCGACCGAGGCCGCCTCCGAGCACCTTGCCGCTGTGAGCGATCACCGCTACTGAGGTCATGTCTGGTTCCTTCCATGGGCCCCGACCGGCGAGGGCCGGGAGGTCGTGTCGGTGGCGAGGACCTCGGTGGCCCGTTCGACCGGTTCGCCGAAGTGGAGGAGCCGTCCGCCGTACGCGATGGAGCACAGCGCGAACACCGCCCATCCAAGTGCTGCGCCGGCGATGACGTCGGTGAGCCAGTGGGCACCCAACAGCACTCGGCTCGTCGCGACAGCCACCGTGATCCCGCCGGCGATGCCGGCGAGGATCGACTTGGTCCGACGAGTCCGTCGGCGACCGACGACGAGCGCGACCGCGGCGTAGACGGCGGCGCTGGCCGCAGTGTGGCCGGAGGGGAACGAGAAGCCCGACGCGTGGACGAGGCGCGCGATGTTCGGACGCTCGCGTCCCACCGCCACCTTGACGAGGTTGTTGATGACGAGCTCGGACACCGCCACCGTCCCCAGGAACGCCGGCACGGCCCGCGTGCGGATCCGGCGGTACTCCACGGCGGCGACCAGCACGCACACGCCGATGACGACGGGGGTGCTGCCGAACTGCGTGATGACCTTGACGACGGACTCGGCCGTGCCGGTGGTGTGCGCGGCTCCCCAGCGCGCGGCGGAGTTGTCCCATCGCGCGAATCCCTGGCGGGTCTGGACCATCTCGAGCAGCAGACCGACGACGAGCGTCAGGACGGCGATCACGATCAATGCGATCGTCAGCAACCAGCCCGTGGCCTTGGTGGTGTCGCGGCGTGCGAGCAGGAATCGGCGGAACGCCGGGTGGCGATGCGCCTCGACCACGAGTCCGTCCGACCCGGTCCGGACGTCCGTCGGATCGGCGGCGCGGCCGAGGCGGGCCGTCATCGTGAGCACGACGGTCACCACGACCGTCGCCACGCCGAGCGCGATGAGGATCGGCATCAGCGGGACCGTGCCAATTCCCGAGCCCGCGCTCCCTCAGGGGTGCGGGTGAGCACGGCGACGGTGAGCGCCACTGCGGCGAGGCCGAGCAGCGCGCCCGCGATCGTGTCGGTGAGGAAGTGCATGCCGCGATACATCCGGGAGAGGGCGACGATCACCGGGATCAGGGCCGTGATCGCGATGACGAGGACGCGGGCCCACACCCGACGAGTGTGCCAGAACACGACGACCGCGATCGCGACGTAGGCGGCAGCGGCAGCGGTGTGTCCGCTCGGGAAGCTCGACCCCACCGGCGAGCCGTCGAGTCGCGGCACGTCGGGGCGGTGGCGGCCGACGATGGTGGTGACCGAGATGAACGCGGCGGCCTCGATGACGAGCGACACGACCAGCACCACCGGCTCGAACCAGCGCTTCCAGATCTTGAGCAGAACGAGGGCGAGCACGGCCGTCACGAGGACCTTCGTGATGGTCTCGGCGAGGTAGGAGCCGAGGACCGTGAGGTCGTTCCACGTCGGCGTGCGGTGGTCGACCATCCAGTTCGCGACCCGTTGGTCGTTGTGCACGATGGCCGAGTCGGCGAGCGGACCGGTGATCAGCTTGCCCAGACCGATCCACGCAACGGTCAGCACTGCCCAACCGACCACGAGCTGCACGGTCTGGCGGCGGTGGATCGGCCAGGTGTCGCGCAGGGTGTGCGGGTGATCGCGGTCGGTCGCGACGACGGCCGTCGGCTCCTGACTGGGCACTGCGTGGGCGGTGGACATCCGTGCGCTCCTTCGTGGGACCACCCATTCGTGCCCGGATCCCGGGAGCCGCAAACCTGCAGAGGTGATGGACGGTGTCGCCGGTCGACACCTCGGGACGTCGCGAATGCGGCAGCGCGGGCGATCAGGCGACCGCCTGGAGCCCGGCCGCGGTGAGCACGTAGCCCGCGGCCGTGGTCGTCGGATCCGTCCGGACCAGCTCCACGAGCGCGGCGCCGGCGATGTCGGGGGTCAACAGCGGTCCGAGCTGCTCGACGAACACCGCTTCGGTCTGCCCACTGCGTGCCGCGTACGCGCGCACCCCGCTCAGGCCGACGTCGCCGAGCGGTGTCATCCTGGGCATCACCGTCGTGAACGTGACGTCCACACCTGCCCGGTCCACCTCCTCCTGCGCGTAGCTCGCGAGGAACCGCTGGGTGGCTTTGGCGCCGGCGTAGCCGCCGCTGACCGGTGAACCGTTGATGGCCGCGCCGCTGCTCACGACGACGGCCGGCGGGACCGCGCCGGCCGCGAGGATCAGCACCGCCGGCCGGTGGCGTCCGAGCACGATGGACGCCGCCGCCTCGTCGGTCGCGTCGGCGACCTCGGCGCGAATGCGCTCGTTGCCGGCGGCCAGTTCGGCAAGGGCCGAGCCGCTCCGGGCGAGCGCGACAACCGGCGCACCGGCGTCGGCGAATGCCAGTGCGATGCCGCGTCCGAGGCCGCGGCTCGCTCCCACGACGACCGTCGTTCGAGTGGACCAGTCGTCGATCCGTCGGTCGTTCACGCCCGGCGTCCCAGGAACGCGACCAGTCGCTCGGTGGGTCCGGCGCCGGGTGGCGCGGCCACCTCGCCGGCGAAGCGGCCCACCCGGGTCTC
>Ga0209023_10005747_pt1 | contig 13402 bp, 11 predicted proteins | sample LakOneMetagenome_FD_187468 | JGI IMG/M metagenome (GOLD analysis project Ga0209023, IMG submission 187468) | Freshwater and sediment microbial communities from Lake Erie, Canada (SPAdes) (version 2) | ecosystem: Environmental > Aquatic > Freshwater > Lentic | place: Lake Erie, Canada...
CGCGGTCGCGGAGCGCTGGTGGCTGCGCTCAACGGCGTTCTGGGCGACTATCTGGTCGAAAGCGGAAATCCCCTCGCCACCACGATGGCTTTGCGCCAAAACGGTCGCGAGCTGACGCTGAGCCGCGATGCACTCACTGCCGCGCTCCCCAACGTCACCGGAAAGATCGTGGTGCTCGCACACGGGCTATGCATGAATGACGTGCAGTGGAACCGCCGTGACGCCGACGGCGTGTATCACGATCATGGCGCCGCGCTGCAGCGCGATCTGGGGTACACACCGATCTACCTCCAGTACAACAGCGGCCTGCACGTTTCGACCAACGGACGCGCGTTTTCGAACCTCCTGGAGCAACTTGTCGCGGCGTGGCCAGTACCGGTCGAAGAACTCACGCTCGTGATGCACAGCATGGGCGGGCTCGTGTCGCGCAGCGCGCACCATTACGCGCACCAGACAAATTGCGGGTGGATCAAGTCGCTTCGTTCGATGGTGTTTCTGGGCACGCCACATCATGGCGCCCCGCTCGAACGCGGTGGCAACTGGGTCGACGTGATTCTTGGTGCGACGCCCTATGCCGCACCATTTGCAAAGCTTGGAAAGATTCGCAGTGCGGGTATTACCGATCTCCGTTACGGCAGTCTGGTCGACGAGGATTGGCGCGATCAGGACCGGTTCGCACTCGCCCGGGACAGCCGAAAGCCGATCCCGCTGCCGCCCGACGTTCAGTGCTTTGCCATCGCTGCGACGACGGGCAAGAGCGACGGCGATCTCGCTGACCGGCTGCTCGGTGATGGGCTGGTGCCACTCAAGAGCGCGCTTGGGCAACATGCGGGTTCGAAGCCTTCGCTCAGATTTCCGCGTGACCATCAAAGCACGGTTTACAGCACGAACCATATGCAGCTCCTGAGCTCGCCGACGGTGTACGCCGAGATAAGGCGCATGCTTTCACTTCCGGCGCCCGCCTAGGGCGTCGTCGAATGCGGTGCAGGGAGTATGCTGCACCCGTTTGCTATCACTTGAGGAGTGTGATTCATGACGCTATGTCCCGTTGCCATCGCAGTTGGCTGCAAGAAGTGCCCGGTGTTTTCCGTATGTCCCGTGAAGGGCGTGATCGGCGACTACAAGCCTGAGGAAAAAAAGCCGTCAGAAAAATCAGCCAGCTCCAAGAAGAAGTAACGTTCGCGGGCGGCACAAAGCACGTGCAGACGGCGCAATTTATGCTTAGCATCACGCTTGCATAATTTGTGGAGATTGCAATGACCGTACGCCCGTCAACCGTTCTCAAACTGCTCGCCGCCACTGCTGCGCTCGCTGCGTCGACTACGCCCTTCGCTGCTCAGTCGACCGAGTGCACCAACCTCAAGCTCTGCTACTGCGTCAATCAGGACTTCCTCCCGGTCATTGACGAGAAGGTCAAGTTTTACCGCCAGCAGATTTCCGAGCATCGCGCCAAAGGCAAAGCCATTGCCTACATGAGCTTGCCGTTGTCCACGCTGGGCGGCGGCTACTTCGACGTCAACACCGAAGTGGCCAAGAAGACCAAGGAGCGTATAGAAGAGCGCTTTGGTGCCAGTTCCGTTTGGGTTTTGAGTCCCGGCACCAAGGAATCGGATCTCGCCCTGCCATCGGGCGCGCGTGGCACCAACGACGACTACATGCTGATGTGGACACGCGTACTGGAGGGCGTGTCTGGCATGGGGGAGGACTTTGACTTCGTTTATTTTGTGGGTCCTTCCGATTTCGGCGCCTATTTCGGCCTTACCGGCACTGGCGACATGGACAGGATCAACACGTTCTTCGACGATCGTCTGTCGAAAGATCCCGGCCTCAAACGCGAGGTTGATCGCGGCCGCGTATCACGTACAACGTTCCGCAATTACTACGGACTGAAGGCCTCGGTCGCCGTCAGCAATGGCGCACACGAGGAGTGGAACATCTTCCGCACGCTCAACGAGCGTCGTCGCGCCGACACGAAATACGGCGTAGCCAATCAGATCGCGATGATCTTCGATGGCAAGCCTGTACCTGCAGCGACCGCCGAAATCCCGAATACACCCGGCATCAGCGGCGCCTGTAAAGTCAAACAGTAGACAACACGGGTCGTTCGTAGCGCTCAGGTGCCGGATGCGTCCGGCCGCCTGCGCGCTGGCGCAACCACCAGGTAGATGCCGAACAGCGTCACGACCATGCCGAACGCGATGTTCCAGCCGAGCCTTTCGTCGAACATGAGCCACGCAAGAATTGCAGTGAGACCGGGCACGGTATACATCGTGCTCGTCAGACGCGTTACCGAGCCGGTACGAAGCAAGTAGAACATCAGAGAGATGCCGACACCGGAGAGGACGAAAACACTCCACAGCATCGCGAAGATCACTTCCCCCGTCCAGCGAATCGAGAACTGCTCGAAGATGAGCACAAACGGTAATGTTGCTATTGCGGCGGCGGCAAACTGGATCACCTGCCCTGTGCGAAGGTCAAACGCAGGCACAAAACGTTTCTGGTAAAGCACGCCGAATGTGGACCCCATTAGTGCCAGAAAACAAATGGCCGTAGGTATTCCCAGCGCAAATGAAGTGGACGAACTGCCCAGTTTCGCCCAGAGCACCAGCAAGACGCCGGCAAATCCAACGGCGACGCCGAGCACCTGACGAGGTGTAACCTTGTCTCCTGTCCAGTGCGCGAAACACACAGTGAGCACCGGTTGCAGATTAACGATAAGCGCCGCCACCCCTGCGGAAAGCCCCATCCTGATGGCCACCCACACGCCGCCGAGATACAGGGCCTGAATCAGAACACCGGCGACAGCGATATGCGCAACGTCACGGCGGCTCGGCCAGACCGCACCGCTCACCAGCGCCAAAACCGCCATGAGCAGCATTACCCCGAGATATCTGAGCAAAAGGAATGACAGCGCTTCGGCGTTAGTTGCCGCCAGCTTGGCGACAACGTAGCCGGAAGCCCAGATGAAGATGAACGCAGGGACGGCGAGACGGTATGCGAACGAACGTTGAGACATGCCCACATGCTAGCGGGCAGCGTCGCCCCATCACGACTTGCGATCCAGTTGGTTGACGCGCACCCGCCTGCGAGAGACGTCTCCGATCTAGGTCAAAGTCAACGGCCCGGCCGGGAATCGACCGAGTGTCGGGAACACCTCGGTAATCTGGGACGACGACAGACCTAGCAAACTTCCCAGGCCGGCGGCATACTGCTCGGTGGCAGTCGTTGGTATCCAGCGACCGCCGCTGGTGTCGTCGGGGCCTCCAACACGCAGTGTCGGGAACTTGCCGTGAATTTTCTTGCCATTGACGGCGCCCCCCAGGACCAGGTGATGGCTGCCCCAGCCGTGATCCGAACCACCGCTGCCATTTGCCGGAAAGTCTCGCCCAAAGTCACTCATGGTGAAGGACGTCACCTGAGATGCAATGCCCAGCTCAACGGTAGCGCGATAGAACGCAGCCATCGCATCACTGACGGTATTCAACAGCTCGGCCTGATCCTGCAGTTGCCCTTCGCCATGCGTATCAAAACCGCCCAGTGAGCAGAAAAAAACCTGCCGTCTGACGCCGAATGCTTCGCGCGACGCAATCAGACGGGCCACCGTTTTCAGTTGATCACCGAGGCCGGAACCCGGGAAGACGGTTGCTAACGGCGCAGCTTGATTAAGCGCATGCTGAAACACCTGCTGCGTGGTAATCCCGCGCTTGATGGTGTCGTTCCACGCAGCCTCAAAAAGATGACTTCGCTGCGCGTTGATCATTTCGGCAAAACCGACCGATACCGCGTCGTTGCTTGAAGGGTCATAACTGTCAAAGCCGAAGTTTCCGCTTGACGAGACGAGAAACGGCGACACTGTCGCGCCCTGCTGAAAGGCACTGCGGCCGTTGACGGCCACCGCAGTAGCAACGTTCTGCACGCCATTGAGTGATGCGATCTGATCTGCGGCGCGACCACCCCAGCCCAAACGCATTGAGGTATCCGAGGTTCCGCTTTGCCATTGTGACTGCTGATCACTGTGTGAAAAGAGATTGGGCGGTGTCTGCGCGGTATTGGCCTGCCATTGTGCTCGCGTAAGGGGCTGTAGCAGCGGACCGACGTTGGCAACTGCGGCACATTGCCCGCTTTCAAACAGGGCCGACAACGCGCCCATCGATGGATGAAATGAAAATTGGCGACCCTGCGTGTTGCCGGGATTGATTGCCTGCAATCCGCCGCGATCAAGCGCAAGGCGCCCACGTCCGCCTTGATAGTCGGCGTAACCGGCCGCGTCAAGCGGAATGAGCAGGTTGTTGCCATCGTTGCCGCCGAACATGAAGATCGCGACCAGCGCACGGTAGTCGCCAGCGACAGCAGTTTGTGCAAACGCTGCTCGCGTGAGACCACCTATCAAGCCACCACTGAGCATCATGGGCGCCATGGCGGTAAGCTTTAGCGCACTGCGTCGTGAAAAATCAATTGAATTTGTCATCATGTCACCTCATCGTTGAATGACAAATTCAGGCGCGATCACCGCCAGATTCAGCGCGGCCTGCATGCGGTCATTTTTCTGCGCAACCGGATACGCATTGATCGCCTTTTCGAGAATGGTTTGTGTACTCACTGACATGTTTCCTGCAAACAACACAAGATTGATGTGATCAATGAGTTTCGACGTGGTTGAGGCCTCGACAAGCCAGGGCGTCGCGTCAAAATCCACACGGTTCGCCTCGTCAAATCCAAAGCCACCATCACGTATCAACCGTGAGAAGAAATTCGTACTGCCAACGACCTGTGTGTCTGTCGCATTCTGAAACTCGGGGGATACCAGTCCCGACTGCGCGATGGCACCAGACCGGGCATAAAACGGCGAGAAGAAATTAAATACCGACGCCGCGAGCAGAGGCGACTGTCCCAGATAGTCGTCTGGTGAGTCGAGCCACCAGATTGAGTTACGCCCGTTCTTCGATCTGGCGCCCATCGCACCAGCAAAGTGAATGAACTTCAACATCGGCTCGCGCAGCTTGCCATAGGTTGTGCTCGTGGTTGCCGGATTGCGCGCCTCGTCGTCAAGCAGGATGGCTTTCACGACCGCACGGAGATCCCCGCGAACCCCCTGACCATTGTTATTCCAGACAGCAACAACCCGCGTCATGTAGGCAGGTGAAGGATTGCTCGTGACCAGAAACTGGATCAGGCGTTTGCTCATGAACGGTGCGACATTGGGATGTGCAGCGATGTTGTCGAGCGCGTCATTCAGGTCACGTTCTGGCGTTTGTCCCGCCGGAAGCGCCACACCATTCAGCAGCAGTTTGGCGCCACTTGAGTGATGGCTCGGCCATGGCTGCATCTCGAGGGTCCAGTTCTGTTTCGGTGGATTGAACCCATTGACGAATGTCGTGTCGTTGCCACCAAAACTCCAGCCGGTAAATACCTTGGCAAATCCTTGAACCACGTTCTGATCGTAGGTTGGGATCGTGCTCCCCGTGGCATCGCGCTTCGGAGTACCGTCGTCATTCAACTGCACCAGCCCTACTGAGAATAGCTGAAGCACTTCTCGCGCGTAGTTTTCGCTGGGCATGCGTCCCGTCGCTGGATCCTCCTTGTCGTTACCCAGCATATTGAGGTAATAGCCCATCGCGGGCTGCACCGTCACGTCGCGCAGCAACGTGCGATAGTTGGCAAAAGCGTTTTTGTAGAGCGTATCCATCCAGAACGCCAAGGCATCGGTGTCTTGGTCCGGTGCGATGTTGGACACCACCATGACCTCCGACAGAGCCAGCGCAATGCGGGCCCGCAAACGGGCATCGCCAAACATCAGGTTCTGCCAGATTGCCTCATAAATATGTTGCTCTTCAACCTTGATGCCTTCGCCGCGCAATCGGGCGAGATAGGCGGCATGTGTATTCCAGGGGGTGGTCACCTGAGCATCAATCCAGCCGGAGGGCGTCGATGCCACGAGGTCATCGAGCTCGGCAACCGAGCGCGCACCAAAGCTCGCCTGTTGCAGAAATCTCGCCGCGTCACGCCGCTTCGGATCGGTAACTACGGGTACCACGCCGATAGTCAGGATCACCTCATTGGACCGCTGCGGCGACGCACCGCCGACGCGTGCAAGGAATTTGTGGGTTCCGACAAGAAGCCCCGGAACCTGCCACGAGCCGCTTGCGAGATCGCTGGTGCCCCAGAGCTTGCCGTCGACCAGCAGACGCACCATGCTGTCGCCGTGTCCGCTGCTGGAGTAATTTACTGTCACAGTGGCGCGCTGGTCGGTAACAGGTCCGGCAGTCGCCGACAGCACCAGTTCGGCGGCAGGAGCACTCAACGAGGCCAGCAGCCAGACGCCGATGACAAGCGCCATCAATACTGCTGTCACCAACTCGGATCGGCGCAATCTCGCTTGTGCCAGGCGCGCCCGAATGACTTCACCGCTTTGCTGCATAGGTTCTCCCGCTAGCGCAAATCCCCCGGTGACTGGTTCCAGCAGGTAAGACCTAAGTCCGCGCTATCAGGAACTCCACACAGTCTATGACGACGTCATTAAATTGGCAAGCCCCTCAAGTCTTGTCGGCGAATGCAATAGCGCGCTGCGATACCGGGTCAAAAAGCACGGCACCGCTTACGTCGACCGACAGCAATACGTGATCGCGTCCTGCCGCAGCGGCAGGATGCAGACGACACAGGCAGCGAACGCCGCCCAGCGTGGTGAATACGAGCGTATCGGCACCGGTGGGTTCAGCGTGGTCAACGGGCACGGTCAGCGTCGGCACATCACCAGTGGCGCGCCCGGCATCGGTCATATGTTCGGGACGCAAGCCCAACAGCACGCCGGAATCGTTTTCACCCAGCGCACGTAGCGCGTCCACATCAAAACCGATCAGAGGCAGCACCGCTGTGTCGGCGCCCACGGAAAAGTGGGCGCCAAGTACACCGTCGTTAACGGCAAGTGTCGCCGGTATGAGGTTCATCGGCGGCGAACCCATGAAGCTCGCCACAAACGTGTTTACCGGCCGGTTGTAGATCTCGTCGGGTGTGCCGAACTGCTGGACAATGCCGTCTTTCATCACGGCGATCTTGTCGCCCAGCGTCATCGCCTCGATCTGGTCGTGCGTCACATAAACCGTTGTGATGCCCAGCCGCTTGTGCAGCAGCTTGATTTCACTGCGCATCTCCACGCGCAGCTTGGCATCGAGATTGGACAGCGGCTCGTCGAACAAAAAAATCTGCGGCTCGCGCGCAAGCGCACGCCCCATCGCGACACGCTGACGCTGTCCGCCCGAAAGCTGAGCAGGTTTGCGATCGAGCAGCGCTTCGATCTGCAGCAACCGTGCAACGCGGGAAATCGTCGCCTCCTGCTCCGCCTTGGGAACCTTGCGCAACGAAAGACCAAAGGCGATATTCTCGCGCACGCTCATTGATGGATAGAGCGCATAGCTTTGAAACACCATCGCGATATCACGATCCTTCGGTGGCAAGTCATTGACGCGCTTGCCGGCGATGGTGATTTCACCTTCAGTCACCGTTTCCAGACCAGCAATCATGTTGAGCAACGTGCTTTTCCCGCACCCCGACCCACCAACCAGTATCAGAAAATCGCCATCGGCAATGTCGAGATCAATGCCCTTGAGTACCTCAACGCCGTTCGGAAATGTTTTGCGGAGGTTATGAATACCCAGACTCGCCATGCGGCTTACCCCTTGACGGCGCCGGCGGTCAGGCCACGCACAAAATACTTGCCCGCCACGATGTACACGAACAGCGTTGGTAACGCGGCGATGATGGCGGCGGCCATGTCAACGTTGTATTCCTTCACGCCGGTTGATGTACGCACCAGATTGTTCAGGGCGACGGTGACGGGTTGTGAACTTGCTCCGGCGAACACGACACCGAACAGGAAGTCATTCCATATCTGCGTAAATTGCCAGATCACACAAACCATGAAGATCGGCCCACTGATCGGCAGCAGGATGCGCCGGAAGATAACGAAGAAACCGGCCCCATCGACCCGTGCCGCCTTGATCAGCTCGACCGGAACACCAAGGTAGTAATTGCGGAAGAACAGCGTTGTGAACGCCAGTCCGTAAACCACATGCACGAAGATCAATCCAAACACGGAATTGGACAGGCCCACGGCGCCCAGCATCCGCGCCATCGGAAGCAGAACCACCTGAAACGGGATAAAGCACCCAACAAGCAGCAGCGTGAATAGCAGGTCCGACCCGCGAAAACGCCAATGAGTAAGCACATAGCCATTGAGCGCACCGATCAGCGTTGAGATCAGCACAGCGGGGATGGTCATGATCAGCGAATTGAAGAAAAACGGTTTCAATCCGTCGCAGCGCACCCCGGTGCAGCTGGTGCCCCACGCCTTCAGCCACGGCGCGATCGTCGGCGCATGCGGAGCCGCCAGCAGACTGCCTTCGCGAACCTCATCAAGCGTCTTGAACGATGTGACCAGCATGACCCACATCGGCGCCAGCGCATACAGCGCAGCGAGTGTAAGCATGGCGTAAAGAAACAGACGGGAAACGCGATTCACAAATCCCGCCCGCTTCTCGACTCGGCATACATCAATGGCACCATCACCGCGATGATCGTCATCAGCATCATCACCGCGCTGGCGGCCCCAACACCGAGTTGCCCGCGGCTGAACGAAAACTGATACATGAAGATCGCTGGCACATCGGAGGCCGTTCCCGGTCCGCCGCCTGTTAACGCCATCACCAGGTCAAAACTCTTGATCGCGATATGCGAAAGGATCAGCGTCACCGAGAAAAAGACCGGACGAAGCCCCGGAATGATGATGCGCCGATAAATCGTCATCATCGACGCGCCGTCCACTTGCGCCGCCTTGATGATTTCGCCGTCGACGCCACGCAAACCGGCGAGAAACAGCGCCATTGCGAATCCCGCGCTCTGCCACACGCCCGCGATCACCACGGTGTAGATTGCCTTGTCGGGATTCACCAGCCAGTCGAAGGTGAAGCTCGTCCAGCCCCACTGCTGCACGATGCGTTCGAGGCCGAGTCCGGGATTGAGCATCCACTTCCACGCGGTGCCGGTGACAATGAAGGACAGCGCCATCGGATACAGGTAGATGGCGCGAAGAAATCCCTCGCCGCGGATTTTCTGGTCAAGCAGGATGGCAAGCAGCAGGCCGACGACCATGCTGAACCCAATGAACAGTGAGCCAAAGATGGCGAGATTTTTCGCGCTGGTCCAGAAGCGGTCGTTGTCAAAGAGTTCCGCATAGCGCTCAAGTCCGGCCCACTCCCAATGCGGCAGCAATCGCGACTCGGTAAACGAGAGCGCGATGGTGATCAGGATGAAACCGTAGACGAACACCAGGCTCGCCGCGAGCGTCGGCGAGAGCACAAGTTTGGGGAGCCAGCGGTCGGCGTCGCCAGATTTCATTTTCCGGCTTTGAGAAGAAATCTCATTCCAATCAAAAAGTTGATCACCCCAACAACCAACATCGCGCTGAAATCGATAGTGCCGAGAGGGTCGTGCGGTGAAGCATCATTCGCAAGCGTAGCTCCAACAGGATCCAACATCCCAAGCAAAGACAACACCGCAAGCAAAGCACCGAGCAACAAAAGTGCCCACCCAATCAACAATCTCATCTCAAACCATTCGGTACACGGAGAGCGCAGCCGTTGCCTCTCCCTCTTGCTAGAGAGGACACCGGTTGCTTACTTCGTTTTGCTCGCCTTGACTAGTGCGGTCACTGCGTCCTTGCTCGACATGTTCGAGTTCATGAACTTGGCAATCACGTCCACAATCGCACCCTGTGTCGCGGACGGCACTGCCATGCCGTGTGCGAAGCTCGCGACCAGAGCGCCGCTCTTCGCCGTGCTGTCAAAGTCAGCCATTGACTTGGTCGCACAGGCGTCAAACTTCGACTTGTTGACGCCGGGTCGAACCGGGATCGAGCCCTTGTTCAGATTAAACACTTCCTGAAACTCGGGCGACATGATCGCCGTTGCCAGATCCAGTTGCCCTTTCTTTGCGTCTGCTGCCTTGACGTTGAACATTGCAAACGAATCGATATTGAACGTGTATGCGTTGGCCGTACCGGGGGCAGCCACGCAAACGTAGTCCTTGCCGCTGACTTTGTTTGCCGCCGTAAACTCGCCCTTGGCCCAATCGCCCATGAACTGCATTCCGCCCTTGCCGTTCATGACCATGGCGGTGGCCAGATTCCAGTCGCGACCGGCTGCATCCTTGTCAATGTAAGTCTTGATCTTTGCCAGCGTGTCAAAAGACTTGAGCATGGTCGGACTCGAAAGTGCCGTCGGGTCGAGCTTGACCAGCGCATCGTTGTAGAACTTCGCGCCGCCAACGCCGAGCACCACCGATTCGAACACCGTTGCATCCTGCCATGGCTGCCCGCCGTGAGCGATCGCAACCAGACCCTGCGCTTTGAATTTATCAGCCAGCGCAAAGAATTCGTCATAGCTGGTCGGAGCCTTGCCACCCGCCTTGTTGAGTGCATCCTGATTGATCCACAACCAGTTCACACGATGCACATTGACTGGCGCGGCTACGTAATTGCCCTTGTACTTCATGGCGTCAGCCACTACTTTGGGCAGCAGTTTGTCCCAGTCTTTCGCTGCGTCATTGATGTTGCCGAGCGAGCCCTCTTTCGCCCATTCCTGAATCGATGGGCCCTTGATCTGCGCCGCAGTGGGCGGATTGCCTGAAACTACACGCGCCTTGAGCGCCGTCATCGCCGCATCACCACCGCCGCCGGCTACGGCGAAGTCCTTCCAGACATGGCCCTTGGCTTCCATCATCTTCTTGAGTTCAGCAACCGACTTGGCCTCGCCGCCGGATGTCCACCAGTGCAACACTTCAACTTCGGCAGCCGAAACAGCGCCGGCAAAGCCCGCGAGAAAAACGGCGGCCACGATAGGTTTGAGTTTCATGGGCTCCTCCTTGAGCGATCAACAATAGGTATTGAAACTACATCAGCGCGCGAGTGTAGCTCGCGTGCGCTGCCGTGGCGAGCCTGCAGGTAACGGCCTCCATCAAACCACGTCAGGACGTCGTGAGCCCGGTGCTCACGTCGGCAGTTCATATTCCTTGAACTGGTCGCGCAATCTGGCTTTCATCATCTTGCCGGTCGCGCCGAGCGGAATCGCCTCGACGAACTGCACGTCGTCTGGCACCTGCCATTTAGCAATCTTGCCATCGTAGAACTGGATGATCTCCTGCGCCGTGACCTCAACATTGGGTTTCTTGACCACGACCAGAATCGGCCGCTCATCCCACTTCGGATGACGGATACCAATACACGCCGCCATCATCACGGCGGGATGCGCCATCGCGATGTTTTCAATATCAATCGAGCTGATCCACTCGCCGCCCGACTTGATGACGTCCTTGCTGCGATCGGTAATCTGCATGAAGCCATCAGGATCAATCGTCGCCACGTCGCCCGTTGGGAAGAAACCATCCTTGTCGAGAATCGGTCCGCCCTCGCCCTTGAAGTATTCGCCGACGATCCACGATCCGCGCACCAGCAAATCGCCTGAGGCCTTGCCATCGCGCGGCAGTTCACGTCCTTCGGGATCGACGACCTTCATGTCGACGCCGAACACTGCGCGCCCCTGCTTGAGCAGAATCGCGCGCTGCGTGGGCCAATCCGCATCAAGATGCTTCCCTTTAAGGGTGCCGTAGGTGCCAATCGGGCTCATCTCGGTCATGCCCCACGCGTGATTGACGATAACGCCATATTTCTCGCGGAAGGCATCGAGCATCGCGGGAGGACAGGCCGAGCCGCCGATCACAGTGCGCTTCATGGACGAAAGCTTGAGTCCGTTCGACTCCATATGCGACAGTAGCATCTGCCAGACCGTCGGCACGCCAGCGGAGAATGTGACCTTCTCCGATTCAAACAATTCGTAGATCGACTTGCCATCGAGCGCCCCGCCGGGAAACACGATCTTCGCACCAACCATCGGCATGAGGTAGGGCAGGCCCCATGCGTTGACGTGGAACATCGGCACCACCGGCAACACCGTGTCGCGCGAGCAGATACCAATGACATCGGTCGCGGCGCCGGCCATCGCATGCAGCATGGTCGAACGATGGCTGTACAGCACGCCCTTCGGGTTGCCTGTCGTGCCGCTCGTGTAACAGAGACTGGAGGCCAGGTTTTCGTCAAACTCGGGCCACGCGTACACATCGGACTGGGCACCAATCCACGCCTCATAGCTGATCAGGTTGGGAATGCCGGAATCGGCCGGAAGTTTGTCGGCATCGCAGAGCGCAATGAAGTGCTTGACCGTCGTCAGCTTTGACGCCACGGCTTTCACCAGCGGCAGGAACGTCATGTCGAAGGTGAACACTTCATCCTCGGCATGGTTGACGATCCATGCCAGTTGCTCGGGATGCAGGCGCGGATTCAATGTGTGCAAGACGCGGCCGGAACCGGACACGCCAAAGTACAGCTCAAAGTGGCGATAACCGTTCCACGCCAGCGTGCCGACACGCGCCGATGGCGGGATGTTCATCGCGTCGAGCGCATTGGCGATCTGTTTGGCGCGGCGGTTTACCGTAGCGTAGTTGCTGCGATGAATGTCGCCTTCAACCCGTCGTGACACTACTTCGGTGTCACCGTGATACGTCGCCGCAAATTCGATCACTGACGAGATCATCAGCGGATGGTGTTGCATCAAGCCAAGCATGGCGCCTCCTTCTAATTTTCAGGTCGCACCATTCGCAGTATCGATTCTGGTCGGCCTGCGACGGCGCGTTGTTCATCGTCAAATGTAGTGGATGCGTCGTCTCGCGCTGTACGGGGATTCCAGCGTTAACATTTGCCAATGAAGTATTTCGTCGTGCCCGTGTTGTTCGCCATCCCGATTGCCGCGCATGCTGCACCGCAACTAACGCCGGGCGCGTACCGCGTCGACGTCAACGGCAAAGTGCGGGAACTCTGTGTCGATGAAATCGCCAACCGTGAGATTTCCCCAAAGGGCTGGCAGTCGCGACTGGCCGACCAGGGCGTTCGCTGCTCGTTGCACGACGTGAAGAGCTCGAAAACCGCCGCCTCGTGGACTGGTCAATGTTCCGCACCGGGCATGGGCAAGGTGTTCAATACCCGATATCAGGTCAGCGTGAAAATCAGCGCGGACGCGAGCTTCGAAATGCAGACGCTGCTGTCCGGTGATCTGCAGGCGAAGATTCCGGTGCGCGGTGAGCGCCTTGCCGAGGCCAACGGCGCCTGCACATCGCAGCAAGACACTTTCCGGCCGTGGCAATAGCTTTTTCCTGAAACCCTTGTTCAGTAGGGGCTACGACTACAAAGTACGTCAAGTCGACTTATTGTCAATATACGTGCCAGCCCTTATTAGGTAAAGCTTCCCCGGAAAAGCTGTGCATAGAGTTCATAAGGCTGAGGCGGTGCGCAGGCCGGAAT
>Ga0209023_10005749_pt1 | contig 13393 bp, 10 predicted proteins | sample LakOneMetagenome_FD_187468 | JGI IMG/M metagenome (GOLD analysis project Ga0209023, IMG submission 187468) | Freshwater and sediment microbial communities from Lake Erie, Canada (SPAdes) (version 2) | ecosystem: Environmental > Aquatic > Freshwater > Lentic | place: Lake Erie, Canada...
GAGCGCCGCCGCGAGCACACCGCGGATCAGGAGCGAGCGGGAGTGCGGGATCACGCGGTACTGCAGGCTCAGGTCGAGCGACTCGATCGCACCTTCGATGTCGCCGAGCAGGAACGACCGCAGGCCGCGCTGGCCCGCGGCCTGCATCATCTCGTCATAGGCGAGGGCGTCGCGGGCCTCGTCGAGGGCGCGATCGTCCTGGTCGTAGGCCTCGCGGAGCTTGCCGTCGTACATGAGCAACGACACGCGAGCCCCGTGGGCCCCCATGATCGCGGGGATCCCGAGGGACTCGCGATGCGCCATGGCCAGCCGCTGCTGGCTGACGCGCCCGACGTCGAAGCGCCCGGTGAGCGGCCCGGCCATCACGAGGAACTGGTCGATCTCCTCGTGCACACCGGCCGGGGCCGTCGCCGCTCGCGTCATGAGGGCGGTGGCGAGGGTGACGCTGCGATCGAGGTCACCGCCGATGAAGGACGTGAAGACGTCGAGCAGCCCCCGGAACGCCGGCAACCCGATGCGACCGTCGGCCCACGCCGCGACGGCCATCGCCGTGTCGTCGCTCCCGCCGTGGAAGCCCATGCTGTGGCCGACGGGGCTGTGCAGGCGCACGAGGAACCGCGCCAGGGCCGCGACCTCGTCGTCGTTCAGGGCGAGCGGTCGGGCGGCGTCCGCGATGCGCACCGCCTCCTCGAAGCGTCCGGCTCGCGCCAGCGCCACCGCGTGGAACAGCGCCGCTTCGGCCGACGGCTCGCGGGCGCCGAGCGCACCGGCGATGTCGGCGGCGAGCGCGTAGTCGAGCCCGCGCAGCGCCGTGCGGTAGCCGTCGCGGAGCTCGGACACCGACAGGTCGTCGCCGATCTCGAGCGACCAGCGCAGGTACTGGCGGCGGTCGGTGTCCTGCTCGCCGTCGAGGCGTCGCGCCGACTGCACGATGGCCTGCAGCAGCGTTCGTCGTTCCGTGCCCGTCACGCGCTCGCGCAGGGCGTCGGCCAACATCGGGTGGGTGAGGCGCACATAGAGCTGGTGCTCGTCGAAGGGGATCTCGATGAGCCCCTGACGTTCCAGATCGGCGAGCACCGGGCGCGTGACCAGCCGGTCCAGCACACCCGCCCGCAGCTGGCCGGCGATCGCGAGGGCCCGAAGGGCAACCAGTGGGGGTCCCGAGGCCGGGAGGCGCTGGCCCAGCAGCCGCGCGGCCGATTCGGGTGAACCGACGGAGGGGGTGCCGACCCACGTGCCTGCGTCCTCGTGGATGCGGCCGCGGGCCACGCCGTCGAGCACGAGCTCGCGCACGACGAGCGGCACCCCTTGGGACAGCTGCAGCAGGCTCGTCGCGAGGTCGGGATCGACCGAACCACCCAGGGTCTGTTGCGTCGCGTCGCGGATCTCGTCGGCGTTCCAGTGCGTGACGAGGATCGTTGGCCAGGCCTGGTGCAGTGCGAGCCGCTCGAGGTCGCTCGGCAGCTGCTTCTCCGCGCGCATGGTGGCGATGAGCCGGAGACCTTCGGTCTGGGCGGCGTAGCTGAGCAGGCCTGACGACGGCGGATCCAACATGTCGGCGTCGTCGATCACCACGGTCGTCCCGGCGCTCACCAGCGAGCGCAGCCAGCCGCGGAGCCGGCGCACGATGTCGGGATCGAACCCGCCCGGACCCTCCGGCTGCTCCGTGAGGGCGCCGCTGAGTGCGGCGAACGGCACGCTGTTGAGCCCTTCGAAGCCGTGGACGACGACGAACGGGCGCCCGGCGCTCTCGAGCGCCACCCGCACGAGCGTCGACTTCCCGATGCCGGCGGGGCCTATCACGAGGCATCCTCGCTCTGCCGCGAGGGCGCGCTCGCTCAGCGCCGCTCGGTCGAGCACTGCCCACGTCAAGGGGGTGGTCACGTCGTCTGCATCCGTCCACTGCCTCGAGAACGGGGCCGAGCGTACCGGAGCCCTGCGGCGATCAAGGGTCCCGAGCGGGCACTAACGTGCCCGGCGTGATCCTGTCCGACCGCACCATCAAAGAAGAGATCGCCGCCAAGCGGATCGTCATCGATCCACTCGACGAGGCCAACATCCAGCCGTCGTCCGTGGACCTCCACATCGATCGCTACTTCCGCGTGTTCCGGAACCACACCACGGGCATCATCGACGTGAAGAAGAACCTGGAAGACCTCACCGAGCTGGTCGAGATCGGCGTCGACGACGTGTTCATCCTCCACCCCGGCGAGTTCGTCCTCGGCACCACGCTCGAGCGCGTCGAGCTCCCCAACGACCTCGTGGCGCGGCTCGAGGGCAAGTCCAGCCTCGGCCGCCTCGGGCTCCTCATCCACTCGACCGCGGGCTTCGTCGACGCCGGCTGGAACGGCCAGCTGACGCTCGAGCTCTCGAACGTCGCCACGCTGCCCATCACGCTCTACCCCAACATGAAGATCGGCCAGATCTCCTTCATCAAGATGACCACCGACGCCGACAACCCCTACGGCAGCGGCGAGGTCGGCAGCAAGTACCAGGACCAGGTCGGTCCCATCCCGAGCAAGTACTACAAGAACTTCGAGTAGCTCGGCTCGGCTTCGGCCGGCCGCCCACCGTGCCCGCGCACGTTCAGGCGATGTGCACCGACCAGACGGTTCGATCGGTCGGCAGGGCTGCGCTGCCGAAGTTGTACTGCAGGTACCAGAAGCACGAACCGGTGCAGGCGTAGCCGGGGTCGAGGTGCACCTCGATGCGCAGCCACTTGCCGTTGTACAGACCACCGGACTCGCCCCCGGCCTTCGTCGTCACCTGGCAACCGGTGGCGGGATCGGGGGCGGCGGGGCCGAACGTGGCGCTCGGTGTCCGGTTGAACGTGCACTCCGGGCGGGGGCCACCGGGGGCGCCGTAGGGCTGGCTGGCGTCGGGTGGCACCACCGCGAGGGTGAACGGCGCGACCGAGCTTCCGTCGCCCGGGTCGTAGCCGTCGATCACCATCGTGCGGCCGGCGAACTTCGAAGGCACTCCTGCGAGCGGCAACATCGCCGTCTCGCCGCCGCCGTTCATGTACACCGACTGCTCGCCGACCGGGTACACGCGCGTGCCCCTTCCTCCCGTGACCTTGAGGGCGTAGGCGTTGATCCCCTCACCCGCGTCCGGCAGATCGGGCAGACCGCTGTTGCGGACCCGGAGCGCGTACACGCCGATCTGCGAGGGGGTGATGGTGCACACCTCGACCCAGCGGTTCTTGTACGTGGTGGCGTCAGCGGCGAGCTCTGCGGCGCTGCGCTGCAGGTGGCACGACGGGAGCGACCGATCGAAGCGCACGTCGCCGCTCGGCCCGCCGCTGTCGAACACCTCGAGATCGAAGTTCTGCGCCTTCCCGAAGTCCCCCGTCTGACAGCTCTGATAGGTGAAGCTGCGATCCATCGCGCCGTCGGTGAACGGGGCGGCGCCGGTGCGGCAATCGGGAGCCGGGGGCGGGGTCCCCCCGCGCGATGTCTGGCTCGACCCCGAGGTGCTGGTGACCTTGCGCTCGTAGACACCGATGTCGTAGGCGGTCAGCGTCAGAGGCCGACCGACGTCGTCCGGCGCGACGTCGATCGCGAACGCGTAGCCCGACGAGCGGTACAGCGGGTTGGCCTCCGCCGCGCACTCGGGATCCGCCGCCGCGCTCGACGACCCACCCTGGGCGCGCGCGTTGCAGCGCGTCGCGTACGGGTCGCCGTTCCGGAAGTCGGCGAAGGGGCCGTTGATCGCGGCCCAGTACATCGGCTGGGGACCGCAGGGCGCCGTGCTGGTCGGCTGGAACTGGGGACACCGGGCGCCGTCGATGTCGTTGCCCACGACGGCCCCGGCGCCGCCCACGGTCAGGTCACCGGCGGCGCCCGCGTAAACGGTGGTGGTCGGGTCGGAGCCCGCGGGGGAGGAGGCTCGCGGGGTCGGATCGGCCACGGTGGTCCCCGGGGTGGTGCCCCCGGCGATGCTCGTCCCCTGCGTGGCGGTGCCTGGTGGGCTCGGCACGCACGGGTCGCGACGGTTCGGTCCGGTGGTGGAGGTTGCCGTCGCCGGGGTCGAGCCCGGGATGGTCCCCGGCGCCGTGGTGGAGGGCGCGGGTCCCGGGAGGCTGTCGAGGAAGTCGTTGGTCGGTGACCCCAGCGGGATCGGCCGCTCGTCGGTCCCGCGCGGCGGCGCGACCGTCGTGGTGGTCGATGAGCCGGTGGTGGTCGACGAGCGCGTGGTGGTCGACGTCGCGGGGGTGGTGGTGACGGGTGTGGTGCCGGTGCCGCGGGGAGCGCAGGACGGGTCGGCCGCCGGGTTGCCGGGGGACCCTCCAGCTGACATCACCTGATCAGGCTTCCCGCAGGACACGAGCAGGAGGAGTGCCGCCGCCATGATGCCGGTGGCGGCCCGTGACCCCCGCCGTGGCCGGCCGCTCGAGTCCTTGGGGGATGTGCGCATTGCGTCCTCCACCCTCGGCCTGCGGTGCACGGCCGACGTCTCGCCGCATCGATGCGACGACCTCAGAGCGTGGCGCCACCCATCAGTTGGGCGCGGCGGAACTCGACCCGCTCGTCGTTGCTGCGGCCGATGACGGTGCGCAGGACCTCGAGCAGCTCGTCCGCATGGGCGGGGCGCACCACGAACCCGTCGACGCCCGATTGGTAGGCGAACAGACGGTTCGTGTCCGTGGACGCGATGATCACGACCCCGACGTTGCGGATCTGGGCGGCGCCGCTGCGGATGTCGTCGAGCGCCTTGAACGCGTCGGTGATGCCGATGGTCAGGGAGTCCACGACGACGGCGACGTAGGCGCCGCCGTCGAGCTGGTCGAGGATCGAGTGGATGTCGTGATGGCGGTCGGCCGGCCACCCCGCGGACTCCACGAGGCGCGCGACGAGCTCGCAGGCGTCTGGATCATCGTTGACCACGAGCACCCGTCCGCCCGGGCTCGCGGCATCGAGATCGATCTCTTCGTCAGTCTTCGACCGCTTGAGCAACGACCTTCGGCTCCCGTTCCCCTGCCTCGATCGCCTCGAGGACATGCATCGCGATGTCGGCCACCTTAATCGAGTCCTCGTCGTGCCCTTCGCCCTTCACCCCATCATCGATCATGATGTAGCAGAAGGGACAAGCCGTCGCGACCCGGCTGGCGCCGGTCTTGATGAGCTCCTGGGAGCGCTCGACGTTGACCTGCTTGCCGATGTTCTCCTCCATCCACATGCGGGCGCCGCCGGCGCCGCAGCACAGACCCATGTTGCCGTTGCGCTCGGCCTCGACGACCTCGATGCCACCCAGTTGGCCGATGACCTTGCGGGGGGCGAGGTACACGTCGTTGTGGCGCCCGAGGTAGCAGGAGTCGTGGTACACGACCCGCTCCTCGAGCCGGGCCTCGCTGAGATCGAGCCGGCCCTCGTCGACCAGCGTCTCGAGGAACTGGCTGTGGTGGACGACCTCGTAGTTGCCGCCGAGCTGGGGGTACTCGTTCTTCAGCGTGTTGAAGCAGTGGGGGCACTGGGTGATGATCTTCTTCACGCCCATGCCGTTCATCGTCTCGATGTTCTGCATGGCCAGCATCTGGAAGATGTACTCGTTGCCGGAGCGCCGAGCGGAGTCGCCGGTGCACATCTCGGACGGGCCGAGGATGGCGAAGTCGATGCCCGAGCGCTGGAGCAGCTGCGCCATGGCCTGCGTGACCTTCTTGTTCTTGTCGTCGAACGAGCCGGCGCAGCCCACCCAGTAGAGGAACTCGTGGTCGAGTGGCCCGGAGCCGTCGACGATCGGGATGCCGTCGAGCTTGTCGGTCCAGTCCGCCCGTTCGTTCTGGCTCATGCCCCATGGGTTGCCGTTGTTCTCCATGCCGCGGAACGCCGTGCCGAGCTCGGTGGGGAAGTCGGACTCCATCAGCGTCAGGTAGCGCCGCATGTCGAGGATCTTGTCGAGGATCTCGATGTTGACCGGGCAGATCTCGTCGCAGGCCTTGCAGGACGTGCAGGCCCACACCTCTTCGCGGCTGATGCGCTCGAACAACGAGTCGGCGCCGATCGTGATCTCGGGATCGACCCCGATGGGAGGCGACACCCGCGGCGCGCCGGTGGCCGCCATGACCTCGCCGGTCTTGAGGACGATCTCGCGCGGGTCGAGCGGCTTCCCCGTGGCGTGGGCCGGACAGACGCTGGTGCAACGACCGCACATCGTGCAGGCATCGGTGTCGAGCAGCTGCTTCCAGGTGAAGTCCTCGACGACCGAGGCACCGAAGGTCTCGAGCTCGGTCTCCATCAGGTTCGGCATCGGCTTCATCGCGCCCTTGGGCCGCTCCCGGTCCTTCAGGTACATGTTCAACGGGGAGGTGAACATGTGGCGCAGCATGGTGACAGGGAGGATCGCCACGAACACCAGGAACGTGACCACGTGCGCCATCCACATCGCCTGGTGCCAGCCGGCGTTGTTGCCCCACGTCTGGAAGAGGCCGGAGAGCGGGTAGCCGACGAACGACCACACCTCGAAGTCCGGCCGACCCTCCTCCGCGATGCGGAAGGCCTCGGTGAGGAAACCCGTGACCGCGAAGCTCAGGAACACGCCGAGGATCACCGCGTGCTCGGGCTTGGACTTGATGCGGATGCGGTAGGGGCGCTGGATGTAGCGGCGCACGAGCGCCCAGATCACGCCGATGAGGAAGGTGAGACCGGCGAGATCGGCGATGAACGAATACGCCTGGTAGACGCCGCCGTGGAGGAACTTGAGCCCCACCGGCAGCTGGTGGTCGACCTCGAGGATCGTCGTGACGGCGAGGAGGACCAGGAAGCTGAAGTAGATGAGCGAGTGCATGATGCCGGCGGCGGGATCCCGCAGCAGCGTCTGCATGTAGACGCCGGCCCGGAAGTCGGCGAACCGTCGCTTGGCGTTCTTGGCGGTGGTGGACCGGTTGTCGGGCTTGCCCCGCTCCCAGTTCCGGGTGCGGTTCGCGAACATCACCGCACCGAGGATGATCATCAGCGGGACCGTGATGTAGAAGGTCCAGAAGATGACGCCGGGGATGCCCTCGAACGCGTGCCTGGTGATCTCCGACTCGTCTTCGCGTGGCCAGAACCACGACGAGACACCCGAGGCCAGGGTGAACACCGCGAACGCGATGCCGATGCCCAGGATGATGTTGGTGAACACCTTGCGCTTGGTCTCTTGACCCTGGACCGCTTCGACTTCTTTGGTGGCGCTCATGACGCTCCGGAAACTACTAGCGGGCTACCGCCAGCAGGAAGTTCGCCCGAAACGGCCGCCCCGGACGACGACCTGGGGCAGGTCCCTCAGGGGAGGTCCTTCAGGGGTAGATCTTGGCGTCGAGCTCGCGGATGCGGACCGCCATGTTGCGCAGGATCTTGTGGGACAGCCCCGGCACCTCGTCCAGCAGACCCGCGAACTCGCGTTGGCCCAGCACGAGCACCTGCAGCGGCGTCTCCGCGATCACCGTCGCGGTGCGGGGTCCGCCGTCGAACAGCGCCAGCTCGCCGAAGTGGTCACCGGGCCCGAGGGTGGCGATCTTGCGGTTGCTGCGCTTGACCGCCGCGGTGCCTTCGATGATCACGAAGAACTCGTGCCCGGGCTTGTCCTGCTCGACGAGGACGCGCTCCTCGTCGATGCTCACCTCGTCGGATGCCTTCGCGATCTTCTGCAGGTCGCGGTTCGAGCACGAGGAGAACAGGGCGACCTGCGAGAGGTGCTCGAGGTACATCGACTTCGCTCTGGTTCCAGCCATGGGCGCAGCGTATCGCTGTCGAGGTCGGTGGCCCGGGACGTGGGCGGACGAGGCGTCCTGAGCGGCCCGTGCGCAGCCGGGCGCGGCCCTGACTCGCCGCTGTTCGGCCGTGTTCACCGGGCGGAAACAGAGCGGAAACGTTCGCTCCGTACGTTCTCGGCGATGGATGTGGTGCTCGTGCGGTGGCCAGTGGAACAAGAGCGGCGGACGGCCCTGGCCGCGGACAGCCAGGCGCGCCTGCTCCTCGTCGAAGGATCGACCGAGGCGCCGATCCCCGACGACCTGCTCGAGGACTGGATCCGGGTCCCGGCCGACGAGTCCGACGTGCAAGCCCGCGTCGAAGGTCTGCGGCAGCGGGCCGCGGCGCTCACCGCTGGTGATCGGGTACCGGAGCTGGATCCCGATGGGCTCCTGCGCCTGGACGGCCAGTGGGTCTCGTTGCCCCCCGTCGAGGCCCGACTGATGAGCGCGCTGCTCGAGCGGATGGGCGCCGTGGTGAGCCGCGAGCAGCTCGCCAAATCAGGCTGGCCACGAGGCGCGCCCGGACGCAACGCACTCGACGTCCACATGTTGCGCCTGCGGCGCCGCATCGCCCCCGTCGGCCTCGCGATCAAGACGGTGCGCTCACGCGGGTACCTCCTAGAAGCCGACGCCGCAGCGGCGCTCGCCAGCTCCTGACCGCACCAGCCGCAGCCGTCCGCTCGCCCGAACGCGGCCGGCGAGCGATCCGGTGCGCGGCGTCGCAGGTCGCACTAGAACGTCCCCGTGGCTGAGATCCGGTTCCTGCCCGACCACAAGGTCGTCGAGACGAAGCGGAGCCAGACCATCCTGGCTGCCGCGTTGAAGGCGGGCATCCCCCACACCCATGCCTGCGGGGGCAACGCGCGCTGCTCCACGTGCCGAGTGCTCGTCCTCGAGGGCATGGAGCACTGCAGCGAGCCGACGTGGAAGGAGACCCGGATCGTCAAGAAGCTCGGGTTCAGCCCGTCGTTCCGCCTGGCGTGCCAGACGGTGGTGACGGGTCAGGTCTCGGTGCGCCGGCTCGTGCTCGATCCGGCCGACGTCACGTTGACCGATGCCCGGCAGCAGCCGGTGCCGATCGGTGACGAGAAGGACGTCGCGATCCTGTTCTGCGACATCCGCAGCTTCACGCCGCTGGCCGAGAGCCTGCTGCCCTACGACGTGATCCACCTGCTCAACCGGTTCCACTACGACATGGCTCAGTGCATCGAGGCCCAGGGCGGCATCGTCTCGGTGACGATGGGCGACGGGCTCATGGCGATCTTCGGCCACGGCGAGGACCCGGGTCCGCCGGCGGCGCAGCCCCTCCGCGCCGTGCGGGCGGCCTTGGCGATGCTCGACGCCATCGATGCGCGCAAGGACGAGCTGGAGCGGCTGTACGGCCGGGCCTTCGACATCGGCATCGGCCTCCACTTCGGCAAAGCCGTGGTCGGGTACATGGGCAACCAGCTGCTGGTGCCCACCGCGATCGGCGACGTCGTGAACGTGGCGTCGCGGATCGAAGGCGCGAACAAGAAGGTGGGCACGCGTCTGCTGGTGTCCGAGGACCTCTACGCGGCGATCCCCGAGTTCCTCGAGATCGGCCAGCGCGCGGCGGTGGCGCTGGCGGGCAAGGAGGGGGCCTTCTCGCTCTACGAGGTGACCGGTCTCAAGGGCGGGGCCTGAGGCCGAGCCACGATCCCTCGGGGTCGCAGCCCTCGATCAGCCCTTCGCCTGGTTGGCGACCGCGGCGGCGGCGGCCTTCACCGCTTCGAGATCACCGAGGGCTCGGTCGAGCGGGTGCTTCCGCTCGGCGGGGCGCAGCTCGGGGCAGGCGGTGAGCTCGTAGCGGAGCGGCACGCCGGTCGGGAGGTTCAGCTGCGCGATGTCGTCGTCGCTGATGCCGTCGAGGTGCTTGACGAGCGCCCGCAGGCTGTTGCCGTGCGCCGCGACCAGCACGGTCTTGCCCGCGCACAGATCAGGGACGATCGCGTCGTACCAGTAGGGCAGCGTCCGCTCGACGACGTCCTTGAGGCACTCGGACCTCGGCAGGATCTCGGGTGACAGCTGCGCGTAGCGCGGATCCGCGCTGACGTCGTACGGGTTGTCGGGTTGGATCGGCGGCGGCGGCACGTCGTAGCTGCGCCGCCACTCGAACACCTGCTCCTCGCCGTACTCGGCGGTGGTCTGCTTCTTGTCCTTGCCCTGCAGATCGCCGTAGTGCCGCTCGTTCAGCCGCCAGGAGCGCTTCACGGGGATCCAGATGCGACCCAGTTCGGTGAGCGCGAGGTTCGCGGTGCGGATGGCCCGCGTCTGCAGCGACGTGTGGACCACGTCGGGGAGCACGCCCGCGTCGGCCAGCGTGCGGCCGCCGGCGATCGCCTCCGCGACTCCCTTCTCGGTGAGGTCGGCGTCGTGCCACCCGGTGAAGAGGTTGGCGACGTTCCACTCGCTCTGTCCGTGACGGATCAGCACCAGGGTGGGGTTCGCGGTCGCGGTCATGGCAGCGCACCTTACCCATGACCGACGTGACGAACGTCAACCAAAGAAAGTTGCCAACAACGCACTCAACTTTGTAGAGTACCCACAGCGCAAGTGGCGTGCGGTGGCCCAGCCGAGCCGCTACTTTGCCCGTCAGGGTCCGTCAGGACCCGTTGAAGGATCTGTTCAGCCAGTCCCAGCACACCAGCACAGCCAGCACACCAGACAGCAGGAGACACGCACATGCCCAAGGCCGTCGGAATCGACCTCGGAACCACCAACTCAGTCGTATCCACCCTCGAAGGTGGCGATCCGGTCGTCATCCCGAACGCCGAGGGTGCCAACACCACGCCCTCGGTCGTGGCCTTCGCCAAGAACGGCGAGGTGCTCGTCGGCGAGGTCGCCAAGCGCCAGGCCATCACGAACCCGGATCGCACGATCCGCTCCGTGAAGCGCCACATGGGCACGAACTGGTCGATCAAGATCGACGGCAAGGACTTCACGTCGCAGGAGATCTCGGCCCGCACGCTCATGAAGCTGAAGCGTGACGCCGAGGCCTACCTCGGTGACACCGTCACCCAGGCCGTGATCACGGTGCCCGCGTACTTCGACGACGCCCAGCGCACCGCCACCAAGGAAGCCGGCCAGATCGCCGGCCTCGAGGTGCTCCGCATCATCAACGAGCCCACCGCGGCGGCCCTGGCCTACGGCCTCGAGAAGGAGGGCACCGACCAGACCATCCTGGTGTTCGACCTCGGCGGCGGCACGTTCGACGTGTCGGTCCTCGAGATCGGTGACGGCGTGTTCGAGGTCAAGTCCACCCACGGCGACACCAAGCTCGGCGGCGACGACTGGGATCAGGCCATCATCGACTGGCTGGTCCAGAACTTCCGCAAGGAGCACGGCGTCGACCTCGAAGCCGACAACATGGCCATGCAGCGGCTCAAGGAAGCGGCTGAGAAGGCCAAGATCGAGCTGTCCCAGGCGCAGCAGACGCAGATCAACCTGCCCTTCATCCACGAGGGCCCGCTCCACCTCGAGACCGAGCTCACCCGAGCGAAGTTCCAGGAGCTCACGAAGGACCTGCTCGATCGCTGCCGCACCCCGTTCGAGCAGGCCATCAAGGATGCCGGCCTCACCAAGGGCGACATCGAGCACGTCGTGCTCGTCGGCGGCTCCACCCGCATGCCCGCAGTGGTCGATCTCGTCAAGGAGATGACCGGCAAGGACCCGCACAAGGGCGTGAACCCGGACGAGGTCGTCGCCGTCGGCGCGGCCGTGCAGGCCGGCGTGCTCAAGGGCGAGGTCAAGGACGTGCTGCTCCTCGACGTCACGCCGCTCTCCCTCGGCATCGAGACCAAGGGTGGCGTGATGACCAAGCTCATCGAGCGCAACACCACGATCCCCGCCCGCCGCAGCCAGGTGTTCACGACCGCCGAGGACAACCAGCCGTCGGTCGAGATCCACGTCCTGCAGGGCGAGCGCGAGATGTCCGACTTCAACAAGACCCTCGGCAAGTTCCAGCTCGTCGACCTGCCCCCCGCCCCGCGTGGCGTGCCGCAGATCGAGGTCACCTTCGACATCGATGCCAACGGCATCGTGCACGTGTCCGCCAAGGACCGCGCCACGAGCAAGGAGCAGTCGATCACGATCACGGGGCAGTCGTCGCTCAGCAACGACGACATCTCCCAGATGATCAAGGACGCCGAGGCCCACGAGGCCGAGGACAAGCGCCGCAAGGAGATGGTCGACGAGCGCAACAAGGCCGAGTCGTTCGTCTACCAGACCGAGAAGCTGCTCCGCGACCAGGGCGACAAGATGTCCTCCGAGGATCGCGAGACCATCGAGTCGCGGCTCACGGACCTCAAGAAGACGCTCGACGGCAACGACGTCGACGCCATCCGCCAGGCCATGGAGATGCTGCTCTCGGCGAACAACGAGTTCACGACCAAGCTGTACCAGCAGGCCGCGGCCGATGAAGACGCCAACGTCGGTGGCGCCGCGGGCGCTGGTTCCGAGTCGGTTCCCAACGATGACGACGTCGTCGACGCCGAGATCGTCGATGACGAGGACAAGTGATGGCATCCCGCGACGACAAGGAAGGGTGGTTCGACGACGCGTCGACGCCACCCGGCGAGCCGCCCGAGCCCGCTGAGGCGAGCTCGGGCGACAGCCCGCCCACGGACCCGGCCGATCTCGGTTCGACCGGAGGGCCCGATGGTCCGCCGTCCGATCTCGACGACATCGATGTCGAGGCGGCCTTCCTCGAAGAGGGCCTCCTGTACGCCGAAGCCGCGCCGTCCCAGGGCGTCACGGGCGGCGGTGACGAAGCCGCCGAGTACCGCGACGCGCTGGTGCGCATGAAGGCCGACTTCGAGAACTACAAGAAGCGGGTGGCCAAGGACCACGCCCTCACGGTGGAGCGTGCCGCCGAGAAGCTCGTCGTCGAGCTCCTCCCGGTGCTCGATGCCTGCGAGGCCGCGCTGGGCCACGGGTCCACCGACGTCGAACCGATCTACAAGTCGCTCCTCGACACGCTCGAGAAGGGCGGGTTGGTGCGGATGAGCCCCGAGGGCCAGCCGTTCGACCCGAACCTCCACGAAGCCGTGCTGCACGAAGAGGGCGACGGCGGCGAGATCATCGTGCTCGAGAGCCTGCGCACGGGCTACTCGTGGGGCGGTCGCGTGTTGCGACCCGCGATGGTCAAGGTCCGAGGCTGAGCCGGCCAGGCACGCTGGCTCCGCCCGAGAAGCAGAGTCAGCGCGGCACCCCCACAGGGGCGCCGCACCGAGAGCGAAAGGTCGAAGGGGCGTAGATGGCGCCACAGCCGGAGTGGTTCGAGAAGGACTTCTACAAGGTGCTCGGCGTGTCCGAGACCGCGACGCAGAAGGAGATCACGCGGGCGTACCGCAAGCTCGCTCGCGAGCTGCACCCGGATGCGAACCCGGGTGATCAGGGCGCGGAGGATCGGTTCAAGGACGTCTCGGCGGCGTACGACGTCGTCGGTGACGAGACCAAGCGCAAGGAGTACGACGAGGCGCGCAAGCTCGGTCCCATGGGTGGGATGGGCGGGATGAACTTCGGTGGCAACGCCGGAGGCGCCCCGGGCGGCGCCTCGTTCAGCACCGACGACCTGGGCGACCTCAGCGGGTTGTTCGGGAACCTCTTCAACCAGCGCGCCGGTGCGCGTCGCACCGGCGGGTC
>Ga0209023_10005750_pt1 | contig 13391 bp, 11 predicted proteins | sample LakOneMetagenome_FD_187468 | JGI IMG/M metagenome (GOLD analysis project Ga0209023, IMG submission 187468) | Freshwater and sediment microbial communities from Lake Erie, Canada (SPAdes) (version 2) | ecosystem: Environmental > Aquatic > Freshwater > Lentic | place: Lake Erie, Canada...
TGCGATAGGCGATTTGTCGCGGCGTCATGCCGAGGATGCGCGCAGCCTTGGCTTGCACCCAGCCGGCCTGCTCCAGCGCGGCGATGACGCGTTCCTTTTCCGACAGATTGGGGTCGTCGATATCAATGTCCGACATTGGTCCGGTATTCGGGCTGACCGTGGAAATCACCGTGCGCATCGGGCGTGGACTGCTGCGCTCGCGTACGCTCGGGAAGCGGATCAGATCCACGTCGATCTGACCGTCGTCGGACAGCACTGCGGCACGTTCCAGACAGTTTTCAAGTTCGCGCACGTTGCCGGGCCAATCGTGGTTGGCCAAACGGCGGTTGGCCATGTCAGTCAAGTTCAATTTGCGCTTCTGGTCGCTGCCGATCTTGGTCAGCAGGTGGCGGGCAATTTCCGGGATGTCCTCGATGCGCTCACGCAGCGGTGGCAGAAACAGCGGCATGACGTTGAGTCTGTAGAACAAGTCTTCGCGGAAGTCGCCCATCTCGACAGCAGTTTCCAGATCGCGGTGGGTCGCTGCGATTATGCGGACGTCAACCTTGATGGTCTTGCTGCCGCCGACCCGCTCGAATTCACCTTCCTGCAGAATGCGCAGCATCTTGGCCTGGAAGGCGGCTGAGACTTCGCCGATTTCATCAAGGAAGAGGGTACCGCCGTGGGCCTGCTCGAATCGGCCCTTGCGCGATTCGACGGCGCCGGTAAAGGCACCGCGTTCGTGGCCGAAGAGTTCGGATTCCAGAAGGTTTTCCGGCAATGCGGCGCAGTTCAGCTTGACCAGCGCATTGCGGGCGCGCGGCGAGTTGTAATGAATGGCGTTGGCGATCAGTTCCTTGCCGGTGCCGGTTTCGCCGCGAATCAGCACGGTGGTGTTCCACTTGGCGACCATGCGTGCCTGGTCGAACACACGGCGCATGACCGCCGAACGGCCCACCATGCTGTCAAAGCCGAACTGATGACGCACGGTGCGGCGCAGCAGGTCGCGTTCTTCCAGCAGGCTGGATTTTTCCTGGGCAACCTGCATCGATAGTCTGAGGCTCTGGCCGATCAGGTTGGCGACCATCTCGACAAACTGCGCACGTTCTTCCAGCAGCCCGTCTTCAGGGTGTTCGGGCTGGACGGCCAGTACCCCCTTGAGATCGCCACCGACCTTGATGGGCACGGCGATGAAGGGCAATTCGCCTTGATAGACGTCACCACGGTTTAGAAAGCGTGCCTCATCGGCGACGCGAGTCAGTTTGATGGTGCGCGGCTTTTCCAGTACCAGGCCGATGATGCCTTCGCCGGGGCCGTATTGCGAGTCATCGAGGATCGGGCCTTCCGGACTGTAGATTGTGTGGATATTGAGCTTGCCGCTGTCCGGGTCGAGTACGCTGATCAGACCACGGTTCAGGCCGGCTTCATCATGCAGCACGCGCAATACGTCGCGCAGCGTTTCATTGAAATCCAGGGAGCGGCTGAGTACCCGGCTGACGGCGTAAAGCGCTGCCAGCAGCTGGATATTCAGCTCGTGCGTTCGGCAAAAGCCGCCGGGCGGCGGGCATTCGTCCAAGGGGTGAATGGTGTGTTCATGCATGCTGTTCTCTTTGCCTGTTTTCAGATCGGGTCGCCGTCTATGCGGAACTCGACAATCGCGGCGCAACCGCCACTGGGGCTTTCGTCGAGATCGATGATGCCGCCGTGATCAGCGACGACCTGCTGGGCGCGAGAAAGGCCGGTACCAATGTGCCTGCCGGTGCCGCTCTTGGCCGTGAAGAATGGCTCGAAGGCCTTGTGCCGCCACTCCTCCGGAATGCCGGGGCCGCTGTCGAGCACGGAAATCACGATGCATTCGCCCTTGAGTGTGCTGGTCATCATTAGTTCGCGGCGCTTCCAGCCCTTGATGTTCATGGCCTCGATGGCGTTGTCGACCAGTACCTTGAAGAGCATCCGTAGCTGCAGCGGGCGGCCGATAATCGGTGGCAGGGTGGCCGCCGGTTGCCAGTCGACGGTGATGCCGGCTGCAAGCAGGCGTGGCGTGCTGATTTCCAACACATCACGCAGGATTTCGTTCATGTTCACGCTGACAACGATTTCCTGCGGACTCTGCGGGATCACCTGACGCAGCGCTTCCAGATGTTCACGACTGCCGGCCAATGCGGACTGCAGCATCGCTGCGCTGGCCGGGTCGCGACGTTGAAGCACGGAGATGGCCGAGGCCATGACATTCATCGGTTCTTCGAGGCGGAAAATGGCGGCTGACAGACCTTCACGGATCGCGGCCGTGCGTTCTTCCTTGGCCAGCACTGCCTGCAGGGCCGAAGCACGGGATCGTTCCTGCTCATCCCGTAGATTGGTAATGTCGGCAATGACAAGGAGCAGGCCGGGTTGGCCGTCGGCGCAGAAATAGCTGTCGGCACAGTCGCTGTGCATGTCGATGATCGACGATGTAACAGACAGCCAGCGGGCGCGGCCTGCTGTGCGATCAATACGGACTTCACGGTTATTAATCAGCAACTGCTGCGGTTGGGTGGCCAGGCTTTCGCGCCAGGCCGGAAAGATCCCGTCCAGCATGGAGTGTGCAGGCTCCTTGACGCGCAGGTCTGAGACCAGCTTCTTGTATTCCTGATTATCGAGAATTATTCGCCCGTTCGGGTCGAGAAGCGCGAAAGCCATGGGCGCAGCGTCGACCACCGATTCGATCAGATGCTTTTGGTTGCTGACCATGCGCTCGAGGCGATGCAAGTCGGTGATATCCCGGTGCATGCCGACAAAATGGGTGGTTTGTCCGCTGCCATCGACGACCGGTGATATCTCCAGTTCGGCCAGGTACAGGGTGCCGTCCTTGCGTCGGTTCAGGAGTTTGCCGGACCACGGCTTTTGGGCGGAAAGTTCGGACCACATTGCCTGGTAAATCTCGGGCGGCGTTGTGTGGTTGGATAGCGAGGACTCGTTCTGTCCGAGGATTTCGTTCGTGCTATAGCCCGTGACCCGGGTGAAAGCCTCGTTGGCAAACAGGATATTGGCCTTGGCATCCGTGATCGAGATCGCCAGATCAGCTTGGTCGACTGCATGTCGAAAGGCTTCCGGCGGTAGTTTTTTCTCGATGATTGGGGTCGTGATATGCGTGACGGACGACATGACTTGACTCCTGAATAGTTCGTTATGTGTAGCGTGGCTAATCCTTAAGGCGTATTTGAAGCAGCTTCCGTGCCGTTTGGCTGTTCGCGGTGGAATCTCGGCTGAAGCGCAGGCCTAGGGCTGAAATGCGACGAAATGTCTGTCGGGTTCGCGACATTTGTAGCTTTTTAAAATGCACCAATTTTGGGCGTTGACCGCGGGAGTCTGTATCGGCATGGGGTTTTGCCGGGGTGGCGCGATGAACTGGCGGATTGGCACGCCTTGTGCAGTGATGGCTACGAAACTACTTGAGCCTGACTGCCATGAGCGAATTCCTGTTACTGCTGCTTTCCACCGCGCTGGTAAACAACGTGGTACTGATCAAGTTCCTCGGCCTGTGTCCGGTGATGGGTGTCTCGAAGAGCGTGGACAGCGCCTTTGGCATGGGGCTGGCCACCACCTTCGTCATCACGCTGGCAGCTGGTGCGTCGTGGATGCTCGACAACTGGATGCTGCAGCCCCTGGGCTTGGGTTACCTGCGCATCCTGACCTTCATCCTGGTCATCGCGGCGGTCGTCCAATTCACTGAAATGTTCATCAAGAAATCCAGCCCCGGCCTTTACCAGTCGCTGGGTATCTACCTGCCTTTGATCACTACCAACTGTGCGGTACTCGGCGTGGCGCTGCTCAACGTGGATCAGAAATTCAACTTGTTCAAAAGCCTGCTCTACGGCTTCGGTTCGGCACTGGGTTTCACCATCGTGCTGCTGATCTTCGCCGGCCTGCGCGAACGCATTGCGCTGGCTCGTGTCCCGGTGGCCTTTGCTGGATCGCCAATCTCGTTTGTCACCATCAGTCTGCTCGCGCTGGCCTTTATGGGCTTCTCGGGCATGAATGTTTAAAGGGGAATACGCCAAATGATCGCTGCCATCCTCAGCCTGACCCTTCTCGGCGCCGCACTCGGCGTCATCCTCGGTGTCGCCAATAAATTCCTGCAGGTCGAAGGCAATCCGCTGGTCGAGGAACTGATTACCATGATGCCGGGTTCGAATTGCGGGCAGTGTGGCTTTCCAGGTTGCTCCGGGGCAGCGACGGCCATTGCCGACGGTACGGCTGCGCCGACCTGCTGCCCGCCGGGCGGCAAGTCGCTGGCTGCTGCCATTGCTGCCAAGCTTGGTCTTACCGTTGATCTCTCGGCAATGTCCGACGATGGTCCGAAGATCGCCACGGTTGCGGAAGAGCTGTGTATCGGTTGCTGCCGCTGCAGCAAGGTGTGTCCGACTGATGCCATTATCGGCGCTGCCAAGCAGGTGCACAACGTCTTCCGCGAAGCTTGCACCGGCTGTTCGAGCTGCGTTGCAAAATGTCCGACCGACGCACTGGTCATGAGACCGGTCCCGGTCACCCTGCAACATTGGGTCATGCCCAAACCACTTGCTGCGTGAGATCGCCATGGGATTCATGAACCTCTTCAAGCACTTTCTCGGTAACGACTGGGGGGTGCATCCGGATGACCACAAGCGGCCGGCGGCTGATCAGCCGGTTCGCGTCATGCCGGTACCGGCCAGACTGTACTTGCCACTGCAGCAGCACTTGGGTGGCCCGGCACGGGCAGCCGTACTGGTCGGCCAGAAGGTCAAAAAGGGTGAAGTGATTGCGGAGGCACAAGGCATGGTGTCGGCACCGATTCATGCACCGACCTCCGGTATCATCACGGCAGTGACTGAAATTACGGCGCCGCATCCTTCCGGCCTGACGTTACCGGCGATTATTCTGGAGGCCGACGGTGCCGATGAATGGTGCGAACTGCATGGTTGCGACGATCCGTTTGCTTTACCTGCCGCCGAGATCGGCAAGCGGGTTGCCTCCGCCGGGGTGGTCGGCATGGGGGGGGCTGCCTTTCCGTCGGCCGTCAAGCTGATCGGCGCTTCGCGCGCCAACGTAACAACGCTGGTCATGAACGGCGGCGAGTGCGAACCTTATCTTTCCTGCGACGACCGGCTGATGCGCGATGCCGCCGCGGGCATTGTCGATGGTATCCGCATCATGCTGCATGCGACGGGAGCCAGTGTGGCGCTGATCGGGATCGAGGACAACAAGCCGGAAGCCATTGCCGCGATGCAAGTCGCGGCGGCCGGGTTTGATGCAGTGCAAATTCGCCCCGTGCCGGCCCGATACCCGATGGGTTCGGAAAAACAGCTTATACAAGCGCTGACCGGTATCGAGGTGCCGGCGGATGGTCGTCCGGCCGACATCGGTGTCATTGTTCACAACGTCGGCACGGCGCTGGCCGTGCGCACTGCTGTGCGCGAGGGCAAGCCGCTGATCTCGCGGCTGGTCACCGTCAATGGCAATTGTGCCAGTCAGCCGGGCAATATCGAGGTTCGCGTCGGTACGCTGGCCGAAGAGGTGATTTCCTTTGCCGGTGGCTTGAAGGGAGAAGGACTTGGTTTGGCGCGCCGGGTCATGGGTGGTCCGATGATGGGCATGCAGATTCCGCACTGGCGTGTGCCGGTGGTTAAGGGTACCAGCGGCATTCTGGCTTTTGACTCCGCCGAAGTGGCGGAGCAGGAACCAAATCCGTGCATCCGCTGCGGTTCCTGCGTCAAGGCTTGTCCGATGGGCTTGCTGCCGCTGGAAATGAGTTCGCGTATCCGCAATGAGGCCTACGGCGATGCCATTGAACTCGGCCTGAAGGACTGCATCGCCTGCGGTTGCTGTGCTTACGTCTGTCCGTCGAAAATCCCGCTCGTTCAATACTTTGTCCATGCCAAGGGCGAACTGGCAGCACAGGACCGCAACAAGCTGCGTAGCGATGCGACAAAAAAGTTGGCTTCGCAGCGGCAGGAACGACTTGATCGGGAAGCGCGTGAAAAGGCCGAGGCGGCGGCCAAGCGCAAGGCCGAGAGGGAAGCCGCCGCCGCTGCCAAGGCGAGTGCGGAAGCCGCAGCTAAAGCAGTCCCGCAAGTGGACTTCCGACAAGGTGAAACTCAGGGAGAATCCGCATGACTCCGGCCACACTGACTGCCCAGCCTGTTGCATCGCCGCACGCCCATGGTGGAAACACGGTTACCCGCACCATGTTCCGTGTCCAGATGGCATTGATGCCAGCCACGCTCTACGGATTCTGGCTCTTCGGCTGGCCGTCTTTCTTCCTGTGGCTGCTGACCGTCCTCTCCTGTCTCGGTTTTGAGGCGCTGTCGCTGAAGATGATGGGCGTCACCCGAATCAAGGCTACGCTGTTCGACGGCTCGGCGCTGCTCACCGGCTGGTTGCTAGCCATGACCTTGCCGCCTTGGGCACCGTGGTGGGTAGCGGTGGTTGGCGGCTTCATCGCCATCGTGATTGGCAAGCAGGTCTTCGGCGGGGTTGGGCAGAACGTCTTCAATCCGGCCATGGTCGCCCGCGTCGCGCTGCTGGTTTCCTTCCCGGTGCCGTTGACCCAGTGGGTGCATCCGCTACCGCTGACCTCGCTGGCTGCGCCGGACTTCATTGACGGGCTGCGTATTTTCCTGACCAGCCTGCCGCAACCGGATGCGATGGCCAGTGCTTCATTGCTCGGCTATACCAAGACCGAATTGTCGCGTGGCATTGACCTGCTCCATTCACTGGCGGGTGATCATGCACCGGTGCTCTCCTGGATTGGTGCACGTTCCGGCAGCTTTGGCGAGTCGGCATCGCTGCTGATCGTGGCGGGCGGGCTGTACCTGTTGAGTGTCGGCGTCATTAGCTGGCATACACCGGTGGCGGTGCTGGCGGGGCTGGCGATTCCCGCAGCCATAGGGCACGCCGCCGATCCGACCCATTATTTGAGCGTTTCTGCCCACTTGCTTTCGGGGGCCGCCATGCTCGGTGCCTTCTTTATCGCCACTGATTACGTGACTTCGCCGAATACGGGACCAGGCCAGCTTGTGTTTGGTCTGGGTATCGGATTCATTACCTGGGTAATCCGGACTTATGGCGGCTATCCCGAAGGAATGGCTTTCGCGGTATTGCTGATGAATGCGCAGACACCGGTCATCGACCGCTTCCTCAAGCCACGTATTCTCGGCCGCGACCGCAAGGGCAAACCACTGGATATTCCGGAAGGGAAGGGGGCTTGAGATGACTCTTGAAGCCATACGCGAAAAGATCGGTTATCAACCTTTGTTGCTCGGCGCCATAGCCTTGCTCGCCAGTGGCGCGCTGGCGCTGGCTTCCAGCGCCACCGGCGACGCAATCGCCGCTGCCGAAGCCAAGGATCTGCGTAATTCGCTATCCGAGGTGTTGCCCGAAGGCATGGCAGACAACGATTTTCTCAAGGATACGGTAAACCTCGAAAATGACGGGAAAACCATAACGATCTACCGGGCGCGGCAGAAAGGGGTGGTCAAGGCTGCCTTGTTCAGGGTTGTAGAGCGCGGTTATGCCGCCGATATTCAGGTACTGATGGCGGTCGATAGCGAGGGAAAGTCGCTGGGTGTGCGTGTCCTTAAACACAGTGAAACGCCGGGTCTGGGGGACCGGATAGACGTCAGGAAGGATCCATGGGTGAAGAGTTTCGCCGGCAAATCGCTGGGCGATCCGGCTCCTGATCAATGGGCGGTCAAAAAAGATGGTGGCGTCTTCGACCAGTTTGCCGGCGCCACCATCACGCCGCGGGCCGTGGTCAAGGCGGTCAAGGGCGGCATGAACTTTTTCACCGAACATCGCACGGAAATTCTGGGAGGCTGATGATGAGCGACAACTACGGCAGCATCGTGAAGGAAGGGCTTTGGGAGAACAACGTGGTTTTTGCACAGCTTCTGGCGATGTGTCCGACCATGGCGGTGACCACCAGTGGCACCAACGGCCTGGGCATGGGGCTGGCGACGACGGCAGTGCTGGTTGTTTCCAATATCCTGGTCTCGATGATTCGCCACACGGTCAGTTCGCAGGTCCGTATTCCGGTCTTTGTTGTCCTGATTGCGACGCTGGTTACGGTGGTCGACATGGCGATGAATGCGTGGATGCACGATCTCTACAAGGTGCTCGGCCTGTTCATCGCACTGATTGTGGTCAATTGCGCGATTCTCGGGCGGGCCGAGGCATTTGCCGTCAAGAATGGCGTCGTCGCCTCGGCGGTTGATGGTTTGGCCATGGGGCTCGGGTTTACCGGTGCCCTGACGCTGATCGGCCTGATTCGAGAATTTTTGGGTGCGGGCACCTTGTTTGCACAGGCATCGAACCTGCTCGGCCCATCATTCGCTTTTCTTGAAATGAAATTGCCAGGTTACGGTGGCGCCTTGCTGATGATTCTGCCGCCCGGCGGGTTTGCTGTTCTCGGCTTCCTGCTGGCTGGCAAGCGGGTGATGGAGCAGCGCATGCAAGAACGTGGCGCTGAAAACCCCGACCTTGTACTAGCTTGAGGAGAAATAAAATGCAGATTGGTGTCGCGTATTCGGAACCCGGCCAGCAAATCTGGCTCAATATTGAAGTGCCCGACGATTCGACCGTTGCCGATGGCATTGAACGCTCGGGCATTCTCCGGCAGTTTCCTCACATCGATCTGACAGCGCAAAAAGTGGGTGTTTTCGGCCGCCTGGTCAAGCTTGATGCCGCCCTGAAACCGGGTGACCGGGTGGAAATCTACCGGGGCATCATCGCCGATCCGGAAACAGTACCGCGCAAGGATATCGCTGACGATTAAGCGACTTCGGGAACATCCGGGTTGATAACTCGCTGCGTAGCGTCGACAATGCCAACCGGCATGGCCGCTGCGCGCTGTCAGACTGCTTGTGCCCGGCATCGCGCCACAAAGATTTCATTACTTCGAGAACACCCATGCACCGATTTTTGCCATTGCTACTTTTACTGCCGGCTGCCGCGTTTGCCGCCGATTCAGTACCTTCTGTCGGCGGAATTCCCCTCGACTTCATCTTTTTTGGGTTGACCTTGCTTGGCGTGGCGCTGTTTCACCACGCGACCCTCTATGTCGCGCTGACCGGACTTTTTACGATTAGCCTGTACAAGATATTTTTCACCGGCTTCAAGACCGGACTCGGGGTGGCTGGCTTCATGGGGCATCTGGGGCATGAATGGGTCACAGTGGCCAACCTGTTCTGTCTGCTTACCGGCTTTGCTTTGCTGGCCCGGCATTTTGAGAAAAGCCATGTGCCGGTCATCTTGCCGAAATATCTGCCGGATGACTGGAAAGGCGCTTTTCTGATGCTGGTCATGGTTTTCGTGCTTTCCAGCTTTCTCGACAACATCGCAGCAGCACTGATCGGCGGTGCCATGGCTCACCAGTTGTTCAAGGCGCGCGTCCATGTCGGTTATCTGGCAGCCATTGTCGCCGCATCCAATGCCGGTGGTTCCGGCTCGGTGGTGGGCGACACGACCACCACGATGATGTGGATCGACGGTATCAGCCCATTGATCGTCCTCGATGCCTACGTGGCGGCTTTTGCCGCGCTGCTGGTGGTTGGCTATTTCGCGGCCAAACAGCAACACGCCTATTCGCCCATCATCAAACATTCGCACCAACATACGCATGTCGATTGGGGCCGGATTTTCATCGTCGGCCTGATGCTGGTGTTTGCGGTTGGTACCAACGTCACCATCAACCTGAAATTTCCAGAACTCGCTGAACATTTCCCCTTCATCGGCGTGGCGGTCTGGCTGGCCATCATCCTGACCATCCCGGTTCGTCGGCATGACTGGGAACTGATGCCGGAAACCATTAAGGGCTCCATCTTCCTGCTCTCGCTGGTACTCTGCGCCTCGATGATGCCAGTTGAGCAGTTGCCACAGGCCTCCTGGATTTCAGCGCTGGCCCTGGGCTTTATCTCGGCGGTTTTCGACAATATTCCGCTGACGGCGCTGGCGTTGCGCCAAGGTGGTTACGACTGGAGCGTGCTGGCCTATTCGGTCGGTTTCGGCGGCTCGATGCTGTGGTTTGGCTCGTCGGCAGGCGTCGCGCTGTCGAATATGTATCCGGAGGCAAAATCGGCCGTGCAATGGGTCAAGAATGGCTGGCACGTACCCGTTGCCTATGTCACCGGTTTCATGGTGATGATGGCAGTCCTTGGCTGGCACCCTGATCCGGGACACAAGAAGGTTGCTGCGCCGGTTCACGTCGAAGTTTCGGTGCCTGTGCCGGTTACCCAGCATTAAGAGTTTCTGGCAATTCATCTTCCCGTCGGCGCACACTTCGGCGGGAAGATTCCGTTTGCCACGGTCAACCGGAAAAAACAGGGAAAATTGAAAATTCTTCGCCGGTGCGCCGTTCAGTGCTCGCCAGCCTGAATACAGATAACCGGCAGTCGGCTTAGATGAAGGACCTTTCTGGTCACCGAGCCGAGCGCCAATGCGGCCAGACCGCCCAGTCCGCGGGTGCCCATGACGATGGTATCGCATCCGATTTCATTGGCCAGCGCCACGATGGTGTGGGCGGGGTCGCCAAATTTGACGTAGGTGTGACACTTGATGCCCGCTTGGGCAAATGTATCGATCACCGGCTGCATCGACATGGCGCCACGGGTAGTCAGCTGCTCCTGAATCGCTTCCTGTTCAAGTCCGTGCGTTTGCCATTGGAGCGGTTCGGGGTCGATATTGGCGACATGAATGTCAATCAACCCATGCACTTTTACAAATTCAATCAAATACCATGCGGCAGCAAGGGCGTGTTTGGAGCCGTCAACCGGTAACAGTACAGAACGCATGTCAGCCTCTCTTGAGTAGTCGGCAGGGCCGGGCAGCCCCTTCATGCCTTCAGTCTAGAAGCTCGGCATGGCGTTCGAAAGTTGTTTTTTGGCCAATGTGTTCACAATCAGCCAGCCACGACGTGCCGGAAGAAGATTCGCGCGCCGGAGACGCATCCAATCTATGCTGATGATGCGCTATCTGGATCCGGTGTGGCCAGTTCGGCGCGATTTTTGCCCTTGGCCTTGGCTCGGTACAGGGCGTGATCTGCCTGGGAGATGATCTTGATCAGCGTGTCACCATGTTGCGGATAGATGGCCAGGCCGGCACTCGCCGAAACGGGGGGTTGAACGCCCGGATAGGGTTTGGCTAGTATGTCGACAATCCGCAAGGCTGTTTCTATGGCCAGTGCTGACTCGCCGTCACAAAGGAGGATCAGAAATTCATCGCCGCCGATTCTTGAGGCGATATCGGAACTTCGAATGGCATTGGTCAACCGCTCAGCCGCAATTTTCAGTACTTCGTCGCCGACCTGGTGCCCGTGCTGGTCATTGACCTGCTTGAACCCATCCAGATCGATGGCGATCACGGCAAAATGGCTATTGTGACGCTTGGACAATGCCAGTTGTTGCGTTGCAAATTGATCGAAAAATCGGCGGTTTGCCAGACTGGTCAGTGAATCATGCTGGGCGAGAAATTTGACCTCCTCAATCGAGTTTGCCGCTTTGACAATCGCTTCACCCACTGCATCAGCCTCCTTGAGCAAAATGGCCGGCAATTCGATGGGCGTCCCGTCGCCCAATTTGGCCGCCGCCTTGTTCAAGCCGCGGACTGATGAGAGGATTCGCGAGGCGAGCCACAGGGCAACGGTGACTCCGAGCGCAATCGCCAACGCCGTGGCAACAATGACCGCGGCGATCGTCGAGGAAATATCGTCGTGCAAACGAGTGTCGGGTGCTCCGATCGCAACGGTCCACTGCCAGATGTCAGACTTCGAGAATGAAACATTCACCGGAATCTCTTCCTTCGTCATGGTTTTCAGCTTTCCTTCCTGATGGTGCAGGATCGCAGCAAGAATCTCAGGCACGGGCCTTTGTCCGATAAATCGTGCTGCGTCGCGCGAGCGACCAACGATCGTGCCATTTTGATCAAGTACGGCGATCAGCCACCCGTCGGCGAACGCTTGCTTACCCAGGATTTCATTGATTTTGCTTGGCGCGAGCCCGATGTTCAGACTGTATTTGACTTCGTCACCGACGAGCACCGGGACACCCATGACAACTAAATGTGTTCCGGTTACCGGGCCGATGAAGAGACCGGTGAGGATGGTTTTTCGTGTTGAAAAAACGGCCTGAAGTTCTGGCGGTGTCCCGGCTTTTGGCAGCGGGGTGCCGTAGGGGCGCAGCGTATTCAATATTTGAGCGCCGTTGGGATCGGTCAGAATGAAGTTATAGACGATTCCTGGCGCCAGGGCGTCGCGGGCTTGTTGGTAGAAACTTTTGAAATTGCCCAGCGCCAAATTCTGGGACGTCGCAAGAATCTTCAGCGCCGACTCGATTGAAGCGAGTTCCCGGTCGAGGTCCGCAACGACCTTTCGAGCCAGCAAGAGGGTGGTCTGATCCAGTTGCTCCTGGCGCATCTGATACTGCTTGTAAATCAGGCTGGCACTAATCACGACCGCTGGAACAATGCAGGCGGCAACCACCATCAACAGACTTGTACGAAGTGAGTAACGCTTGCGAATAGTCATCTCAAACCAATTGTTGAACGACCAAGGAATAGCTTGAAGATTATCCGCAACTTCCCGCGTAGTCCCAAGAATTTGACCTGAAGTTTGTCGATTTAAGGGGGCTGTTGTATTGCCGGACGGCTCGAAATGTACGGAATATCATGGTTTGTCGTGTTTCAGACAATTTTTATTAAAAAATTGTTTATATAAAACAACGAATTAAAGGTGGCACCCGTCTTGCTAATTGCTATCCAGACCTCTGGAGAACAGCATGAAAGCCAGCGAAATCCAGGCCTTGCTCGATGAGCCGGCCTGTACTCACAACAAGAAGGAAAAGTCCGGTTGCGCCAAGCCCAAGCCGGGCGCGACGGCGGGTGGCTGTTCCTTCGATGGCGCTCAGATTGCACTGCTGCCGATAGCCGATGTTGCGCATATTGTGCACGGTCCGATTGCCTGTGCCGGTTCATCCTGGGATAACCGTGGCACACGTTCCTCGGGTGTCACGCTCTATCGGATAGGGATGACGACTGATCTGTCGGAAACCGATGTGGTGATGGGGCGTGGCGAGAAACGCCTCTTTCATGCTATCAAGCAGGCCATCGACAGCTATGCGCCCGCTGCCGTCTTCATTTACAACACCTGTGTCACGGCGTTGATCGGTGATGACGTTGGTGCGGTGTGCAAGGCGGCCACGGCGCGCTGGGGTACGCCGGTGGTGCCAGTTGATGCGGCAGGCTTCTATGGCACCAAGAATCTGGGTAATCGGCTGGCGGGCGAAGCGATGTTCAATCACGTCATTGGTACCGCCGAGCCAGCGCCGGTGACGCCGCGGGCGGACGGCTTGCCCACCTACGATGTCAACCTGATTGGCGAATACAACATTGCCGGTGAGTTCTGG
>Ga0209023_10005751_pt1 | contig 13391 bp, 15 predicted proteins | sample LakOneMetagenome_FD_187468 | JGI IMG/M metagenome (GOLD analysis project Ga0209023, IMG submission 187468) | Freshwater and sediment microbial communities from Lake Erie, Canada (SPAdes) (version 2) | ecosystem: Environmental > Aquatic > Freshwater > Lentic | place: Lake Erie, Canada...
CGAAGATGTACCCGATCACGGACGACCAGCAGTTCATCTGCGAACTGCTGTCCGAGGAAAAAGTGCTGCTGGTGCAAGGCACCGGCTTCAACTGGATCGCCCCGGACCATTTCCGGCTGGTGTTCCTTCCCAATTCCGACGACCTGGCGGACGCCTGCGGTCGTATTGCGCGCTTCCTCGACGGTTACCGACGACGCCACGCGCGCTGACATCACGCATATACGGACACATCACATGAATCCCATCAAAGTAGGCCTCCTGGGCGTCGGCACCGTCGGCGCCGGCACCTTCAACGTTCTTCAACGCAACCAGGAGGAGATCCGCCGCCGCGCCGGCCGCGGTATCGAGATTACGATGGTGGCGGCGCGCAACCTCGACAAGGCGCGCGCGGTCGTCGGCGCCGGCGTCGAAGTCGTGGACGACCCGTTCGCGGTGGTGAACAATCCGGAGATCGACATCGTCGTCGAACTGATCGGCGGCTATGAGTTGCCGCGTGAACTGGTGCTCAAGGCGATTGCCAACGGCAAGCACGTGGTGACGGCCAACAAGGCGCTGCTGGCGCTGCACGGCAACGAGATCTTCGCCGCGGCCCAGGAAAAGGGCGTGACGGTGGCCTTCGAGGCGGCCGTGGCCGGCGGCGTGCCGATCATCAAGGCGCTGCGCGAGGGCCTCACGGCCAACCGCATCGAATCGGTGGCCGGCATCATCAACGGCACGACCAACTTCATCCTCTCGGAAATGCGCGAGAAGGGCCTGGATTTTGCCACCGTGCTCAAGCAGGCCCAGGAACTCGGCTACGCCGAAGCCGACCCGACCTTCGACATCGAAGGCGTGGACGCGGCGCACAAGCTGACCATCATGTCGGCGATCGCCTTCGGCATCCCGGTGCAGTTCGACAAGGCCTATATCGAGGGCATCAGCCAGCTGCAGGCGCGCGACATCCGCTACGCCGAGCAGCTCGGCTACCGCATCAAGCTGCTGGGCATCACCCGCCGCACCCGCACCGAGGGTAAAGAGGGCATCGAGCTGCGCGTGCACCCGACCCTGATCCCGGCCACCCGCCTGATCGCCAACGTCGAAGGGGCGATGAACGCGGTGCTGGTGCAGGCCGACGCCGTCGGCGCCTCGCTCTACTACGGCAAGGGCGCGGGGGCGGAACCGACCGCATCGAGCGTGATCGCCGACCTGGTCGACGTAACCCGCCTGGCCACGGTCGACCCCTATTGCCGCGTGCCGCACCTGGCCTTCCAGCCGAACCAGATGACCGACGTCGCCATCATGCCGATGGCCGAGATCACCACCAGCTACTACCTGCGCGTCTATGTGAAGGACCAGCTCGGCGTGATGGCCGACCTGACCCGCATCCTGGCCGACGCCGGCATCTCGATCGACGCGGTGCTGCAGAAGGAGCCGGGCGACCAGGTCAACCTCGACATCATCCTGCTCACCCACCAGACCCGCGAAAAGAACATCGATGCAGCCATCGAGAAGATCGAGAAGCTGCCTGCGGTGATCGGCAAGGTAACGCGCATCCGCCTCGAGACGCTGAGCTGAGCCTGGCCGGCTTCCGGCACCTGGAAACGATTCGATTCCGAGGCGAGCCTTCGGACATCGGGTCGTTTTTTTATGTCATCGGCAAGTCCATCGGTCTGGGACTGGACGCCGCGAGGACGTCGCAAGGGAGGGTGAGGGGAGCCTCGTCATCGTCGATGAAGGCACAGGCCTGGGCCAGCATGTCGTGTTCGATCTGGTCGAACAACGCGGTTGTCACGCTGGCGTAGCAGAGGAGGAAGTCGGAAGAAGTCATCCGCGGATTCTACCTGCGCTGCGCTGCACAATTCATGCGTATCTGAACTTGCTTGAGCCGTTTCAACGGCGCTTCTTGATGCGGCGGATTTACGCGGGACGCCGCTTGAACGAGGCTGCGGTCTATGCTTTTTACCCATCGGGTATCGCCAGCCGCGACTTTACGGTTTAGTATCTGCGACGCAATAGTAAAGCAGGGCATGTCGTCCTGGTCCCTGTTGTAGATTTCAGATTCCTTCTTCTAGACGAGCCCACCGCATGAGCAAACCGAGCCAGTTTTCCCTGCTGACGCAACGCCGCTTCGGCCCGTTCTTCTGGACCCAGTTCTTCGGCGCCTTCAACGACAACCTGTTCAAGACCGCGCTGCTGGTCGCCCTGACCTTCGACACGGCGCGCTGGACCACCCAGGACCCGGCGCTGCTGAACAACCTGGTCGCCGGCCTCTTCATCCTGCCCTTCGTCCTGTTCTCCGCGACCGCCGGCCAGATCGCGGACAAGTTCGACAAGGGCAGCATGGCACGGTTCGTCAAGATGCTCGAGATCGGGATCATGCTCGTGGCAGCCGTCGGCTGGCTGACCCACACCTTGTGGATCCTGATCGCCGCCGTGGTGGGCATGGGCCTGCATTCGACCCTGTTCGGACCGGTCAAGTACGCTTACCTGCCGCAGCAACTCAAGCCCGAAGAACTGGTCGGCGGCAACGGCGTGATCGAAATGGGGACTTTTGTGGGCATCCTGCTGGGCGAGGTCGTGGGCACCTTGCTGGTAGGCTATAAACCTTGGGGTATCGAACTGGTGGTTGGCGGCACCCTGCTGTGTGCGCTGCTGGGCCTGGGCGCCAGCTGGCGCATCCCGGCCTCGCCGGCGCCGGTTCCAGATTTGAAGATCAGCCTGAATCCCTTCGTGGAATCGGTGCGCAACCTGAAGTTCTCGAGCCAGAACCGTACGGTGTTCCTCTCGATGCTCGGCAACTCCTGGTTCTGGTTCTATGGGGCGCTGGTGCTGTCGCAATTCCCGCTCTATGCCAAGGATTACCTGCACGGCGACCATAGCGTGATCATGCTGCTGCTGACCGTGTTCTCTCTGGGCATCGGCGCCGGTTCCCTGCTGTGCGAGAAGCTCTCGGGCCACAAGGTGGAAATCGGCCTCGTGCCTTTCGGCGCGATCGGCCTGTCGGTGTTCGGCATCGACCTGTACTTTGCCAGCGTGGCCTACACGAATACCGCGACGGTCGATGCCATGGCGCTGGTCGTCCTGCCGGGCGTGTGGCGCATCATGCTCGACCTGGTGCTGATCGGCGTGTTCGGCGGCCTGTTCATCGTGCCGCTGTTCGCCCTGATCCAGACCCGCTGCGACCCCCAGCACGTCTCGCGCACCATCGCCGGCATGAACATCCTGAATGCGCTGTTCATGGTGGCGGCCGCCGGCGTGGCCATCGTGCTGCTGGGCCAGGGCTTCACCATTCCCGAACTGTTCCTGACCACGGCGCTGCTCAACGCCTGCGTGGCGGTCTACATCTTCTCGCTGGTGCCGGAATTCCTGATGCGCTTCCTGGCCTGGATGCTGATCCACACCGGCTACCGCGTGCGCACCATCGACGCCGACCGCATCCCGGACGAAGGTCCGGCGGTGCTGGTGTGTAACCACGTGTCCTATGTCGACGCCCTGGTGATCGGCGCCGCCAGCCCGCGCCCGATCCGCTTCGTCATGGACTACCGCATTTTCAAGACCCCCTTCCTGGGCTGGATCTTCCGCGCGGCCAAGGCGATTCCGATCGCTCCGGCCAAGGAAGACCCCTTCCTGATGGAGCGCGCCTTCATCGACATCGCCGAGGCGCTGCACCAGGGCGAGCTGGTATGCATCTTCCCCGAAGGGAAGCTGACCCATACCGGCGAGATCAACGAGTTCCGCGGCGGGATCGCCAAGATCGTCGAGCGCAGCAAGGTGCCGGTGATCCCGATGGCCCTGCGCGGCCTGTGGGGCAGCGTGTTCACGCGCGACCCGTCGAACCTGTTCGAACGCTCGTTCGCGCGCGGGATCCGTTCGAAGCTGGCGTTGGCAGTGGGCGTGCCGGTGGCGCCGGAGGCGGCCTCGCCCGAGTATCTGCAGGAGCAGGTGCTGGCGCTGCGGGGCGACTGGAAGTAGGCGTGTGCTGAGCTTCCTGGGCGTCTATGCGGCAGTGATGCTGCTGGACGCATGGATGAACAGGCGGGAGTTTCGCCGGCATCCCGATAAGGCCGCGCGCTACCGGGCGCTTCCGCTGGTCTACAAGCTGGCGTGCCGCCTGGGTGTCATGCCCTTGCTGGCAGCAGGGGTCTTTCATGTAGCCTGGCCGATAGCGGGGCTCGTGTTCTTCTTCGTCCTGGAAAGCGCCTGCGTCCGCTGGTATCGGAAGGCGGGCTTGTCTTGGCCGGCGGCGTGAACGTGTCAGGCCCTGTAGCCGACGTTGATCACCGTGATCATTCCTACCATCGTCACGATGGCGAGCAGCATGGGCGCCAGTGCCAGAAGGCGTCTGCCCGGACTCGGCGTAGGAAGACGCTTGCTGACCTGCCGGAACGACTTCCATCCGAAGTAGATGCCGAGCGGGCCGAAAACAAGGATGGGAAGGATGAGCCAGACCGTGAAGACCATGGCGACGGAGCAGAACAGAGACAAGAGGGCCATATGCATTACGCAAGCGTGGATGGGCGGGCGTCAGCATAGCATCGTTATGTTGCACTTCGCGTAGCGAGCGCGCCCATGCGAAGGCACAAGAAACATGCGCATTCACTAACAAAAGCTCAATCTTTCCGCCAAGCTCTGTTATAATTTCAGAGTTAGTCGGGGCGTAGCGCAGCCTGGTAGCGTACCTGCATGGGGTGCAGGGGGTCGGAGGTTCGAATCCTCTCGCCCCGACCAACAAATCACATGATTGAGCCAGCCATTGCGCTGGCTTTTTTCGTTTCTGCTGCCGGTGTGGCAACGCACCCACGGGGTCCGACAGTCCTGGAACCCGTCTTCGCATGCGTTCGGCTGCAATGCTGGAAGCCAGCGAACGGGGAGACAGAATCCGTTCATCGATCTTCTTCGTGGCTGGCGATGAGCACGGCGGCGGCATACAGGTCGGGCGCCATGCGGGTGGGCACGCGGCGCGGGCCGAGGCGCCATTCGGTCTCGTTGCCGTTGTCGATCAGCAGGGTGCGGCAGCCCGCGCGGTTGCCGGCCTCGACGTCGTGCAGGATGTCGCCCACCATCCAGGACGCGCGCAGGTCGATGCCGTGCTCGAGGGCGGCCTTGAGCAGCATGCCGGGCGAGGGCTTGCGGCAGGCGCAGACCATGGCGTAGGCGCCGACCGTGCCGAGCGGATGGTGGGGGCAGTAGTAAAAGCCGTCCATCGTCAGGTTTTCGCGGAACAGCAGGTCGGCCAGGCGGTCGGCCACGGGGCCCATCGCGTCCTCGCCGAAGCAGCCATGGGCGATGCCGGACTGGTTGGTGATGACGAAGAAGCGGTAGTCGAGCCGCGCCAGCAGGCGCAGGGCCGCGCCGGCGCCGCTCACGAGGCGGATACGGCGCGGTTCGACGTTGTAGGGCAGGTCGTCGACCAGGGTGCCGTCCTTGTCGAGGAAGACCGCCTTCATTCAGGCGCCCCTGCCCGCCCGTGCAGGCCGCCCGGCTGCGCCGCCAATGCATATGCTGTCATGATGTGCCACGTCCGCATGTCGGTATCTCCAGGGTCAAGAAGCTTGCCGGACGTCTTCCTGGCCCGCTTCGAACAGGGCTTCGTGGTAGAGGTCGAGCAACTTGGCGGCCTGGCGCCGCCAGGTGTGATGTTCGCAAGCGCGGCGCCTGCCGGCTTCTCCCATGGAGCGCGCCAGCCCGGGACACCGGTGCAAACGCGCGAGCCGGTCGACGAGCGCGACCGGGTCGCGCGAGGGAATCAGGAAGCCGGTGCGGCCGTCATCGACAACCATGCCAATGGCGCCGAGTTCAGATAGGACCAGTGGGCGTGCGCACGCCATCGCCTCGATCGGAGGTAGTCCGAAAGGTTCGTACCAGGGTGTCGCGGCATAGACGTGGGCGGCCGCGTAGAAGTCGCGCAGGCTGCTGCGCGGCTGCGGACCGGCGAACAGCACGTGCTCGCCCACGCCGAGCTCGGAGGCGACCTGCTTCAGCCGGGCGAGTTCGGGGGCTTCGCCCGGCAGCGCGCCCCCCGCAAGCAGCAGGCAGGCATTGACCGCGTGACGGCGGCGCAGCATGGCGACACCCTGGATGAGTGTGTCGATGCCCTTGCGTGCCGCAAATTTCCCGACATAGAGGACGATAAAGCGCTGCTGGTCCAGGCCCAGTCTTGCGCGCGCCTCGTGCATCGGCAGCGGACGGAGTTCCTGCGGATCGAAGCCACGCAAGAGGGGAGCGGTACGCTCCGGCGCGATGCGATGTGTCCGTTCCAGTGCCAAGGCCTGCTGCGGACCCGAGACCAGGACCCGGATGGCCCCGCGCAGGATGGCGGTCTCGGGCTCGCTGGAGACGGCAGGGGTCGCGCGCGTCCTGCCCGCCATGTTCGTGTTCAGGACATAGGGAACACCGGATGCCTCGTGCAGGCGCAGCGCGGCCTGCCCCGCGCCTGGCGAATGTGCGTGGGCGATATCGTATGCGTGGCCTTGGGCGGAAGAGATGGCGCCGGCATGCACATCGACGTGCTGTCCCATGCACTCGAGCTCGGCAACGAGGCGTTCGAGGTGGATGCGCGCCGTAGCGTTGGCAAGGTCGCGGCCGTCCGAAGCGGTGAACGACTCCGTTAACATGGCGATGCGCAGGCGCGTGGGTCTGTCGATGTGGCGGATGGACATGTCGATGTCGTTCAGGAGATCAGGCGAAGCGGACGCGGTAGCGCAGGGCGCCCGTCAGGCGCCAGAACACCGCGAGCGGCGGCAGCAGGGCGGAGGTGAGGACCAGGTCGGCGACGTGCGCCGGCGTGTGCGCGACGCCGCGCAGGCGGTGTGCGCACAGGCGGATGGTGAGCAGCAGCCAGGCGGCGAAGGCGAGCGTCGCGAAGATGGTCAGGCCCGTCGAGAGGCAGGCCAGGCCGAGCAGCAGCATGGCAACGATGAGGTAGTGGTCCCAGCGTGGGCGCGGTTCGATCTTCTGGCGGTAGAGGGCAGGGTGCTTCTTGTACAGCAGCGCATCGAACACCGCGTGGCGGATCTGCAGCAGGCTGGCGCCCCAGGGCGCCGGCCGGACCGGGTGCACCACGAGGGCGCGCGGGGCGCGGCCGATGGCGATGCCATGTTCCAGCAGGCGGAAGTGCATGTCGGCGTCGCTGCCGCGCGGGACGTTGAAGCGCTCGTCGAACCCTTCGAGGCGCTCCAGCACGGGCTTGCGGAAGAAGCAGTTGGCGCTGGTGAAGTCGGCCTCTTCGTGCACGCGCGCGCTGCGCTGCTGCTCGGTGGGGCAGGCCGGCACGGGCGTGCGGATGCGGCCGCAGACGACGTCCAGCCCGTCGTGGAAGGCGGCCAGGCCCTCGGCCAGCCAGGTTGGCTCGGGCACCGCGTCGTCGCTGGTGAAGGCGACGATGGGCGCGCGCGCCGCGCGCCAGCCGCGGTTGCGCGCCGAGGCCGGCCCGCTGGGCCCCGGGTTGGCGACGTAGGACAGGCGCGGCCCGCGCTCGATGGTGCGGGTGCGCCAGCCGGCGACCAGGTGCAGGGTGTTGTGGTTGGGTTCGTCGTCGACGACGACGATCTCGAAGCGCTGCGGATCGAGCTGCTGGCGCATCAGGGCGTCCAGGTTGCGATCGAGCAGGTCCATGCGGCCGCAGGCCGGCACCACCACCGACACCGCGAGCGTTGCGTCATCCGTTGCAGGCATCTCCACCTCCCCGTTGGTCCGCCGCCATGCCGCATCACGGGTCGCTTCGTGCGACGCGACGCGCCCGGGGAGGCGCGGCGATGCTGGCAAACAGGCGTGTTGAGTGCGGTTGGAGTAGGCGCCTAACGGTCGGGTTCCGTTGGGTGGATGGAGCTTGGAGGTGGATCAAGCATCGGCGCGCCGCGGCGGATTGCCGGGCCTGCCTGGGGAAGTGCGCGCACCGCGAAAGCCGCAGTGCGCGCCCGGCATTCAGCCGCGCGAGAAGCCGGTGTCGTCGTCCATCTTGCGGTCGCCCGCCAGGCGGTTGGCGCCGGCAGGGCTCTTGGGCAGGCCGCCGCCCAGGTCGTTCGATTCGTGGACCGGGTTCTTTTCGGCATCCACGCTTTGCGCCGGGTGCCAGCCCGGATTGTCGGCGCGCGGGCCGCTGTTGCCGGGGCTGCGCGGCAGGCCGCCGCTCACGTCGTTCGACTCGTGCACCACGGGCGTGTCGGGTACCGGCGCCTCGCCTTCACGGCCGGCGGGGCCGGTCTGCGAACCGTCGCGGTCGGTGCTGGCCTGGCGGTTCTGGTCCTTTGGCTGGTTCATGCGTCCCTCCCTTGCCCGTTCCGATGCGGGCCGACCGCCATGCCGGTGCCTTCGCCCTGTTGTTCGCTTTGCCGGTTGCCATAACCGACCTGGGCAGTGGTGCCCTGCGACTGGTAAGTTCCCGGCGGCACGTCATGGTGGCGGCCCAGCGAGCCGCCCTGCAACTCGGGCCGGGCCGCGCCAGGCTGGGCGGCGTTCTGCGGATTCATCGCGTGCGTGGCCTGGGTATGGCCGGCCTGGTTGGCCGGGTGGGCGCGCAGATCGGTGCCGGAATGCGGGTCGCGGTGGCCGACCGGCTGTTCCAGCAGGCCCCACGCCTGCGAATGCTGCTCCATCTGGCGCTGGTGGCTGTCGGTGATGCCCTGCTGGGGGCCGGAACCGCCGGTCTGCTGGCTTTGCAGCGAGCCTCCCGGCAGGTCGTGGGGCACGGCGCCGGCTAGCGCGGTTTCATGGTCCGCGCGCCCGCCGTCCTCGGCTGCCACTTCCTGCTGGCCCATGGTCGAAGGATCTTGCACGCCCTGCATTTCGTTCTCGCCGCGGATCACCGGTTGCCGGTCGGGCGAGTGCGGGTAGGTGTGGTCCAGCGGGCCGCTCGTCGTATTGCCCTTGGCGCCCGGAGTCCATTTCTCGTTGGCGCCGTTATTGGTCTGGTTGTTGAATTCGCTGCGTTGATTCGCGTCCATGTCGACTCCTTTCATTGCGTGTCGAGGCGCGCATATGCCGCCTGATGGTGCCATGATGCGCGCCGTAATCCGCTTTCAGTATAGGAAGACGTAGGGGTGCTGTGTAGGACTGTTACTGAAGACTTTGTTGACTACTGGAAGTATATTTTCACTGGTGCATTTTCTGTCGCGCGAAGTCCTACAAAGTCATCTGAAAGCGTCCTATACCCTCTTCCTGTTGCGCTGCCTAAGATGATTTCGCGCTCATCATCTTGGTGACGGTAACAGCCTGCCGCAGGACGCGGCGGTTTATAAGTGAACAGGGAGAAGATCATCATGGCCTCAGGTAATCAAGGTAGCAAGCAGGGTAGCAACCAGGGCGGCAACAGCCAGAGCAGCGGCACCCGCAACCGCGGTTTCGCTTCGATGGATCCGGCCCGCCAGCGTGAAATCGCCAGCCAGGGTGGCAAGGCAGCCCACGCCAAGGGTACCGCCCACGAATTCACCTCGGAAGAGGCACGCCGTGCCGGCAGCATGAGCCATGGCAACCGCCAGTCGGCCAGCGCCGGTTCGGGTGGCCCGTCGCGCGCCGCGTCCGCCAAGGGCGGCCGTGCCTCGCAGGGCGGCAACCGCGGCGGCTCGAAAGAGTAAGCCGGTTTGCAGCGCCGCTGCCGCGCGACGGCAGGGCGCCTGGCGCAGGAAGCACGGGGAGCGCGAGCTCCCCGTTTTGTTTCCAATACCACACAATTTGGCTGGGGGATGCGGTAGAATCGCTGCGCCTTTTCCAACCTTTCCCTAGGATTCCAGTCGTGAAATCAGCGGTCATTCGTCAAGTCAAGAGCATGTCCATGTCGTGCGATAAGGTCGGCAACCTGTTGCTGGTCAAGTTCACCGCGCATGGCGCGAGCGATGTGTGCATCCAGGTGCCGGCCAACATCGTGTTCTGGCTGCTCAAGCACCTGCCCATCAACCAGGATCCGCGCCTGCAGCCGCCACCGGCCCCCAGCCCGATCACGCAGCAGGATTGGGACAATCCCTATACCCCGCGCGCCGAATACGTGCAGTGCAAGGAACTGCCGGGCAAGCTGCGCATGCAGTTCGTCTCGAACGCCAAGGAAGACCTGGTGGTCGTGCTGGACCGCAGCAACGTCGAACTGATGCGCCAGGTGATGATCGCCTACAGCAAGGACCTGATCGACCTCGACGCAGAGTAAACAAATCCGGCGCGGCGCCGGAGCGGGCAGCAGGCTTGCCTTATGATGCCGGTAGTCGCGCGCACCCATGCGCCACGCTTTCGACACCATCAAGGATCAGCCATGCCCATCAAAATCAGCCAGACCTTCGACTCCGGCGCCATCGAGGTCGTCAACGCGAGCAGCCCGAAGCAGATCGACCTGAACCTGCGCAAGGATTCGCACGCCGACATCCACCAGTGGTTCCACTTCCGCCTGCAGGGCGCGCGCGGCCAGGCCTGCACGATCCGCTTCCTGAATGCCGGCCAGGCGACCTATCCGAAGGGCTTCGAGGACTACCAGGTCGCGGCCAGCTACGACACCGAGAACTGGTTCCGCGTGCCGACCAGCTTCGACGGCCAGGTATTGAGCGTCAGCCATACGCCCGAACTCGACAGTATCTACTACGCCTATTTCGAGCCCTACACCTGGGAGCGCCACCTGCGCCTGCTCGGTGAAGTGGCCGAGAATCCGGTGGCGCGCGTGCACGACATCGGCACCACCATCGACGGCCGCGACATGAACCTGGTCGTGATCGGCAACCCGCAGGCGGAAAAGAAGATCTGGGTGATCGCCCGCCAGCACCCGGGCGAGACGATGGCCGAATGGTTCGTCGAAGGCATGATGGATGCGCTGCTCGACGACGCCAACCCGATTGCGCGCAAGCTCCTGCAGCGCGCCGTGTTCTACATCGTGCCGAACATGAATCCGGACGGCTCGGTGCGCGGCAACCTGCGCACCAATGCGGCCGGCGCCAACCTGAACCGCGAGTGGATGACGCCCTCGATCGAGCGCAGCCCGGAAGTGCTGTGCGTGAAGGAAAAGATCCACGAGACCGGTGTCGACATGTTCTTCGACATCCACGGCGACGAAGCGCTGCCCTACAACTTCGTGGCCGGCAGCGAGATGCTGGCCGACTTCACCCCGGAGCGCCTGGATGAGCAGAACGCCTTCATCGCGCGCTACATGGCGGCCAGCCCGGACTTCCAGAACGTCTACGGCTATGCGGCCAGCAAGTACAACGAGGAACTCCTGACCCTGGCCTCGAAATACATCGGCCATACCTTCAAGTGCCTCTCGCTCACTTTGGAAATGCCCTTCAAGGACAACGCCAACCTGCCCGACCCGCACACCGGCTGGAACGGCGCACGCAGCGCGGCCCTGGGCGCGGCGATCCTGCAGCCGATCCTGCAGACGCTCGACTGAAGGGCAGGCATGGGTATCGAAATCGAGCGCAAGTTCCTGGTCTCCAGCGACGCCTGGCGCGCGCTGGGCGAGCCAACCCTGCTGCGCCAGGGCTACCTGAGCGCGGACCCGGAGCGCACGGTGCGCGTGCGCATCGAAGGCGGGCAGGGCGTGCTCACCATCAAGAGCAAGAACGAAGGCGCCAGCCGCGGCGAATGGGAATACCCGATTCCGCTGCAGGACGCCGAGGAACTGCTCGACCGCCTGTGCGAACGCCCCCTGGTCGAAAAATACCGGCGCCGCATCGAGGTCGACGGCTTTACCTGGGAAGTCGACGAGTTCCTGGGCGAGAATGCCGGCCTGGTGGTGGCCGAGATCGAGCTGCCGGCGCAAGATACGGCGTTCTCCCGCCCCGACTGGATCGCCAGGGAAGTCACCGGCGAGCGCCGCTACTACAACTCCAGCCTGATCAGGCTGCCTTTCTCGAAGTGGACCACCCCATGATCCAGGCATCGCGCCGCAAGCTGCTGGCGTTCTCCCTCGCAGCAAGCCTCGCCGCGCTGCTGCCCGCAGGCGCCGCGGCCCAGCAAAGCTATTTCCCACCGAGTGGAGACTGGGCGCGCAAGTCGCCCGCCGAACTCGGGATCGACGCCCAGGCGCTGGCCGCCGCCGTGCAGTTCGCGCAGTCGCACGAAACGAAACGCGCCCTCGATTTCTCGGACCAGGAAGCCACCTTCGGGGCCCGCCTGGGCTCGATGCCGACCCGGCGCGCCCATACCAATGGCCTGGTGATCTACAAGGGCTACGTGGTCGCGGAATTCGGCGACACCGGCTTTGTCGATCCGACCTATTCGGTGGCCAAGAGCATGCTGGCGACGGTGGCCGGCGTGGCCGTACGCGATGGCCGCCTGCTTGTCGACGAGCCGGTCGCCAGGCGCGTGGACGATGGCGGCTATGCTTCGGCGCAGAACGCGAAAGTCACGTGGAAGCATCACCTGCAGCAGGAGTCCGAGTGGGAAGGCAGCCTGTGGGGAAAGAATGCCGATTTCATCGGCAAGGACGCCTTCGGGGCAGGGGAGCGCAAACCGCGGGCCCTGGGGACGCCGGGCAGCTTCTACGAGTACAACGACGTGCGCATCAACCGCTTCGCCCTGTCGCTGCTGCGCGTGTTCGGCCAGGCGGTGCCGGAAGTATTCCAGCAGCAGGTGATGGACCCGATCGGCGCCTCCGGCAGCTGGAAGTGGCTGCCCTACCATAACAGCTACGTGGACCTGAACGGCAAGCAGGCCCCCTCGGTGAGCGGCGGCACACGCTGGGGCGGCGGCATGTGGATCAATTCCTGGGACATGGCGCGCTTCGGCTACCTGTGGCTGCGGGGCGGCGCCTGGAACGGCAAGCAGATCCTGCCCCCGGGCTACGTGAAGGCGGCGTTGACGCCCAGCGCCCACGGACCGGACTACGGCTATCTGTGGTGGCTCAATACCAAGGGCAAGAACCTGCCGGGCCTGCCCGCCAATGCCTATGCCGCCCTCGGCGCCGGCAGCAACACCATCCTCGTCTCGCCCGACCACGACCTCGTGATCGTCTGGCGCTGGCATGCCGGCAACGTGGCCGACTTCGCCACGAAAGTGATCGCCAGCCTCCCGCGCTGATCTTCCGCCACATCCCACTCAACGGCCCGCTTTCGCGGGCCCTTTGTTTTGGCTGTGTTCGCGTTGATTACGCTTTCGCAGTTGTCTTCATTAAGTTTGTCGTACCGCAGCGCACAGCCACTGCGCTGGTGTACGTAACGCTTGCGCGTCCAATAAGCGCTGCCATCCGGAATAGTTCGCCAGGTAGCGGCTGGCCACGCCCTTGAAGCGCACGAGCCAGGTCTTGAATCGGCTGTGCCAGCTATTGACGTTCTGGATGTGGATCGCGCCGCGTGCGCGTCGGCCCGCGCGGACATTGACGGGTTCATGCGTGATCCCGGCGCTAGCTGCAAACCGGACATAGGCCGCCGCGCCATCGCTGATGAGCAGCCCGTCACTGGGCAGCACCGGATGCAGGCAGGTGTGCAATTGCGCCGCGGTCA
>Ga0209023_10005752_pt1 | contig 13388 bp, 11 predicted proteins | sample LakOneMetagenome_FD_187468 | JGI IMG/M metagenome (GOLD analysis project Ga0209023, IMG submission 187468) | Freshwater and sediment microbial communities from Lake Erie, Canada (SPAdes) (version 2) | ecosystem: Environmental > Aquatic > Freshwater > Lentic | place: Lake Erie, Canada...
ATTATGAACAAAAGCAATCTACACAACAAACCTATGATGAACTGATCCGCTATTTATCTGTTTGCAAAGACATAAACGGAACCCTGATCAGCATCTGGCATAATAATTTTTTAGGAACAGCAGAGGAGTTTCGTGGCTGGAGAGAAATGTATGAACAGTTTATAATTCAGGTTCAACAATGATCTTTTCCCGGTTTTTCTTAATACTGTAATTAACCAGGAACACGCCTGCCAGGGTTACAACGGCTCCCCATAAAATATTCATGGTGAGTTTTTCTCCTAAAACAATAGCAGCAGTTACCATGGCCACCAGCGGATTGATGTATGCATACAAGGAAGACAGGGCCGCCGGCAATTTTTTCATGGAATAAATAAACGCAACGAAGGCAAGTAAAGAACCTGCAAGAACAAGGTAGGTAATGGCCAGCCATGACCTTGCTGTGATCTCCCGCAATGGAATGACCGGCTGAAACACATGCGAAATTATAAACAGCATTCCCGAACCGATCAGCATTTGCCAACCGGTGGCATAATACGGATTCATGTTCAGTTTATTCCGCACAATAAATATGGTGCCTACACTCCATGAGAGCATGGCAATAACAGAAAGCAGTACGCCAAACAGAAACCCTTCGGGATGATGTTGAAACGCACTTTCATAAAACACGATACCAATGCCTGTTATACCCAGCAATAAACCAATAAAAGTCATTGCGTTCAGGCTCCGATTCTTAAAAAAGAACATTTCAATAATAACAACACTTAAGGGATACAAAGCGCCGATCAAAGCGCTCAGGCCGGTGGGAATATAATTCAGGCTCCAGGTACTTAGTCCGTTTGCCATCACAAACATCAGCAGTGCCATCATCAACAGCCAGCCAAACTGCTGGCGGGTAGGAAACCCGATCTTTTTATAGAACAGGAAGAACAGAACAAAAGAGCTGCCTCCAAAGAACTGCCGGATGGAAGCCATCTGCAAGGCAGGCATATCGGTAACAGCGATCTTACTGGCAACCCAGGTAGTACCCCAGACTAAACTGGTAATACACAACGCAAGGTATCCGCCTGCTTTGCCCTTTGGTAAGTTATTGCTGATATTCATGTACCGGTAGTTAGTGTTTAAAATGCCGGAGCCCTGTTATCACCATGGCCAGGTTATTCGTTTTGCAATAATCAATTGAATCTTTATCACGGATAGAACCACCGGGCTGAATGAATGCAACAATACCGGCCGCATGAGCGATCCTTACACAATCATCAAAAGGAAAAAATGCATCGCTTGCCAGTGCCGCTCCGTTCAGGTCAAAATCAAATTGCTTTGCTTTTTTAATCGACTGGCGCAGGGAATCGATCCGGGATGTTTGTCCGCAACCTTTACCTATGAGCTGTTTATTTTTCACCAGTGCAATGGCATTGCTCTTTAAATGCTTGCAGACAATATTGGCAAATAACAGGTCTTCCTTTTCAGATGCGGTCGTATTCCGTCCTCCTTCTTCTTTCCATTCGGCAAAATTACCTGTGTCATTTTGCTGAGTAAGTATCCCATTCAAAACTGATCTGAACTGGTGCGTTGCTGCCGGTTTACTTTTCAATACCAGCAATATCCTGTTCTTTTTTGTTTTCAGTATCTCCAGGGCATCGGCATCAAATGACGGAGCGATCAGCACTTCAAAGAATATTTCATTGATAGCATCAGCCGTTGCTTTATCAACCGCCCCGTTACAAACCAGTACGCCCCCGAAGGCGCTTTCCGGGTCACCTGCCAGGGCTGCATCCCAGGCTTCTTTTACCGTGGCTCTAGAAGCAATGCCGCAAACATTGGTATGCTTGATGATGGCAAAGGTTGTTTCTGTAAATTCTGTTATGATCTGCACGGCTGCATCTGCATCAACCAGGTTGTTATAAGAAAGTTCTTTGCCATGTAGTTTATCAAATACTTCGTCCTGGTTACCATAAAATATTCCCTGCTGATGAGGATTCTCTCCATAACGCAACACAGACTTTTCTTTATTGAACGGGTTGATGAAATCAGCCTGGTTGAAATAATTTGAGATAGCAATATCGTAACCGGTACATACATCAAATGCCTTGATGGCAAACATGCGGCGTTGCTCAAGCGTGGTCTCTCCTTTTTGCTCTTTCAACAGCTCCTCAAGCAACGCATAATCTTTTTTTGCAGCAACCACCACTACCGAAGCATGGTTCTTTGCAGCCGCCCGGATCATGGAGGGGCCGCCAATGTCTATTTTTTCAATGATGAGTTTTTCATCAGTAGTGGACGCCACGGTTTCTTCAAAAGGATACAGGTCAACGATCACCAGGTCTATCTCGGGTATGTTGTACTGTTTCATTTCTGCCACATGCTGTTCATCATCCCGTTTGCCTAATATTCCACCGAATACAGACGGATGCAATGTTTTAACCCGGCCACCCAAAATTGACGGGTAGGTTGTTAGCGATTCAACCGGAACGCAGGGAACGTTTAAGTCTTCAATAAATTTTTGAGTACCCCCGGTAGAGTAGATGGTTATGCCAAGCTGCTGTAACTCTTTAATGATGTTTTCCAGTCCGTCTTTATAAAAAACGGAGATAAGGGCTGACTGAATTTTTTTCTGCATGTGTAGTTGTTGGAGTGGATTGCCCGGGAAGGTCCGGGCCCGTAAATCAAATTCCGCCGCAAATTTATGGATTTTTACCAGCGCCTGTTTAGGATTTTAGCAACCAGTTGTGAATAAAACAGGAAAGCCGCTGCCCGGAACGTTTAGCGGTTGGAAAAATATATTTCTGTTCGTGAATTACGCTGTATTTCTTCGGGGTTTTTGCCGGCATTTAAAGGGCGGTTACTACCAACGCTTTTTACAGATTCAATTCGTGAAATATCAATCCGGCGTGATAAAAAATAATTTTTAACGATCAGAGCCCGGTCGGTTGCCAGCCTGTCGCACACAGAACTGATGCCCTCCGTTTTATAAGCATGGCCCTCAATGGCAATATTCAGCGAAGGGTTTCCGGAAAGAATATTTATTACGCTGTCTAATACGTTGTAACTGGCAGTAAACAGATTTGATTGCGTTGGTTCAAAAGGAACAAGCACGAATCCTTTGTTCGGGCACCCGTTTTTTTCGATTGAACCAAACTCATCGGGACATTTATCTTCTGCATCGGCAATGCCATCTCCATCCCGGTCGGAGATTACAACTTTTTTAGGTAATGGCGGATAATTGAGTGTGATCTCCGCCCGGCAGTTGATTTTAAACCCATCCTTATCAGTACCCTGGTACAGGGGTTTCGTTTTGCCATGTCCTGTTACAGAAAGAACCTGTGAGCTATCTATCCCTCTTCCCATGATGTAGGTTTGAATAAACAATGCCCGGTTGAGTGAGAGGTAATAACAAATAGTATCGCTGCCTTCATCTTTATAGGCATAGCCATCGATGCTGATGGTTACCACTTTATTCTTTTTGAGGATATTAATAACACTGTCCAGCACATCAAAGGTAAATGTATGGTAGATGGCAGATTGTTTATAGTCGAACCGGATCAGTACCGTATCCCTTTCTTTACCAGGCAGGTTGCCTGGACCGGTTGAGCTGTGATTAATTACCGGGCCGGAAAAAAATGCGGAGCAGCAGGCAAACAACATCAGGATCAATAACAGCCGGGCAGAATTCATTTTTAAAAATTTAATAACAGTGCAAATTTAACTGCTCCCTGCTATACGAAAAGTAATTTGGTCAAATTAACAGGAAATTAAAGGTGCAAGTTACATGCCAACATCCAGTATGAATGCGCCCTGCCCGGCAACGGAATGCCCTTGTATATGCAATGATCTGCATTCTTTCTGCCATTTCTCAATTTTCCAGGCGGGGTTTGATGCATCAAATACATATTGTCTGCAGTTGAACAGTTTTACCAGTTGTGCAATACTGAGCCTGGGATTTTTTGAAATGACAACCAGGTCCACAGTTACTCTTTGTCCGGGTTCTTCAGTTTGTAAAGCAGCGCTGATTATGACCACCCGCTTATTTTTGAATTGATAGAATGGCCGGTTTTGGAAAAGGCCATTTACCGAGTCCTGTCTTTTATTAAGCTGAAAGAATATCCGGCCAGGCTTCAGGTGAAAATTCTGCAGCAAGCCATCTTCCAGCAAGACAGGATTACCCACAAATTGATAGCCGGACCCATTTATAAAATCGATGGCCTGGTGTTGCGGAATATTATAAACAATTATTTTCCTTTGCTTCACCACCTGCCATGTATTGTAAACAGAAACAGCAGAGAAAATAAACAGGCTGGCCAATCCAAAATAAAACAGGTTTTTATCTTTATTGATGAGCCATGCTGTGAAGCTGATCACAACTGCGTAAAGGATCCAGGTAGTAAGTACCGTTGCCGGAATTTTATCCCAAACAGCGAAGGGCAGTTCATTTATAAGAAGGATGACCTTATTCATTATCCAAACCAGCCAGTTTACCAGCTTACCAGGCCAGTTTCCTGCAAACGGAAGCCATGATAAAGCCACCAATATAATTTCTGCATATAGGATAAGGGCCGAAAGAGGTACCGCAATGATATTTGTTACTAAAAACAAATTAGGGAACTGGTGGAAATAATAAATGCAAACCGGAAAAGTAAGTAACTGTGCCGCCAATGAAACTGCCACCAGTTGCCAGACCTTATCCACCCATTTATTCTTTATGTACAGGCAATTATAGATTGGCCTTTGAAAAACAACGATGCCAACCACAGCCAGGTACGACAACTGGAAACCAACATCCCATAAATAATAAGGATTGTAACAGAGCATTACAAATGCTGAAGCGGCCAATGAACTGAATATGGATACCGGGCGTTCAAAAACGGTTTTACCTGCTGTAATGAAGGTGAACATAACGGCAGAACGAATGACGGAAGCAGCGCCGCCGGTAAGCAAAGAAAAGATCCACAGGCAACTTAAGATCAGAACAGCCTGCGTCCATTTTGATCTTTTAATAAACGGTATTCTTGCAAATAACCATACCAGCAGTACATAAATAAGGCCCAGGTGCATACCTGAAATAGCAATGATGTGCACCACGCCCGTGTTGCTGTATGCCTGCACCAGGTCTTTATCAAGATCATTCGTATAACCGATGAGCAATGCTTCGGCAATACCGAGTTCATCTTTGCCGGCCTGCATTTGATCTCGCAACACAGACAATACATATTCTCTTGCATCAAAAATAAACTGCCGGAGCCCGCTGCCTTCCCATTTTCCTCCTGCTTTCACCCAATCCCCTTCCCTTAAAAGAACATTGTGAAAGATCTGCTGAAAAGCTGCGTAGCGCTGATAATTAAAAGCGCCGGGGTTGCCGGAATTCTTTATGGCCTGGAGGCCTTTGTGAATTAATATCCGGTCGCCATACTGTAAATTATTTTTGAAACTGTCTTTTGAAAAATAAAGTATGAGCCTGCCTTTGCAGGAAACCACTTCATCATTTTCCATGATCGCTTCCACATACCCATCTGCTTTAAACGACTTATTCTTTTCTACCAGTGGTTCATCAATGCGTATCAGCAGGCAGCTGCCTTCTTTATAATGATTCCCATACCAGTCATTAGAATGACGCATGTCTTTTTGCCAGGTGATCAATAGGCCAAAGCATACCAGTACCAGGCAAAGGATAAAGCCCTGCAAAGGCTGAAGTTTAAACCGCAGTGAGAGGGGAAGCAGGAAAAATAAAAGCCATGAAATACTGAAAGAGAACAACGAGAGAATAATTACCGGTAATGATATCTGCGAATACCATTGCAACATAATACCGGCTATAGAAGGTAGCAGCAGTCTTAGTAAGGGCGCTTTCTTCCAGATGGGTATGCCATGAGGACGGTTCATGCAACAAAATAAAAGCAGATGAAATGGCCCGCCTTGCTTTATTTCCCGCTGAATTATGTTTTTAGTCTGACCATTGTGACTCAGCGCCAGGGCACTGTCAGCCTTGAGCTTGCCAGTGGCAAGCAGGTGATTATTTACTTAAGTGCATACTCCGCTCTTTATACAACTGGCGGAAATACGGATCACGCAGGTCTTTTATGAAACGAATGGCTTCCCCTGTGCTTTTCATCTCTGGTCCAAGCTCTTTGTTTACCCCCGGGAATTTATTGAAAGAGAACACCGGTTCTTTAATGGCAAAGCCGGTAAGTTTTTTCTCGAAGGTGAAATCTTTAAGCTTATTTACTCCTATCATTACCTTGGTGGCAATGTTCAGGTAAGGGATCTGGTATGCTTTTGCAATGAATGGCGTGGTACGGCTTGCCCTCGGGTTGGCTTCTATTACAAACACGTTGCCGTCTTTAATGGCAAACTGGATGTTGATGAGCCCTTTGATATTTAATGTCCGTGCAATTTTTTCAGCATACTCTTCCATCGTTTGAACGATCAATGGCGACAGGTTGAATTGCGGCAGCACGGCATTACTATCCCCACTGTGGATACCCGCCGGTTCAATATGTTCCATCACGCCCATCACATGAAAATCGTCGCCGTCAAAAATGGCATCAATCTCTGCTTCCTGGCAGCGGTCTAAGAAATGATCAATTAATATCTTATTACCGGGCAGATGTTTTATCAAACTCAATACGCCTTTTTCCAGGTCTTCGTCATTTATCACAATCCGCATCCGTTGTCCGCCCAATACATAGCTCGGCCTTATCAGAACGGGATAACCAACCTGGTTGGCTACTTCAATGGCCTCATCGGTGTTGTATGCGGTGCCATAGTTGGGGTAAGGTATTCCCAGTTCTTTTAACTTATCACTGAACCGTCCCCTGTCTTCGGCAATATCCATATTGTCGAATGAGGTACCGATTATCTTAATCCCTTTTTCATGCAGGCGCCTGGCAAGTTTCAGGGCTGTTTGTCCGCCCAGCTGAACAATTACACCATACGGTTTTTCATGTTCTACTATTTCCCACAGGTGTTCCCAGAACACTGGTTCAAAATAAAGTTTATCGGCAATGTCGAAGTCGGTTGATACGGTCTCAGGATTACAGTTCACCATGATGGCCTCATATCCTGATTCTTTGATAGCCTGCAGACCATGCACGCAGCAATAATCAAATTCAATGCCCTGGCCTATGCGGTTGGGGCCGCTGCCCAGTACAATTATTTTCTTTCTGTCTGAAACAATGCTTTCATTGCTGAGCAGCTTGCTTTCATCAGCCGGTTTGTTTTCAAAGGTTGAATAGAAATAGGGGGTCTTCGCTTCAAACTCGGCACTGCAGGTATCCACCATTTTATAAACCCGGGTAAGGCCCATTGCCTTTCTTCTTTCATAAACCTGTTCGGCATCTTCCTCCTTCATGATGCTCTTAAGCTGTTCATCGCTGAAGCCAAGTACCTTTGCTTCTTTCAGCAATGCATCAGGCAATGTCTTCAGGTCGTACTTTGCAATTTCTTTTTCGCAATCACATATCTTCTGTATCTGGTAAATGAACCAGCGGTCAATTTTTGTGCTTTCACAGATACGCTTAACACTTGCACCGGCCATCAGCGCATCCTTGATGCGGAAGATCCTGTCCCACTTTGGTATTTTAATGTACTCCAGTAATTCATCTGCATGCATCAGGCTTTTGCCATAATAACCCAGGCCAACCACTTCGTTCTCCAGGCTCTGACAGGCTTTTTGAACTGCCTCGGCAAAACTTCTTCCAATGCCCATTACTTCACCTACACTCTTCATCTGAAAACCCAGCGTGTCTTTTGCACCTTTGAACTTATCAAAATTCCAACGGGGTATCTTTACGATCACATAATCAAGCGCCGGTTCAAAATAAGCCGATGTGGATTGCGTGATCTGGTTCTTTAATTCATCAAGATTATACCCGATGGCCAGCTTTGCAGCAATTTTTGCAATGGGATAACCCGTGGCTTTACTTGCTAAAGCCGATGAGCGGCTTACCCTTGGATTGATCTCGACAACGATCAGTTCTTCTGTTTGCGGATTGAGTGCAAACTGTACATTACAACCACCGGCAAAATTTCCCAGGTTACGCATCATTGAGATGGCCGTGTTGCGCATACGCTGGTATGCCGTATCACTCAACGTCATGGTTGGTGCCACGGTAATGGAGTCGCCGGTATGTACGCCCATTGGATCAAAATTCTCAACGCCGCAAATGATGACCACATTATCCTCATTATCTCTTAAAAGTTCCAGTTCAAATTCTTTCCATCCCAATACGGCTTTTTCCACCAGTACCTCATGTATGGGACTTGCAGTAAGGCCTGCATTCAATGCTTCATCCAGTTCGTCTTTAGTAAATACGATGCTGCCACCGGTTCCTCCCAACGTAAAGGAGGGGCGAAGCACCAACGGGAAACCTATTTGTTGTGCAAATTCCTTTCCTTCTAAAAAGGAGTTGGCAATTTTTGCCGGGCAAACGGAAATGCCCATCTCGATCATCCACTGGCGGAATTTTTCACGGTCTTCTGCCTTATCGATGGCTTTGATATCAACGCCGATAAGCCGAACGCCGAATTTTTCCCAGATACCCAGTTCATCTACTTCCTTACAAAGGTTGAGGGCTGTTTGTCCGCCCATGGTTGGCAAAACGGCATCAATCTTATTTTCCTCCAGGATCTGTTCAATACTCTCCACAGTAAGGGGCAACAGGTAAACCCGGTCGGCCATCATCGGATCGGTCATGATGGTGGCGGGATTGCTGTTTATGAGAATAACCTTTACGCCTTCCTCCCGTAAAGAACGGGCCGCCTGGGTTCCGGAATAGTCAAATTCGCAGGCCTGGCCGATAATGATGGGGCCGGAACCTATGATCAATACGGATTGAATGGAATTATCTTTTGGCATACGCTGGAATGGCCGATGATGTGGCGTGCAAAAGTAATTGTAAAAGATGTAAATAAAAAACTCATCCTCTTAAAGAATCGGTACGGTGATATCCCACTCCCCGGCTTCAAGAATTTCAACGTCAACACTGGCGCTGCCAAAATAAAACCGGGCACGGAAAGGGAAGTCAACATTCCGGAATGTGGTCACATCTTTATTGCTGGTGGTAGAATTTGATTTGTATAAGAACACCCCCCTTATAACCTGAACGTCTGTCATGGTCACCACCGTCTTGTTATCCCGGGTACCCAGGCTGCCGCCGCCTGCCAGCAGGGTTACCGATACCGTTATTGTCTTATCTGCATTACCTGTTTTGGAAACTTCCACCCTGGAAATTCCGGTGGTGGCATTGTGTACAATATATGGTTTCTCATACAGCCCTTTGTACACATCTTTTTTCCAATACCCGGTTAATACCGAATCGCTGTGCGCTTTGTTTTTATGAAATTCACCATAGCCTTCTTTCAGTCCTTTTTTAAAATTGCCTTCATAGGTATCGCCATTGCCCCAGGTATATTTTCCTTTTCCGTCGGGCAACCCATTTTTGAATTCCCCATCATAAACATCTGCCCCAACCGCTTTCCCTTTCCCATCTGCTTTGCCGTTTTTACATCCGCCTTCATAAGTGCCTTTTAAAGAATCGGGCAGAACTTTACAATCCGTGGTTTGGGCTAATGCAGGAACAATACTCATTGATAAGGCCACAAAAAACAGGAGCTGTTTCATAAAAGTAGTTTTGGTTTAAAAAAGCGTTTACATGAATAGATGTAATTTTATATTTTATTACATACATTCGGTTCTCTTACTATAAATATAATGGTTATAAAAGCACAACGACTTACTTTCTTTATTTTGCTGCTGCTGACCGTTCATTATAGTCCTGCCCAGTTTTTTCCTGCTAAAAATTATCCGCATAATTATTTTATATGGCCGCTTGACCTTACCCCGGAGATCGTAGCCAATTTTGGCGAGCTACGAAACAATCACTATCACATGGGCCTGGATTGCAGGACCGACCAGAAACAAAACCTGCCCGTATATGCCGTTGCAGATGGCTATATTGCCAAAATAAAAATAGAGCCATTTGGATTCGGCAGGGCAATTTATGTAAATCATCCAAACGGACTCACGAGCCTTTACGCTCATTTGAATGAATTTTACCCCGAACTGGAACGATACGTAAAAGAACAACAATACAAACTAAAAAGCTGGAGCATAGAACTGGCCTTTTCTCCAGATCAGTTCCCTGTTGAAAAATGCAGGTTCATTGCTTACAGCGGCAGCACGGGTGCATCGCAGGGGCCACACGTTCACTTTGAAATAAGGGACACCAAAACAGATAAGGCACTGAACCCATTGTTATTTGGACTTCCCCTACCGGATACCGTTCCGCCAACAATTTCCCGGCTGGCCATATATGACCGCAATACAAGCACGTATGAACAAAGGCCTAAAATACTTGCACTGAAAAAACTGAATGGGGTTTACAAACCAAAACCGGACCTGATCATTGTAAATACAGACAAGCTAAGTTTTGGCATCACTGCATCTGACCGTTGTAACGGCTCTTCAAATCCCAACGGTATTTATGAAGCTGTTTTGTATGACGATGAAATACCGGTAACGGGTTTCCAGATGGATAATGTGGGTTACAACGAGACCCGTTACCTGAATGCACATATTGATTATAAATTCCGGAGCAGCGGCGGAGGTTACGTGCAGCATTTATCGCAATTACCGGGCTACCCGGGCGGCATTTATAAAAAGCGGGGCAGCAGCGACCTGGTTATTCTTAATGACACAAACATCCATATCATTAAAATAACAGTGAAAGATGCCAATGGAAACAGTTCGGATGTGCAGTTTCTGATAAAAAGGAATATGCCTGTTGAAGAAAACAAAATAAAAGCCGCTGTTGCAGGTAACAGGCAGCAATGGTTTCACCCGGGCTATATCAACCTGTTCGAAAATGAGCATGTACTTTTTTACCTGCCTGCTGATTGTTTGTATGATTCATTCCGTTTTGTTTACAATGAAACAAAACCAAAAGCCGGTTACCCGGTTTACCAGCTTCACAATGCCGGTATTCCGCTGCATAATTATTTTCCTGTGAGTATAAAAGCTTCCACATCTTTCCCGGGTAAGATGGTGATGCATCGTTTTGCCAACGGCAGAAATGATTATGAAAAAGCCATGCCTGTTACAAATGGAAAAGAGAGTGGCTGGTTCCGGGCAGGTTTCCGCGACTTCGGAAGTTTTCAACTGATGATCGATACCCTGCCACCTGTCATTTCTCCCGTTGGTTTTAAAGAGGGAATGAATACCGGTAAACTAAAACAACTTGTTTTTGTTATAACAGACAATACCGGGGACATAAAAAATTTCACTGCAACACTCGATGGCAACTGGCTCCGCTTCAGCAATGATAAGGGCCGCAGGTTTGTTTATGATTTTGATGAATTGTGTACACCCGGGGAACACGAATTAAAGATCGTTGCGGAAGACCAGGTGGGAAATGTAGTAACAAGAGTATATCATTTCACCAGGTAAGAAAACCGTTAAACCATTAATCCTTGGCAGCGTCTCCGGATTAACAGATTAACCAATTAACGGATCAACTAATTAAAAGATCAACGATAACCAATGGCAACACATATAACAGAAGGGCAAAAAGCCCCCGCATTTAAAAGCAAGGACCAGGATGGAAAACCTGTTTCTTTGGCTGATCATCTTGGGAAAAAAATTGTTCTTTATTTCTATCCCGAAGATGACACCCCAACCTGCACCATACAGGCCTGTAACCTGCGTGATAATTATGCCTTGCTGAAAAGGAATGGCTTTGTGGTATTGGGTGTTAGTCCGGATGAAGAAAAAAAGCATAAAAAATTTGAAGCGAAATACAGCCTGCCTTTCACGCTTGTTGCTGATCCGGATCACAGCATCATTGACAAGTATGGCGTTTGGGGAGAGAAGCAGTTATATGGCCGCAAATACATGGGCCTGCACCGAACCACTTTTTTAATTGACGAGAAAGGAATTGTTAAAAAAATATTTCTGAAACCTAAAAACAAACAGCACTCCGAAGAAATCATAAAAGCCTGGCAACTTATAGGGGAGAAGAAGCGTTAGTTAGATCATACGCTTAAAATTCTCCGGCTATGAAAAAGATATTTGCGATCACCTCCCTTTTCTTTTCAGTAACGTTACTTTTTATCTCTTGCAGTAAAAGCACTCCTTCCGGAAGTGGTGGAGCGGGAATTTCTTTTTCCTGTGTTGGGATCAGTCCGAAATTTTCTACTGATGTGCAGCCAATTCTCACAACCGTTTGTTCCATAAACAGCAATTGCCACGGTGCCGGGAGTTCAAATTCCGGCGGGCCATTTACCACACAGGCGGAAGTATCTGCTAAAAGATCGAACATAAGAGCCGCCATACTTTCGGGCGCTATGCCGCAAAGCGGATCATTATCACAGGCGCAGATCAATGCCTTTATTTGCTGGATCGACAGTGGTGCTCCGGATAATTAAACTATCCCGGGCAGATCATAAGACCCATTCCACTTCGCCAAAATCAAATTCCCGTTCGGCTATTCCCGAAGTGACCAGCCTGCCTTCTGCTGAAACAGCTTTTATAACTGTTTCTATTTTTTCTCCCTTTTCGATCAATACCACCTTTTGGTTCTTTTTGTAGAGGTAACTGTTGTAGCGTTCCAGCACCTCATCTGCCCGGCCGGTGTGCAGCAATGAAATATTTTTCATTAACCCATCGTACAGCTCTTTTGCCAGGGCGATCGCATCAAATTCCTTCCCCGTGATCTGCTTCAGCGATACCGGGTTGTGCAGGGTTGCATCAAATTCGGTTTGATTAATGTTGATCCCCGTACCCACAACCGTCCATTTCCATGCCTTGCCGTGGTATACATTCTCAATTAGGATTCCCCCTGCCTTCCTGTCACGCCAGTAAAGATCGTTGGGCCATTTTATTTTTGTTTCATTGCCTGCATGAGCCGAAAAAAAATCAAAACAGGCGAGGGCTACGGCAGCGCTCAGGTAAAATTGCGGGCCGGCATTGAACCGTTCGGGCTGCAGAACGAGGCTCATGGCGATGTTCTTTCCTTTCTCTGTTTTCCAGGTCTTTCCACGCTGCCCCTTTCCTGCCGTTTGTTCATTGGCAAACCAGGCCATTCCATGATTTGCCAATCCTGCATGAACCTTGTCCATGGCATAGTTGTTGGTACTGTCCACCGAATCTAATATTCTGAAAAATCCGCCTCCGGGCATAGCTAACCAAATGGCAAAGAAGTGTTACTTTTGCGATTATTTGCAAGCTACAAGCTACTTTGTAAAAAACAATAACAATCACCCCTGCTTTGGCAGAAAAGCCCCGGGCAGGTATGAAAAAAATAAAAGCATCGCATTTGAATAATTTGAACGCATTGAGCAGCCGTAAAAAGAGCAGTGTGGTAAGACTAACGAGAAACAGTAAAATCTTCAAAACCATC
>Ga0209023_10005753_pt1 | contig 13387 bp, 12 predicted proteins | sample LakOneMetagenome_FD_187468 | JGI IMG/M metagenome (GOLD analysis project Ga0209023, IMG submission 187468) | Freshwater and sediment microbial communities from Lake Erie, Canada (SPAdes) (version 2) | ecosystem: Environmental > Aquatic > Freshwater > Lentic | place: Lake Erie, Canada...
GAGACAAGTCTACTCGGATCAATGCCGAGTTCGATCATCATCAAGCTCTTGAACTGAGCGTCGCGGTTTTGCTCGATGACGAAGACCTTGTCGTGCGAATCGACAAAATCAACAAACGACTCGCAGAACGGGAACGCCTTTGGCCGCATCGCGTCAAGCTCGATTCCCTCGTTGCCGAGTAGTTCGATCGCCTCTTCCGCGGCGTAGCTCGAGGTGCCGAAAAATATCACGCCGTTTTTTGACGCGTTGGATTCCTGAAAGAACTCGGGCTCCGGAACGAGATTCTTCGCCGTCTCCCATTTCTGCATCAGGCGATCCATGTTCTTTCGGTAAGCATCGCCGTCTTCGGTATAAACGGCATATTCATCTCGCGACGAACCGCGGGTAACAAATGCCCCGCGCGAAGGGTGCGTTCCCGGGATCGTACGATACGGAATGCCGTCGTGATCGATGTCAAGATAGCGGCCAAATTTGCCGCGGAATTGTTCGAGCGGTTGGCCGGCGGTCTCGTCGCTGCCGTCATCACCGGGCATATCACCATTATGACCGTTGCCGTTGCCGTTAGTTTCAGCAAGCACCATCTTGGCTCCGGCGATGCGTTCTAATTGGTCTGTGGTCAAAACCTTGCCTCGGTTGTAAACTCTCGTGTCGTCCCAGACGAGCGGATCGGTAACGTGGTCGTTCATGCCCAGATCCAGGTCTGTCATCACGATGACCGGCGTTTGAAGCTGTTCGGTTAGGTCGAATGCATCGGCGGTCATCTCAAAACATTCCTTTGGAGTAGCCGGCAGCAGCAATGGATGTCGCGTATCTCCGTGCGAAGCGTACGCAGCCAGCAAAAGATCCGACTGCTGAGTCCGCGTTGGCATTCCGGTCGAAGGCCCGGTTCGCTGTACGTCGATGAGAACCGTCGGGATCTCGGCAAAGTAGCCTAAACCAAGGAACTCGTTCATCAGCGACAGCCCCGGTCCGCTTGTCGCTGTGAAAGATCTCGCACCGTTCCAATTCGCACCCATTACCATGCCGATCGCTGCGAGCTCATCTTCGGCCTGTACGATGGCAAAGTTGTTTTTGCCCGTTTCGGCGTCGACGCGATATTTAGAGGCGTACTTCGCAAAAGCATCGACGACCGACGTTGAAGGCGTGATGGGATACCACGCGGCCACGGTCGCTCCGGCATAGATCGCACCGAGGCCGCAAGCGGAATTTCCTCCGAAAAGTATCTTATTGCCAAGCAGATCGCGGCGTTCGACGCGAATGTCTAAAGGACAATCGAAATTCTCTTTGCAATATTTAACGCCGATGTTCAGAGCTTTGATGTTCGGCTCGATAAGTTTCTCTTTCCCCTTGAACTGTTCGCCGATCAGACCTTCAAGGACGGCAAACTCGATGTCAAGCAACGCCGAAAGAGCTCCGATGTAAACGATATTCTTGAACAACTGCCGCTGCCGTGCGTCGGAGTACTCAGCATTGCAGAGAGCCATCAGAGGAATGCCGATATGGTGAATGTCCGTCCTCGTATAATCAGGCGGCAAAGGCTTTGAGCTGTCGTACAGGAAGTAACCTCCCGCGAGCACCTCGGCATAATCCTTTTTCATCGACTGCGGATTGACGGCGATCATCAGATCGACGCCGGCCCGCCTTCCGAGGTAACCGTCCTGCGAAACACGCACCTCGTACCACGTCGGCAAGCCCTGAATATTCGACGGGAAGATGTTCTTCGGCGTCACCGGCACACCCATCCGAAACACCGCCTTAGTAAACAAAGCATTAGCCGAAGCCGACCCGGTCCCGTTGACGTTGGCAAATCTAACTACAAAATCGTTTATCTTCGTTTCTTGCATTCAAATAATAGTTTAACCCTATCCAAGGCTTTTGGTACGGCCTCTCTAGTTCAATCTGACTGAGTCAGCATTCGTTTCGATATATTCAAATAGTTTGTCGGCAATTGGCTCGGACTCTGCGTAATATCTCCGATCGAAATCTTCAAGGTCCTTTGCTTGGCGACTCGCTTCAAGAGCTTCACGGGAAAGTTGAGCGGTTTTATGGCATCCGATAGCGTCAAGTGCCTTTGGTAGCGTCGCGTCAAACTCATTCTCTGTATTGTCAAAGAATTGTTCCCAACCACCATTGTTAACTTCCCGTTCCATAGCTTCAATGGCAAGAACGTATCGTTCCGGATCGGAGAGGTCATCTTCACGTTTCCTTTGGATCGCTTCTTCAAAAGCAAGAATTAGCGAATCGATTCGATATTTTTCTTTTAATCCTATTAATTGGTCGGTGGTTTGCCCACCGTAGGAACCAAGAAACTGTTTCTCCATATCTACTCCGCCGTCCTTAATATCTTCTCCATCTTTTTACCCTTAGCGAGCTCGTCGATGAGCTTGTCCATCCAGCGGATCTTTTGCATTAGCGGGTCTTCGATGTCCTCGACCCTGATGCCGCAGACGGTGCCTTTGATCTGGGAGGCGTTGGGATTCATCTTCGGGGCCTCGTCAAAGAACGTTCGAAGATCGACGCGGTCCGCTAAAACCTTTTCCAACCCCTTCTGATCGTAACCCGTGAGCCACCGGATAACCTCGTGAAGCTCCTCCACCGTCCGGCCCTTGGTCTCAACCTTTTTCACATAATGCGGATAAACGCCCGCAAATATCAGTGCGTAAACTCTATCGGTTTTCATCGAACGGACCTCGCCTTCATAAACAACGTTCCTGTCGAACCTCGCAAAGCTTTTGTGCGACTGCACAGCGTTATTGTTGAGCCTTGCCACGCTTTTGTAACTGCTTACAACGTCGTAGAATACGGCTACAACGACGTTGTGCGAAGTCACAACTTTCCAGTCGGGCCTTGCAACGCTCTCGGGTGACACTACAACGTTCTTGAGCGACAACATGACGTTACAAGCCCGCTTTCTACGTCACATCTCAGCGGGTAAGCGTAGAATTCATTTTCAAATGCAATCCAAAAACTTCTTTCTTACAAAAAAGGGATTCGGTCCGCTGTATTGTTCACGCATCTTCTTTCCTACATTCAATCGGATTCCTGCTCGATACACGATAGCAAAAGTGTTCCGTTTCGTTTGAATAGGGTAATTAAAGGTTATCCCGAATCTTAAGGTATGTTTGTTTTGATCGTACCGGATATTTCGTAAACGGGTGTCATCATAGTGCTCACCCATCTCTGTTCTACGTTCAGAGAAAGTTCCTGCATACCCGTTCCCATTTTTCCGTATTTTTAACACACCGAAACCAAATATATCACCCTGGACCTCATGGAGATCCTGAAAGCATCCAACGGGCGAGACACTTCTCTGTGCAGTCGCGCTTGTAAAAGAAGCGGCAAATGTTAGAACAGCGACGAATAATGTCATTAATGCATTTAAATCTTTCATTGTGGGTGCAATTACATTCCTAATTCCGCTGAATCTGGACTAGATTCCCTCCGTACTTGACCTCGCCGGCTTTGGTTACGTTGTAGAAGAACTTTTGCATGTCCCAGGCGGCGGTGGGGCAGCGTTCGGCACAGAGGCCGCAGTGGAGGCAGACGTCTTCGTCTTTGGCCATGATGCGCATCGTCTGCGGTACGGGTTCGGACACGTAGAGGCCCTGCGTGAGATTGAGTGCCGGAACCTTGGTGTGCTGCCTTAGCTCGTCTTCGGGCTCATTCGCCGTAAAGGTGATGCAGCTCGTCGGACATATATCGACGCATGCGTCGCATTCGATGCATTTCGGAGCATGGAAAACGGTCTGCACATCGCAGTTGAGGCAGCGTTCCGCTTCTTTGTAACCCGCCAGCGGATCGAATCCGAGCTCGACCTCCTGCTTGCGGTCTTTGAGCGTGATCGATTTGTCCGTCTGCGGCACGATGTAACGCTGGTCGCTCTCGACCGTGCTGTCATAAGCCCATTCGTGAATGCCCATCTTCTGCGAGATGAGATTGACGAAGGGCGACAAGCGTTCGGTCTTAACGTTCTTACCGTTGCAGAACAGGTCGATCGACACCGCCGCCTGGTGCCCGTGAGCAACCGCCGTGATGACGTTCTCAGGCCCAAAAGCCGCGTCACCGCCGAAGAAAACGCGTTCGTTGGTCGATTGGAACGTGACTTTGTCGACAACCGGCATCTCCCATTTGTCGAACTCAACTCCACAGTCGCGTTCGATCCAGGGAAAGCTGTTCTCTTGTCCGACCGCAATAAGAACATCGTCCGCCGGGAAGAACACATCTGGTTCCCCTGTTGGAACTAAGCTTCTCTTTCCGGCTTCATCATATTTCGCTTCGACTTTCTCGAACGTCATGCCCGCAAGTTTGCCGTCTTCTATCACGAAACTCTTTGGGACGTGATTGTCGATGATCGGAATGTCTTCGTGCTGAGCGTCCTCTTTCTCCCAGGGCGAGGCTTTCATCGATGCGAACGGCGAGCGGACGATGACTTTCACGTCTTCGCCGCCTAGGCGTCGTGCTGTGCGACAACAATCCATCGCTGTGTTACCGCCGCCGAGAACGATGACGCGTCTGCCGATCTTGTCGGTGTGTTCGAACGCAACCGAGCCGAGCCAGTTGATGCCGATGTGAATATTCGCATCGCCTTCCTGACGACCCGGCAGCTCAGGCAGATCGCGCCCCCGAGGTGCTCCAGTTCCAACGAAGACCGCGTCGTAGTCCTGTGCCAGCGTGTCTTTCAGCGAGTCGACGTAGTGTTTGAAATGCGTGTGGATGCCGAGCCGCAGAATGTAATTGACTTCGTCGTTTAACACATGCTCAGGCAAGCGAAACGCCGGTATCTGCGAACGCATGAAGCCCCCGCCTTTGATCTGCTCGTCAAAGAGATGGACTTCGTACCCGAGCGGTGCGAGATCTCTCGCAACCGTCAAGCTCGCAGGACCGCCGCCGATCAACGCGATCTTCTTTCCATTCGCAGGAAACGGGCCTTGCGGCATGTACGGGATCACGTCGTCTTTGTTGTCCGCAGCGACGCGTTTGAGGCGACAGATCGCAACGGGTTCCTGTTCGAGACGACCGCGACGGCACGCGGGCTCGCACGGACGATCGCACGTTCTTCCCAAAACGCCCGGAAAGACGTTCGAGTCCCAGTTGATCATGTACGCTTCGGTATAGCGGCCTTCGGCGATCAGGCGGATGTATTCCGGCACCGGCGTGTGGGCCGGACAAGCGTACTGACAATCAACGACCTTGTGAAAATATTCGGGATTTTTTATGTCGGTAGGTTCCAATTGGATACGTCCTTTAAGATGGATGAGATTTCGTAAGAAAGTTACAAATGAATAATAAAGGATGTTCGCTATCTTTGCTAGCAAAAGCGGTTAAATGAGGGAAGATTTTCCAGCGGAAATGTTTTCCCGCCGTCGCATGGAAAAGATAGGGTAGAAATGTTCTATAACTGATCAATTTGTGCGAGAAACTGTACAGATCAATACCTAAACAGAACAGATCAATGCCGAATTTAAACAGTTTTGGTCCTAAACTGTTTAAATCAAGACCTAAACAGTACAATTTCGACTCTGAACTGTTCAATTTTGGCTTAAAACAGTCCAATTTTGGTCGTGAACAGTCCAATTTTGTTTCTAAACTGTCCAGCTCTGTTCCCAAACTATGCAATTTTATCTAAAAACAGAACTGTTTTGACAAAGATCAGTACAAAACGGTTTGAAAACAGAGCGGTTTAGCGTCGAAACGATACGTTTGCGAGGCTGATCGTCGGCAAACGAGAGCAAAAGTAGACTGTCGAATTCAGTTGCGTCAAAACTATCGTTAAGAATCTAAAACGATCGAAAAGTTAAAGATGATATTTTTCGTGCAGTACGGCGATCGAGGCCATCATGAATAAGACAGGATCCATCGTTGCTCTCTTTGCTTCGTCCATCGCACCGAGATCGTCAAGCAAACGGGTGACCGCCGTGTGATCGAAGAATGGAACCGACGCAAAAGATCGGCTTCGCAAGATATCCTGGAGCAAAACATACATCGCGTCGTCGTTTCGCTTCGTCGCGGGCGGGGCAAGGAACGGCTGTTTCAATCCGCCGTAAACCTCGTCGGTGATGTATGGCTTGACCGCTTCGCGAAGCAGATATTTGAGCGTGCCGCCTTTCGCCAGCATTGATACCGGTATCGAACTCGCATAATCAAACAGCTTGTGGTCGAGGAACGGCAGACGCACTTCGACCGCGTTTGTCATATCGAGCCGTTCGGCGGCGAGGACGTAGTTTACAAATAGCGACTTCATCCATAAATAAAGTATCTGCTTCGCTGGTTCCCTGCCGAGTAAGGTTTTACGGTAATCGAACTGCCGGAAGAATTCGCGATACGGGTCGCGTCTGGGAAACTGAGCCGCAAATTCGGGTGCGATTATAGAGTGCAGAAAGTCGAATTTCTCCGCGACATAGTCCGTCAGATGCGGCGGAAAGGCGAGAATGTGACTGAGCCGAGCAAGCCACGGCGAAGTAGCGAAGATGCGACGTTCGGTTTTGGTTTTGGGTTTGAATATTCTCGCAAACATCGCCGCATATTTCGCCATTCCCGACGAACCTCCTGCAAGCACCGCCTGACTCGAGAAATCATACCCGGCAAATAATTCGTCCGCACCCTCGCCGCCGATAACGGTTTTGTAGCCTTCGCGGCGGACCGCACGACTTAGATGATATCGGGCGGCACCGTGGGCGTTGTAATGGATCATCTCACCTTTCCAGACCGATTCGTAGAACACGTCGGCGAAATCCGTGCCTTTTACAGCGATCGGACGGAATTCCGCTCCCGCATGCTCTGCCATCCGGCGTGCAGGGCCGCTCTCATCAAAATCAGGATGATCGAACGCTATCGTAAACGCTGTGAACTTGCCATCCGCATACCGACTCGCCATCCCGAGAACAGACGACGAATCCACACCGCCACTCAGATAGCATCCGACCGGAACATCGGCACGCATTCGCAGACGGATCGCGTCGTCGAGCATCGAACGCACGGTCTCTATACATTCAGTTTCGGAAACATGCGGATGAACGGCGTTCGCCTTCGGATAGCCGACGTCCCAGTAACGTTTTACGGTGACGCTGCCGTGTTTAGCGATCAAATAATGTCCGGGTGGGAGCTGGCGAATATTCTTAAATAGCGTCCGATCCTGATCGAACGAAAAGAACAAATTCTGAAACACCGATTCCGCGTCCCACGCCGCCGGAACGCCAGCCGCAAACAACGCCTTTGATTCCGACGCGAGCTTTATCCCATCCGCGTCTTCGACATAGAACAAAGGCTTGATCCCAAACCTGTCGCGAGCTGCAAATAGCGTCTCGTTTTCCTCGTCCCAGATGACGAAAGCAAATTCCCCGCGTAGATGTTCCAAACATGCCGGGCCGATCTCCTGATAAAGATGCAGAGCGATCTCGCTGTCGGACTTTGTGCGGAACTTATGGCCTCGCGACTCCAATTCTTTTCGAATTCGCTCGAAATCGTAGAATTCGCCGTTGTGGATGATGTGGAGTTTACCGTCTTCGCTCGCGATCGGCTGGGTGCCGGTGTCTGGGTCCATTATGTTAAGCCGGGCGTGACCGAGAGCGACGCGGTGATCGGGCGAGAACCAGCTATTCTGTTCATCGGGCCCGCGTGGAATTAGAGCGTCGATCGCCCGGTCGAGAGCGTCGGCGTTTACCGGCTTGTCATCATTAAATATCGCAACGATCCCACACATATTTAAAACACCACCCGCTCACCATCGCAGGTGAACTTCATCAATAGAAAATTATCAAACTCGCCGGGGCCGCCGTTCGGATCGATTCGCTCGAACGAAGAATATGCGATTACCTCGCCAACTGGCCGGGCGTTTCGACAATATCGTGCGGCAGTGCGGCTCAGAATAGATTCACGCAGTTCCTGTCGTCTCTCCGGCGGAATTCTGAGCCACGTTATGTCGTGGATGTAGAAGTCAAGCAGGACTCCACGCAAACTCCGGACGAACATTGCATCCGGATCAACCTCCGAGCCATTTACGGTGATGCGATAGTGCGTCGCGTAGTTACGGTTGTCGATCCAGTTGAATAATTGGTATTGCTGAGCGATCCCCATGATCCAGAGAGCACCGAAGAATGTCATCTGCATTGAATCAAGCCCGTCCGCTCGTCCGTCGACGAGCTGCGGACGGTCGGCATTGGTCGAATTTACCTCCGCCGTCTTCATCTCACGCGGGGCAGTTCGCCAATTGATCATCGTTACCGAACTCACCATCGCGAGCGTCAGCATTATTACCATAAACAGCCCGACGCCGCCCGCGAGGCCCAGCCGCATCGACGGAATGGAGTAACTCTCGTCGATCGCCCCACGCCGCGGCCACGACATTAACTCTTCGCGGAACATCAGTATCGCGGTCGCCGCACACGCGATATTTGCGTACGGGATGTTGAGCGTTGCGACCGAGCCGATGTGTAGGCCGATAAAGGCGACGAGTAATAGATACTTAGCCCAATGTCCGCGCCGTAGTACAAACATCAGCGGCACGAGCGGTTCGAGGACGAGGGTCGCGTAGTTAAATACCTTGAGCAACGGAATATCTTCCGCGGTTATATATGAATGTAAATAAGAGATCGGCAGTTTGAAAACGACGTACAGAGCCGTCCCGTTCAGCCACATCGGGCTGGTCCATTTCCACAGGCCGGCGACGAGATATAGCAGCGTGAGATTCCAAAAGAAAAGCCGAAGCGTCGCGCCGGGCACCTTTATCTTTTTCCAGCGTTCCCAAGCCGCACTATGATCTTTCAACCATTCGTCGAGCACCAATGTTCGCCCGACTGGCAGCAGAAGCATCCAGAACAGCAGCAGATGCATGATCGAATCGTCGACATACATCACGATAAAGTTTCGCCGATAGGTGCTGACGGCGATCACATATAAAATGAGCGAGAAAAGCTTCACGCGATAGCCCAGAATAACCGGAATACAGCACGCGCAAGCGATAATGAACGCGCCATAGAACCATTCGACGCTCATCCACTCGCGAAATATGCCGATCTCGGTGAACCAGTACATCCGCAACAATAAGGAATGATCGAGCAGCCCGTCCGGCCCGCTAAAATCCGCGGTTTCCATTAGAGTGCGAACGAAATAAACGAAGATCAGACCACCGACGATGACGCGAAACACATCGATCGGGAGAGCGTCCACGGGGAGCGTCAATCTCGCCAGTGTGCGATGCCAGATTCCGGCTCCGCCGTTGTTTCGTGATCTTTCGTCCATTCCAACTCTGCGTCGAGAAGATAGTAAAGCAACTGCGCACAGTTTGCTAGGGGATAGACGAGGAAAAGGCTGCGATAAAGACTCGCAGCCGTTTATATTAGCAGTAAATTGGTAGGCGGCCTATTGGCCGAGCGGGGTTGCTGACGTGACGGCGAGGGCGTTCGAAACGATCGAGCACCCTGCGTTGGCAGAGTTGGCGGCGTCTCCGTAATAAATGAGGCCGCTGGTTCCGACGGCGAGATTTCTCATGCCGCTTGAAAAAGGTGTTGTTGGGATTATCGGCAATGCGCGTCCACAGAAACTGGCCGGGTTTGACGCTGAGATGTCGATCTTGGCTCCCGTGAATAAATATCCGCTTTTGGTGCCGGTGGCGAGTACGGGGTCGATGATCCCTGCCGTGCCGAGTTGATTAAATGAGGCGGTATTTACCGCCGACGTCGGGTCGCCGGCGTAATTGCCGCCGCCGATCGATGCCGCAAATGTTGATTGTGCACCGTGAAATGTTCGTAGATCGGCGATCGCCGACGCTTCGTTTGCGGCACGGCGGGACGCGAGCAGGTTTGGTACGGCGATCGCGGCCAGGGTTCCGATTATGGCGACGACTATCAATAGTTCCACCAGCGAAAAGCCTTTCAGCCCGGATCTAGTTTTGCTAACCAAAATTCCCATGATCGTTAAAAGGTAAAACGGTTTCCCGCTTGCCATCACATATATCAACAAGTGTGCCAACGTCCGGAGAATGCATATTGGCTAGTAAACACGGCATAAAACAAAGACGAGCCGCGAAGGGCGGAACCCGGGAGCGCCCATTTCTCCCTAGCAAAATGCCACACGCGCCCTTTTCGTACACAACAAAAAAAAGGCTCCGTCTGTCAGCAGACGAAGCCTTTTTGATAATTTCCGCGCGTTTCACCACAACTGCGGCACGCGGGCATGGAGCTGTGTCTGCCGCGGGCGAACTGCGGGCGGAGGCAGCACCGGGACGGGTTCCTCGGTTTGGAGGAAGCGGCGGCCTTTGCCGGTCAGCATCCAGTCGATCGACGCTCCGGTCAGTGTTTGAATGCCGAGCAGCATCTCAACCGAAGGCATCTGTTCGCCTTCGATGACGGCGATCAGATCATGCGAGTTCATTCGCAGGCGGAGAACAATGTCCGAGAGTTTTTGAAACCCGAACAGCGACAGCATTCTCTCGCCGATGTCGAACGAGGTTTCCTGTAATTCTTCGCGCGAGAACAATCTTTCGCCCGGTTCCGACGTTTCGCACATTGGTTCGTAAATATATGGCATAATTCCCCCTTGTTCTATGCTTTCGGATGATTCTTGCGTCCCGAACCGCTCAGATTACCACCGCCGTCCTGTTTATTGACCGTTGCCCAAGCCCTCGCGTCTGCTTCTTCGTCGGACAGGCCTTCCTTTTTATAGCTGTCGGCTATATGCTCAGCCTTGCGCTTCTGCTTTTCGGTGTACGCGTCCTTGTCTCCTCTGGGCATCGAGCGTTCCTCCAAAATAATTAATGCAGATCAATCGTAGCGCCACCGCGAGGGCAAATAATGTTCGGTAGCATACAGAAGGGCGGAACATTCGCGTTGAATGTTCCGCCCTGATGTTTTGAGTTAATAAGAGATCAGTTGCCGATGGGTGAAGCCGAGGTGATGGTGAACGAGCCTGAGGTGCTCGAACATCCGGCGTTGGCGGGATCGACGGCGTCGCCGCCGTTTAGGACGCCGCCGGTGGCGATAGCGATGTTGCGCGGGCCGGTCGAGAAAGGGCCGCTGTTAGAGATCGGGACCGCGCGGGCACAAAAGCTCGCGGCGAGCGTGGCGGTGGCGTCGATTTTGCCTCCGGTGAATACATAACCGTTCTTCGTGCCGCCGGCGAGCAGGCTGTCGATGGTGCCGACGGCGCCAAGCTGTGTGAACGAGCCGGTCGTTACCGCCGAAGACGCGTCGCCGGCGAAATTACCGCGGCCCATCGAAGTCGCGTAGGTCATCTGGGCTCCGTGAAAGAGCCGCAGATCGGATATCGCCGAGCCTTCGTTAGCGCTTCGGCGTCCGGCGAGCAGGTTTGGTATCGCGATGGCGGCAATAATGCCGATAACGACGACGCAGATCAACAGTTCAATGAGCGAAAAGCCCCTATTCTTCGAATTGGAGATAACTTTCATATATTTTTTCTCAATGTCGGATAGAGGACGCGGACTGCCGCGAGGGTAATTAGATCAATAACCGTGCCAAAGACCGCAAGAATCGGAATGTAAGCCCAAACGCCCAACCCACGGGCATCAAACGCGTTCCCGCGCTGCCGAGCGACCGGTTCGCGAGACGCAACAACCGGCCACAATGCCACAAATTGTCACAAACCGTGTCACATATATTGCAATCGGGGTCCGGCTCAGTGAGATCTGCGGGTCTGCGAAAGCAGGCGCCGCTGCCAGAAGTTATATCGCCACGTCAGATCGAGTGGAAGCCCGGTCTCCATGAACCGCAGCCCGGTCATCAGCCGCAATTGTGCGTAGTAGAACGAAAATTGAATAAGCCGCATGAACCGTTCTCCTTAAAAAAAAACGGGGCGGCGTATGAAATTGGTTATTACGGTGCCGCCCCTATCGTAGATCGAACTACCAGTTAGTCGAATAGAAAGAGCCCGAAAACCTCAGCGGTTACTAGGAGATCGTTCTATGCCCATCAGGTCACAAAACCCGCCAGGTTTTCAGGCTTTCCAATACTCTACCCAACCCACAAACGCCCTGTATGTAGCCAAGATTACATAAACGAGAAATTCCCACCCTCCACAACCCCCAGGCCATTTGAAACAACCGCCAAACATCTATAAAATCTGTCTCAAACAATCTGCATTTGGAGGATGAATATATGAAAGTTGCTCGAATTATCTTTTTGTTGGCAATATCTATTACGCTCGTGGGATGTAGCTATTATTACGGCCCGCGTGAGCAGGTTAAAGCCTTCGTTCACGACAAGTCGGACCTGCTAGGCGACATTATCTCGAAAGTCGAATTCAGTCCGACGCTCGCTTCTATCGCCGAAGCTCAAAAGCTCGTCGACGAAAAAAAGGCCTCTCTGCAGGAACAGCGCCAGGCGATCAGCAATGCTGAAAAAGGATTCAATCGAGACTGGCTGACCTCACTCCTGGAAAGCGAGGTCACCGACGGCCAATTATTTAAGAGGCTGAATGATAAGCTCGAAATTGACTGCACCAAAGGGCGCGAATCATGCACGGACATGTTAAGTAAATTCAACGAACTCAGGAAATCATACATGATCGCCACCCGCCTGCCGGGCTACAAACCCGATGAAAAGCCCTGACCGGCTGCTTTTCGGGGATGAAACCCCACCCTAAAGTGCCGCGAGGACGCGGGAAGCCGGCGGAAACGCGAGTGTGAACGAGCGTGCGGAGTCACATCCCATTTCAATTCGGCGTTGGCACACTCCTTGACAGTCGCGTTTCCGCCATTTTGCCCGTGTTTGCGGGCTTTTTTGTTTGGATCGGTGGTTTGGGCGGTCGGCGTTGCGGGCATTTTTTGCGTCATTGTTGGCAATAGTCGCGTCATTGCCGGCAATCTCGGTGAGATTGCCGGCAATTTCAGTAAGATTGCTGGCATTCCGGGCGGGATTGCTGGCAATCTTAGCGCCATTGCTGGCAATCTTAGCGCCATTGCTGGCAATCTTAGCGCCATTGCTGGCATTCTTGGTGGTATTGCTGGCATTCTTGGCGGCGTTGCTGCCAATGTGGGTTTTATTGCTGGCAATTTGGGCGGCGTTGCTGGCATTGGCGTTGGGAATGCGGGCGGGCTTTGGAGGTTCTGGTTGTTTGGATCGCGGTGTGAAAGCATTGCCACGTTCGGGGTCGTGGATGGCTTTGGCTCCGCTTGAACAATTTAAAAAAAATAAATATAATGCTCGAAAAAATTTTTGAGGGAGGAATTTCATACAATGGCACAAGATTGGATGCCTTCGACGCTTGGGGGGAAGGCTTTGATGTTTCAGGCTGTGGCGGCGAATTTGGATGGGGTGGCGGCGGCGTTGGGGATGACGAACGCGCAGAAGCAGCGGGCTCTGGACATGGCGGCGCAGTTTTTGAACGGGTATGAGTTTCGTTCGCAGGTGACGGCGTGGGACGACGCGGTCGGGAC
>Ga0209023_10005754_pt1 | contig 13381 bp, 11 predicted proteins | sample LakOneMetagenome_FD_187468 | JGI IMG/M metagenome (GOLD analysis project Ga0209023, IMG submission 187468) | Freshwater and sediment microbial communities from Lake Erie, Canada (SPAdes) (version 2) | ecosystem: Environmental > Aquatic > Freshwater > Lentic | place: Lake Erie, Canada...
CCGATCTGTGGCGGGCTGTGAACCGGCGGGGATCTCCACGCTCACCGGCTCGCCGCTGGGGTGCGCAAACTCGACCGTGGTTCCGAGCGCCGCCTGCGGCGCCGCGACATCGGCGACCGCGATCAGGTCATCGCCGTCGCGCATAAGCTCGTCATCGGCGGTGACGGAGACCAAGACGTACAGATCACCGGGCGGCCCGCCACGCTCGCCGGCGTTGCCGCGACCGGCGAGCCGCAGGCGCTGGCCGTCATCGATGCCCGCCGGCACGTCGACCGCCAATGTGTGATCGGCCGTGACGACGCCGCGGCCGGAGCAGACGGTGCAGGGCTCGGTCGGAATCCGGCCGTCACCGCCGCAGACATCGCACGTCACCTGGCGCATCGCCTGACCGAACGGCGTGCGAACCACCGACTGCAGCGCGCCCTGGCCGCCGCAGCGCTCACAGGTCTCGATCGGCGTGCCGGGCTCGGCAGCGTTGCCGTGGCAGTGGTCACAGCGTTCGATCAGCTGTACGTCAACGTCCGTGGTGATGCCGGTGTAGGACTGCTCGAGCGTGATCTCCAGCGGCACGCCGATGTCCTGGCCCTGACGCGGGCCCGCCGGGCCGCCGCCGCCGCCGCCGAACGCGTCGCCGAAGATCGCGCCGAGGATGTCGCTGAGCGACCCGAACTGGTCGGGGTGCGGCTGGAAGCCGCCCTGCTTCAGGCCGTCGTGACCGTAGCGGTCATAGGTGGCGCGACTTTCGGCATCACCGAGGATCTCGTAGGCCTCGGCGACCTCCTTGAAGCGCTCCTCGGCATCCGGGTCGTCCGGGTTCGTATCGGGATGCAGCTCGCGCGCCAGGCGACGGAACGCCTTCTTGATCGCGGCTTCATCGGCATCGCGTGGAACGCCGAGCAGCTCGTACGGGTCTTGCGGCTTGGACTGGCTCACGCGGAGTACAGATCCTCAATGAAGCGCGACAACTCGCCGGCCGCCTCGCGCACGGAGCCGATCGCCTGCCCGTAGTCCATCGACACAGGCCCGATCAGCGAGACCATGCCGAGTTCGCGGTTCGGCACGCCATAGCTCGACGCCACGAGCGCGAGCGAGCGCAGCTCCGGCTCGACGTTCTCCGAGCCGATCCGCACCAGCACGTCCTGATGCCCCATCGCGGACTGCAGCACGGTCAACAGCGCAGCGCGGTGTTCCAGCATCCGCAAGAGGTCACCGAGCTGGACGAGGTCCTGCATCCGATGCTCGCCGATCAGGCGCGCGGCCCCGTCGACGTAGAGCGTGTCCTCAGCGCTCGCCTCGAGCTCCGCGAAGACGGCCGAGAGTTGCTCGATGAACACGCGCTCGGTCTGCGACAGCGAGGGATCCTGGATCCGGCTGTGCAGCGTGCGGGCACCCAGCCCGACACCGGTCAGGCGCTCGTCGAGGAACGACGCGGCCCACTGCACGAGGCCCGGGTCGACCGGGCGGTCGAACGTCATCACGCGCTTGGTCACGCCACCGGTCGAGGTGATGACGACGACCATCAGCACCTGCGGCTGCAGCAGCAGCACCTCGATGTGGCGGATCGTCGCCGTACCGATCGGCGGCGCGGAGACGATCGCGAGCATGTTCGTGACCTGCGAGAGCGTCTCGCTCGTCACGCGCATCGCCTCATCGATCTCGCGGCGCACGAGCTGCAGGCCGAGCGGCCGCTCCGTGCTCGCGACGAGGCCGGTCTCACGGATGTGATCGACGTACCAGCGGTGGCCGCCATCGGTGGGCGCGCGCCCGGCCGACGTGTGGGGATGCGCGAGCAGTCCCAGCTCCTCAAGCACAGCGAGTTCGTTGCGCACCGTCGAAGGACCCGCGTCGATCTCCGGGTCCGCCGCGAGGGTCTTTGAGCCCACGGGCTCACCGGTCGCGGCGTAGAGCTCAACGACCTTGCGAAGAATCAGCTGCTGGCGGGGTGTCAGCACGGCGCGCAGTCTACGAGGCGCGACCCCACTAGCGTCTGGTTTGTGAGCCGTGTCGTCGCCATCACTCCGACCTTGGCGGACGCGGTCCTGTCGATCGGCGGCACGCTCGCGCACCACGCCGCGCTCGGACACGAGGTGATCGTGGTCACGGTCTTCGATCACGCCGACGATCACGCCGTTACGCGCGAGCTGCGTGACCTGCTCGGCCTGTCCGGCGTCGTCAGGGTTGACGTTCCCCCGGCGACCGCCCGCGGCTACGACAGCCCCGAGGGCCGGAGCAGCTACGACGGCATCCACGACGATGACGAGGATGCCGCGGCGGCGGTCGGCGCCGCCCTGGCGGTCACGCTCAGCAGTCTCGACCCGGCGCTGGCGCTCTCGCCGCTCGGTCTGGCCGGCCACGTCGATGCCCGGCTCCTGAACGACGCACTGGACGCACTCGCGGTGTCACGGCTGCGCTGGCTGGACCTGCCGTACGCGCTGCATCGCACCGCCGGCGCGCCGCTCGGGGCCGGCGAGATCATCGCGGTGCCCGTTTGTGAGCAGCTCGATGCGAAGCTCGCGGCGTGTGACCTGCTTGAGCCGGCGGTTGACGCACCGCTGCTGCGCGCCCATGCCGAGGCCGAGGGCGAGCGGCTCGGCGCCGGCGGCCCGGTCGAGCTGTTGCTGCGCCGCGACAGCGACTAGAACAGCTTCTGCTGCTGGCGGCTCAAGCTGAAGCCGTGCCCGCTCTTGTTCGTGCACGTCATGCCGGTCTGCTGCGAGTGGCAGCTGATGCCGCCGAGGCTCTCCGTCGCTCCGTACGCGAGCCGCTTGGCCTTCTTCGGATCACCGATCGCGTCGCTCACGCAGTTGCGGTACGCGTTACCGCGGACCCGCATGCCGAACGAGAAGCCCCAGTCGAACTCGCAGCTCTTGGGCTTGTCCGGAGCCGCGTTCGTCGCGTTCTGTACGTCGCAGCGGATGTACGTCCGCTGTTTCCCGGTTGCCAGCACGATCTGGCAGAGCGTGGTCCGGGTCGGCGAGACGAACGTCGTGCGGGTCCGCCGCTTGGCGTCGCCGGAGGTCACCGGCAGGGCGACGATCAGCGCGATCAGGACGGTCAGCAGCAAAGGCGTGCGCATGGCCGCAAACCCTACGCTGATCTAGACGATCGTGGCGACCGAGCCGCCGTCCACCGACCATGCCGCGCCGGCGACGTTGGCGGCGCGCTCCGAGCAGAGGAAGACGATCACGTCCGCGATCTCCTGCGGCGTGCCGAAGCGACTAAGCGGAATCTTTGCCGCTGCTGCCGTGAGGACCGCGTCACGGTCGGTCCCGGCTGCGGCAGCCGCCTGATCTGCCAAGCCACCCTCCTCCAGCCACAACTCCGAGGCGACCGGCCCCGGCGCCACCGCGTTGACGAGCACACCGGCCCCCGCGTACGCGTCCGCGTAGGCGCGGGACAGCGCCAGCTGACCGGCCTTGGCGACTGCATAGGCCACATTGGAGGTCGACGGCCGCTTGCCGGAGGACGACGACACGTTGACAATCCGCCCCCAGCCGGCCTCGGCCATCAGCGGCGCTGCGGCGCGCATCATCCGCATCGAGCCGAGCACATGCGCCTCCCACTGCGTGACCCACTCGGCGTCGGCCAGTGAGGCGAGTGGCACAGCACGCGCACTGCCGGCGCCGTTGACCAACACGTCGACGGCGCCGAACTCGGCAAGACACGCGGCGACCGCCCGGTCGCCGGCATCGGCGTCGCGCACGTCGACCGCCAGCGCCGCGCAGCCGAGCGTCGACGCCGCCGCCGACAACCGTTCCGCGTCACGACCGACAACGAGCACCGATGCTCCTTCGGCGAGCAACCGCCCGGCCACTGCGTAGCCGATACCGCGACTACCTCCGGTCACAATGCACGCCTTGCCGGTAATTCCCAAATCCATGTCCAGAGAGTACGCTGCGGCGATGAAGCTCCTCACCTGCAACACCCCGACCAACGATGCGCCGGGGCCGTTCGACGTGCACCCGTGCAACAAGGCGATCAAAGCCTTGGACGCTGCTGGTCACAGCTACGAACAGGAGCACCTCGGCGGCTACAAGATGCTGCCCTGGACGGTGAAGGACAAGCGCGCCCGAGCAGAGGAACTGAGCGGGCAGAAATGGCTGCCGATCCTCGTCCTCGACGACGAGACCGTGATCACCGGCTCGAACAACATCATCGCCTGGGCACAGGACAACGCCCCTACTTCGGCCTAACCTACTGAAACCCAGTCTTTCTTTCCCGTCTTGCGAGTGCGGGACCACTCCGTTACGGTTCTCCCTGTGATCGCCACCGCCGCCGCCATGTCGTTCGCGCGATGACGTCGATCCGCTTTCGAAACACTGCGTCACGTCCTGCAGCCGGACCCGTTGAGAGCGGTATGTCCCCCCGTGTCCGTCCTCGCCCAACAGCCGCCGCCCTCCTCGCTGCCTGCACGCTGATCGCCGCATCTCCGGCTGATGCGTCCCCGCCAGCGCACCACTTCAGCGGGTCCGGTGTCCTGACGGTGCTGGAGAACGAGGGCTCGGCCCCTGACACCTACGTGATCGAGCACGGCGAGCAGATGACGCCCGTCGCAGCCGATCCCAGCATGGCCGGACTGGTCGGCGAGCATGTCCGGCTGGAAGACGGCGCTGTCGTGGCAGCGTCCGCCGACAGCGCGGACGGCGGCAGCGAGTCGGTACTCGTGATCAAGGTGCGCTACCACAACCGCCCAGACTCGCTCCCCGCCTCCGCGACCGACACCTCGATCACGAATGCGCTCGCGAGGACCCGCAGCTACTACTCGCTGCAGACTGGTGGCGCGCTGCAGATCAGCACGGACGTGGTGCCGAACTGGATCGTCGGCGCAGAGGACTGGACCGGCTCCTGCCGTGACAAGAGCCTGACCGACGACGGTCTCGCCGGAGCGCGCGCCCAGGGCTTCGAGCCGACCGACTACACCCGGGTGTCCTTCGTCATCGCGGACGCGGGAACCAACGACGCCGGCCAATGCGACGTCGGCGGCCTGGGACTGATCGGTGGCTCGTACACGTGGCTGTACGGCAACGGCAACTCACGCAAGTTCATCCACGAACTCGGCCACAACTTCGGCGCGCTGCACGCCAACTCACTCGCCTGCACCCAGGATGGGCTATCGGTGTCCCTGTCGAGCAGCTGCACCTCGACCGAATACGGCGACCCCTTCGACATCATGGGTGGCAAGGGCCTCAGTCAGATCGGGGGGCCCCTGTTCTCGACCTGGCACCGCGACAAGGTCGGCCAGCTGACCGGGTATCAGACCACCGTCACACAAACCGGTGCGGTCACGCTCGACGGCTCGGACACGACCGGCCAGTCGTCGCTGCTGATCCCGCGCAAGATCCCGGGTCAGGCCCTGACCCAGTGGTTCGCGCTCGAGAAGCGCAACCTTCAGGGGCCAAACGAGTACTTCGCGCTCGGCGACCCGGTGACGACCGGTGTCACGCTGCGGCTGGTCGGCTACTCGACGGCACATGACAGCGATCTACTCGACATGCACCCGGCGACGCCAGACCTCAAGGACGCTCCACTGGCAGCCGGCGAGTCGTTCACCGACGCGGCGAGCGGCGTCAAAATCGACGTCGCGACCGTGACGAGCAGCGCCGCCAATCTCGTCGTCACGTTCCCGGCCCCACCGGCACCACCGGCCCCACCGATCGTCGTCGCGACCGCTCCGGCCGCACAGCCGAAGACGATTCCGGCACCGGTGGCGCCTACGCCGAAGCCAGCGCCGACGCCGACGCCGACGCCGAAGGCGGCCTCGGCGCCGCGCGACATCACGGCGCCGTCGATCAGCGGTGGGCGGCTCTTGATTGGCCGATTCTTCCGCGTCAACGTCAGCGACGCACATGCAAAGACCGTGACGATCTTCGTCGGTAGCCGGGCCGTCGCCGGGCAGAGCATCCGGCTCAGCCGGGCCCAGCTTCGACGGTCGGTCATCACCGTCATCGCGACCGACGCGGCCGGCAACACGAGGACGGTGCGCTACCGCGTCGTCCGCGGACGTCTGCGGCAGATCCGGTAGGCGGCCTAGTTCTTGCCGCCGGAGTCGCCGAGTTCCAGCACGGCGAGGAAGGCCTCCTGCGGCACCTCGATCCGGCCGACCTGCTTCATCCGCTTCTTGCCCTCCTTCTGCCGCTCGAGCAGCTTGCGCTTGCGCGAGATGTCGCCGCCATAGCACTTGGCGGTGACGTCCTTGCGGTAGGCCTTGACGGTCTCACGGGCGATGATCGAGGCGCCGTTCGCGGCTTGGATCGGCACGTCGAACTGCTGCCGCGGGATCTTCTTGCGGAGCTTCTCGACCAGCGCGCGGCCGAAGTCATAGGCCTTGTCCTTGTGCACGACCATGCTGAGCGCGTCGACGATGTCGCCGGCCAGCAGCACGTCGAGCTTGACGAGCTTGCTCGGGCGCAGGCCGGTCAGCTCGTAATCGAGTGAGGCGTAGCCCTTGGTGCGCGACTTCAGCTGGTCGAAGAAGTCGAGCACGATCTCACCGAGCGGCAGGTCGTACTGCAGCTGCACGCGATCGGCCGACAGGTAGTGCATACCGGCATGCTCGCCGCGCTTCTCCTGGCACAGCTCCATCACGGTGCCGACGTATTCCTTCGGCAGCAGGATCGAGGCGTTCACGTACGGCTCGCGGATCTCGGCGATCTTCGCCGGGTCCGGGAAGTCGGAGGGGTTGTGGACCTCGATCTCCTGCCCATTGGTCAGCGTGACCTCGAAGCTGACCGACGGCATCGTCGCCATCAGCTCGAGGTCGTACTCGCGCTCGAGCCGCTCCCGCACGATGTCCATGTGCAGCAGGCCGAGGAAGCCGCAGCGAAAACCGAAGCCGAGTGCGTCTGAGGTCTCCGGCTCCCACAGCAGCGCGGCGTCGTTGAGCGACAGCTTCTCGAGCGCGTCGCGCATGTCCGGGTAATCGTCGTTGCTGATCGGGAACAGGCCGCAGAAGACCATCGGCTTGACGTCGCGGTAGCCGGGCAGCGCCTCACTCGCGCCGCCGCGCTTCAGCGTCAGCGTGTCACCGACGCGCAGCTGGGTGACGTCCTTGATGCCGGTGATCAGGTAGCCGACCTCGCCGGGCCCGAGCTCGTCGCAGCTCGTCATCGCCGGCGTGAAGAAACCGATGTCGTCGATCTCGGCCTCCGTGCCGGCGACCATCGCACGGATCGCCTCACCCTTCTTGAAGGTGCCGTCGACAACGCGGATGTACGCAACGACGCCGCGGTACTGGTCGAACTCGGAATCGAAAATCAGCGCGCGTGGCGGCGCGTCGGGGTCGCCGTGCGGCGGCGGCACGCGCTCGACCAGCTGTTCGAGCACCTCGGTCACGCCGTCGCCGGTCTTGCCGGAGATGATCAGGATCTCGTCGGGCTCGCCGCCGATCAGCTCGGAGACCTCGCCGGCGACGCGCTCCGGCTCGGCGCCGGGCAGATCGATCTTGTTGAGGCAGGGAATCAGCTCGAGCCCGGCCTCGATCGCGAGATACGCGTTGGCGACGGTCTGGGCCTCGACGCCCTGCGAGGCATCGACGACGAGCAGTGCGCCCTCACAGGCGGCGAGCGAGCGGGAGACCTCGTAGGTGAAGTCGACGTGCCCCGGCGTGTCGATCAAATGGAACTGGTACGTGTTGCCGTCACGGCTCTTGAATGCGACGCGCACCGCCGCCGACTTGATCGTGATGCCGCGCTCCCGCTCCAGCTCCATCGAGTCGAGCAGCTGCTCACGCATCTCGCGCTTGTTGACGGTGTCCGTCATCTCGAGGATGCGATCGGCAAGCGTCGACTTGCCGTGATCGATGTGGGCGACGATCGAGAAGTTGCGGATGAGGGACTGGTCAGTGGTCACGCGGCGCTGGAGTGTACGAGCGCTCAGCGACCGAGCCGCGGTGCGACGCGGTTCCACAACTGCCGGGCCTCCGGCACCTCGAGGCTGAGCACAAGGTAGCCGTAGGCGAAACACCCCGCAGTCAGGCCGCCGCCGACGCTGATCAGCTGCCCGAGCAGACTGCGCCCGGCCAGCCAATCCAGGCCGTGGTAGACGCCGAACGACGCGATCGCGAACCACAGCGTGGCCATCGCCATCGCCGCAAGCCCGTCGCGAATCGTGCCGAGTTGCAGCTGCCCGCCGAGCGCCCGGCGCAGCAGCACGATCTGCCCGATCACCATCACCCCATCTGCCACCGCAGTGCCCAGCACCAGCCCGCCGATGCCCCAACCGAAGCTGAGGAACAGCACCGACGCCACGATGTTGACGACCAGGTTGCCGAGCGACAGCCAGGTGACCGCCCACGGCTGCTGCAGGCTGAAGAAGCTGCGCGACAACAGCAGGTTGATGCCGCTGAAGGCGAGGCTGAAGCTGTAGAAGAGCAAGGCCGTGGCGACGAGCGTGGTGTCGGCCTCGCTGAACTTGCCGCCCTCGTAGACGAGCCGCGTGATCGCGGTCGGCAGCACGATCATCGCCGCCATCGCGGGCAGCAGCATCAGCAGGATCAGGCGCATGCCGGTGCCGATCGTGTCCTGCATGCCCTCGTGATCCTTGCGCGCGGCAAGCCGCGCCAGCTGCGGGAACAGCACGGTCGAGATCGCGACGCTGAAGATGCCCTGCGGCAACATGTAGAGGCGGAACGCCTTGTCGACGCCGGCGACGGCGGCGTCGGAGATCCCGCCGGCCAGGAACGTGTTGATCAGCGCGTTGAAGTTGATCAGCCCGAGCCCGAGCGCGACCGGGATGATCAGCCGGAAGACCCGTTTGATCCGTTCGTCCCGCCAGTCGAACGCCCAGGCGAACTCGAAGCCGACGCGGCGCAACATCGGCAGCGCCATCCCCAGCTGCACGACCGTGCCGACGAGCACGCCGAAGGCATAGCCGTAGATCGCGCCCTCCGAGGTGCTGGTCAACGGCTGGGCCGCGACCATGAAGACCATGATCACGACGTTCCAGACCACCGGGCTCAGGGCGGGGATCGTGAAGTGGTCGTAGGCCTGCAGGATGCCGACGATCAGGCCGTTGACGCCGAGGATCAGCACGATCGGGAACAGCACGCGGCTGAGCGGAATCGCCAGGTCGATCATCGCGTCCGTGGTGTGCTTGCCCTGGAACAGCGGCACGATCAGCGGTGCCAGCAGCATGAACAGCACGACGACGGCGGTCAGCACCATCGTCACGAGCAGGAGCAACGTCGTCGCCAGGCGACGTGCCTCGATGTCCTTGCCCTCCTCCTCGAGCTCGGTGAACATCGGCACGAACGCTGCGCTCAGCGCCGCATCGGCGAACAGCGAGCGCACGACGTTCGGGATCTGGAACGCCAGCGTGAACGCGCTCAGTGCCGTGCTGAGGCCGAACAGGCGCGCTGACAGCACCTCGCGCGCCAGGCCGGCGACCCGCGATGCCGCTGTGAGCACCGAGAAGATCGCGGTATTCCGCGCAAACGAGGGCCGCAGCCCTGGCTGCGGCTCGGCTGGAGCCTCCGACCCACTCACGAACGCAGCACTCTAGGGCGAAACGGAGCGAAAGCTGCAATCACGCTAGACTCCCGCGTCGCTGATGGCCAATATTCATTCACAGAAGAAGCGCAACAACCGGACCGAGCGCGAGCGCTTGGAGAACCGGCGCTACACCTCGACGATCAAGACGTACTTCAAGCGCCTTGAGACGTCCGTTGCGGGCGGTGACGCTGAAGAGGCGGCCACCAACCATGCCTTCCTCGTGAAGACGATCGACAAGGCCATCAAGCGCGGTGCCGTGCACAAGAACACGGGCGCCCGCAAGAAGTCCCGCGCCGCCCGCGTGCTGGCCGGCAAGATCACCTCCTAGTTCACGGCGTCAGGCGTTCGCCGTGATGCGGCCGATCGCTCTGATCGTTGCCGTGTCGTCTGAGCTGTCCCCCATCCCCCGGGTCTGAAGCTCCAGGTCAGCGAGCGTCTCCAGGGCACGGGCAAGACTGCCGGCATCGCTGCGTCGTGCTTCGGCGATCCGCCGGTCCAGCGCCCAGGGATTGCCGCCGACCTCGGTCTTGATCTGCTGCACCGGTTCGTCGCGCTCCAAGCGCGTCGCGATCTCGTGCACCTCGCGCACGCGGCGGACCATCAGCGGCACGAGTCGTGCCACCGCTTCTCCCTGCTCACGCAGCTCGAGGTAGGCACGGAAGGCCGCGGCGCGATCACGTGCGACCAGCGAGTCGACGAAGCCCCACACCTCACGTTCCGAGGACTGCGCTGAGGCCTCCGCCTCCTCGACGCCGATGCGGGCACCCGGACCGTGCTCCAGCGCCAGCTTCTCGAGCTCCCGCAGCAGCCGCTGCTGACGATCACCGACGTGGCCGACCAGCACCTGCGCGGCGGCCCCGTCCAGCGTCACGCCGAGGCGCTGCGCCTCACCGACGGCCCACTTCGGCAACTCCTTGGCTTTCAGGGTCGCGTGCGTCATCACGTCGCCGCCGGCAGCGGTGACGGCTTTGACCAGCGCTTCCGCGACCTTGGCGCGGCCGTCCTCGCGGGCAAAGAAGGCCACTGTCGTGTCGGGCGCGAGCGCCTCGATCGCGGGCGCGACGACCTCATGCACATCAGCCGCCTTCCAACGCTCGGCGCCGTCGACCAGGACAAAGCGGCGGCCGAAGCCGAGCGTCATCGCGGCAAGCTCGTTGGCGACATGCTCGGGCGCCGCAGCGTCGCCCTCGAGCACCTCGACAGAGCTCACGCCCTCCTCGGCCTCGGCGCGTGCCCGGAGCGCGGCCCGGCGCTCAGCGATGCGGCCGTGGTCGTCACCGTGGAAGAGATACGCGGGTTTCCAGGCGAAGGCCATGCGGCAGCGAGTCTACGGACCCGCACGGCGCGCGACGTGCAAGCCGGCGGGGCCGAGCTCGATGCGGACCATACCGTCCTGATCGGTGCGGACCACCGGCACGCGGGCGGCAGCCAGCGCGGTCAGGGTTGACCGGGTCGGATGGCCGTAGGAGTTGTGCTTGCCGACCTCGATCACGGCGAGCCGGGGCCGCAGACGCTGGAGCAGAGCCTGGAGACCACTGTCGGCGCTGCCGTGATGACTCACCTTCAGCAGGTCAACCGTCGGCAGGCGCAGCGGTGCGAGCACGTTCGACTCCGCGTCCGCGGTCAGCAGGACGCGGTGTCCGTAGGCCTCCGCCACGAGCACGATCGCCCGGTCATTGGGATCACCGCCCGGTAGCGCGCGCCCAGCCGGCGGCCACAGCACCCGTAGGCGTAGCCCGCCGGCCACCAGCTGCTGCCCCGCTGCGGCGGCGACGAGCCGCGGCCGGCGGAGGGCGAGCGGCCGGTCGATGCTGCGTGAGAGCGGTGAGCGATCACCGCCGCGGCCATCGAGCACGACTCCCGTCGGCGTCCCGTCGAGCAGTTCAGCCGCCTCACCGATGTGATCGAGCTGCGAATGCGTCAGGACCAGGACATCCAGCCGGCGTACGCCGGCGGCGGCCAACTGACGCTGCAGCTTGCGGCCCGGCGGACCGGTGTCGACCAGGACCCGTGCCCCTGCGGCCTCGAGCAGCGTCGCGTCGCCCTGGCCGATATCGAGCGCGGTCACGCGCAGGGTCTGTGACGGCAGGGGCGGCGGGCGGGTGCCGCCAAAGACCGCCGGCGTGTGCACCTGCGCCAGCCTGTGGCCGACCGCCGCGACGTACGCGGCCGGTACCGCCGCGGCGACGGCCAACGGTTCAGCGGCAGTCGTCGAAAGCTGCCCCACCGTCGCCGCAGCAGCACCCAGCCCCATCACCAGCGGCACGGCAGGAGCAGCGAGGATGTTGGCCGGAACCGCGAGCGGCGAGACCTGCCGCACGCGCAACGCCAGAATCGGTGCCGTCGTCACCGTCGCGGCGATCGTCACGGCGCAGACCTGCGCAGCGGCGCGGGGGATGCGGACCCGGTGCAGAAGGCGGCCGACCCGCGCAGCGAGCACGGCGATGCCGACCACGGCGGCAAACGACAGTTGCCAGCCGAGGTCACCGGCCGAGCGCGGGTCCAGCAGCAGCGTCAGCAGTGCCGCCACGAGCAGCGCGTCGGCGCGTGAGGCCGGCCGGCCCGCCATCGCGGTAATGAGCGCCGCCCCGCCCATGATCCCGGCTCTGGTGATCGACGCACCGCCACCGGCCAGTGGCACGTAGAGCGCCGTCAACGCCAGGGCGAGCAGCCAGCGCCCACGAATGCCGAAGCCGAGCAGGATCCCGAGGCCCGAGGCCAGCGCGGCGAGCAGCGCGACGTTGGAGCCACTGGCCGCCGTGAGATGACTGAGGGACGTGGTGCGCATGTCGTCCTGCAGTGCCAGCGGCAGAGCAGCGTCCTGGCCCAGCACCATGCCGGAGAGCAACGCCGCCTCTTCCGGCGGAACGCCCTCGCTGAGCGCCGCCAGTGCACGTGACCGGATGCCATCGACCAGCGCCGGGAGACCACCGCGGCGGCGCCCCGTCACGCGGACGTCGCCGACGATCACCGTGGCGTGGGCGTGACGTGCGCGCGCAGCCCGATCGGGCGGTTTGAGTCTGCCGCGCAGCGCCAGGATCGCGCCGATCGGCGCCGGCGGTGGTGGGCCCGGCACCCGGATCAGCACCGGCTCGTCGCGGAACCGGCCGAGCGCCCGTGAGCCGGCACCTTCGGCATCGCGCCGGAACGCCTCGAGCAACGTCACGTTTCCGGCGACGTCGCCACTCAGCGTCAAGGCCGTGCGGTCCAGCACCGCGGTCCGTCTGGCGGCGAACCCCGTCCCGGTCAGCAGGCAGGCGACGCCGGCAATCGCCAGCGCGCCGCGCAGCCCGATGGCGTGGCGCGCCACGACCACGGCAACCAGTGCCGCGACGAGCGCCCACGGGAGACCGGTGCGCCCGCCGAGCAGCAGGCCGGTCACCGCAAGCGCCATCATCACGCGGCGCGGCTCCGCCAGCGCCTCGCGCGTCACGGCTGCAGTTGACCGCGCAGCCCGGCCAGCTTTTTCGGCCCGATCCCCGGGACCTCGGCGAGCTCGTCCAAGGAGCGGAAGCCGCCGTGCGCCGTGCGGTAGCTGATGATCTTCTCGGCGGTTGACGGGCCGACTCCGTCCAGGGTGTCGAGCTGTTCGGCGGTGGCGGTCGACAGGCTCACGACCACCGGCGCCGCCGACGCCGACGGCGCAGGCGCGCCGGCGGCCACCGTGGTCCGTGCCGGGACCACCACCTGCTGGGCGTCCACGAGATGCCCAGCGAGGTTCAGCGCGGCGAGATCGGCCGCAGCCGTCGGCCCGCCGGCACGCGCAACCGCGTCGCGCACCCGCTGCTGCTCGCTCAGGGCGTAGACCCCTGGCCGGCGCACGGCGCCCACCACGTAGACGACGGCGCGCGCCGGGCTGTCCCGCACCGCCACGGTCGAGCTGGGACGCGGCG
>Ga0209023_10005755_pt1 | contig 13374 bp, 5 predicted proteins | sample LakOneMetagenome_FD_187468 | JGI IMG/M metagenome (GOLD analysis project Ga0209023, IMG submission 187468) | Freshwater and sediment microbial communities from Lake Erie, Canada (SPAdes) (version 2) | ecosystem: Environmental > Aquatic > Freshwater > Lentic | place: Lake Erie, Canada | collected...
AAGGCAGTGATCTCCCAGGTCTCGCCGCCGTAGCGGACGTCCGTGCCGATACGAAGCGTCCTGGTGCGTGATCCAGGGACCTGGGCTGCTCGCGTCGCTTCGCGGTCGTCATTTCCGGTCCAGGCATCCGAGTGGTGCTGCCAGCCCGTGGTCCACCACGGCAGCGGTGGGCGGCCTTCGGCGGCGACGGCCTGGATCGGGCTGTTGTCGTCGATCGCGGCGTGCGGGTCCACGAAACAGATCTCTTGCTTCCAGAGCAGATGCAGAAGGATCGGCCGCACGGCTGCGTCATGGCCACCGGCTGCGCGGAGGACCTCGCCGAATGGGGTCGGCTGCGCACACCGCTCCAGGAGCCGGCGGTGGTACTTCTCGGTGTCCACTGGCTCGTGGTGAAACCCATGCAGCAGGCGCACGAGTCGGTCGAGCCAGGGTTCGGGGTCGCCGATCACGATGTACTGCAGGCCGACGGCAGCGCAAAGCTGAGCTACGACTGCGCTGCGCTGTTGGTGGCGTTCGGTGGTCTGTTTCGCGTACGGGCAGACATCGATCAGCCACGTGCTGCCATCGGACCGCTTGACCATGAAGTCGGGGGTGAGTCCACGCCGGCCTTGAAGCCCGTAGACGGTGACGGGCTGGGCCGCGATCGCCTGCACACTGTTGTCGTAGTCCAAGCAGGAGAGGACTCGGTCTTCAAGCATGCTCTCGAACACGATGTGGTCATCGGTCGTCGTGCTGTAGTGAAAGCCGCGAAGGGAGTGGCCTCCATCCAGGATGTGCGGTGACCGCGTCGGGCTCAGTGTCCGAATGTCGAGTTGAGCGAGTTCCGAGCTATCGATGAGTCGAGGTGGTCTGTTGCGAACACAGACCAGCGCGCTTACGCCGCCCCGCCGCCGAGCTTCGGCTCGCAACGCCGCGCGTGAGCTCTCGCCGTTCCGGCTGGTGCGCTGCGCAGGCGAGCCCGTCCCGCGGCGCTTCGATGTTGCCGACCCATAGCGACCTCGATTGTCAGCTGTCCGCATGACAGCTGACAGTAACAGCGAGGCGACGCGCGTCAAGGGCCGGCAGACACGACGCTCGCTCCTAGGGGCGCGACTCGGCGAGCGCCTGGAGCGCCGCATCCAAGCCGACACGGCGCTCGTCAAGCTGCCAGCGAGCTGCCGCCAGCCGGTACTCAGCGAAGTACTCCGGCTCGATGCCCAGTGCTTCCGCGATCAGCCTCATCGCAGGCGCCGTGGGTCGAGTCAACCCTCGAGCCATATGGTTGAGGTAGGTCCGACTGAGACCGTTCCCACTCGGATCGCAGTCCCGCGTTCGGCGCTCAAGGTCCCTGAAGGAGCAGTCGCCACGTACAGCCGAGAACGCTTCCACAAAGGGCAGATTCGAGTTGGTGACTTCGGCTGATGGGTTCATGACGTTGTCCAACGGTATTCACCCGGCTAGTACCTCGGTGGTACCAGCCTGGGTGTTTAGCACGCGCGGCGGCTGGCGTCGGCCGCCGAGCTTTGGGTCTACCAACCCACCCCAATCCGCGCCGGCTCATACGGCGGTGCTGACATCGCAGGAAACGCGCAGCCGGCGTTCCATCTTGTTCGCGGTGATCGCAGGGAATGGCCTATTTCCTGCGGCCAGCGCGGTTAGGGCCCGCCAATAGAGCGGTTGCGCGCCCAATTGAGGTTTGTCCAGTCATGCACGTTTCCTGCGAAGTCGACGTGGTTGCACGGTTCGCTCATCTCGCCAAAGCGCGCTAGAACTGCACCGTGGGCCAGCCAACGCTCGTACCTGACGTCGTCCCGACGGTAGACCGGTCCTGCGTGTCGACCGCGGTGGATGCGTTTCTCTCTCAGCCGGACTTCGCCCCCGGCACGCGAACGAAGTACCGCCAGACCCTGCGAGTCATTGAGCACGTGATCGGTGACGGGCCCGTGAGCGGTTCGTTGATCAGCGGGATCGTGGCCGAGCGGTGGTACGGCGCTGCGCCAGCCACCTGGAACCGACACGTCGCCACCGTTCATTCGTTTCTGGCCTACTGCGCGAGCAACGACCTTCTCGAGATCGACGGCGCCTTCAGGCTCGGCCGACGGAAGGAGACCCAAGACAACACTCGGTCGATTCCAATCGCTCAGCTTGAGCGCCTCTGGGAACGCCAAACCCTGCCACTCCGTGAACGAACGCTCTGGCGAATGCTCTACGAGACCGCGGCACGCGCCGAGGAGGTCCTCTCGCTCAACGTCGAGGACCTCGATCTGTCCAACAAACGAGCCCGGGTGCGATCAAAAGGTGGAGACTACGACTGGATCTTCTTCCAGACCGGAACCGCCCGTCTTCTGCCTAAGCTTCTCGCGAGGCGTGGGCGGGGGCCCATCTTCCAGACCAGTATTCGGCCGAGCCCAGGGCGTGCTCCGGCGACCACGGACATCTGTCCTGTGAGCGGTAGAGCCCGGCTCTCCTATCGCCGGGCCGAAGAACTGCTCGTGGCCCACACAGGCTGGACTCTTCATCAGTTCAGACATTCCGCACTCACGCACATGGCTGAAGACAACGAACAGCTACCGTTACTCATGGCCAAGAGCCGGCACAAGAGTCTGCGCACGTTGCAGCGGTACGCGCGTCCAGGCCCTGACGCGGTAGCGGCGATGACCGACCGTAGGGATCCTGCCAACCGCCGAAGCTAGCCCCAACTAGTCGCGGTCGTCGGAGGACCGGCACACGAGTGTGCATGCGCTCGGGCCGTAGCTTCGAGACCACGTCTGCACCGGACGCATGAGCGGGTCTGGCCGAACGGAGGACAACGGGATGGATGTACCGTCAACCTGTCGAGTGCTCGCTGCACTTGAGCCCTGCCGGGACGCTGCCAAGGAGGCCTCCGTTCGTTGACCGCCAACGACCTCGTCGACCGTGCGCGGCCCTCGCGTTTGAGGTGAAGCACTTGCATACGAAGTACTCCCACACCCCTGCTCAGCCCCGGCGTCTCCCCCGCGCGGAGGACGCAGTCGCACCCGGTGGCTTGCGTTTCTGATTGCGGCGCATGTCCTTGAGCGCCTGCTCGACCAGAGTCGTGCGCTCGTTTGCGATGCCGGCCAGCACGCGCTCAAGAATTGCGGCACGGTCGGCTCGCCGTGCGGGATTTTCTCCCTCGTTGGCGAGCGGCGTGATCCATTCTGCCGCCTCGTCTGCACGTTGGAGCTGCTTGCGCAGGGACCGCAGGTCTTCGGCGTCGCTGAGTCCCTGCGGCGCGGCCTCGAGGGCTCGACGGATGGCCACTGCGTCAAGTTCCAAGAAGGCGGCGTGAAGCCAGACGCGCCACTCGCGTTGATGCAACTCATCCAGCGCGTGCACGCTCGACAGCCACGGGGGCAGGCGGCTGCCATACGTTTCGTCGTTCCACCCGTCGGTTCGTCCAAGCGCCTGCGCCAGGATCCAGCTTCCCTCCGGTGGCCATCCTGTCGACCATCCGGCACGGGCTTCCCACAGTCGCGTAATGAGCAGAGCGGCCGCATCCCTAGCCTCTTCGCGCTCGCGCTTCGTACGGGCTCGCTCAGCACGTTGCATGTGCTCGGCCAGGCGGTGAGCCACCCAATGTACGAGCAGATTGTCTGAGCGTCGGTCGCGGCCCAGGATGTCGAGGATGTACTCACCCAGCGCTGACAGATCGTCAAACGAGCCGACCGTCGGAGCTGTAGAGGTAGATGCGGTGGAGGGACTGCTCACTGGCGTTCTCCTCTGAGAGATAGTCGCGCGCGTTCTTTCGTCGTAACGCGCTCACCTTGATGATCAGCATCGAGTCGGTCGCGTCAAGGAAGTTGCGCAGCGCCTCGCGACGGACATAGGTCTCGCGACCCCGGGTACCGGTGGGCTCGCGGTAGCGGTCCGCCAGTGGGTCGACGTCATTCCAAGACCGCTCCCAGGCCAGCAGTGTGCCGTCCTGCCCGCGCACGACCTTCCCGCCGCGCTCGGCGATGCCACCACTGATCTGCAAGAACGTCGCTCCCGGTCGCGTAGCGCCCGCGGAGATACGGCGCAGAGGGTCGTGTTGCTCTAGCCCCGACTCATCGCGCCCACAACCGTCCCGTGTCCAGCCTGTCAGACGGAATTCGCCGTCTTCGATGTCGTCCTGATGACTTGGGCCGAAGCCCTGCTCCTCCGGCAGAGAGAAGCCGAACGCTTCCTCCTCGGCGTCGAATGCTCGAACCAATGCGGGCGCTGCGTCGGGTGCCACCAAGGCGCTTGACACGTACGTGTGGCCCCAGCCGAAACTGGACGTGAATTGCACGCTGGCGTCAACGATCAATGCGCCTCGATCGTCCGCTGCCACTGCCCGCCGCGCTTCTGCCTCCGTCAGCTCTGGCCAGTCGTGATCGCGCAGATCCCGCAGCAAGAGCGTGTCGGTAGGGGCGACCGGGTCGCGGCGGTCTACGATCCAGCCGTCCTCAAGCTGATCGGTCCAGCTGGCCTGCCACTCTTCCCAGGGATCAGTAGCGGGGTCGCCCTTTTCGGCAGCGACTTCACGGTTCTCATCGCACAGCTCTCCGGCAACGAGCTGGAGGGCATGTTCTTCAAGCATCTGTCGCCAGTCTTCACCACGGGGCGAGCCACCGTGGTGATTATTCCTCTGGGAGTAGTCCAAAGCCTGAAGCCGAGGATCCTCGACGCGACGATCCGTCAGACCCAGGCGGTCAATGATCCACGATTCGGCACGCTCAGCAACCTCATCGACGGTAAGCCCGAATGGTTCTCCGAACGGTCCGTACACATACGGCAGAGTGTCCATGGAGTCGAAGTGAAACCTCTCCGTGTCGTACTCACGGTGGCCCGAGCCCGTGCGATAGAAATGATCCTCGCGCGCACGCTTGTACTTCAGCGGTCGGTTGGCCAGACGCAGCGCGTCGACCGTCGCGTCATCGATATTGCCAGGGGCCCCGGCGGCGATTCGCAGCGCACCGCGACGAGCGAACTCGCGAACCGCGGAGTGGGGCCACTCGCGATCCTGGGCCATCGTCGTCATCTGGGCGGCCAATCCGGTCACCACACCGGGCGCGTCACCAGCTGCACGCGCGAGCGTCATCATGGTCCACATCTGTGCACTCAGCCAATGAAATGGCCACACGTCCGAGCCGAAGGGGGCGGCCGAACGCTGCCGGACCGTGTTCATCAGAGCCGTTGCTACTTCTGCGCCGTCATCAGTGATGATCGCGCGAGCCGCATGTGCTGCTCGCCAGCGGATCGCTTTGTCCGGCGCGCCGAGCAGGGTCCATAGCAGCCCGGCCAAAACAGTGGGCCCGTCCTCAGGAAGCTCTGGTACTGCGGTCCTCTCGACCTCGACGCCCGTGAGCGACCAATCGAGTAGCGCTGCGCGATCGTCCATGCCAAGCGCGTCGGCCAGTTGAGACGAGACTGCAAACAGCGCCGAGGCATCGAACACGTCCAGCGAGCGTCCTACTGCGCCCAACACCAAGCCGACTGGGTCCTCGTGCAAGTCAAGGCCAAGCACGGACTCGAGCGCACGCTCGGTCATCTCGGGAAAGCGGGTCAGCCTCTCCAGATGGGTCTCGAAGAAGCGCTCGACAGCTGGCGCTGCGCATTCACGCACCCGCAGCGACCCGCTCCAACGTCGCGTGGCATCAACCATCTCTGCGAGGACGTCATCTGCGTGGAGTTTGCATACCGGGTGGCCAGCCGGCAGCTGTCCAAGGGCGTTGAGGAACGCTGGGCGCCGCGAGGGGACCTGTGCGTCGGCCGCGGTGCGCAAGTAACACGGGATCCGCTTGGCCCCGTGCAGACGCGCCAGTTCCGCCAGATCGGCGCTCAGCGCGTCTGGCGTTGCCGTGTCTGCGCGCGCCTGAACCTCGTCGGCCTGCCGTTGCTGCCTGTCCCATTCGGTTTCCGTTTCGTGGCCGGCCCAGGGCGGCGAGGCTCCCGCCGGGCCTGAAGGGTCGGACGGGTTGACGTACGGCCGCAGCAGCTCGATCGCTTCGACGTTGCCCAAGCTGTGCGTCTCTGCCCACCGGATCAGAGTGCTCGCGCATTCGCTCCGGGAATCCGGATGCTGATCGCGGCGAATCCACAAGCTGAGTTGGCTGAGTGCCTCGGTTCGCGGCGGTCCGGGCGCGATGCGCTCCAGCATGGTGGTCGCGGTGTCAACCGGGAAGCCGTTCTCGCCGCCCAGCCGCATCAGATTCAGGCCCTCCCAGGGTGAGATCAACCCGCTCTGCACCACCGGAAGGACCACTCGCCACGCGCTTTGACTCAACGGCATGTGCGTGTCGTCGGCCCACCGAGAGATGAGAGCGAGGCCCGTGGGCGGATGCATACGAGCGACGGCCTGCACGGTGGCAGACCAGGGTAGGTAGTCGTCGCTGCTGACTCGCAGGCGGTGCGCGACCAGGGCCTCGGCGGTTCGCCAGGCTAGCTGCGGTGCCTCTGGAGACCCCGCGAGGCCCAGCGCGATGCGCGTGTGTGCACGCAGGCGGCCGATGCCCTCGTCGTCCATCCCTTCGGCGGCTCGGATGGCCTGCGCATGCAGGTCGCGGGCCTGCTCGGGATCAATCGGATCAGCGATGGCGCACGCTTCCAGCAACCGATCGGCTTTCTCGCTTGCGGGCCACTCGGCGGCCTCCACCTCGGCCGCCGTACGGTCCAACAACTTCAATGCCTGCTCTCGATACCGTGCGTCGCGAGCCAGCAGACGGGCTGCCGTCAACCAGGTTGCGTAGGCCCCCGGGCCGGCGGCGTCAGCGGCGCGATCAGCCATCAGGGCCACAAGCTCGCTGTCGGTTCCATCGCACGCCAGCAGAGCGACAGTGAAGTGCTCCGCCCACGTCCGATACCGGAAGTCCGGGTCCCGGCGGTACTCAGATGCGTCCTCCGCGTCTGGGGTTAGTGAGCCCAGCCACTCATCGCGAAACGTCTGCACTGCAGGTCGCTCCAAGAGAGCTCGCGCCCGCGCTGCGGAGATGGCCAAGAAACGGTTCACCCCCTCGTACATGGACCGCTTCTCGCTGTCAATCGAGTCGTGCCGCCGGTCTTCAGGCGGGTCGGTCACGCTCAGAGGCATGAGGTCGTCAAGCTTGAGTTCCTTGCCCTGAAGCTGAGCGCGCAGGGCGGCCATACGAAGCACGGCCGAGTACGAGCCCAGCCCGTCATGCCGGTGCGGGGCGTGCGTTGGCTGCGGGAGCGCCAGCACGCGAAGGAGACGCAACTGCCGTCGCCTGCCCAGACCGACGCGCGCAGCCAACTCGACGAAGTCGGCTGCCCAGGCCCCATCTCTCGCGTCGATGTCAGGGCGTTCGGATACCACGGCCTCAGCGACCTGGCGCACCGCGGCCGTCGACGCGAGCGATCCGCGCGCATACGCTGCTGCCATTAAGCGGGCCTTGGGCTCGGCAGGCAAGTCCAGCCGAGCGATCAGCACCCCCAATTCTTCCGGGTCCACGAGTCCCGCGAGACGTCTCGTGAGGGCGATACCTGCCTTCACCGCGAAAGACTCAGGCTGCCACCTTCGGATCTGCCGCTCCGCTGCGTCGGCGCCGTTCACGAAGAACCACGCCTCGGCGTAGGCCGCCACGTCATCAGGTTCGAGGTCCCAGGTCTCATCCTGGTCGTGCCAGCGCTTCAGCCATGCCTCCACCATGCTCCCCTCGCGGGAAGCACGATCGCGGTCACCCGTGCGCGCGAAGAATCCAGCCAGCTGCATGTGCACAGGCCCCTTCCAGTCGGCCTCCTCCGAGCTGGCATAGACGTGCATGACGGCTTCGGGATCGCTGTAGCGCATGCCCAGGTCGGGGCGGCGACGCAGGATCTGGGCGACGGCTTGATCTTGACGAGCCGCTTCAGCAGCCAGGATGAGGAGCTGGCAGGCGCCGAGGCGGTTGGAGACTCCCGCAGCACGGCGCATGGCCAGAGCCAGGCGGCGTCGGAACGTCTGCTGACGAGGAAGACCCTCGGGGATGGCCTGCGGAGCGCCCCCAAGCGCCAACGCCAGTAGCTCGTCACTGCGGCAGGCGTTGTGCAGATGGTCAGCCACAACGCTCGCGGCGTAGGGATCACTGGGTTGCGAGAGGAACATGTCGGCCAAACGGGAATGCGCGCGTACTTGCTCGGCTTCGCCAACCTGCGAGCGAAGGAAGTTCGCGAAATCCTCGTCGCGAAAGGAGACCACGTCCTCCTCGATTACAACCCCGGGGACCAACTCCTGGCAGAAGGCGCGCACGCGTCCAGCCGCCATCCCCGACACCGAGCGAATCCGTTCCGTGGTCAAGGGTTTGGTCAGGCAGACCAGCTCCGCCAAACGCTCCGCGGCGGCCTCCGGATCCGGGGCCTGAAAGACCGCTGCCTCCAGCAAGTCTCCGAACAGTTCGTTGGGAGTCTTCGCCGCGAGTTCGATTGCTTTCTCAAGGTTTGGCGGGTCCGACGAGAGCACGTAGAACTGCATCCGCGGGATGCCGCCGCTGCGCCGGTGGAACTCGGCCGCAGCTTCGTCCGAAGCATTGGGGAAATGGGTACGCAGCAGGGCCGCGGACGCCGTCTGGTCAAACCCGTCCAGCTCAAGCTGCGGAACCGACGCAGGGAGATTGATCTCGTCGCGGCGACCCGTGCGACACGTCACGACCAACGAGACATTCGCCGGGACAGGTTGAGCCCACAGACGCGGTAGAAAGGTTGGTTCGTCAAAGATCCGGCCGGCCCGGGCGCTGTTGTCAGCGGCGTCGACGACGAGTACCAGCTGTGCGCCTTGCTCCGCCAGTAGCGTCCCCGCTACCTCGATGCGCCGCTCGAGTTCGCCCCAGAGTGTGTGCACTGACCGCGACGGCTTGAGCAGGATCGGAATCCGGCAACGTGCGGCCAGCTGGTTGCAGAGCTGCAGCGCGAAGCGGACGGGGTCGTGACGCCCGGCGGCCGGGGTGTCGTAGTCGCCGTCGCCGAAGCAGTCATAGGCCAGCACCACTGAACCCGGCGGCAGCTCCCGCTCAAGCGAGAGGATGGTGGTGGTCTTGCCCACGCCAGCGCTGCCATGGGCCAGAAGACACCGCTCGGACGACTCGCTCAGAGCCGTGGCTAGCCGCACCGCGTCGGGCGTTCGCACAAGATGATCGGGCGGATTGAACTGCGAGGGTGCCGGGAGCAACTCGTTTTCGGTGACTTCCAGCGCCACAAGGACATCGGCGAACTCGATTACACCGTTGGAGTTTGGCTCTCCGCGCTTTCGCACGAGGTCGGCCAACGCCAGCGAGCCATGACGTAGTTCGGCCATTACGTACTTGGCGACCCCCTCGGTGACGGACAACTCTTGCTCGGCGTTGGAGCCCTCGCCGGTGTAGCTGAGATCCAACACGCGCAGAAAGTCGGTGAAATCCTTGCTGGGAAACGAAGTCGCCTTGTCCAGGCGGATTATCTCGTCGCGGCTCGTCGCACTCACGGACCGCAGCAAGTCCGCACGCCTAACCGCCTGGGGGTGAGAGGCCAGAACGGCGTGCGCCTCATCGATCGCATCGCGCAGGTTCTTTGAGGCGGGCCGGTTACTCACCAAACGGAGTTCCAGCCGCTCCAAGATCTGCTCGCGCGGCTGGCCTTGGCTGACCGCTCGGTACAGATCAGCCAGCCGAGCCACAACTCCCTTCTGCCCGCGCGAACCCTTCTGGGCCAAGCGGGCGGCGGTCCAGGTCTCATCCGGATTGCGTGAGCTGTATTTCAACTGCGAGACCACCACTCGGTCGGCCGCCGCCAAGTCTCGGCCGCCGTAGTATTCCGTGAGGTCCGCCGCCAGTAGCAGCGCAGGGTCGACGCCTTCGGGCGGTTCGGGTGTCAGGTCCTCCATGACCACTCGCCGCAAGCCACTGGCGGGGTCGAGTAACCGCAAGACGCGACGCACCGCCCAAAGAACGTGGAACGCGTCGCCCGCGGATGATTCACGGGCGCCGCTTAGCGGCCGGGTAGTCACTCGCAGACCGTAGCCGGGATGGCGGACTCAGCGGCCCGGCGAGGGCTTGACCGCTCGTTGAGCCCAACCCTTCTTCGCCAACGCGCCGTTGGCAAGCTTTGCCTTGGACGACGCGTCGGCTTGGCGGTGCGATACGTACCGCTGCCGGCGGCGCGGCGCAGATGCGATCTCGTGGCGATCAAATGGCGCGAGCCGCGGACACTCATCCGCACCGCGCCTGACACTAGGCTGTTCGCATGGGAGTCGCGGGGCGCAAGTGAAATCGTCCTATCTGCCCTATCGCTGCGTCGGTGCGACGCCGGGGGAATCCTTCCTTGTGAGTCATTGGTGCAAACCTGCCCGCGGAGGGGAGACCGACATGAGGCCAGCGGCACGTGCGTCAGCAACACCAGCCCAGGTTGTTCGGTTGTTCTTGCTGCGGTCGGGTGATAGAGCGCGGCGGGGCCGTCTCACCCGCTAGTCATGCCGATCGTCGATGCGACATCCGCAGAACGTCTCAGCCGGCTCAGAGCCATGCTGCGGCAGGCGCAGAGCCAGGTTGGCGACCACTCACTTCTTGGAGAGCACCTCGCCGTCATCGCGCTCGATGGTGTCGGTGAACTGGCCGTCGGTCTGGCAATGCACGAGCGGCGGTTGGAGGTACCGACGCGCGGAGGGCTGCCTGCGACGATCCAAGCGTTCCAAGCCTCGTTGACCGACGGGGAAGTGATTGAGGGTCTTCAAGGCTTTCTCGAATTGCATCGTGCGCGCAACACGGTCCAGCACGTCGGCGTTCTTCCTTCGGGGAGCTTTCTTGGTCGCTGGTCGGCCGAGCTCGAGCGGTTCGTTCGATCCTTGATCGCGGTCGCGTTCGGCGTTGAGCTCAACGAGGTGTACGCGGCATCGACGGTCGTAAACGACGAGCTTCGCACGAAGCTAATCGAGAGTGAGAGTCTGCTGGAAGCCGGCGATGCCGCGGCGTCGTTCGCACATGCCTGGGATGCCTTTGGCCTCGCGCGACGCGCTCACGCGGGCGGACGCGGCTTCGTCGCCCGGACCGACATTCCGGAACTGGACGCGGTGCGCGGAGCGGTGGACGCGCTGCGAGATCGCATGAGCCTTGCCGCTTACGCGACGGACATCAGCGAGTGGGACTGGATGGAAGCTCAGCATCAGGAATCAGGGCACGGGACCCCACCCACACTGGTTGACGCTCGCAGGGCGCTGGTCTTCGTGCTTTCTTGGGTCCAGCGGTACGAAGCGGCTGAAGCTCGCTACCCGGCGGAACGCTGGGCGCAATGGCGCGCCGACCAGCGTGCGCCAGTCACCGGGTTGCCCGGGGACGGGCCGCGAGTACTTCATGTGACGCTCGACAAGAGCGTCTCGGGGCACTCTCGTCGCACCTGGACGGCCCAGCTTGCCGACGTTCCCGAGCCCGAAGACGAATACGCATCAGCGCTCAACACTGCCGCTCACGAGTCTGATGACCCCGACGTTCGGTGGGGGCTAACCCGTGCGGGCAGGCTGATGATTTCGAGCGGCACGGACGTGGGCCCCGAGCAGCTGGTCAGGGAGATCGTTGAGCTCTTTGAACGAACACGAGCGGTCCAGGAACGATGGCGCCGACTCCAAGAGGACAGAGATCGCACCGCGGCCGACCTGCGCGCTTCGTTCGCTGCCGTATTCGCCAGCGAGCATCCCGGGAACACAGCGTTCGGCGAGGTCAGCGCGACCGTCCGGGCTTCGACTGGCGGTCAAGACATCGATGAATGGCAGATCCAAGTCGAACTGCGCAGCGAAGCCCGCGACCTGGCCTACCTTGACGCGGCTCTGACCGAGGCGCAGATGAATGAGGACCACACGTTTGGTCCAGGGCGCCGAATCTCAACCACCGGCTCAAGCCTCTGGATCCCTGCATCCAACTCGCCGCGCCACGCCCGAACAGTGGTGCTTCAGGCAGTGGCCCAAGCGAAAGTCATGCAGAAGGCCGCCACGGACGAGCGTGCCGGCGCGCTGGCGGATCTCGAGCAACTCGAGGCCGACGTGAATCGTTTACTGAGTTCGCAGGGTCTCAACGTCCCGCGGAGGCCAGCCTAAGAGCCGCGCTGTGAGACCGCTCCGGGGTCGCTCCCGGGATACCGAGCTCTGCTCCGGGTTTCGGGCCGTGCCGACAGATACCCACCGCGCTCTCCGAACGAGCGTGGCTCGCCCTCTTCTCGACGTTCGACACGCAACTTCGGGATCTACCTCGCGAAGGCGTGCCGGTGGATTCAGACGTCCGGACGGCCGAGCGCTTTCCACCCGGGCGACGGCGATCTCTCTGCGGCGCTCGACGTCGTCAATGCTTACCTCTCCGGACGCTCGGAAAACTGGCGCCTCTACTCAATGCGAGATGCGTTTCGGCTTACGCTGAGTCTCGCACTGAACTCAGGAAGCCAGGACATCGCCGAAGAAGCTGAGCGGATCCTCCACCTGGTCGGCGCGCGCGGAATGCTCGAACTTCCCAGAGCGGCTTTGAGGCGCCGCCCGCCGTGACATCCGTCTTCGCGCAGAATTCGTGCGGGAATCGGTACAGAATCTGCTCGGTATCGTGCGCGACATGGGACACCCCACACACGTGTCTCCGGACCGACGTTGCTCCCTCTCAGCTGGTCGGCGGCGGAGACGGGCGCAGAATTTGACCTGATCGTGTGTTTAGACATAGGCTCGCGGCGTCCGCAGGTTGTCGAGGGGGGCTGGGGTGCCCATGCTTAGAGTTACGCGCGGTGGCCGGTACCGGCTGCGGCCCACCATCACGCAGGTGCACCACTCCTCGCGAGGGCGACGACTCGCGGGCGTCTGCGCTGCGCTCGCAGTGGTTGCTCTCTGCGGAGTGTCTGGCAGCGCGCTTGCGCAGGATGATCCGGCGCCGGGGACGGCGATGGAGTCGATGCCGCAGGCTCAGGCGGCGATCGTGCAGGCCCAGCTGGCCGCGCTGTCCGATTCGCTGCCCTCGCCCGCAGCCAGCGCACAGCAGGCCGCCACGCGCACCGCGTTTGATGGCCTGACCGATGAGCAGGCGCTGCTTGCCGCTCGTCAGCAGTTCGCGTCGGTAATGGATCGGCCGGCCTGGAGTCCGGCGGCGCTCCCGGACGGGGATCGGGTGCACAAGTGGACGAGTACTTCGACGGCCCAGCTTGAGGATGAGAGTGGCCACCCTGCTGGGCTCCTGGACGCTGGCGAGGCGGTGGCCGCGCCCGAGGACGGTGCTCTGCATCAGGCCGATCTGTCGCTTGAGCGCGATCACGGTGATTACGTGCCGGCGAACGCACCGGTCGACACGACGCTGCCGGCGAACATCGACGATCCGGTGAAGATCGGCTCGGATGTCTCGGTCGATGTGCAGGGCAGTGGGGCCGACGCGGTCGCCTACAAGGACAAGCTGTTCTACGCCAACACGGGCACGGACACTGATGTGCTGA
>Ga0209023_10005756_pt1 | contig 13372 bp, 10 predicted proteins | sample LakOneMetagenome_FD_187468 | JGI IMG/M metagenome (GOLD analysis project Ga0209023, IMG submission 187468) | Freshwater and sediment microbial communities from Lake Erie, Canada (SPAdes) (version 2) | ecosystem: Environmental > Aquatic > Freshwater > Lentic | place: Lake Erie, Canada...
CCATGCGGACCTCGCCCATGTCCACAAGATCGTAATACAGCGCGCGCGTCACTTTGGCCCATAAGTCCGAGCGCACGTGAAGATACGGCGTCAGCCCGCCATCCGCTGCCATCTCGAACCGCAGCCGATGATCGGCGTCGCATGGCACCCATTCCTCGACATTGGTGCGGAAGGCCAGCTTTCGCTTCGCTCCCTCACCGTCGATCTCCATTTCCACCGCCAGAAACGGCACATCGTCGACGCGGATGCCGACCTTCTCCACCGGCGTCACAAGAAAATACTTGCCGTCCTCGCGCTTGAGAATCGTCGAGAACAGCTTGACCAGCGCATGCCGCCCGATCGGCGTCCCGAGATAGAACCACGTTCCATCGGTGGCGATTCGCATGTCGAGATCGCCGCAGAACGGTGGATTCCACAGATGCACCGGCGGCAGACCTTTTGCCGCAGCCCCGCGCGCCGCCTGCGTCAGCCCTTCGAGCCGCTGCACGGGGTTCGGTTCCTGAGTCTGCCCTTGCTTCGCCATGGTTTGCCCTGACCGTCGCTGCTCTTGTTTGGCACGGATGGTGCAAGCTTAGAAACGATGAAATTGACTGCAAATCTCAGCAAGTCCGTAAGGGAATACTCGCCACATCGTGATGAGTTTCAAGCCCCCTGACCGCTAATGTGGGGACAGGGAATATAATAGAGAATACAGGGTCTTTGCGTCAGTTTAGCATAGAGCTTTCCAACACGGAGCAGCACACATGGCCGGCGCGGACAGTGTCGAAAAACTCGAAGACGTGATCGTTCGCTCCGCCGAGCAGATCGCGGGAAATATTCGCACCGCGCGCGAAGCCATCTCCACCGTCATCTTCGGACAGGAGCGCGTGGTCGAAAATGCGCTGGTGACGATCCTTTCTGGCGGCCATGCGCTGCTGATCGGCGTTCCGGGTCTGGCCAAGACCAAACTCGTCGAAACGCTCGGCATCACCCTCGGCCTCGATGCCAAGCGTGTGCAGTTCACGCCGGACCTGATGCCGTCGGACATTCTCGGTGCCGAAGTGCTGGACGAAAGCGTGACCGGCAAGCGTTCGTTCCGCTTCATCTCGGGACCAGTGTTTGCGCAGCTTTTGATGGCTGACGAAATCAACCGCGCCAGCCCGCGCACGCAGTCGGCGCTGCTGCAGGCGATGCAGGAGCAGCACATCACAGTGGCCGGTGCGCGGCATGATCTGCCGAAGCCGTTCCATGTGCTCGCCACGCAAAACCCGCTCGAGCAGGAAGGCACCTATCCGCTGCCGGAGGCACAACTCGACCGCTTCCTGATGGAAATCGATGTCGAATATCCGGATCGCGACGCAGAGCGCAGAATTCTGTTCGAAACCACCGGCGCCGAACAGACAACGGCGAAGGCGGCGATGACGGCAGAAACGCTGATCACTGCGCAGCGGTTGGTGCGGCGTCTGCCGGTCGGCGATTCTGTGGTCGAAGCCATTCTCTCGCTGGTGAGATCGGCGCGTCCCGGTGACGACGGCGGCGAACTCAGCAAATCCATTGCATGGGGACCGGGACCGCGCGCCAGTCAGGCGCTGATGCTCGCGGTTCGCGCTCGCGCTTTGCTCGACGGGCGGCTCGCGCCATCCATCGACGATGTGCTCGATCTCGCCGAACCCGTTCTCAAGCACCGCATGGCGCTGACGTTCTCTGCGCGCGCGGAAGGCCGCACCATCCCCGACATCATCAGGCAGTTGAAGGCACGGATCGGCTGATGGCTCTACGGCCGCAACCCGCACTCCACGAGATCGAAGCAGTCCGGCGTGCCGATGGTGAAAGCCGTTCGCTCGCAGCGTCGCTGCCCCGTCTCGTGCTGGAAGCACGGCGCATCGCGGCCAACGTGATCCACGGTCTGCACGGACGGCGGCGCGCGGGCAGCGGCGAAAGTTTCTGGCAGTACCGCCGCTTCGTATCCGGCGAAGCCTCACAGAATGTCGACTGGCGGCGCTCGGCACGTGACGACCATCTCTATGTCCGCGAGCAGGAATGGGAAGCGGCACATACCGTATGGCTGTGGCCTGACCGCTCGAAGTCAATGGCGTTCGCCTCAAAGACAGCGCGCGACAGCAAGCTCGAACGCGCACTGGTCGTGACGTTTGCGCTTGCGGACCTGCTGGTGAGTGGCGGCGAACGTGTCGGCATTCCTGGCCTGATGAATCCAAGCTCGAGCCGCAACATCGTGGACAAAATAGCGCAGACCATCCTGCACGACACGACGATGCGCGCGAGCCTGCCGCCGTCCTTCGTGCCGTCGGCCCTGTCGGAAGTCGTGGTGCTGTCTGATTTCTGGTCGCCGATGGACGACATCCGCACGACACTTGCGGGACTTTCATCTTCCGGCGCGCACGGCACCCTGCTGCAGATCGTCGATCCCGCCGAGGAGACGTTTCCCTATTCCGGCCGCGTCGAATTTGTCGAGCCGGAAGGTAGCGCGGTCATCACCGCAGGCCGCGCCGAGACATGGGCGAAGGATTATACCGCGCGCGTGGCCGCTCATCGCGCCTCGATCCGTGACGAGACCAACAAGCTGGGCTGGCTGTTCTCGACTCACACGACTGACCGCTCGGCTGCTGAACTGCTGCTTTATCTGCACAGCGGCATGATGGTCGCCAAAAGGGGCGGCGGTCGCGTCGCCGCCACCGTGGGGCGCGCCGGATGATGGGCCTGCCGCTCTCATTTGCCGAACCGTGGCTGCTGGTGGGCCTGCTCAGCCTGCCCGCGCTGTGGTGGCTGCTGCGCGTAATGCCGCCGCGCCCGCGCCGTGTGGACTTTCCGCCGACGCGATTGTTGTTCGACATCGCGCCAAAGGAAGAAACGCCATCGCGGACGCCGTGGTGGCTGACCGCCTTGCGCCTGCTGGCTGCAGCACTTGTGATTCTCGCAGCAGCAGGACCGATCTGGAATCCGAGCGAAGGCGTATCGCGCTCCAGCGCGCCGCTGGTGCTGCTGCTCGACGACGGCTGGAGTGCGGCCTCCACATGGGATGCGCGCATCAAGAGCGCGGATGAACTGATCTCCAATGCGGACTCCGACCGGCGCGCGGTCGCGCTTGTGCCGCTGTCGGACACGACGCGCGACATCACACTGATGCCCGCAGGCACTGCGCGCGTCGCTTTGCGCCAACTTAGCCCTAAGCCCTACGCCGTCGAGCGCGTCGAGGCGCTACCCACGCTCGGGCGCTTCCTCGCCAAGACCGGCGACAGCGAAATCGTCTGGCTTACCGATGGCATCGATACCGGACGCGGCAGCGAGTTCGCCGAGGGCCTTACCAAGACTATTCAAGATCGCGCGTTGACCATCTTCGAAGGCGGCACCCCACCCGCGCACGCACTTGTCGCCGCAGAGAACGCTGCCGCGAAGATGACGGTGAAAGTGTTGCGCGCCAATGGCGGCGGCGCGGATATTGGTCTCGTGCGCGCGCTCGACCAGAAAGGCTCGCCGATCGGCGAAGCGCGGTTTGCGTTCGGCGCGCAGGATCGCGAGACGGACGCCAATTTCGATCTGCCGGTCGAACTGCGCAACGACATCGCGCGGCTTGAAGTCGCGGGCGAGCGTTCGGCGGGCGCCGTGCAATTGCTCGACAAGCGCTGGCGGCGCCGCGCCATCGGCATCGTCTCCGGCGCGACCAGCGACACAGCGCAGCCGCTGCTCGCTTCGACATTCTATCTGACGCGCGCACTCGCCCCGTTTGCGGATGTGCGGCTCGGCGAACGCGGATCGCCTGCGGTCGCCATCGCACAATTCCTCGATCAGAAGCTGCCGATGATCGTGCTGGCGGATGTCGGCACGTTGACGCCGGAAATCCGCGACCGCCTGAATGCATGGATCGCGCAAGGCGGCGTGCTGGTGCGCTTCGCGGGACCGCGCCTTGCGGCAGGTGACGACGATCTCGTGCCGGTGCGGCTGCGCCGTGGCGGCCGCAGCCTCGGCGGCAGCCTCACATGGGAGAAGCCGCAGCCGCTGGCGTCATTCGCGGCCGACGGGCCGTTCGCAGGCCTCGCCGTTCCGAAAGACATTACCGTGACGCGGCAGGTGCTGGCCGAGCCGGACCCCGCGCTGGCCTCGAGAAGCTGGGCTTCGCTGGCGGACGGCACGCCGCTCGTGACCGGCGAGCGCCGCGACAAAGGCCTGATCGCACTGTTTCACATTAGCGCCGATATGCGCTGGTCGGACTTGCCTCTCTCAGGCACGTTCGTTGAGATGCTGCGGCGAATCGTGGATATGTCCGGCACCACGGCCATTGTGGGCGCGGGCGTCGCCACCGAAGGCAGCGCAGAGACGGTTGCGCCGATCCGCACGCTGGACGGTTTCGGCGCATTCGGTCCGCCACCATCGACCGCAAAGCCGCTGCGCGCGGACTATCGCGACCGCGCCACGCTCGATCATCCGCCGGGGCTGTATGGTCCAGCGGATGGACCGCTTGCCGTGAATGCACTTGCCGCCGCAGACCGGCTCGCGCCGCTGGATACGTCCGCGTTGAAAGCGCGCCGCGCGACCTACACCAACACTGAGCCGCGTGACCTGCGCGGCATTCTGCTCTCCACCGCACTGGCGCTGTTCCTGATCGATGCGATCATTGTCGCCGTCCTCGGCGGCGGTCTCGCGGCCTTGATGCGGCGACGCGCGGTGACGACCGCTCTTGTTATTGCATTTGCGCTCGCATCGATCCTAGGAACGTCATCGCCTCTTTATGCGCAGGCACCGAAGGCACCAGCGAAGTCTGCGCCCGCACCTGCACCGAACACGGCGAATGACGACTTCGCTATCAAAGCCGTCTCGCAGACCCGCCTCGCTTATGTCGTCACCGGCAATGCGGATGTGGATTCTATCGTCAAGGCTGGGTTGTCCGGACTGACACTGTTTCTTGCGCAACGCACCGCGCTGGAAGCCGGCGAGCCGGTCGCGGTGGATCCCGCGCGCGACGAGCTGTCGTTCTTCCCGCTGGTTTACTGGCCTGTGATCTCCGGCTCCTCGAAGCCCTCGCAGGAAGCGATCAACAAACTCGACGCTTACATGAAACAGGGCGGCACGGTGCTGTTCGACACCCGCGATGCCGTGGAAGCGCCGCCCGGTCCCGGCGGCGAATCGCAGACACCCGGCATGCTGACGCTGCGCGAAATTCTGTCCTCGCTGGATATTCCCGAGCTTGAACCGGTGCCTCGCGAACACGTACTGACCAAGACGTTCTACTTGTTGCGCGACTTTCCCGGCCGCTTCACCTCGGGACAGACATGGGTCGAGACTCTTCCGCGCGTCGATGACGAAGATGCCGCCGACCGACCCGCACGCGGCGGCGACGGCGTGTCGCCGATCATCATCACGTCGAACGATCTCGCAGGGGCATGGGCGATGCGGGCCGACGGCCAGCCCATGCTGCCGATGACACCAGGCGAACCGCGGCAACGCGAATTCGCGTTCCGCGCCGGGGTCAACATCGTGATGTACACGCTGACCGGCAACTACAAGGCCGATCAGGTTCATGCTCCCGCACTCATCGAACGGCTGGGGCAATAACATGCAATATGGCATTGCCTTCGCGCCCCTCGTTCCGACGCTCGTGTTGTGGCTCGGCCTTGCCGCCATCGTTGTGATCGCGATCGTGCTGATGATTGCGCGTGCACGCGGTGCCTCGCTGCGCGTCGCGGCGCTCGCGCTGATCCTGCTGGCGCTTGCGAATCCATCGTTCACGCGCGAGGAACGCGAACCGCTGACATCTGTTGCAGCCGTTGTTGTCGATAAAAGCCCGAGCCAGACTTTCGGCGAGCGCACGCGCGAGACGGAAGAAGCGCGCGAGGCGCTGGTCGCGCGCCTGAAAGACATCAAGGGGCTAGAAGTGCGCGTCGTCGAGGCCGGACAGGCTGACGGCGAAACCGACGGCACCAAGCTGTTTTCCGCCGTCACCTCCGCGCTCTCGGACGTACCGACTGACCGCGTCGCGGGCGCATTTCTTATCACGGACGGGCGCGTCCACGATATTCCGGCCAATGCCGCAGCCGTCGGCTTCAACGCGCCGGTTCACGCGCTGATCACCGGCCGCAGCGACGAACGCGACCGCCGCATCGCCATTGTCGCCGCGCCCCGCTTCGGCATCGTCGGCCAGACCCAGACCATCACCTATCGCCTCGACGATCAGGGCGTCAGCAATCAGACCGCGCAAGTCACCGTGCGGCGCGACGGCGACGTGCTCAGCCAGCGCGTCGTGCGCAGCGGCGAGCAGGTCAGCATCACGCTCGAAATTCCCCATGCCGGTCCGAACATCGTCGAGATCGAAGCCTCCAAACTCGAGGGCGAACTGACTCCGGTGAACAACCGCGCAGTCGTCTCCATCGACGGCGTGCGCGACAAGCTGCGCGTGCTGCTGGTGTCGGGCGAACCACATTCCGGCGAGCGCACCTGGCGCAACCTGCTGAAGTCTGACGCCAGCGTCGATCTTGTGCATTTCACGATTCTGCGCCCGCCCGAAAAACAGGACGGCACGCCGATCAACGAACTGTCGTTGATTGCTTTCCCGACCCGCGAACTCTTCCAGCAGAAGATCAACGAGTTTCAGCTCATCATCTTCGATCGCTATGCCCGGCAGGGTGTGTTGCCGATCGCCTATTTCGATAACATCGCACGCTATGTGCGCGGCGGCGGCGCGGTTCTAGTTTCAGCGGGACCGGATTACGCCAGTCCCACAAGCATCTGGCGCACGCCGCTCGATTCGATCCTCCCCGCAGAGCCGACCGGAGTTAGCGAGAAGGCTTTCACCGCGCGGCTCAGTGACATCGGCAAGCGCCATCCGGTGACGCGCGGCCTTGAAGGCGCGAACAGCGAGCCGCCACACTGGAGCCGTTTCTTCCGGCTGGTGGACACGCGCAATCCGATCAATCCGCCCGTCATGGAAGGCGCGGACGGCAAGCCGCTGCTGCTGCTGTCGCGGCAGGGCGAAGGCCGCGTCGCGTTGCTGCTGTCCGATCACATCTGGCTATGGGCGCGGGGCTATGAAGGCGGTGGCCCGCATCTCGATCTCTTGCGGCGGACGTCGCACTGGCTGATGAAGCAGCCGGACCTCGACGAGGAAGCGTTGCGCCTCAAGGTCGAAGGCCGCGATCTCGTCGTGGTGCGGCAGACGATGGCCGATACGGTGCAACCCGTCACTGTGACGTCGCCATCCGGCGCGACGCGTCAGATGACGCTGAAGGCGGGCGATCCCGGCGAATGGCGCGCGTCGACCAGCGCCGATGAACTTGGCCTTTGGCAGGCCACCGACGGATCGCTGAAAGCGCTCATCAATGTCGGCCCGGTGAATCCGAAGGAATTTTCGGAAGTGACCTCCACCACCCAGGCACTGCGCCCGCTGCTGCAGGCGACCGGCGGCGATGCGCGGCGCGTGGCCGACAGCGGCAGCATCGATCTGCCGCGGGTGGTGCCGGTGCGCGCGTCGAGCGTGTTTCGCGGTGATGGCTGGCTCGGCGTGAAGATGCGCGATGCCAGCGTGGTGCGCGGCATCGGCGTGCTGCCGATCTTTGCAGGCCTGATCGGTCTCTTACTCCTGCTTGGAGCTTTCGCCAGCACATGGCTGCGCGAAGGGCGCTGACCTGCCGCGACAGCAAAGCCACAACTCGCCGCGGCTACTCAACCATTCTGTTTTCGCGTGTTGACACCCTCCGCCTGACCGGCGATGTTACATTATAACATCTGGAACGTTGAGCCTTTGCGCCACCAAGCCGGATGTGGGGCGTCTATTTCGATGAACTGGCTGAGATCGAAGGCAAAAAGACTGTCGCTGCTGGCGCTGTTCGCGCTGGCGCTGCAGCTTGGCCTGTCCTTCGGCCATACCCATAACGATGTCGCCCTGGCGTCTGTCGCAGGCCTGGCCAACGCGTCGCAGGCCTCCACCCCTGATGCCGATCATGATCAGGACGCCCACCGCGACCTGTGCGCGATCTGCGCCACTATCGCGATGGTCAACACGGGCCTCGCGGCCACCGCGCCTTCGCTGCCTTTGCCACTCACCTTCGCCTCACTATACACCGCGCCGTCCGCCGACACGGCGACGCCCGACTCTCGTCGCGGCGCATTCGAGTCGCGCGCGCCTCCTCAATCCTGACTCGAACACGTTCCGATCCCGATGAAACCGCGCGGCGGCAACACGGGATAGTCGAGGTTAGCCGTCCGATCTCACGCGTTGAGTCGGATGGCGTCAGGATCACAGCATCATGCCTTACAAATATCTTCGCGCCTCGCTCGCCGGCGGCTCCGCCGTCGCGATGGCGCTGCTTATCAACGGGTCCGCGCATTCGCAGCCGACCGATGCAGGCGCCAGCGAAACACTCCCCGAGATCGTCGTGCAGGCTCCCAGCCCAATCCAGCGGCCGCATCGGCATAGCGCCGAACCCGGCCGCACCACTGTCGCTCAGCCCGCCGTTGCCCCCGCTCCGAACCCGGAGACGTTCGCGGGCACGCTCCCGATTGTGACCGATCAGTTCGCCACCGTTACCGTGGTGCCCAACGAGGAAATCCGCCGAAGCGCCGCCTCCACGCTCGGCGATCTCTTGAACAACAAGCCCGGCATCACCGGCTCATCCTTCGCGCCCGGCGCATCGAGCCGTCCGATCATTCGCGGGCTCGATGTGAACCGCGTGGGCATTGTCGAAAACGGCATTGGCAGCAACGGCGCTTCGGATCTGGGCGAAGATCATTTCGTGCCCATCGATCCGCTCTCCACTAACCAGATCGAAGTCATCCGTGGTCCCGCGACGCTGCGTTACGGATCGCAGTCTATCGGCGGCGTGGTCAGCGCCAGCAACAACCGCATTCCCGAGACGCTGCCCTGTAGCGCCGTGCCGTCGATCCAGACCTATGGTTATGCGGTGAAAGCGCCGGTGCTGTCACCGTCAAACCCTTGTGCGAGCTTCGAGACGCGAACCTCACTGTCGAGCGTCGATCTGGGCCGCGAAGGCGCGGTGCTGCTCGATGCGGCGGGCAACAATGTCGCGATCCACGTGGATGCCTTCGCGCGGAAGACCGAAGACTACAGCATTCCGAACTCGCCCTACCGTTTCGATCCCACGCGGCCGTTCACCGGCAAACAGCCGAACTCATCCTCGCAATCGGACGGCGCATCCATCGGCGCGTCGTATTTCTTCGCGGGCGGATTTATCGGCGCGGCGATCCAGCAGAACAACAGCCTTTATCATATTCCCGGAATCGACGGCGAAGACCACCGCACCCGCATCGACGCGCGGCAAACCAAGCTGACGGTGAAAGGCGATTATCATCCCGACACCAAGGCCATCGACGTAATCCGGTTCTGGGCCGGGGCCACCGACTACAAGCACAACGAGATCGGCCTCGCCGATCCGGCGAATTTTTCCAGCGACGGCGTGCGCCAGACCTTCACCAACAAAGAGCAAGAAGGTCGCGTCGAGGTACAGTTCGCGCCGCTCAATCTGCGTTTTGCAGCACTCACAACGGCGGTCGGCGTGCAGGCATCGCACCAGGAATTGACCGCACCGAGTCCTGACGATCCGGGCAGTCCGCTGAACGGGTTGTGGGATCCAAACAGGAATACGAAGGTCGCGGGTTACGTCTTCAACGAATTCAAGTTCAGCGAAGTCACCAAGGCGCAAATCGCCGGGCGCATCGAGCATGTCAATCTCAGCGGCACCACGCCGGCCTTCGTGCCGGACGTGTTCGACCTCAACGTCAACCCAAACGACATCGGCCCGCCCACCGCGCGCAATCTCACCTTCACGCCGAAAAGCGCCAGTGTTGGTCTCATTCAAAATCTGCCGTGGAATCTCGCGGCCAGCATCACCGGGCAATACACGGAGCGCGCGCCGAAGCCGGCGGAGTTGTTTTCACGCGGCGGCCATGACGCCACCACCACTTTCGACATCGGCAATCCGAATCTCGGCATCGAGAGGGCAAAATCCGTCGAGGTCGGGCTGCGCCGCGCCACCGGGCCGTTCCGGTTCGAGATCACCGGCTATTACACCCGGTTCGACGGTTTCATTTTCCGGCGACTGACGGGCAATACCTGCGAAGACGTGATGTGCCAGGCCGGTCCCGGCCTCGAACTCAATCAGGCGATCTATTCGCAGCGCGACGCCACGTTTCGCGGCGGGGAATTTCAATTCCAGTATGACGTGATGCCCCTGTGGGCGGGTCAGTTCGGTGTCGAGGGGCAATATGATATCGTGCGCGCCACCTTCACCGACGGCTCCAACGTGCCGCGCATTCCGCCGCAACGGCTCGGCGGCGGTGTCTATTATCGCGACGCGAACTGGCTGGCGAAGGTGAACCTTCTCCACGCCTTTGCGCAGAACGACATCGGCGGAATCGAAACGGCAACGCCGGGATATAATCGCCTGCGCGCCGAACTCAGCTACACCACAAAGCTCGCCAAAAGCGACTGGTGGAGTGCAAAGGAATTCAGCTTCGGCATTGTCGGCGACAACTTGCTAAACGAGAATATCCGCAACGCGGTGTCCTACAGCAAGGACGAAGTTCTGCTGCCGGGCATCGGCGTTCGCATGTTCGCGAATGTGAAGTATTGACGGGCACAACATAGTCATCCCGGTGATCGCCGGGATGACAGCTACACCGCTCGCGCGAACGTCCAGTCAGGCCGGATCGCGCCGCTCACGCCTTCGAACGCGTCATCAGCAAGTTCGCACACAAGAAGCCGTGCGGAATCGACCGGACCCGGCATGGTCGCGTGACCTCGCGGGATGCGCTTGAAGCCGACCCGGCTGTAGTAAGGCTCATCGCCGACCAGCAGCACCAGCTTGTGCCCCTTGGCTTTCGCATCCTTCAATGCGCGGTCGAGCAGCGCGCGCCCAACGCCGCGATCGCGGAATGGCGGCTCTACCGTAAGGGGACCCAACAGCAATGCGGGTGTGTTGCCGACGCAGATCGGCAATTGCCGCACCGAGCCGACCATCAGCGTGCCGATCCGCGCGGTGAACGACAGGTCAAGCACATGATCGACATGCTCGCGCAAGCGATACGCGCTCAACGCGTACCGGCCGGGACCGAATGTGCGCTCATGCAGGCGCTCAATGGCCTGCGCGTCGTTGGCTGTTTCAGCGAGAATGGTCAGGGACAAATCGGACATGACAGATCGCGCAGTAGCATTTTGCAGGATCGGGGTCCACATCGCTACTCGGCTTAATTCGGGCCTAATACCAGTCCTCGGACACCGGTGCGTTCTGAAGCACTTCCGCGATCCGAAGCCGCGTTCCGCGCGTCGTGTCCGGCGGCAGATTGGCCAAGCTGAAAAACCCGCAGGCGACGATTTCGCGGTTCGGTTCGGGCGCACGGTCCTGCCGATAATGCCGCACGACATAGACCGCGACATGATCGCGTGGCGAAATCCGGCGGTTGAAGAACAGGCCATGAAGCTGCGGCTCGCCGGTCATTTCGATCCGCCCCTCTTCCATCAGTTCGCGCGTCAGCGATTGCAGGAAGGTCTCGCCGGTCTCGACACCGCCGCCCGGCAGATGCCAACCGGAAACGTAGCTATGCTTGACGAGAAAGACCCGGTCGTCGCTGTCCAGCACGACCGCGCGCGTGCCTAGCGTCATGCCGCGCGCGAACCGCGCGTAGAGATGAAACAGACGGCGAATCAACGGCTCAAATCGTATCCGGGCACTCTTGATGTTCATCGTAAGAGATTCCGCCCGGCGACTGTGCTAGATTGCAGGTCAGATTTTATGGATGGACTTTGCAGCGTGATAGCATTTCAGCCCCGCACGGTCACGCTGCAATGACAGCCTTCCTGCTCGCGCATTTATCCGATCCGCATCTGGGCCCGTTGCCGCGGCCGCGTTTGCGTGAACTCGCGGGCAAGCGCGCCATTGGCTATCTCAACTGGCGGCGCAAGCGGCATCTGGTTCATCGGCGCGATGTGCTGGACGACATTGTCGCCGACATGCATGCGCAGAATCCGGACCACATCGCCGTCACCGGCGATCTCGTCAACATCGCACTGCCGCTGGAATTCGCCGAGGCGCGCCGCTGGCTGGAGAACGTAGGCACGCCCGACAATGTCTCGGTCGTTCCGGGCAATCATGACGCTTATGTCCGCGGCATCCGCGAACATTTCCCGCGCTCATGGGCAAATTATCTTCACGGCGACGAAGCAGCGCCGCACAGCGAGGCCGTATTTCCATATCTGAGGAAGCGCGGACCGCTCGCGCTGATCGGCGTTTCGACCGCCGTGCCGACCGCGCCTTTCATGGCCACCGGACGGCTCGGGCGCGCGCAACGAGAGTCGCTTGACGGTCTGTTACGAAAAGTGGCTGCAGAACAGTCATTTTGTGTGTTGATGATTCATCATCCGCCGGTGACCTCGCCGGGACGATGGGCGGCGCGGCTTCTGGATTCCGACGATCTGATCGCGCTTGTGAAGCGTTACGGCGTGGACCTGATCCTGCACGGTCACGATCATCGCCACGCAAAAATCTGGCTCGACGGACCAAGAGGACGAATTCCCGCCGTCGGTGTGCCGTCCGCTTCCGCCATTGCGCATGGGCACAGCCATCCGGCGGCTTACAATCTGTTTTCGATCGAGCAGGACGGGAATGTCTGGCGGTGCCAGCATCGCGTGCGCGGCTTCGCGAACGACATGACGTTTGGCGAGATCAAGGACGAAAGGCTAATCTGAGCATGGTCCGGAAAAGTGGACACCGGTTTTCCGATCAGACTATGCGCGAGTAAAATTAAATTCCGCGCAGCGCCATCACCAGCGCGAAGCCGAACAACGCGGCCAGTCCTGCGACAAATCCGAAAGCAAAAGTCCAACCCCCGCTGCGGCGCTTCGCGGGCGGCGCGATGTCCGCCACCGGAGCCGGTGTCACCACCATCGCATGTTCGCGCTCGATCATCCGGCGCGCGATATAGTCGGTCACGGCATCCACCATCACTGGCACGTCATGCGACTCCGCCAAAACGATGCGGCCAAAGCGCGTGTCCTGCACGAAGCGATAGATGCGCTTGTCGCGGCCCATCCCGATATGCGCGACCGCATCGATCCACAGCCGGGGTGTGTCGCCTTGGCTGATGCCACGGTCGAACAGGTCGACGCCTGCCGGAATCTCGGAAAACAGCGGATCGAGTGCGTCATGCATAATCTCGAGGCGAGCGACTTCTGCGTCGCGCAGATCGACCACCACGCCGGTGCGGTCGGCAGCCTCGATACGCGCTTTCCGCAAGGCGTCGCGCAGCCTGACCGGGCTCGCTTTCACCCCGGAATTGCTCGTTGCGCTCTGTTCAGCCATGACCTGAAGACCTCGGGCTCGCTACCTTTGTTCCGACCCCTTTAATCTATCAGTAACCCTGTTCCGCCGCA
>Ga0209023_10005757_pt1 | contig 13369 bp, 14 predicted proteins | sample LakOneMetagenome_FD_187468 | JGI IMG/M metagenome (GOLD analysis project Ga0209023, IMG submission 187468) | Freshwater and sediment microbial communities from Lake Erie, Canada (SPAdes) (version 2) | ecosystem: Environmental > Aquatic > Freshwater > Lentic | place: Lake Erie, Canada...
GCCTAAAAACATATCAATCATAGATCTCATTTCGGACATTCTGACAAAGTTACCTTCTATTTTGGTATTTAAGTAGGCATATAGTAATAGGCAATACCTATGCCACAATAGGAAAACTGTAATAATTACATAAATAACGCAATGAAAAAAAGAATGTGGTAAGATATTGACAGACAGTGCGATTACCTACCTTTACACAAACTACGGCATATGAAGTTATTTTTACCTGCATTACTCACTACATATTTATTTATTTCCGGAGCCTCAGCTGCAGAGATGGCAGACAGTGTTACGAAAAAGAACCAAGAGCCTATTCAGAAATTTTATGTCGGTGGCGGCCTCGACGGCGCTTTATTCTCTTCGGCAACGATAGAAAAAATAGCTTTTCCTGCCGGAGGAAGCCCAGTTACTGTTAATTCAACGGCAAGGCTTCGGTTCTCCTACATCATAAACACAGGAGTTTCTTTCAACTTCAACTTCGGCCGACACATAGGGGCATTTACCGGGATCGATATAAAGAATATAGGATTCATAGAAAACATGAACAGCCTGATCACTAAACGCCGGACCTATAATGTAGGGGTACCAGTAGGCATTAAGATAGGTAACATGCACAAAAAAGGGACGTATCTATTTTTGGGCGGCGGTGCAGACGTACCAATCAACTACAGGGAAAAATCTTACGTAATACGAAACCAAAAATCGAAATTCAACGAATGGTTTAGTGAGCGTACGCCGCATATCATGCCCTATGTATTTGTTGGCATGAGGCTTCATAAAGGCTTTACCGTGAAAGCCCAGTACTACCCCAACAATTACCTAAATCCGGATTTTCAAACTATGGTCAGTGCTATTCCTTACAAACCGTACTGGGGATATAATGTACACCTGATGCAATTAAGCTTCGGCTACTCCATGCACTACAGCAAGAAGCATGACGCAGTAAAGAAGCAAGTATCAGGACTGAATACTATGTAGCATCTAAACTACCCTAAACAGATGCAACGTAAAACCATGGACGAACTGGACCGCAAAAGCCCTGACGAGCTGCGCGAATCAGAAAAGCAACCCATAATAGTGATACTGGATGATGTAAGGAGCATGCATAATGTGGGCTCAACCTTCCGCACATGCGATGCATTTGCTGTTGAAGCACTGTACCTCTGCGGCTATACGCCTGCTCCACCGCACCGTGATATTCACAAAACGGCCCTTGGTGCAACAGAAACTGTAAACTGGAAGCATTTTGAAACCACAACGGATGCCGTGCTGCATGCACGAGCAGCCGGCTATAGGATACTTGCAGTAGAACAAGCCCATAATAGTACGATGCTGAACGCATATGACCGCAAACAAGATAAGATAGCGCTTGTGTTTGGTAATGAAGTGAGCGGAGTAAGTGACGAGACACTTGCTACCGCCGACGGATGCATAGAGATACCGCAATGGGGAGCCAAGCATTCATTAAACATATCAGTAAGTGTGGGCGTGGTACTGTGGGAGCTAGTCAGGAAATCAGGTAAATAATTTGATCCAAAATAGCAGTATGAAAACCAGATTGCTGAACAATATACCTGTACTGCTTATTGTATTATTGACATTATTGTTTGCAAATCTGCAGATCAATAAGCGGTCAGACTCCCCTACTGACAAGTGCTTTAATATTTGCGGAGATGCCAGAGGATACTATGCGTGGCTGCCTGCAATATTCATCTACCAGGACCTGAACTTCCATTTCTTTGACACCGTAGAAATGACCAGTAACCCGTGCGGCGTGCAATGTGGCATACCGATACAGGACTACAGATATACTTTTAGCGGGAAAGCCATTGACAAATACTATCCGGGGGTATCGTGCATGATGCTGCCTATGTTTCTTGTAGCGCATATGGCAACTAAATGGTTTACAGCCTATCCTGCAGATGGATATTCGCCGCTCTACTTTAAGATAATGGGATTGTCGGGGGTTGTATGGTTTTGTGTTGGCATGCTGATATTTCTGGCGGTATTGAGCAAGTTAAAGCTCAACACTTTGCAAAAAACACTAACAATAGTGTTTATTATTTTCGGATCGAATGCCATGTATTATACAGTAGATGCGCCTTTGTATTCGCATATCTATTCTTTTGCCTTAATTGCAGCCTTTCTTCATAGCGCCCTTTGCCTTAAAGAATCCATTAGTACAAAGCAAATTGTATGGCTGTCATTTCTGACCGGCTTTATATTTATGACCAGGCCAGTCAATTTGTCTATTGTCCTTATTCTACCTTTCCTGCTGCAAAGGCAAATACCAGCATTCACTGCCTATTTCAGCGAGCAGAAAACACGCATAGTTCAATTATTGCCAGTGCTGATAATGCCTGTCATACTCTTTACTTTATATAAAATATCTATTGGCCAATTTTTTCTGTATTCATACGGCAAGGAAGGTTTCGATTTTTTGCATCCGCACATTTTGCAGTTTTTATTTTCCTATGATAACAGCGTTGTACTTTATACACCACTATTATTAGCACCTCTCTTGTTTGCTATACTAATGTATAAAAATGAGCATAAACAGCTCATATTTGGCGCAATAATAACGTTGGGTGTTACAATATATATCCATAGCTCCTGGTGGGCGTGGAGCTATGGATTTTCATTTGGTGCCAGGACGATGCTTGACTTTTTACCATTGTCGGGAATACTAATTGGCCTATCGCTAAAGGAAGTGAAGCTGAAAAAATATTTCACTTTGCCGGTTTACATTTTCTGTTGCTGCCTGACCATGTTGCTATATCAGCAGAAAAGCGCTAATGGCTATATGAACAAGTATCCCATCTCGGATTATTGGGCGGCAATACATCATGGGCTGGGTATAAAATCCTAATAAAATGCTGGAACTAAGACCTACATGCGAGCATTGTAATAAGGCGTTACCTAATAACGCAACCGACGCTATGATATGCAGCTTTGAATGTACATTCTGTGCAGGCTGCGTGGCTAATGTGTTGCACAATGTGTGCCCTAACTGCGGAGGTGGCTTTGCACCAAGACCAATAAGGCCAAAAGATAAACTGACCAAATATCGGCCTACTACAAAAGTGACTAACAAGCCTTTTGATATGGAACTATTTACCGGCATGCTACAGAGATATAAAGACATACCTCCCGAAAAAAGATAAAGCCCCTGAAGGGCTTTATCAGATCACAGTATAATTCAAGGAATCTATATCTTAAATAGAACACCCGTATAGTTATGCGGCGTTATTGCTTTAAGCTCTTTCTTCACTTTAGCATTGACTTTCAGCGTATCTACAAACTCGTGGATATCCTGCTTAGTGATGCTGGCTTTACCGCGGGTTAATGCCTTTAAGGCCTCGTATGGCTGAGGGTAATTCTCACGTCGAAGAACAGTTTGTATGGCCTCTGCTACGACCGCCCAGTTTCGTTCCAGGTCATCTTCCATTTTTTGTTTGTTCAGCAAAAGTTTACCCAGTCCTTTTTCAATAGAACGGAGCGCAAGAAAACCATGTCCCATAGGTACGCCAATATTACGTAGTACTGTGCTGTCCGTAAGATCTCGCTGCAAGCGGCTTACGGGAAGCTTTGCACTCAGGTGCTCGTAAAGTGCATTAGCTATTCCCAGATTACCTTCAGCATTTTCGAAATCAATAGGATTCACCTTGTGTGGCATCGCGCTGCTGCCCACTTCACCTTCCTTTACCTTTTGTTTAAAGTACTCCATAGAGATATACTGCCAGATATCGCGGCAAAGATCTATGAGTATGGTATTGATACGTTTTAAAGAATCGAACTGCGCTGCAATATTATCATAGTGCTCTATCTGGGTTGTGTACTGCATACGTTCCAACCCCAGTTTCTTATTCACAAAGTCATTACCAAATTTCTCCCAGTTGATATGACCGAAGGCAACATGGTGCGCATTAAAATTACCTGTAGCACCTCCAAATTTAGCAGCAAAAGGGATATGGCTCAACAAGCGTATCTGTCCTTCCAGTCGCTCCACAAATACCATCCATTCCTTACCCAATGTGGTAGGCGATGCCGGCTGTCCGTGTGTACGAGCCAGCATAGGTATGCCATTCCATTCTTTTGCCAGCTTACGCAACTGTGATACTGTATTTGCCAGTGCAGGCAGGTACGCGTCTTCCAGTGCTTCCTTCCAAAGTAGTGGAACAGATGTATTATTGATATCCTGCGAGGTAAGACCGAAATGGACCCACTCTATACTGTCACCCGCGCCAAGGGCGTTCATTTTCTCTTTCAGGAAGTATTCAACTGCCTTTACGTCGTGATTGGTTGTGCGCTCAATGGTTTTTATCTGTGCGGCATCGGTCTCTGTGAAATTTTCATATATCGCGCGCAGCTTTGCAGGCTTTACCGCGGCTGGTAAGGAAATTACCTTTTTCTCTGCGAGGAACAGGAAGTACTCTACCTCTACCCTTACCCGGTAGCGGATTAGTCCATATTCAGAAAAATACGGGGCAAGCGAAGCAAGTTGTGAACGGTAGCGCCCATCTATGGGGCTGATGGCGGTAAGTGCATTGAGTTCCATACCGCAAAGATATAATAAACAGGAAAGAGCTCACAGAGCCTTTTTCCACACTATATAACTATTTATTCAGGTATCGCCTTTTCATTTCATTATATAGCACCTCAAATCCTTCTTCCGACGCATCTGTCTGTGCATTAGCAAAGAGGATAAAAGCCTTATCACTGCCTTTATACACATATGCAGCCGTAAGAAATGTCCCGGGATTGCCCACATTATAAGAGAACGGGCGGCCTTCCTCATCTTTATCCCAAAACCAGCCAACGGCAAACTTTGAAAGCCCGTAGTGTAGAAAATCAAATTCTTTACCAGCTAATATGGTTGATTTCCCTGCCAATCCCTGCAGTTGCATTTGAATAAACTTCACATAGTCTGGCAGGCATAAGGATATATTGCCCGCAGGCAGAAGCCAGCTCAGTTTAAAATCATCCCCCGGCGGTTCCGGCGTCAAGTTCTCGCCATGCCCCCATGGCTGGTTGGCTGCTATATTGTTCGGACGCCCATAATGGAAATCAATACCTAACTGATCTCCCAATTCTTTTACCAATGTTTTGTATGCTTTGCCTGATGCTTTTTCCATCATCATACCGGCAGCTACGTAACCAAGATTAGAGAAACTGACAGAGTCGTTAGACCTGACCGGCTCGTGCTGGAAGAACCATGCTGCAAACTGATATCGCTGCTGCTCTTCATCGCCTGTAAACTGGTCCTTTATTGGCTTTGCGTATGTATAGGTATAGGAGAATAGCTTTGTTCTGAAACTTAATAAATTCAAAAGTGTAACGTCATAATATTCCTTCCTGCTTTTTGCCTTAAGTTCAGGAAACAGGTCAAAGAATTTGGTATCCCAGCCTATCTTGCCTTCCTTGACTAATATTGCTGCAAGATATCCAGTGATGGCCTTTGTATTTGACCCTATGCGAAAAATGTCCGATTGCTTTGCTACTATTTTTGTTCCTTTCTTTTTAACGCCCATTACTCCCAATTCATACACTTTATCAGACGAAACAACCGCGTAGCCAAGCTCAGGGATATGATACGCTTTGCGAATGCTATCCGCAAACGCTTCGAGGGTTTTACTATGGCAGCAATGTACATTACCAAGCAATAAAATGATCAATAATATCCTGTTCCTCATGCTGCTGATATCAATAGATTCTCGTTTGTACACATGAAGGATTGAGTATTCTTATATGGTGTTTAGTTTTTGTAAGCATACCCGTCTTCACATCCCGCCTGAAGACAACAACGTTGCCACTTACCTGGTTTGCTACGATCAGGAAATTTCCCGTGGGATCTATCGTGAAATTACGAGGATGATTTCCCGATACAGACTGATAGCCCAACAAGCGCAACCCTCCATTATAAGCACTTATAGAAAAGATAGCGATGTTGTTCTGCGTACCACGATTTGAAGCATACAAAAAACGCCCATCAGGAGATACATGAATATCTGCATTGCTATAGTCTTTGTCATGTTCTACTTCATGAGTAGCAATCCGCTGAAAGCTATCAAGAGTGCCATTCTTATAGTTATATGCGGATACATATCCACTAAGTTCTTCTGTACAATATGCATACTTACCATTAGGGTGAAATGTAAGGTGTCTTGGGCCACTACCTGGTATCGTTCTCATAAAAGAGTCGGATATAGCAGAAAGAGGTTCGGTTTTTAACGGATCAAAAGAGTAATATCTTATCTTGTCAGCACCAAGGTCGGGGAATAATACATAGTCCTGGGCAGGAGCGAATACAGCACAGTGCACATGTGCGCGCTCCTGCTTACGCTGGTTCACGCTGCCTTCGGCAAACGACATCTTCTGCCTTGCCTCGCCTATAATACCATTACTATCCAATGGATATACCGAGATACCACCTTCAGTATAGTTTGCGTTGACCAGCCATTTTTCATTTTTGTCAACTGTAACATATACCGGGTTCTCGCCCCAGCTCTTCTGGCTACCTAAGTATGTCAGTTTACCTGATCTGCTATCAAATGAAAAACTGCTCACAGCTCCACCCTTTGGAGTAAGTGTTTCCGTACATGCATACAGGTGTTTTCCGTTGGGCGACAGGGTAACATACGAGGGATTAGGAATCTGGCGTGTGCTGGATACATACTCCAGAGCGCCGGTAGCAGTATCAAACCGATATACGTATATACCCTGCTTATTCCTGTTAAAGTTGTAGGAGCCAATAAACAGGTAGGTTTGCGCCACTGCGGCCTGACAGAGCGCAATTGCTATAATCACAAACAAGTAAAAACAGTATCGTTTCATGAAGCGATTAGTATTCGTTTACGCAATTTAAGAAAAGGTCGTTCAACTATCCTATTTAACAGGAATGCCGCAAAAAAACAGTTAATGGTGCATAACAGAAGCATCAGGCTTCCATCCATTGCTAAGCCTAGTCTTGCGAGCTGAATCTGTGTAACATGGATAATACCCTTATGCGTCAAATAGACCGCAAACGAAAGCGTAGCAATATTGGTTGTTATCGGGGATCTGAATTTATACAAAAAGCAGGATGGACAGATGGCTCCTGCAACCACAGCTCCATACCCCAACGCTACTAAGGGGAATCCGAAGACAGATGCGGTAAAAGTATACTCCACGGAGCAAACAAAATATGCAATCGTCAAAATAAGTAAACCAGCTACCAGCAAAGCATTGCCATAACGATATAGTTTTTCTCTTATTTGCGGCCTGAATTGGAATAACGCAGCAATAGATATACCCATTAGCAGACCGTCAAGCCGATTATAAGTGGGATAATAGATATATTTATACCAAGCCTGTCCAAAACCATCGGCATCAATTAACGGAATAATAAAATGCACCCAGCTGGCTATCCGCGCTGCAAAGCCACCAATAAACAACAACGCTAAGAGCCACACACCTACCTTTTGCATCTTCAACGAAATAAACAGCACAAGAATAATTGGCAATAAAAGATAAAACTGTTCCTCAATACACAACGACCATGCGTGCGAAAAAGTGCCCTGCACACGAAGATCAAGCCCGAAATTTTGTGTGAAGGTGAGATATTTCCATAGCGGAGCCAGCGCCTCACGCTCCCTGAATGCAGGAATTAAAAAGTAAATGGCAACCACTGTAAGATATGCAGGTACTATCCTGAAAAAACGCTTAATAAAGAACTCGGACAATATTATGTTGCCGGCATTTGCCATCTGCTGAAACAAGTGAGATGAAATGAGGTATCCACTCAAAACAAAGAACAGGTCAACACCTGTCCAACCAAACTTGCCGACGACATCTATCCATTCTGGGTGAGGAAAGAGCCTGAAGTGAAACAGCAATACAAATACTATAGCCAGTGCACGTAAATGGTCCAAGCCTGCGAGATGTTCATTACCGTAAGATTTATTGGATCTAGAAAGAAAAGGCATAAAAACATAAAGCTAATACAGACTGAATAAAGTACTGAACTAAACGAAATATTTTTTCTCACAATGAGCTGTTATAATCTGGCATACAAATTGCTGCCATTTAGTAAAACCTGAATCAAATGAAAAAAATAATCCTGTTGCTTGCGCTGAGCGCATCTGTATCTTGCTATTTATTCTCCTGTAAGAAAGAAAAAACGGTTTCGACAACAACGACAATCCCTGCCGGACCTTACACCTCAATGAACGATATTTTTAGTGCGCTTCGTTTAGAACCGAAAGTACTTACTGTAGATGCTTCTATTGGCGGTAGTTTTTATGGCAATAGTGGTACACGATATATTTTCAATGCCAATTCATTTCAAAATGCATCTGGAGTAACCATCACTGGAAATATACAAATACAAGTCTGCGAGTATATACAAAAAGGGGATATGATATTTTCAAAAATGCTTCCTATCAGCAACGGGGAACCCTTGATCTCAGGAGGAGAAATTAGTATAGCTGCAACTCAAAACGGGTTACCCGTATACTTAAAGCGCAATAACAGATTTGAAGCACATATACCTACGAATGGCACTCCATCAACCGGAATGGAACTATTCAGAGGAAGGATGGCAGAGGATACTGCAACGGCAATAACAAACTGGGTTCTCCCCGAATTGGATAGTATGGCAAAATTGCGAATAGGGGTTTTTACATATCCCAACCAGGATACTTTCAATATCATTTCAGATAGTCTTATTTTAGCGAATGCCGATCGATTTATGACCTCTCCGGATTATCAAAATTTCACCGTAACGCCAATTATTGAGGGTGACACAATGCCATCTAAAAATGTATTCGGTTATACCATTTATGATAATTTCAAAGGCGTATGGCCGTTATCATCTTATATGAATAAGGTTTTCACCGAAAACCACGTACCAAATATCCCTGTTCACTTTGCAGTATTCACGTTGATGAATGGAAATTTCTACGGAGGAACACTTGGGACCATTCCGGTCTCGGGATCTAATTATACTGTATCACTAAAGAAAGTTGATGCGAATACATTTAAAGCGCAACTAAATGAGATGTAATAAATAGGTTACTCGTGAGTCAGGGAAAGTTCCGCATGGTTATGCGGAACTTTTTTTTAATTACCAGGAGGCTTAATTGAGACATTGAAAAAAATGTTTCATTTTTGCAGCAGTAAAATATCAGTATGGAGGATAGAATACCACAGGAAAATGAGATAGCGGCTTTGTATATGCAACTGCTGGAACAATGGAACAAAAGAAATGCGGCAACGATGTCCGGACTGTTCGCACCCGATGGTAGCCTCGTAGGTTTTGACGGCAGCCAACTGAACGGCCAAAAGGAGATATACGATGTGCTCAATGAGATCTTCAGCAATTTCCCAACAGCCGCCTACGTCGCTATAATAAAAGAGGTGCGTATGATCACCGCCAATTCGGGACTTGTACGCTCTGTAGTAGGAATGGTGCCACAAGGAGGCAATGACATAAACCCCGCAGTGAATGCTATACAATCTATGGTAGCCACAAAAGAGAATGGTGAATGGCGCGTAGCATTGTTACAGAATACGCCGGCAGCCTTCCATGGGAGACCTGAAATGAGTGAGTTGCTTTCCGCTGATCTGAGAGCTGCATTAAGTATGAGGAACTAAAACTGGCACAGAACTTGCTGATAAAGACATTATTGTTATTCACAAATAATATTCTATGAGACCAACCCTTCTTTTACTGCTCTTGATATGCACGGTGCAACGCACATTTTGCCAGGATATTATCACCACGATAAACGGGAATAAGATCAATGCGAAAGTACTGCGCATCAATGAGCATGAAATAGAGTACAAACCCTACAATAACCAGGAAGGGCCGATCCATACTATGCAACGCTCAGAGATAGCCGTAATCAATTACCCAAACGGCTCTGTCGATTCGTTCAGTACGCTCCTATCCGATAATAATGGTATGAGCCTTGCAGATAGAGGCACTGCTGACGCAAAGGCATATTACAAAGCAAACGGACCTGCACTGGGTGCAGGTATTTCCGCTGTCTATCCTTTTTATGGCGCTATCGCGGCTGTTGTTATATCCTCTACCCGTCCCCGCTATGAGAACCTCAATTTCCCTAGCTACGACCTGATGGAGCAACCTGCATACCGAAGGGCATATGAAGACAAAGCCTTCCGGATAAAGAAAAATAAGACATGGGCAGGATTCGGGATAGGCACCGGAGTATTAGCCTCCGTTGTTGCCGCTGTTCTCATCGCTACAATGCCTCACTGATCAATCATGTTAGAGCTACTATAGTAAAGTAGCCCCAGCAGGCATTATAAATAAATTCATATCCGCACTTAGTTAGGTGATTAGTTATCAGGCCATTATTTTTAGCTTATCTTTGCCGTCTGTAATAAATTATTTTTTACTATGTCGTCAACCTGGTTTCGTCGTAACAAGAAGGGTATTCTTACCACAACTGAAGAGAAGAAAGAGACCCCTGATGGCCTGTGGCACAAGTGTCCGCAGTGTAAAGCCACCACTACGGTGAAGGAACTGCATGACAACTTATTTATCTGTCACAAGTGCAACTACCACAACCGGATCAATTCTGCAGAATATTTCGAAATACTTTTTGATAATAACAACTACAAGCTTCTTTTTGAGAACATAGTACCGAAGGATTTCCTGGGCTTTGTGGACATGAAGCCATATGATGTACGCCTTGTAGAAGCACAAAAAGCCACCGGCCTGAAAGATGCTATGTCCGTAGGAGTTGGTAAGTTGAACAACATGGATTTTGTTGTTGCCTGTATGAACTTCGCATTTATAGGTGGCTCTATGGGTTCTGTAGTAGGTGAAAAGATCAGCCGAGCTATAGACTATTGCATTGAGCACAAAATGCCATTGATGGTCATTTCCAAATCGGGCGGTGCGCGTATGATGGAAAGTGCGTTCTCGCTGATGCAAATGTCTAAAACGGCTGCAAAGCTTACTCGCCTCGCCAAGGCCGGACTCCCTTATATATCATTGATGACCGACCCTACTACAGGTGGAGTTACAGCGTCATATGCCATGCTAGGCGACATCAATATCGCTGAGCCAAACGCACTGATCTGTTTTGCAGGACCGCGTGTCATTAAAGAAACTATAAAGAAAGACCTTCCCGAAGGTTTTCAACGTTCCGAATTTTTGCTTGAGCATGGCTTCCTTGACTTTATTATTGACCGTAAGGCACTTAAGTATAAACTAGGCCTGACACTGGCATGGTTTATAAAAGGAAAGACATCTGCAACTTCTAATTAATTTTTAGCCCCACCTGCTTTCAGGTGGGGTTCAATAATATCCCTTTGCCTGATAATGTTTACATAAAGAATCGCCCTGCCACCTTTGAGTATGCCATAGAAGACAGACTTAAGGTGGGCATTGTGCTTACCGGCTCAGAGATAAAGTCAGTACGCAACGGGAAGGTAAGTTTTAATGACAGCTATTGCTTTTTCAGCGATAGCGACGAACTATGGATAAAGAGCCTGCATATAGCAGAATATGTAAATGCCGGTTATGCTGGCCATGCACCGGTGCGCGACCGCAAAATACTACTCACTAAAAAGGAGCTGGTGAAATGGCAGAATAAGGTAAAAGAGAAAGGCTTTACCATAGTTCCATTAAGCATGTTCATTAACGAGAACGGTTATGCAAAAATGGAAATTGGCCTGGGCAAGGGTAAGAAACTCCATGACAAGCGAGAAAGCATCAAGTCGAGAGATGTGGATAGAGAGATCAAGCGTTTTTTAAAATAATTGCTCAATTACTTAATGGCTGAATGCCGTTCATGCAATGAGGCGTTCTGCCATTGTACATTATTCTATCACTTCGTTGAATACAATTCCATGATGCGCAAGTTCAGTAAGTACCGGCCTGTATACTGACGCCATGACAGGCAATACAACACCTGTTGGCGTTACGATCTTTTTATTGAGTACCATACGTGCCAGCATACCAATTGGGAGGCCAACCGTCTTTGCCATAGCAGAAAGCTCCATGCTCTCCCCTTTCAATACCATAGCACTGGTGAGCTTTATCTTCCTGTCTTTGTGCATGTATTCTATCTCATGCTGCATCACTACCATGTCCTTATCTTCCGGTGCCATGCTCCATTTTTCCAAAAGAAGCCCAAGGAGGATATCCGCCGACGAACGTTTGCCCGGCAACAATGATATTTCTTTAAACAATCCAAGCCAGGAAAGCATAGACATTACTTTGTCCTGCTCACTTATATCCAGTTTTTTTGCGACGTGCTGTTGCAGTGTGCCGTCATTACTATAGCCTGTCTTGCTTTTCACCCATGATGCATATGTGCTACCTGCACCTTCAAATGAATCTTCCTGGTTGGTAAGGCCCATTGCTATTATAGCATTCCATCCCATACAGAAATCAGGGTGGCGCAGTGTAGCACGTAAAAAGGTTTTCATATCCGGTACTTCGTAAATATCCAAATAGCGCATCGAATCCCTATTGGGATAGTATGCCAACATACCCAGATCTTCCACTCTAACCTTCTTATTATGCTCAAACATTTTTTCGTAAGGCACTTCTGCATGTTTGCCGTTGCTCAGGTAGCTAGCGCCACCAAACCCGGCGGTGATAACGTTCTTTGGATTCCAGGTAAACTTATAATGCCAGGGATTATTGTCACATTCGGGAGCTATAAGCCCACCACAATAAGACTTGAAGCTTGTGACAATGCCCGAGACGCGCTGAATGCTATGTATTATCTTGTTGGCAGTCATGTGGTCAATACCAGGATCAAGTCCCATCTCGCACATAAACATAAGTCCGGCATCCTTTACGTCCTGATCCATAGCCCTCATCTCATCAGAAATGTATGAGGATGTAATCAGGTGCTTCTTATACTTCAGACAGTCTTTAGCAAGATGAATATGCAATTGGGGCGGCATAAGTGACAGCACTATGTCTGCTTGCTTCACAAGAGGCTCTCTGTCTGCTGCTTTTGTAATATCAATAACCGCAGCTTCAGCATAAGGACTTCCTTTTATTTTCTCTGCAATAGCAAGAGCGTCACCATCGGCAACGACCACTTTCCATTTATTGCTTTGCGCATGGGATAATAGATAATTAATGAGATAAATCGAAGACTTGCCTGCACCTGCCACTAATATTGTACGCATATCCAATTACCAGAATAATAAAAATAATGTCAAATGTAACTCATTGATTTATCTTAACGAAAATAACAACCTATATTATTAATCCATACGTAAAGTGCTAAGTATAACTTATATAGATTATTTAATCTTAAATTATTTTTTTCTACTTTTAGACACATTAAATAAATAACTAACAAACATTGGAACGAAAAATATGCTGATGGAGCGT
>Ga0209023_10005759_pt1 | contig 13367 bp, 12 predicted proteins | sample LakOneMetagenome_FD_187468 | JGI IMG/M metagenome (GOLD analysis project Ga0209023, IMG submission 187468) | Freshwater and sediment microbial communities from Lake Erie, Canada (SPAdes) (version 2) | ecosystem: Environmental > Aquatic > Freshwater > Lentic | place: Lake Erie, Canada...
ACTCGTATTCAGTCCATCCGCTATAAAAATATCAGCATTGTATTTATTAAGCAGTGACGGAATTTTAAAATTATACCAGTAATAACCAAGCAGCCTGTTTTTTATTTGTGGTGACAATAAAACAGGGGTGATGTTTTTTTCAATGATGAGAGAAGCATTAAAAGATTTGTCGAAAATAAAAATAAAATGATGTTCAGGATATTTGCCCGCTAAGATCGTAAAGCAGCGGTAATTAAAATTATGTTGAGGGTCATCTGTGTTATCGGAAAAACGGATGTGAACGGCAATGGTCATCGTGGTTTATTTCAGCACTTTTACTTTTACTGTTTCTATTCTTGTATCGCTTACGCTTAAAATATCAAATTCATAATTGCCAACAATGATGCGTTCTTTTTGTTTGGGAATGGCTTCGTGGTTCTGAATGATATAGCCCGATAATGTTTCTGCACCTTCATCACCGCTGAAATGAAGGTCATATTTCTCAGCGATTAAATCAAGTTCCATTCTTCCGCTGAAAATATATTCATTACTGGCGATCTGTTTGTCGATGAATTCTTCGGCAACATCATACTCATCTTCAATTTCCCCAAAGATCTCTTCCAAAATATCTTCCATAGTTACAATGCCCGCTGTTCCGCCAAATTCATCTATCACCCACGCAATGCTTTTTCTTTCCTTGCTGAATTTATTCATGAGGTCTGTTGCACTCATGCTTTCGGGTACAGTAGGAATTGGGTGTAATACTTCTTTTAACGAACCGGGATGTTTAAAAAGATCGAGCTGGTGAACATAGCCAAGGATATTGTCAATATTATTTTCGTAAACAACCAGCTTGCTCAGTTTTGATTCTATGAATTTTTCTTTTACTTTTTCTATGCTGGTGTTGCTGTCAACACTTTCAATTTCTTTTCTTGGTATCAGGCATTCACGAAGTTTTACTTCACTTAGTGACAAGGCGTTTTCAAACAGTTCTTTATTCAGTTCAGATGTTTCCTCTTCATCATGACTTTTCGTTTGCTGAATAAAATGTTCAAGGTCAACCTTGCTGAATGCTTCTTTTTTATCGTTCAGTTTTACATTAAAAACATATTGAAGCATCCACTCTGCAATGTTTACAAAGAAAGCGGCCAGTGCAGAAAGCAGCCAATAAAAAAAGCTGGCAACATAACTGACGAAATCAGAACTCAATATGCTGTTATTTCTTGCCCTGAAATATGCCTTGCTTAAAAATTCTACAAATAAGATGATACTTGTTGATAATAACGTTTCAACCAGTAGTTTTATGTATTCAACATAAGCAGCTGAAGAAGCAGGTAATCTTTCTTTAATTCCTTTCCAGATAGGGAAAAGCATATCGCCAACGAGCAGTCCGTAAATAACCATTACAATATTTACAGCTACTAAAGTAGTCCCGATGAATTTTGTGGGATTATCTGCAAAAGCGCCCCAGGTCCTTCCGCTTGGCGTGCCCTGTTTTTTATTTAATTCGATCGATAGTTTATTGGCAGAAACAAAAGCTATTTCTATCCCGGAAAAAAAACCGATCAAGATCAATGAGGCAAAAATGGCAAGTAGTGCGATCCAATCCATAGTATAAAAGTAATCAAAACGGCTAAAACGGCCTTTTTATTGAGCCCGGACTAGTTTTTTAAAAATTCGTCAACGAGTTTAACAGCTTCGGCACAAGCCCTTTCGAGGTTATCATTTACAATAGACCTGTTAAAATGTTCCTTGAATGAGAGTTCATAAGCAGCTTTGTTAACCCTTGCTGCCAGTGATTCCGGTGTTTCAGTTCCCCGGCCATCCAGGCGGTTTCTAAGCTCATCAACAGAAGGAGGTTCTACAAAAATGCTCAAAGTATTTTCAGGATATTGCTGCTGGATATGAATGGCGCCTTTTACATCAATATCAAGCACCGGAACTTTTCCATGGCTCCAGATCCTTTTCAATTCCGATTTCAGCGTGCCGTAATATTTTCCTTCATACACCATTTCCCATTCTGCAAATTCCTTGTTCTGTATCTTTTGCTTGAAATCTTCCAGGCTGATAAAATAATAATCCACGCCGTCTTTTTCGTTACCTCTTGCGCTTCGTGTAGCCGCCGATACCGAAAATTCCAGTACCGGAAAATTTTTCATCAGGTGGTGTGTAATGGAAGTCTTGCCTGCCCCGGAAGGTGCAGTGATAATTAATATTTTCTGGTGAATCGAATCCATGTGCAAAGAAATAATAAATCAGTTAAAAGCGATATTAAATTTTAAATCGGGGTTAGAAGTTACGGGTTACGAGTTGTTATGAATGGAAATATCTTTTAATAAAATAACTTACTGAACTACAAACTCAAAACTCGCAACCAGTAACTCGCAACCACCAACCCTCAACTAGTTTTCTAATCAATTCTTTTTATATCGGCTCCAAGGTTTCTGAGTCGCTCATCAATATTTTGATAACCCCTGTCTATTTGTTCGATATTTTGTATGGTGCTTTTGCCTTGTGCACTCAGTGCAGCGATCAGCAATGCAACACCGGCACGTATATCCGGACTGCTCATCGTTATACCACGCAATTGCTGTTCTCTTTCAAGGCCGATCACTACTGCACGGTGCGGATCGCATAATATGATCTGTGCACCCATTTCTATCAGTTTATCAACAAAGAAAAGGCGACTTTCAAACATTTTCTGGTGAACAAGCACGCTTCCGTTTGCCTGGATGGCTGTAACAATGATGATGCTTAACAGGTCTGGTGTAAAGCCCGGCCATGGATGATCGTAGATACTAAGTATTGCGCCGTCAAGATATTTGGTTACTGTGTACATATCCTGTGCAGGAATATGAATATCGTCACCAATAAAATTCATTTTGATGCCAAGCTGCTGAAATTTTTCGGGTATCATTCCTAACTCTGCAATGCCGGCATTTTTTATTGTGATCTCACTTTGCGTCATGGCAGCAAGACCAATAAAACTACCCACTTCTATCATGTCGGGCAACATGGTGTGATTTGTGCCAGATAATTTTTCCACTCCGTGAATGATCAGCATGTTACTACCAATGCCATCTATTTTGGCTCCCATCCTCACCAGCATTTTACTTAATTGCTGGATATAAGGTTCGCAGGCTGCATTGTAAATAGTGGTTGTTCCGTTTGCAAGTACGGCTGCCATTAAAATATTGGCAGTACCGGTAACGCTTGGCTCATCAAGCAACATGTAAGTTCCTTTCAGCTCATTTGCTTCCAGTTTAAAAAAGCCGGTGTTGTCATCATAATTAAAAGAAGCACCTAATTTTTCAAAACCAATGATATGAGTGTCTAACCTACGCCTGCCGATCTTATCGCCACCGGGTTTTGGTAAATATGCTTTTTTAAATCTTGCGAGTAACGGTCCGGCCAGCATTACAGAACCTCTAAGCCTGCCGCTTTTTTTGTGGTAAGATTCGCTTTGCAGGTATTCAACATTTACATCATCAGCTTTAAAACTGCAGGTATGCCTGTCGATGCGGTTAACCTTCACATTCATTTCCTGCAATAATTCTATGAGCAGGTTCACATCAATGATATCGGGAATATTGTTGATCAGCACTTCTTCTGCTGTAAGCAACACGGCACTGATGATCTGCAGGGCCTCATTCTTGGCGCCCTGTGGTGTTATTTCTCCTGAAAGTTTTTTTCCGCCCCTGACTTCAAATATGCTCATAGATTTTATTTTTTGCCTCACCCCGACCCTCTCCTGAAGGAGAAGGAGGATCTTGTGTATCGCAAACGTAAATAAAAAACCTGATGCATTTGGTGCACCAGGTCTTTTTTAAATTACTTGTAAGTTATTTTAATACCTCTTTTTAAAATTACGGTTGTTATTGTTCCTGTTATCGCGTCCGCCACCGCCGCCTCTGTTATCACGTCCGCCGCCATTACCGCCACGGTTGTCCCTGCCGCCAAAATTTTTACGGTACTGGTTACGTCCACCACCATAATCATCTCTTTCCTGTTCAGTTCTGTGTTTTACAAACGGGCGGTTATTGAATTCAAGTTCACCTTTTGTGATGCTGCTCAGTTCGCTCTGAATAGAATCATCATGAACAAGTTCTTTGTGCCAGTTGCTGTAGGTAAGTTTCATGTAATAAGCAATGGCATTGGCAAAACCTTGTTTTTTCTCAGGGTTCTCTTCTTTCAGTGCTTTATCAATTACTACTTCAATATTTTTACCGAGATGGTTAAATCGTGGGTATTTTTTTGGATACTTAAGCCTTTCAGGTTTAGCCTTCAACGTTTCCCTTGTAGGAATGGGATATGGGCTTTCTACGTCCAGTGTAAAATCACTGATCAAAAAAAGATGGTCCCATAATTTATGACGGAAGTCTTCAACATTTTTAAGATGTGGATTCAGGAAACCCATTAACTCTATAACAGCGTAAGCATTACGTTGCCTTTCTTCTTTGTCTTTGATAGTCAACAGGTATTCCACCATTTTTTGAATATGTCTGCCATATTCCCTCATAATTAAATGATTTCTGGTGGTGTTGTACTCCATGTTCTCAACATTTAGCATATATACAAATGTAAGCAGTTAATAAATAGGAAACAAGCTGGCCAGGCTTAATGAAAGTGAAACTTCCTGCAATAAAGGAACGCAGCCAGCACGCCGGCACTGTCTGCAGCCCAGTCCAGCAGGTCAAAATCACGTGTCGGGATATAAAATTTCTGAATAAATTCAGTCGTTAAGCCCCAGATACAGGCCGATAAACATATACGAATAAAGTAATGTCTTTTTTGCTGGCGGTACATGTTGGATTGTGCTACTGGTAACAGGAGCAGGAAAGTCAGTACTCCAAACATGATACCGTGAACCCATTTATCAAAAAAAGATATCTCCATCCATGCGTGTGTAGAGGGGAGGTCATCGCCGGGAAGTGTTACCAGTATGAACACAACAATAAAACATGCAATGGCTGGTGCAAATTTCTTTAGTCCGATATCAGCAATAGAAGAAGGACGGGGCTTTTTTTCCATAATAATAAACAGGTCTCCGTTAACAGGTGGCCTATCCTACCAAGGCAGTATATGCTTCAGCAGTCATTAATTTTTCAAAATCAGCGGGATTGTCAACCGTCATTTTTATCATCCATCCTTCACCGTAAGGATCGCTGTTAACCAGTTCTGGTTTTGCATCCAAAGAAGGATTGATCTCAGTAACAGTGCCGGAAACGGGCAGGAAAAGATCGCTCACTGTTTTCACTGCTTCCACTGTGCCGAATATTTCTTCCGCTCCCAGTGCCTTCCCTTTGGTATTAATGTCAACATAAACAATATCTCCCAATTCGTGCTGGGCAAAGTCAGTGATACCGATCGTTGCGGTATTGCCATCTATTGAAACCCATTCGTGATCTTTTGTATACCTGAGATTGGCTGGATAATTCATCTAAATATATTTAAAGAATGATTTAAAAAATGATGCTGCAATTTAGGGGTATTTTTTTACTGGTAAACCAATAAACATCCTTGTCTATTTAATTATTTCCATGTGCATCCTGATATCACCAATCGGCCTGTTATTCCCGTCTCTTTGTGCATTGGCAATTTTGTGTATCACTTCCAAACCACTTACAATTTCTCCAAACACAGTATAATCCTGGTCGAGGAATGGGGTACCACCTATAGTTTTATAAATATTTTTTTGTTCAGCTGTGTATTTAAACCCTTTGCTTTGTTCCAGCCCGTTTAATTGCGCATCATTTACAACAGTTCCTTCTACCAGGTAGAATTGGCAGGCGCTGCTTGCTTTTTGCGGGTTACCATCCCTTGCTGCCGCCAAAGCACCTTTTTTATGTATCAGGGATTTTTTAAATTCTGCAGGAATGCGTTCCATATCGCCGCCGCCATTTCCAAGCATATCGCCTGCAATGGCGTTTTTGCTGAGTGGATCTCCACCCTGTATCATGAACCCGGGAATTACCCTGTGGAATAACAGGCTGTCGTAAAACCCTTGTGTAACCAGTTTTACAAAATTATCGCGGTGCAGGGGAGTGGAGTCATATAATTTTACGATCATCACACCAGAATCGGTGGTGATCTTAATGCGGATAGAATTGTCTTTAACAGCCACTGCAGGTTTTTTTACAACAGGCTTTTTGGCCATCGTTTTTTTAACCGCAGTTGTTTGTTTTTTAGCAACAGGTTTTTTTACCTGTGAAAAGCCCTGGTTTGCAGTTAATAATGTAATAGCAAATACAAGCGTAAAAACTACAGAGATCTTTTTGAACATCTTATAAATGATTTGATTTTTGATTGCCAAAACTAAACAGAATCTTATTACCATTAATATTTTTGATATTTTTTTTGAAAGATTTAAAATCAGAATGCCACGAATGCACGAATACCAGGAGATCATATAGCAGATTTTAATTCGTGGCAACGGTATAAAATAAAAACAGGCTTGTATCAACAGATACAAAACCTGTTTTATATTGATTGCAAAGCAAGACCTGAATGCAATCCCAGGCATCCTGATCCTGACCAGGCTTTCAACTATCAAAAATGGGAGTTAGCCATATTTTCTATGTAAGATGGATGTAAAATTTGCCAGATAAAGCAACTATATCAATACTCAATTTGTATTAATACCGCTGTTTCGAAAATGTATGTGTTGGGAAATGGTCAAAAACCAAGCGTGCTGAAATAAAGAAGTACATGATCTTTTAAAAAATTCTCCTGGTCAATCATATTCAGCTCCGGCAGGGCTTTTATTTGGGTAAAATGGGGCCAGCCATCCTCATCTTTTCCATCAAAACTATAATAACCACTGGCAGAGAGAATGGTACAAACCGCAATATGCATCAGGTCCTGTTTCTGTTCTTTGCTGAATTCCTGGGGTCCCTGGCCAAGTTCCTGCACACCGATGAGCAACAAAACCCCGTTCATGTCGGGTTTTATATCAAAGCGTTCTTTCAGCTTTATGCGAAGCTTCAACCACCTTACCTGCAGGTCTTCTTCTGTGTGTTGCATGCTGCAAATGTATGGAATAAGCTTTTGAGGTTTATATTTGCCATCTTAAACGAATTCAAAATCTCAGTTCACAGATGTTACAGATAAATTACATAAGACAAAATACTACACTTGTAAAGGAACGATTGGCTTTAAAGAACTTTAATAATATCGACCTTGTTGACGAAATATTACAACTGGATGAATCATTGCGCCAGCAAAAAGCAGCTACAGAAAACATCCAGGCGGCTATCAACTCAGCTTCTAAAGAAATAGGAATGCTGATGGCGAAGGGCGATAAAGAAACAGCAGAGCAAAAGAAACAGCAGGTGGCATCTTTGAAAAATGAACTGAATGAGAAAAGCCTGGTTCAGGCATCATTGGAAGAAAATTTCAATGGCAAAATATTGTTGTTGCCCAATCTTCCGCATGAAACAGTTCCAACAGGTAAAACACCCGAAGATAATGTGGTGGAAAGAGAAGGCGGAACAAAACCAAGCCTGCCGGCAAATGCACAACCGCACTGGGAACTCATCAAACAATATGACCTCATAGATTTTGAAACGGGTGCAAAAATTACAGGGAGCGGATTCCCTTTGTATAAAGGCAAGGGGGCAAAACTGCAGCGTGCACTGATACAGTATTTTCTGGATTATAATACAGGGGCTGGATATACAGAATATTTGCCGCCATTGATGGTAAATGAATCAACAGCTTACGGTACCGGTCAGCTGCCGGATAAAGAAGGGCAGATGTACCATATAACTGCAGATGGTTTTTACATGATACCAACGGCAGAAGTACCGGTTACAAATATTTATAGTAATGAAATTGTAAAGGAAACGGCATTGCCGATAAAAATGACTGCTTATACTCCCTGTTTCAGGAGGGAAGCCGGGAGTTTCGGTGCCGATGTGCGTGGACTGAACAGGGTTCACCAGTTTGATAAAGTAGAGATCATTCAATTGGTAAACCCGCAACATAGTTATGCCGTATTGGAAGAAATGGTTTTACATGTTGAACGTTTATTACAATTCCTCGAATTGCCATACAGGATATTGCGGCTATGCGGCGGCGATATGAGCTTTACTTCTGCACTTACCTATGATTTTGAAGTGTACAGTGCTGCACAACAAAAATGGCTGGAAGTAAGTTCTGTAAGTAATTTTGAAACCTTCCAGACAAACCGCATGAAGATCAGGTACAAGGATGAAGCAGGTAAAACCCAGCTGGTTCATTCATTAAATGGTTCATCACTTGCATTGCCACGTATTGTAGCTGCATTGCTGGAAAACAACCAGGCGGAAGACGGGATTCATTTGCCAAAAGTATTGCACAGTTATTTTGGCGCTGCCAGGATCACTGCAGGATAATTGTTGATCGTTATTCTTTCGTAAAATCACGACTAATATCGCAGTTTAGTAAGTTGAAGCATTAATTTGCATTGCCAGTCATAAAATAAACCATGAGAGTATTTTTTGTTACCTGTATTCTTGTATGTACCATATTGGGTTGTGCTGAAAAAATAACTCCTGATGCGTCTGCCAATACCAGATCTGTAAAAGAAACAAAAGCTCCCGTTGCAATAAAAACCACTATCGTACCTGTTGAAAGCAGTATGGCAAAATCGGGACATTGGATCTATGAAGAAAAATGCGGGCATTGCCACTCATTAAAAAATCCTTCCGATTACACGGTAAGCAAGTGGGAATCTATCTTAAATACTATGGCAGGAAAGGCAAACCTGGATTCCTTTGAAAAAGCAGATGTACTGGCTTATGTGAGTTTTTATGCTAAAATGTAAACTCGGCAGCTGCTTTAAATGCTTAAGAAGATTTATTTAGCCCATGTATTTTTTTGTTCATTACGGCAAACCATAAAGGCGGGATTAATGCCAGTATCATGCTTCCAGGGTAACCTGTTGGCAATTGCGGCGCATCTTCATGATGTTTGAGTATTTGATATTTGCGGCTGGCAAGATAATGATGATCGCTGTGGCGGCTTAGTTCAAATAACATGATCCTACCCAATGTATGGTTACTATTCCAGCTGTGTTTGGGTAGTGTTCTTTCATAATTCCCTGTTTCAGTAAGTTTTCTTTGCAACCCATAATGCTCAATATAATTCACTGTTTCCAGCAGGGCAATACCTACTGATGCGGCAGCAACAAAATATAATGTGATGAGCCACCCAAAGAAAAAATATATAACAGCCAATAAAGCAAGTTGAATAAGATGCGCCTGGATCATTTCATTTTGCAGACTGAATATGCTTCTGTTTTTCTTCTGGCAATCATTGTTGGCGATCCTCCACGCAGAGAGGTAAGAAAAAATGATCGTTCGAAAATAGAATGTATAAACAGGCTCATTATACCTTGCAGAACTCGGGTCTTCAGGCGTTGCTACATTTTTATGATGGCCTTTGTTGTGTTCAATGAAAAAATGGATGTACAGTGATGTTGCCAGCAATGCTTTTGCGAGGAACTGCTCAAAATTATTTACACGATGGCCAAGTTCATGTGCTACATTAATGCCGAACGTACCACAAAGCAACCCCATGCTGAATATCCTTCCGGTAATTTCCCACCATTGCAAACCGGGTGCTGTCATTGATCGCAGGAAATAAAAAAGAATAGCATACTGGAAAACGACAATAATGTAAAGCATGAAATCATACCACCTGTTTTGCCGTGCCATTTCTTCTTCAGCAGCATCCATGTTTCGTTCATCGGGTTTTAAAAAAAGTTCAATGAGAGGAAGCAATACCCAGGCATACATCATGGGCAGCCATGTTACCCAGGATGTATAACTGAAAGCACACAAGGCAAGCAGGTAAATGCTGACAGGAGATAAATATTTAAAAACGCGGACTGTCATATTGTTTATTTTTTTATAAACTGCCGTGTTTTTCTTTCCCCGTTATTTGTATGAATAATGATGGTATATACTCCGGCAGCGAGCCTGGTTAAGTTCATGTTCAACTGAGTAAAACCGGATATAACAGGTTGATCGGTTGACTGTACAATTTTTCCGGATGCATCAGTAATCTTTATATTAATTGTTTGTTTTTCAGCCGAAGTAATATTCAAAACAGCGCTGCCACTTGTTACAGGGTTCGGCACCAGGTTCACAATTTCAAATCCTGTTTTTTTATTCAGCAAGGCAATGATAGGGCTATAAGATGTTTTTCCATCAACGTCAGTCATTTTAATACGGTAATAATTTATACCGGCTGCAGGATTGTTATCAATAAAATCAAATGGTTGTAAACAACGTGTATTGCTGGCAGTTATGCTTTCCAAATTGTTGTAATTCCTTCCATCGGTACTCCTTTCAATACTGAACCTTGCCTCAATGCTTGTACAGTTTGCTTTCCAGCTCAGTAAATGTTTTCCGGCCTGTATAACTCCCTTGAAATATTCTATCGTAACAGGAATGATGACCGAAGTAATCGGTCCGCTGAAAGTAACCGTATTATCTGAAGGAGTTTCATCTGTTCCGCCAAAATCTATATTGGCAATGAAGGTAAGTGTGTCACCAAGATGATTTACCGGATCAGGTAACATATACCAGGTGATACTCTCAATGGTTCTTGTTTCGAAAGGCTGAAGGTTATTGAAACCCCAGTTTAAAGTTCCTGTAGATTGGTTGCTGACTGGTGGCAGGGCTGCAGAAAAGTTTAATTTATTATCATCGAATGTTAATTGTATCGTGCCATTTAGAGTTTGAGTCCCTTTGTTTTTATAAGTGATCATAGCCCGGCATGAATCGCCAAATGCATAAAAATAATTAATGATGATGTCGAGATCATTGTGAATGCCGTTAGGTGAGATACAAAAATTTAGATTTTGTGTAGTTCCGGTTGTTGCAGTAAAATGCAATGTATCTGGATTAACACTATAATATGGATTTCCCAGGAAGGGAACTACAGAATAATTACCTCCGTAAGTATAAAAAGTATATTCACTGGAAGCACCTGTTTGCTTAAATAGATTTTGAGCAGTGTCGTTGTCATTGATCAGTTTTAAAAGCATATTGGGTTTTACAGGATCAGCCGATGAGCAACCATTATTATCAAGATCGATCCTCGCTTCACCATTAACCGTGCTATATCCGCTGCTTGTAGAAAAACTGCAGGTTGAATCGATCTGCATCAACGGCATACCATTCTGGATACAATATTCAAGTAAAAAAAACGATTCTCCCGCATCAGCACATATGTATTGCAGACCAGGGTTATTTGAACAATTAAAATAATTTAGATTACTATTCGAATAATTAAAAAGCCTGTTATTTTTTACGGTTAAACCTGTCAGTTGATTATCGGAGCAATCTAAACTTACTATAGGTGTCTGACTAATGTCAAGACTGCTTAACTGGTTATGGTCACAATATAATTCCCAAATTGCCGGGGCTCCGTTCAGGGAAAGTGAAGAAAGATTGTTATTGTTAATGAATAATGAACCCAGGCTGTTTTGGCCTGACAAATCTATAGATGTCAGATTATTGTTGCCACAGAAAAGGGATCTTAGATAATCACCACAGCCTGAAATATCCAGGGATGTCAACGCATTATTCTGACAAAACAAACTTTCCATGTGCATACCGCTTACATCAAGTGAAGTAAGATTGTTATCACTGCAATATAAAGAGTGAAGTGCACTGAATGCCTTTATTCCAGTAAGATCAGAAATGTTTTTACCTGAAAGGGTTAAGTAATACCCACCACCCCAACTACTGAAGGTCTCAGCTTCACTATATTGTATCTCGCCATCACCATTTGTATCGATTGTGCGCCCAAAAAGATCTGAATAATTCACCAGTACCGCTTTAAAAACAGGATCAGGGATATTTACGGTCTGAGCAGCAGCATTTAATCCAAATAACACAAATAATATGGGAAGGATCTTTTTCATATTTATGAATTTGAGTAAATGAATTGATACGGCTATAAACCAGTCATCAGATCATTAATAAATGTACTCAATATTTTTTGAAGCTTTCAGTTTGGTACCCGCTGATATTGGTCAGCTAAGTTGAAAGATCATTAGAATTTAATATTAGCCACCATGTGCAGTGATTAAATTGTTCGTTAAACGTTTTCAGTATTTCAAAGTCTTACCCCGGTTCTTCCCTAAATTTATTGTATGATAATTTCCAATCGCTTAAAAAATCAGCATCTTTTATGGAGGGCAGCTTTTGGCCCAATGGCAGAACAAGCTGCTTTACTAGACAATATCTCACAAAAAGACCTCTGGCAGCTTTTATTAAAAACATCTTCAAAACCTGTTGCAAAGCTCGAAGTTGCACAGAACCTTGCGGAAGGATTGTATAAGGGAATAAATGATGTGAATGATATGCAGAAGGCCTTAAATGATCCTGAAAAAAGAAAACGGATCAGGGAGCAATCCAGGGATGACCTGAAAGTGTTGAATATCCGCTGGCTCGATGAAATGATCAACAGCGAAGCCCAGTTGCGGGAAAAGATGAGTTTATTCTGGCATGGGCATTTTGCATGCCGGGTCATTAACAGTTATTTTCAGCAGGAAATGCTTCATACGATCCGCACCAAAGCACTGGGAAATTTTGGCGACCTGCTTAAAGCGGTCAGCAAATCGCCATCCATGTTACAATTCTTAAACAACCAGCAAAACAAAAAATCACACCCCAATGAAAATTTTGCCCGTGAAGTAATGGAACTGTTCACCATGGGACGTGGTAATTATACAGAGGATGATGTAAAGGAAGCTGCACGTGCATTTACAGGCTGGGGATTCAATTTACAAGGTGAATTTATTTTCAGGAAACAACAGCACGACGATGGCAGTAAAACGTTCCTGGGTAAGACAGGCAATTTTACAGGTGATGATATATTGGATATTTTGCTGGAGCACAAACAAACAGCGTACTTCATTACAAAGAAGCTCTACCGGTATTTGGTAAACGAAAATATTGATGAGCAGAAATCAACATGGCTTAGCGATCGTTTTTATAATAACAAGTATGATATTACAAAACTGCTGGAAGACATTTTCAAAAGCGAATGGTTCTACGATCAAAAGAATATCGGCACAAAAATAAAATCGCCTGTTGAATTACTTGCCGGAATACGCAGGCTGATACCTCTTCAGTTGGATGACGACAATTCGCAATTGCTTTTTCAAAGGGTGCTCGGACAAATATTATTTTATCCGCCCAATGTTGCGGGCTGGCCAGGTGGAAAGAACTGGATCGACAGCAGTACATTGATGCTTCGATTACAGATACCACAGGTTTTTACCGCCAAAGAATCGCTTACCATTCAACCTAAAACAGATGATGATGTGAATATGGGACAGATGATGGAAGAACAGGTCAGGATAAAAAGAAACAAAGCATATGCAGACA
>Ga0209023_10005760_pt1 | contig 13367 bp, 12 predicted proteins | sample LakOneMetagenome_FD_187468 | JGI IMG/M metagenome (GOLD analysis project Ga0209023, IMG submission 187468) | Freshwater and sediment microbial communities from Lake Erie, Canada (SPAdes) (version 2) | ecosystem: Environmental > Aquatic > Freshwater > Lentic | place: Lake Erie, Canada...
GCGCCAGGACCGGGGCGTGGGCGGCGCTCGCGCGGTCGCCGCGGTCGGCAGCGAGGCGAAGCAGATGCTCGGACGCACGCCTGGGCACATGACCACGGTGCGTCCGATGAAGGACGGCGTCATCGCCGACTTCACCTACACCGAGGAAATGCTCAAGCACTTCATCCGCAAAGTGCACAAGTCGCGCTTCCTGCGCCCGAGCCCGCGCGTGCTGGTGTGCGTGCCGGCCGGCAGCACCCAGGTCGAGCGCCGCGCGATCAAGGAATCGGCGGAAGAAGCCGGGGCGCGCGAGGTGTTCCTGATCGAGGAACCGATGGCCGCGGCGATCGGCGCCGGCATGCCGGTGACCGAGGCGCGCGGCTCGATGGTCGTGGACATCGGCGGCGGCACCACCGAGGTCGCGGTGATCGCGCTCAACGGCGTGGTGTATTCGCAGTCCGTCCGCATCGGCGGCGACCGCTTCGACGAAGCCATCATCAACTACGTGCGCCGCCACCACGGCATGCTGATCGGCGAGACCACCGCCGAGCGGGTCAAGCTCGAGATCGGCTGCGCCTACCAGCAGGAGCACGTGCGCGAGATCGAGCTTTCCGGGCGCCACCTCGCCGAGGGCGTGCCGAAGATGATCACGATCAATTCCAACGAAGTGCTGGAAGCGTTGCGCGAGCCGCTGTCGGGCATCGTGTCCGCGATCCGCCTCGCGCTGGAGCAGACCCCGCCGGAACTGTGCGCCGACGTGGCCGAACGCGGCATCGTGCTGACCGGGGGCGGCGCGTTGCTGCGCGACCTCGACAAGCTGATTTCCGAGGAAACCGGCCTGCACGTGCAGATCGCGGACGATCCGCTGACGTGCGTGGCGCGTGGCGGCGGGCGTGCGCTCGAACTGGTGGACATGCACGGCAACGAGTTCTTCGCCGCGGATTGATTTTTGCCCGTCATGCCCGCGAAGGCGGGCATCCAGCGTCTTTCACGACGTTGCTGCATTGTTCCAGAGAGACAAGACGCTGGACTCCCGCCTGCGCGGGAGTGACGATTCGGTCCGGTTCGTTCTTCCCCGCAACAATCATTCGCTGACCGCCCGATGCCTCCCTACGCCGGCCCTCCCGTCCCGCGCCACGGCGATCCCGCCGGGACGTTGCGGCTGCTGGGCTGGCTGGCGCTGGCGATCGCGCTGATCGTGCTCGACCACCGCGGCGGCTGGCTGTCGAAGCTGCGCGCCGACGCCACGCTCGCGGTGCAGCCCTTGTGGCGGATCGCGGCGATGCCGAGCGAAATCGGCGCGCAATTGCGCTCCGGCGCCGCGACCCGCGCCCAGCTCCAGCGCGAGAACGAGAGCCTGCGAAACGCACTGCTGGTCAGCGGCGCGCGCATCGCGCGGCTGCAGACCGCGGCCGGCGACAACCTGCGGCTCGCCGGCATGCTCGGCGTGGTGCGGCGCGAAGGCTTCGACGTGCAACTCGTGCCGATCCTGGACGTCGACCTCGATCCGACCCACCAGCGCCTGGTCCTCGACGCCGGCAGCCGCGACGGCGTGCGCATGGGCCAGAGCGCGGTCGATGCCGGCGGGCTGCTCGGCCAGATCGTCGCGGTCATGCCGACCACCTCGACCCTGCTGCTGCTCACCGATCCCGACCACGCGGTCCCGGTACTGGTGCAGCGCAACGGCATCCGCCTGGTCGCCTACGGCACCGGGCGCAGCGACCGCATCGAACTGGCGAACGTGCCGACGTCCGGCGACGTGCGCGTGGGCGACCGCATCGTCACCTCCGGCCTGGGCGGGCGTTTCCCGCCGGGATTCCCGGTCGGCACCGTGAACCAACTGCGCCCGGACGAAAGCCGCGCCTTCCTGGTCGGCGAACTCAGGCCCGCCGCGCAGCTCGACCGCGGCCGCGACGTGCTGCTGCTGCGCCGGGTGATCGCCGCGCCTTCGCCTCCCGCGCCGGCGGCGCCGGAGGCATCGACGCCCGCGACGGGTGTGCAGGCGACGGGTGCGCAGGCGACGGCGGAGCCACAGCGATGAGCCGCGGCCGCAATGCCTGGCTGCTCCCGGTGAGCGTGCTGGCCGCGCTGCTGCTCGGCCTGCTGCCGCTGCCGCCCTGGCTGCAGCCGTTCCGTCCGTACTGGCTGGCGCTGGTGATCGCGTACTGGCTGATCGAGGAACCCGAACGCGCCGGGCTCGGAATCGCGTTCGCGGCCGGGCTCGCCGCGGACCTCGCCTTCGGCGGGCTGCTCGGCGAGCAGGCCCTGCGCCTCACCGTGCTCGCCTTCATCGTGCAGCGATTCCGCTCGCAATTGCGCTTCTTCCCGATCCCGCAGCAGGCCCTGGCGATCGGCGGCCTGCTGCTCAACGACCGCGTGGTCAGCTCCGCGGTGCACCTGGCCATCGGCGAACCGCAGGTGCCGTGGGCGTACTGGTGGGCGCCGCTGCTGGGCATGCTGCTGTGGGCGCCGCTGTTCGTCCTGCTCGACGGGCTGCGGCTCGGGCGCCGGGCCTGAGCCGCAAGCGTGCGTCGTCGCCGGCAACTCAAGAACGCCTCGGCCGAAACCGCGCTGTTCCGGATGCGCGCCGCGGTCGGTTTCATGCTGGTGCTGCTTGCCCTGGGCGCGCTGGCCGCGTGGTATTTCCGCCTGCAGGTGCTGCAGCACGACGATTACGCGACGCGCTCGGAAGCCAACCGCATCCGACTGCGTCCGGTGGTGCCGGCGCGCGGGCTGATCCTCGACCGCAAGGGCAGGGTGCTGGCGGAAAACGTACCGGCGTGGCGCCTGGACGTGGTTCCCGACCAGGCCGGCGACCTCGCGAAGCTGGTGCCGGAATTGTCGAAGGTCGTCGACATCTCGGCCGACGACATCGAGAAGTTCGACGATGCGCGGCGTGGCGTGCGCGGGTTCAAGCCGATCACGCTGAAGGCGCGGCTCGACGACGGCGAAGTCGCGCGCTTCGCGGTCGACCGCTGGCGCTTCCCCGGCGTCGAGGTCGTGCCCTACCTCACGCGGCGCTATCCCTACGGCGACCTGTTCGCGCACGTGATCGGCTACGTCGGCCGGGTCGACGAAGCCGACCTCAAGCAGCTCGGCGACAACGGCGACGCGTTCACCCATGTCGGCAAGACCGGTCTGGAGCGCTATTACGACGCGCAACTGCGCGGCAAGCTCGGCTACGAGAAGATCGAGACCAACGTCGAAGGCCGCGCGCTCGGGAGCGCGGGGCGCGAACCGGCGACGCCGGGCACCGATCTGCGCCTGGGCATCGACCTGGACCTGCAGCGCGCGATGGTCGCCGCGTTCGGCACGCTGGAAGGTTCGGCGGTTGCGGTGGATCCGCGCAACGGCGAAATCCTGGCGATGGTCAGCCTGCCCGGCTTCGACCCCAACCTGTTCGTCAACGGCATCTCGCATGCGGATTACCGCGCGCTGATGGACAATCCCTCGCGCCCGCAATTCAACCGCATCGTGCTCGGCGGGGTCGCGCCGGGTTCCACCGTGAAGCCGTTCCTCGGGCTCGCCGGGCTCGACAGCGGCACCCGCACCGTCGATACCAGGATCCTCTCCACCGGCATGTTCTACCTGCCGGGACAACGCCGCGGGTACGGCGATTCGCATCGCGGCGGCCACGGCTGGACCGACCTGCGCAAATCGATCTACGCCTCGGTCAACACCTACTACTACACCCTGGCGCTGGCGATGGGCATCGACAAGGTCGATGCGTACATGGCGCGCTACGGCTTCGGCGCGCCGACCGGCATCGACCTGTCGGGCGAGATCGGCGGGATCCTGCCTTCGCCGGAATGGAAGGCGAAGAACGCGCCGAAGCAGGGGCGCTGGTACCCGGGCGACACCGTGATTTCGGCGATCGGGCAGGGCTTCTGGAAGGTGACGCCGCTGCAGCTGGCGCAGGCCACCGCCGCGCTCGCCGCCGATGGCTGGCTGCATCGCCCGCACCTGGTCACCGCGCGCCGCCAGGGATTCGGCGAAGCGTGGATCGCGGAACCGCAGACGGCGCCGCGCCGCATCAGCGACAACGAGGCGCACCTGCAGGCGGTGCGCGAAGGCATGATCGGCACGGTGCACGGCGCGGGCACCGCCACCAACATCCGCACGGGGCTCGAATACCTGATCGCCGGCAAGACCGGCACCGCGCAGGTGGTGAGCCGCCGCGGCAGCGCTGCGCTCGATCCGCGCAGCCTGCCGATGAACCTGCGGCATCGCGGCCTGTTCATCGCGTACGCCCCGGCGAACGCACCGACGATCGCGATCGCGATCGCGATCGAGGGCGGCGGCTACGGCGCCGACAGCGCCGCGCCCATCGCGCGCAAGGTGTTCGACGCGTGGCTGCTGGGGAAGATGCCGGAGACCGACGCGCGCGGTAACCAGACCGTGCATTTCGAGAACGTGTCCGGCGCGGTGGACGGCGCGGCCACGACCCCGCCGGGGACGGCGCAATGAACCTGCTGCTTTACTGGCTGCGCGATGCGTGGGCGCGGCTGACGCGCACGCTGGACTGGCCGCTGTGCGTCGCGCTCGGCGCGCTGATGGGCATCGGCCTGGCGGTGCTGTACAGCGCGGGCAACGAGAACCCGCGGCTGGTGCTCGCGCAGGGCCTGCGCTACGCATTCGGGCTCGCCGCGATGTGGGCGCTGTCGCGATTGGCGACGCACCGCTTGCGCAACGCCACGCCGGCGTTCTACGCGCTTTCGATCCTGCCGTTGATCGCGGTGCTGCTGATCGGCAGGGGCAAGCACGGCAACCTGTGGATCAACCTCGGCGTGTTCTATTTCCAGCCATCCGAATTGTGGAAGCTGGCGCTGCCGATGATGCTGGCCTGGCACCTCGACCGCGGCCCGTTGCCGCCGCGCTTCCGCACGGTGCTCGCAGCCGCGGGGCTGATGGCGCTGCCGATCGGCCTGATCCTGCTGCAACCGGACTTCGGTACCGCGATGCTTGTGACCGCGAGCGGCGTGTTCGTGCTGTTCCTCGCCGGATTGTCGTGGTGGTGGTTCGTCGCCGCGGCCGCGGGCGTGGCCACGATGGCGCCGGTCGCGTGGTTCTGGCTGCTGCGCCCGTACCAGAAGGACCGCATCCTCACCTTCCTCAATCCGGAATCGGATCCGATGGGCGCGGGCTGGAACATCATCCAGTCGAAGATCGCGATCGGCGGCGGCGGCCTGTCCGGCAAGGGTTGGGGGCAGGGCACGCAATCGCACCTCGACTACCTGCCCGAACACACGACCGATTTCGTGTTCGCGGTGCTGAGCGAGGAGTTCGGCTGGATCGGCGTCGCCGTGGTGCTGGCGCTGTACCTGTTCGTGATCGGCCGCTGCCTGTGGATCGCGGGCCAGGCGCGCGACGGCTACGCGCGATTGCTGGCGGGCGCGCTCGGCCTGTCGCTGTTCGTCTACGTGCTGGTGAACGGCGGCATGATCTCCGGGCTGTTGCCGGTGGTGGGCGTGCCGATGCCCTTGCTCAGCTATGGCGGCACCGCGGCCGTATCGCTGTTGGCCGGCATGGGCATGGTGATGTCGATCCGCGCGCACCGCGGCGTGAATGGCTGAATGCGCACGCTGCCGGCGCCTCGGCCGCGCATGCTACCCTCCGCGCCGATGATCCGACGCGCCCTGCTCAGCCTCGTCCCGATCGCGCTCGCCGCCTGCGCAGCGCCGCCCCCGAAGTCCCCGCCGCCGCCCCCGGTCGAAGTCGCGCCCGCGCCGCCGCTCGGGCTGTTGCCGCCGGTGCCGCAGCCGCCGGAACGCCCGGTCGCACCGGCTTCGGTCGCCGATCCGGCGATTCCCGAAGCGCAAAGGCGCGAGAACTTCGTGGCATGGACCGTGCAGTCGTTCGGCGTGGACGCGAACGCGGTGCGCGCGGCCCTCGCGCAGGCGGAGTTCAAGCAGAACATCGTCGATGCGATGAACCGCCCGGCCGAGGCGGTGAAGCCGTGGCGCGACTACCGGCCGATCTTCCTCACCCCGCAGCGTATCGATGGCGGCCGCGCGTTCTACGCGCAGTACCGCGCCGACCTCGACCGCATCTCCGCGCAGAGCGGCGTGCCGGCCGAAATCATCGTCGCGATCATCGGCGTCGAAACCCAGTACGGCGCGAACGCCGGCAAGTACCGTGCGCTCGATGCGCTGTCCACGCTCGCGTTCGGCTATCCCAAGCGATCGCCGTTCTTCGCCGCCGAACTCGCGCAGCTGTTCGCGCTGGCCAAGGAAGAAGGCTTCGACCCCGCCACGCCGGTCGGCAGCTATGCCGGCGCGATGGGCTGGGGCCAGTTCATGCCCTCGAGCTGGCGCAACTGGGGTCGCGACGGCGACGGCGATGGTCACCGCGACCTGATGTCGGACCCGGACGACGTCTTCGCATCGATCGCGAATTACTTCGTCGCGCACGGCTGGCAGCGAGGCGCGCCGGTGGCCGGGCGCGCGGACAAGGTCGCGGCTGCGCCGGATTTCATTCCGCCCGACCCGAAGGCGCTGGACCCGGTCTATCCGCTGGCGTTCCTCGAATCGAAGGGCTACCGCCTGCGCGCCGGCGAACCGCGCGCGGAAGGCGCGGTGGTGGTCGCGCTCGATGGCGATGCCGGCCGCGAGTACTGGCTGGGATACCGCAATTTCTACGTGATCACCCGCTACAACCGCTCGCCGATGTACGCGATGGCGGTGTGGCAGCTGGCGCAAGCCATCGCGGGGACGCCGCAGCCATGATCCGCGGGGCGATGATCGCGTCCGCCACGCTGCTGCTCGCCGCCTGCGCCGCCGCGCCGCAGAAGCAGGCGCCGCCGGTCGCGGCATCGAAGCCGAAACCCGCGCATGCGTTGCCGGGTCGTTCGCCGTATGCGCCGGCGCAGGAAGACCTGTCCAAGCGCGGCGGCATGGTCGGCGACCTGTACAAGCCGGACGAACCCGACAGCGTGCCGGCCGACATTCCGGACGTCGATCGCATCCCGGATGCGATCGTGCGCAGCGAGGCACCCTCGCGCTACGGCAATCGTTCCTACAGCGTGCTGGGCAAGCGCTACCAGGTGCTCGAAAGCGCCGAAGGCTACGACGAGGTCGGCATGGCCTCCTTCTACGGCAACAAGTTCCACGGTCGCCGCACCTCGAACCTCGAGGTGTACGACATGTACGCCATGACCGCCGCGCACAAGACGTTGCCGCTGCCGAGCTACGCGCGCGTCACCAACCTCGACAACGGGCGTTCGGTGGTGGTGCGCGTGAACGATCGCGGCCCGTTCCATGCGGGGCGCATCATCGACCTCAGCTATGCCGCGGCGGTGAAGCTCGGCTATCGCGACCGGGGCACGGCCCGGGTCGAGGTGCAAGGCCTCGCCGGTCCCGCGGACGACGCCAGCGAACACGATGGCGTGCTCGCGTCCGCGACGCCGGCGGCCGCCCCCGACGCGCTGCCGCCCGGCGTGCGCATCGCCACCGGCAAGCCGACGCTGGCCCCGCAGCCGGACGTCGATACCGCGATGGACAAACTCGTGGGCGCGTTGCCGATCGCCAGCGCACGGGCCGCCGAACACGTCGCGCCCGCGGTCGCTGCCGCGGATCCGGCCAATCGCGACCTGCGCTTCGACATGCGCCAGGACGGCCGCACCATGACCGCGGACGAATTCGACGCATGGATGCAGTCGCGCCGGGTGCGCGTGGCTACCGGCCAGGCGGGCAAGCCGGATCCGGCGCCGGCGATGGTCGCGCCGGATGCATCGAAGCCCGCGGCCGCATCTCCGCCGCCGCCGATCGCCGCGGCGACGATGGTCGCGGCCTCGACCCCGCCGGCGGGCGAAGTGACCCTGCAGGTGGCGAGCTTCGGCGACCAGCAGAACGCGCAGCGCGCGCTGGCGATGCTGCAGGGCGCGAGCATCCCCGGCGCGCAGCTGCAGGACGCGGACGTCGGTGGCCGCAAGGTCTGGCGCCTGCGGATCGGACCGGTCGCGGCCACGAACGCGCCCGAACTCACGGCGAGGATCGTGGGCCTCGGGTTCGGACAGCCGCAACGCGTCCACGATTGAAACCCCGCGCGCGCGCCGGCTCCCGCTTCGCTCGCGCCGATAGCAACGGTTTTCCGGCGTTTTGCGGCTTAAAATGCCCGCTTCCCCATCTCCGCTGCGTTCCACGCGGCTTTCCCCCGGAGTTCCCGTTTCGATGACCGTTCGCCTGCTGTTCGCCGCCGCCGCCACCGCCGCCTTCGGCCTCGCCTTCGCCCAGACGCCCACGCCGCAGCCGGCTCCGCCCGCGGCGGTCGCCAGTGGCGAGTTGCCGATCCCGCCCGCGCCGGCGCCGAAGGTGTCGAAGGCCTGGGTGCTGCTGGATTTCGCCACCGGCCAGGTGCTCGCCGGCGACAACGAGGACATGCAGGTGGAACCGGCGAGCATCACCAAGGTGATGACCAGCTACGTGATCGCGGCGGAGATGAAGAACGGCAAGGTCAAGGCCGACGACCAGGTGATGATGACCGAAAACGCCTGGCGCAGCGGCGGCGCCGGCACCGACGGCAGCTACAGCGGCTTCGAGGTCAACAAGGCCGCGCCGCTGGTCGAGATGGAAAAGGGCATGGTGGTGCAGTCCGGCAACGACGCCGCGATCGCGCTGGCCGAACACGTGGCCGGCAGCGAGCAGGCGTTCGCCGCGCTGATGAATGCGTACGCGGCGAAGATCGGGCTGCGGCATTCGCACTTCGTCGACGCCACCGGCCTCGCCGCCGATGGCCATTACTCGACGGCGCACGACCTCGCGCTTCTCGGCCGCGCGCTGATCCGCGATTTCCCGGAAACCTATTCCTACAACAAGATCAAGGAATTCACGGTCGGGCCCATCACCCAGCCCAACCGCAACCTGCTGTTGTGGCGCGACCCCAGCGTCGACGGGATCAAGACCGGGCACACCTCGAGCGCGGGCTATTGCCTGATGGCTTCCGCGCAGCGCGGCGACCAGCGCCTGATCGCGGTCGTGATGGGCGACACCAGCGAGAACCAGCGCGCGGTGGATGCGCAGGCGTTGCTGAACTGGGGTTTCCGCTTCTACGAATCGCACAGGCTCTACGACGCCGGCAAGCAGGTCGCGACCCAGCGCGTGTGGAAGGGCGCGGCCGACAGCGTGCGCCTCGGGGTCGCGTCCCCGCTGCTGGTGAGCAGCCCGCGCGGCCAGTACGACCGCATGAAGGCGACCATGGACATCCAGAAGACGCTGGTCGCGCCGATCGCCAAGGGCCAGGCCCTGGGCACGGTGAAGGTCGCGCTGGACGGCAAGCTGATTGCGCAGGCGCCGCTGGTCGCGCTGGACGCCGTGCCTCAGGGCGGCTTCTTCAAGCGGCTGTGGGATTCGCTGCTGATGTGGTGGCATTCGCTCTGAGCGAGTCCGCGGCGTTCGTCGCGCGCGTGCGGTGCCCGGGATCATCGACCGCTACGTCAATTCCGGTTCGGCAGCCAGTGGGCTGTCGGCTGCGCTCCGCGCGCGCCCGGCCCGGGTTCGCATCGGCCTCAACGCGCGCGCGAACGAGAAGAACCACGGCGCGAGGCTCGCGCCGAAGCGCGGGTTGATCTCGAGCAGGCGCACGCGCCCGTCCTCGATCTTGTAGTTGATGCAGCACAGGCCTTCGTAGCCGATCGCCGCGAGCATGTCGCGGAACAGCGGCAGGTGGCTGGGGCGGCGCAGGCGCCTGTAGTGCGGGGGCTGTTCGCGGGACTTCTTGTGCAGCGCCTGCACGAAAACGTATTCCACCGCCAGCGCTGCGACGATGCGCCCGTCGCGCACCAGCAGGTGGGCGGCGTATTCGCGCTGGCCCGGGACGAAGGCCTGGCGGAAATAGTCCGGATCCCGCAGCAGCGCGGCGAGGCGGGCTTCGTCGGCTTCGTTCGCGACGACGTGGGCGTTGTCGCCCCAGGCGTCGATCCGCTTCTTCAGGATGTAGGGGAACGGCAGCGTGTCCGCGATCTCGGGCACGCAATGGGCGAAGCCGGCTGCCGACAGCGCCCGGTTGCACGCGAGCTTGTCGTCGCAGAGCGCGACGCAGGCGGCGTCGGGCAGGGGAAGCGGATTGCGCGCGAGCAGGGGCGCGAATGCGCGCAGCCGTTCCAGGTCCTGCAGCGTGATCGGCACCACCACGTCGTGCGCCCGCAACTCCTCCGGCGTGGGATCGGCGAAGCGCAGTCGATCGCCGCGGTGGCGGAATCCTTCGCGCAGTTCGGCTTCCATGTCGGTCGGCGGGAACAGGATGCGCAACCGCGCCCGTGGCCGCAGCCGCGCGAGCCACCGTTCACGCAGCACGAGCCAGCGGCCGTAATCCCATCCCTCCGCGGTTCCGTCGGGGGCGTGGAACCGCCAGGCCGACAGCCATGCGCGCGCGCCCTGCATGCAGCGCCGATGGGTGCGGATCGCCAGATAGACGCACAACCTGGCGAGGGTGAAGCCGAGGTATCCGCCGGCCGCGAGCAATGCACCAGCCAGGCCGGGGCCGGCGTCGGTGCCAAGCCAGGGCAATGCGGCGGCGACCGGCAGCGGTGCGACGAATGCACGTGTCGCCGGGGGCATGCCCAGGGTCTTGCAGCAGGCCAGGGTCAGGGCGCATCCAAGCACTGCCGCGATCCCCGCGTCGGGTCGCCACCATGCGACCGGAATCCAGGCCCCCGCGGCGAGCGCGAGCAGCCACGGGTCGCGTTGCGCCGAGCTCGTGGGGTGCGGGAAGAGGCGTGAGCGCATGACCCCTTGCTTACGAGGCCAAGGGGCCCGACCGGCCATCGAACGGCCTCAGATCCGCACGAAACGCGGCACCAGCATCAATGCCCCGCCGACGAGCACCATGATCCACCCGTTGGACACGAACCATGGGAACACCAGCAGTCCGATGCCGCACAGCAGCGGGATCGGCGCCGACTGGCGCTTGCCGTAAATGCAATAGCCCATGCCGATGGCGCCGAACAGCATGCCCCACCACAAACCCGCCGTGCCGCCCATGTCGCCCCCTCGCCCCGCCATGCGGATGGCCCATGGTAGGCCCGACCCGCGGCATGCACTTGGGATGCAGGCCGATCGCCCCGATAATGCGGGCATGGAAATCCAGTCCGACAATCCCGACCACGGCTTCCAGTTCCCCGGCACCTTCGAGCTTTCGGCCATGGGCGCGGCGGACAAGCACCTGGAATCCGAACTGCCCCGGCACCTGCAGGACGCCGGCATCGAGGTGCTGCACGAATCGGTGCACTGGAAGCATTCCTCGAACGGCAAGTACGTCTCGGTGCGGATCGCGTTCCGCGCCGACTCGCGCGAGGAATACGAGCGCGCGCACCAGGCGCTGCGCGACCACCCGGAAGTGAAGTGGACGGTTTGAGCGCGTCCTGCGCGCCCGGCTCCGCGCCGGGGCGGATGCGCGACGCCATCGTCCGCGAGCTGGGCCGCCAGACTTACGAACCGGTGTGGCGCGCGATGCAGCGCTTCACCGACGAGCGCGACGCCGGCACCGCCGACGAAATCTGGATGGTCGAGCACGAGCCGGTGTTCACCCTCGGCCAGGCCGGCAAGCCGGAACACGTGCTGATGCCGGGCGACATCCCGGTCGTCCACGTCGATCGCGGCGGGCAGGTGACCTACCACGGCCCCGGGCAGATCGTCGCCTATCCGCTGCTCGACCTGAAGCGCCTGAAGATCGGGGTGCGCGACTACGTATGCAGGATCGAACAGGCGGTGATCGACACCCTGGCCGAATGGAACATCGAAGGCGCGCGCAGGGACGGCGCGCCCGGCGTCTACGTCAACGGCGCCAAGGTCGCGGCGCTCGGCATCCGCGTACGCCGGGGCTGCGCCTTCCACGGCCTCGCCTTCAACATCGCCGGCGAAAGCGTCGCGCCGTTCCTGCGGATCAATCCCTGCGGCTACGAAGGCCTGCAGGTGGTCGCGATGTCCGATCTGGGCGGGCCCTCCTCGCTGGATGCGGTCAAGCCGGTCCTGCTCGGGAACCTGGCGAAGCAATTCGGGCTGGAATTGCGTGCCGAAACCGCATTGCCGGACCTGCTGGCGGCCTGAGCCCGGGCGCATCGGTCGTTCTGCGATAATTCCGCCATGAGCAGCACCCCCCGCAGCATTCCCCTTGCCGTGATCGGCGGAACGCCCGCGCCGCTCGAGCCGGGCGCGCGCCAGGTCGCGGGCGACAAGATCGCGCGTTCCCCGGTGGAATTCGCCGAGGCGCCCGTGCTGCGCAAGCCGGCCTGGATCCGCGTGCGCATTCCCAGCGGCAACGCGGTGCAGAACCTCAAGGCCAGGCTGCGCGAAAACCGCCTGGTCACCGTCTGCGAAGAAGCCAGCTGCCCGAACATCCACGAGTGCTTCGGCCACGGCACCGCGACGTTCATGATCCTCGGCGAGGTGTGCACCCGCCGCTGCTCGTTCTGCGACGTCGCGCATGGCCGGCCCAAGCCCCCGGATGCGCAGGAACCGGCGAACCTCGCGCGCACTGTCGCCGACATGGGCCTGAAATACGTCGTCATCACCAGCGTCGATCGCGACGACCTGCGCGACGGCGGTGCCCAGCATTTCGTCGACTGCATCCGCGAGACCCGCGCGGCCGCGCCTGGAATCCGCATCGAGATCCTCACCCCGGACTTCCGCGGCAAAGGCCGGATGGAACGCGCGCTGGAAATCCTGGCGCAGTCGCCGCCGGACGTGTTCAACCACAACATCGAGACGGTGCCCGACCTCTACCGCAACGTGCGGCCCGGTGCGGAGTACCAGTGGTCGCTGACGCTGCTGCAGAAGTTCAAGGCGCAGCATCCCGACATCCCGACCAAGAGCGGGATCATGCTCGGCCTCGGCGAGACGATGGAGCAGGTGCAGGCGACGCTGCGCGACCTGCGCGCGCACGACGTGGAAATGGTGACGATCGGCCAGTACCTGCAGCCGAGCGCGCACCACCATCCGGTGCTGCGCTACTGGACGCCGGACGAGTTCAAGCAACTGGAAACCTACGGCTATTCGCTGGGTTTCTCGCACGTGGCCTCGGGGCCGATGGTGCGTTCGAGCTACCACGCCGACCGCCAGGCGGCGGGAATCGCCTAGGTTCCGGTTCGCTGGTCAGTCAGCGTCGGCGTTGCACCACTGATCCTCGCAAGGAATCCCGTCACGGTCGCCGTCCATGGGCGCATTGGGACAGGTTTGCAGGTAGCGGCGTGCCTCTCCGCACGAATGCATCTCTGAACAGGTCTTGGGCTTTTCGCACGCGAACGACACACGGATTTTTTCTGCGTCCGTCAGTTGCACTTCAGGACGTGCCGGAATCGCCGGCGTTTGCATGCGGTGGTAGGCGTATCCGAGAGCGCCGCCGACCAGCAGGACGGCGATGACGGTCTGGACGACGCGCGGCGACTCCCGTTCGCG
>Ga0209023_10005761_pt1 | contig 13366 bp, 6 predicted proteins | sample LakOneMetagenome_FD_187468 | JGI IMG/M metagenome (GOLD analysis project Ga0209023, IMG submission 187468) | Freshwater and sediment microbial communities from Lake Erie, Canada (SPAdes) (version 2) | ecosystem: Environmental > Aquatic > Freshwater > Lentic | place: Lake Erie, Canada | collected...
CTGGCGCAGCCTGACGCCGAAGGGCCCGGGTGTTCGCGGTGCGCCGCGCAAGAACAAAGACGGAATGTGCCTGGTCAGGAACATGTTGGGTGGCGAGCGCAGCGAGTACCCTCCTGGCTTCGAGCCGCCGCAACGGGAACGGACAAAGTGGAAAGGTCGCGTCGATGGAGTATCCCGTGAAATACACCGGGGCATGGCCCTAGAATCCCATCCAACAACTTCCGTGACCGTGCCCGCGACGATGCATCATTTCTTCGTTCCGAGCCAACGCAATACTGGGAGCGTGCCGTGTCGGAACGCATGATCCGCATAGTGGATGTCGATTGGCTTCAAGATGTTGGCTGTGCCGAGAATCCAATCGGGCTATTACTAAGTAGTGGAATTCCTGCCTACATCAAGGTGCGCAGGGATCGCGAGATCGTGTATCGTCATCACCGCGCACCAATTGGGCAAGGCGATGATTTACTCCCTTTCGCTGGCTTTCTGGAGGAGGCTGCCTTTCTGCCTCTGGACGATGCGGCGCTCGCGGAGATCGCCGTATCGCGGTCCTGTCATGTTTCGAGCTTTTCAGGGGCGGGATTTCAGATCCCGCGCACTTACGAGGTCACTGATCAGACGCGCGGTGGATACTCCATTCGGAAGCCGCTTCGGATAGAAGCTGCTGATTTGGCGAGGTTTGAGCTCGATCGCGCCGTCATCGTCAACAAGAGGGAATTGGAGCGGGTGCGGGCAACGATACTGCCAATGAATGTGCCCTCCCCTGAGCAACTCGCTGTCCAGATCGAAGTGGGTGAAAGTGACTTGTACGTGACCTCGACCGACTTCAAGGCGCTAAAGCAGCGGGTGCGACAGGATCACGAGGTAGCCGACTATCCATTCGATCACAGTGAACGCATGCCCGGCATCTACTGGATGTTCCAGGCAGCTTGCTTGCTGAACGACAAGCAGCTGATTGGAAAGGTTGAGGTGCTGGATTGGCTTAGGACCAAGTGTGTAGAGGTTTTTTCGGGTAAGCGAGGTGGATTTGCGGCAAAGCTTGTTCCCAAGGAGTTGGATCGGGCAAAGGGGCGCGGGGGTGGGCCAAGGCCATTCAAGATCGGGGATCTCAAGAACTGGGTGGAGAATCCAGAGAAATTCACTTACCCATTTGTTGGCGATGGATTGACGTTGGTTATGGCCGTCGCGGAGTGGTGGACGGAGCGGCAGGAGGAGGAGCCGAATGTGTCGAGAGTGGCATTGGCGAGGAAGCTGTATGAGCAGAACTTCAACCAGGTGGAGACTAACTACCTGGTTCGTCTGATTGCCGGCGTCCAGTTGTCCAAAGACGAAAAAGTATTGTTCGACGATTGGGCGAGCGAGAAGGACAGGAAAGAAGCGCTGAGAAAGCCTTTAGCGGAACGCGATTGAGAACGTGGTGGCCCGGGAGCACGGGTCCCGAGGCAAGTTATTCAGGTGAATCCGGCGATTGGCACGAGATCCGCTTCTGACTGCTCGAGTGCGATCAGGGTGGCGGCGCAGCTTCTGAGACGGTCATTGGGGAGGATCCATACCCCTTCCCGCCTGGCAAACCTACGATGACGGCTGATGCCAGACATACTCTCTCCCGCGGAAAGAAGCACTCGCATGTCCTTGATCCGCTCGAAGGACACGATGCCGGAGTTGCTCGTACGCAAGGCAGTGTGGGCGGGCGGATTCCGCTACCGGCTTCATGGCAAGGGCTTGCCGGGAAGGCCGGATCTCGTCTTTCCCGCCCTCCGCACCGTGGTCTTCATCCATGGGTGCTACTGGCATGCCCACTCCTGCCAGAAGGGGAGGATTCCCACGCAAAACAGTCGCTTCTGGCGGGAAAAGTTCGCGGCGAACCAGATCAGGGACCAACGAAATGCCCAGCGCCTCCGCCGCGAAGGCTGGTCGGTCCTGACCGTCTGGGAGTGTTCCCTGTCGACAGCCAAGTTACGGGACAGGTCCGTCCGGAAGTTATTGAATGCATTGGCCCTGAGGCGCGCGGGCAAGCCCTAGGCAGGCGGCAAGGTGCGGCCGGAAGTGCTTCCCCCCGCCCTGGGGGAACTGTTACCCTGGAAGCCGACCGCCGGCGGCCCGGGGATGCATCGGGCGATAAGAGCTTATCTTGCGCTTTACGGGTGCTGGCCGAAAACCTTTCGAGTCCGCCCATGGATAATTCCGCCGTTCCCGCCCGCCCGACATTCATTGACCTCTTCTCGGGATGCGGAGGGCTATCCCTTGGCCTGTCCCAGGCGGGCTGGCAGGGGCTGTTCGCGATCGAGCGCGCCGCGGATGCGTTCGAGACCTTCCGCGCAAACTTCCTTTGCGAGGCCTCCCGGTGCAGATTCCGATGGCCGGCTTGGCTGGAACAGTCCGCCCACTCTATCGACGACGTCCTGAAAGCCCACCATAGCGAATTAGCAAAACTTCGCAACAAGGTCGATCTCATTGCAGGCGGGCCGCCTTGCCAAGGGTTCTCCTTCGCAGGTAAGCGGAACAACTCCGACCCCCGGAACAAGATGTTTCAGCGCTACGTATCTTTCGTGGAGCTCATCAACCCCAAGTTCCTCGTCCTCGAGAACGTGCCGGGCATGAACGTTGCCCACACCAAGCGCGGGAACAAGACGGCAAGGGCTGGACAAACCTATTACGACAAACTGCACGACGCCCTCGGGGAGCTTGGCTATACCGTCGGCCCGATGATCCTCGATGCGGCAAATTTTGGCGTCCCGCAGCGGAGGGCGCGACTGGTCGTCATCGGGATTCGCTCGGACATGGGCAAGAAGTTCCCTTCTGGATGCACGGGCTTGTTCGATGCGATAGACGTCGAAGGGGGAAAGCAACTTTCGGAGCTAGGGAACGGGACCCCTGTGACTGCCCAGCAGGCCATTTCCGATCTGGTCGTCGGGACTGGGAAACAGGTGGCGCAGCGCACCATTGAATACACCGGCTTCGGCGCTCGCCGTGGATACGTGCAACTGAAATACGAAGGCCCGCACGATACTGCTTACCAGCGGCTCATGAGCGCGGGCGTCGCCCCTGATCAGATGGACAGCATGCGGCTCGCGCGCCATGGGGAGGATGTAAGAGCGCGCTTCAGAAAAATCCTCGCCACTAGCCTCGCAACTAACCGCCGTGGGGTGAACCTGAGCAGTGACGACCGTGAGATCTTCGGCATGTTGAAGCACCGTACAGTGCCCATGTCGCCTACGCAGCCGGCGCCAACCCTTACTACGTTGCCTGATGACATCCTGCATTACAGCGATCCGCGGATCCTGACAGTGCGCGAATCCGCGCGGCTCCAGTCCTTCCCGGACTGGTTCACCTTCCATGGCAAGTACACAACCGGTGGCGATCGCCGCAAGGTCGAATGCCCCCGATATACACAGGTCGGCAACGCCGTGCCGCCGTTATTGGCCCTGGCTATAGGTGCCGGAATCTTGACGGCATGGAAGTCGATCGACGCCAAGGCGAAAGGAAGCAGTGGCAAGAAGACTGTCATCAAGAAACACATTGCCATGGCAATGAGCTAGCCACGATGATTCCGCCGGGGGGCGAATGAGTAAGTATCCAGAGGGGTTGCTCAACTGGTCCGGAGACAAGGCCGGCGGCGTCAAGAAGTTGTTTTACAAGGGAAGCGGACGCCCTTCTGGCGACGTGATCACGACGGGTTTGCTCACGCGTTTGCAAGCGTGGTCAAGGGACATCGCCAGTGGAAAGAATGGGACACCCAAGGCGATCTTCCTGATTGGCGGCCCAGGTAATGGCAAAACGGAGGCCGTCGAATTCACGATCCGCGAACTTGATGTCGCGATGCATCTCAACGGCGTGTTGCTGGAAGAACTCGCGGCACTGTTCTCGGGCCAAGCTGGGGGGCACCCCGGCCGCTTGGTTAAGAGCGTGCAGACGCAATTCCCCGCGCACAGCAAGATCACTGCCATTTCCATCGTGCAGGATGGATCCGAAGCCAATCGTGGTGACCCGGCCACCCCTGCCGAGCATCTCTGCAACGACATCCGCTCCTTGTTAGGGCAAGGCGATGGACATGTCTACATAGCCTGCGTGAACCGGGGTGTTCTGGACGACGCGCTGATCCTGGCTACGGAACGCGATGAGCCCGAGGTTGGCGAGCTGGTCAAGAAAATCGTCCAATCAGCCTCACTTGGCTCAAGGGGAATCGCTTGTTGGCCGCTGGAAGGCTATTCGCGCTTTGCAGTGTGGCCGATGGACGTCGAGTCCCTCGTTGAAGAGGCCAATGGCCAAGCAGCCAATTCCGCGGCGAGGCAAATCCTCGGCGTGGCGACCAACGCAGGGGATTGGCCGGAGTTCGGCGAGTGCACCGCAGGCGAATACTGTCCGTTCTGCACCAATCGAAAGCTCCTCTCCAGTGAGCCACATCGTTCTTCATTCATCCGCGTCCTACGATGGTTTGAACTGTCTAGTGGGAAGCGGTGGAATTTCCGCGACCTATTCTCATTAACCGCCTATCTGCTCGCGGGCACTACGGAGTCCGAATCAAAGGGTGCCTATCAACCTTGCGAGTGGGCAAAGGCACAGCTCCAGCCGCGGGAATCTAATGCGGCCAAGCGGGAGATCAAGCGTGTCAGGGGCTTGTTCAAGCTGGTTGCCGCGCAATACCAGCACGTCCTATTTGGCGCATGGCCTGTGGAAAGGGCTGCTGGGCTTAGGAGCGACATCAAGGAGCTGAAGCTCGACGAGCAGCCGGCGCTAGCCGGCTTGCAGCAATTCCTATCGTTAGACAAGCGGAAAGAGGCCACCTCTACCTTGCGCACGCAGCTAGCAGGCATGAGGGTCTACCTTGACCCTGCAGTTGCAAGTCCTGCTATGGAAGTCGCCGTGAGTTCCAACACGACGATCAAGTTCGAGGACTTGGATCGGCGGTTCAGCCTATCGATCAAGGAGGGCCGGACATTCCTTCAGAAGTACCAGTCCCTATCCGCACTTGAAATCGACTTGCTCAAGTCACTCGAGGAAGCAGATGCAATACTCTCCGATGAGACCATCCGGCGGCCTAAGCCTGCGATAGCGGAACGCGTGCAAGCACTCATCAGGCTTGTTGCATGCAGGATTGCACGTCGTTCGGTGGGTGTTCGATCTGGCATTACCAAGGATTCGGATGTGCTGGTTGATTTCGACCAAGTCCTTAACGGCGATAGTAGCGCCCTGCAAGAAGCAAGGCAGCAGGTTGAAAACCTGCTCAACAAGGAAAGAAAGTTCCAAGTGAGCTTGAACACCACATTCGGTGAGCCATTGCCGCCGCCGGAACGAAGGGTGATGCTGACGACCGACATCCAAAAGGTCCGGCAAATGCCCTTTCAGCAAGACGATAGCAAGCCAAGGCTGCCAGTGCGCTTCCTCAGTATTGGCAGTGGCACTTCCGCACAACCCGTTGCCCTGACCTATGAGTTGTTCAAGGCCACCAAGTCCTTACGTAAGGGCATGGTTCCAGCCTCGCTGCCACGCTCGGTGGTGGCCCTCATCGACACGACGCGCGCGAAGCTGGCAGGGACCGTAGTCCGCGATGAAGACGCTCTGGAAGGTAGTGAAATCCAGCTTGGCATGAGGGATGACGTGATCGTGCGCAACTTCGGCACTTTCATCGTGCGCCGGGGGAATGGGCAATGACCATCGAAAAGTTCTTGGAGTCCCCTTGGGATACGCAGCACCCATTTTTCAGGGATGCCATTTTCAGCATCCATCGTGCACCAGAGTTTTCGACAGGAGAGGTCGTCCTATCCTCGTTGTATCGCGCATCTGGCTTTGAAGGAGTTTCGGAAAGCAAGGTAAAAAAGCATGGCGACGCGCTCAACAAGGCCGCGGACAAAGCGCGAAAAAAAGAAGGTGGCAAGGGCGAAATCCAGCCTGACACGTGGCGTACGGTCCTAGATCGCCTAGTACAGAGTCCGAAGGTTGCGCAACAGTCCTCTAAGCGCTTCATGTCGCTTTCCCCTGTGGTGCCGGATGCCGCCTTGTATTCAGGCGCGGCACGATTGACTGGCAACCCATGGAATCCAGGCCAGTTAGTGAAGCGCATCATCCAACTAGGAGCCACTTCGGACGCAGATGCATCAAGGGTGTGGGTGGGCCTGCACGATGCCTTGGGCATTGGGGCGAATGACGATGTCTGGGCGCGGTGGCTCCAGGAAGAATTCGAACTGCGCCGTCAGGGCGTGGACGGTTGGAAGCCTACCGACATGGCGCCCCTGAGCCTGTTTCCAAGCTCGGATAGAGCGGGCATCGAATACCCGGCAAAACAGTTCGTGGCGGATCTCGAGGGCATTATCGCCGCCAAGCTTTCGATGACTAGGCGGCAGTGGGTGAGCCTTCTGGAGGCCGTTCTCAGGATAGGAACCGTCAGTCACGTGCTTTGGATTTGCGACGTGAATGATCGCTTCTGGCGACTAGCGAGAAGCCTCATTGAATCAGATATAGCCAGCATCCCTGCCACCGATGCCGAGTTAGCTAAACAGTTGCTTGCCGTCGATAGCCGAATGCTTTCATTCGGACATCCTGCCATACCCATTTTGCGCGACTACGCGTCCAAGTACCTATCGGCCCGCCTTGGCTTGAACTGCATGTTGTGGGCGCTGGATGAAATGGGTGCCAAGGTCGCCAAGATGGATTCGGTCGCTGGCGCCCGTTCTTTTCTAGAGGCAATCGAGGCAAACAAGGACAAGGTTCGCGCAGCAGGCGTGCTTGATTCCTACCATCAACTTCAGGACCGGGAAGTGCGCACTATTGCCTGCAAGAAGGGCATTGGATCAAACCTCATGGAGTTCGCCCAGTACACCCTAGGGCAGCGCCAGACGATGGATGAGACATTGCGTGGCTACGACCAAGGGTATTTTTTGCGTAAACGTGGCGAAGCACGGAACTCCCCGTGGGTTTTAGCGCTAGGTCCCGCCTCGGTGTTGGCCATGGCCCATTGCTGCCTGCATGAGGTGAAAGGCCCACGTTCCGTCCAACGATTGGCGAAGCACCTCTCATCCTACGGGATCGAATTCGACCTGCATGGGTTGAACGACAGTGACTTGGGCCGTCAATTACGCATGCTTGGCTTGGTGCTTGATAGCCCAGATGCCGAAAGTGGCATGTTACTGGTCCCCCCTTTCGCGATTTGACGTTGGTGCCGCCTTGAGCAAGCTTGCAAGTGAATTAGCCGCGTGGATCACCGGCCAAATGGCCAACGAGATCCTTTCCCTTCCAAGCGGAAGCAAGGAGTGCCGCGTGGTTTTTTGCGGACCACCGCCGAGCATGCTCGCGGAGCTTTTCAAAGTTCTTGCTGGTGATGGCCGATTGCTATCGGCGAGCATGGCCGATGGCACGACGGTTTCATTTCCGGTCGTGGTCCAAGTCGATGAAGTGCCGGATACGGCGCCAGTTGCCCGCGTGGACCAATCCGGCTACAGCTTGTTCCATGGCTTGGCTAATCTTCGCAACGACCCCAGAGCCGGCATCTTCCTCACTCTAGTCCCGCCCGGTGGGCAAGCAAGCGACACCCATGAATCCACTCGCAAATCGTTCGGCGTCGCGTCCGTCGTGAACGAAGGCGGGGCACCAATTTCAGCTTGGTGGGACGACCCGTTCATCCAATACCTCGTCGACGCAGGTCTCGGGGCAGGCGACGACAAGCAATTGGAGCAGGCGAAGCGACTCGTCCACGAGGCCGTAGTTGCTGCAGATGCAGCCAAGCAGCACGAGGTAAGCAGGAGCGGGGCATGGGACATCCTCGCCCGCCTTTGGGAACTGCGCGATGCGGGCCAGCCATTGGATGCTCGTGTAAGCCTGGCGAGTGGATTCCCCCCTTCGAGCGACGGGCGCATCGATGCCACGCACAAGCTGTCCATCTTCAGCGCATTAGTCGACAAGTTCGAGCGCTCGAACCTGGGGTCTGGCGTGGAGCAATTGAAGGAACAGGCTCCTAAGGCCGGAGTTGAGCCGACGCATCTGGACGCCTTCCTATGGCAAGTGCGCCGCAAGTGCGACGTCGTGACGGCACTCAAGCGCTCCATGCCCTATTGCTACGCCCCTGACGAGACCATGCCGCCGCCCGGTTGGTGGGACGTGCTAACCGTCCAGAAATGGGAGCTATTGCTTGATGACGATACGACGGAGTCTTCTCCCGAGATAACACTCACATGCACGAACCCATTGGCATTCCAGCTCAAGGGCTTCGTCCCCGTGGTCCGTGACGCCGCGCGGCTTCAGGTCCAACTGCCGGATGGTTTGGAGGGCGCGCGTGTACGGATTACTCGGGAGGCGCCAGGCGGCATGGCGAATCGTCGCACGTGGGACTTGCCAAGCGCAGGATCCATGGAGTTTGTCGACGACGCATTCCCCCTTCACAGGGTGCCAATCAAATACGTGGCCGAAGTCGTGGAATGCCAGGGTGTAAAGCTAGAGGACGTCAAGAAGGCAAGCTCTAAACTCATTTCACTTTCCGCTTGGGAGCCGGGATTGATCGTATGCTCCCGCACCGCGACGAAGGGGAAGGTGCCAAAGCTGGTTTCGAACAAACCCATCGACACGACCCTGGAGATGGCTGGCGCAGGACGGCACTATCTCGATGTTTACGCTCGGCCCGGCGTGGAAATTCTTTCCGGCGAAGCCACGGCGCATTGCGATGACGAGGAGCTGGAACCGGCGAAGATTGGTCGCGTGGCCGACGACGAGTACGGCCTGGAAGTCGAGGCTGGCGGTGAGCGTCACTACCAGTTCGAGATAATGCGCCCAGAAAACGCCAAGAAGGACGTGTTCCGAGTTTTCCTCGTCGCGGATGAGGCAACTGCGGAGGAATGCACGAGTTACTTCGAGTTCCATTTGGCGAGGAACTCCCGGCGCGAGGGAGGCAAGCTTCCTCGCGCCGTGCATGCGAACAGCCAATCCCGTAGTGCACAACTACAGGGATGGATGCTGGAAGGATCCCGCGTGGGCAGGTCACATTACCCATTCGTGTTGGCACCAGACTATGCCAGCGAATGGCGTCGACGCGAATGGTCGTCGGCCGAGGATGTGATTTTCTCCTCGGCGAGGTTCCTCAGCGATCCCCGGCCTGGCATGGACGAGATGCAGCCGCCGGCCGCATTCATCGAATCAAGGCAAATCATCGCTGCCAAGGTTCGGGGCAAGGATGGAAACGATCTCGTTGAATCCGCCAACCTAGGCGAATGGCTGGTGACCGACAAGGAATTCGAGGAAGCAGTGGGCACATACGTCCGTGCGTATCTGGATTGGCTATCAGCCTCCCCGAAGGAAGCTTGCTGGTGCGACATCGGCCTGGTCATGGGGTTGGAATCGGATGGAGTAACGCTAGAGCAGGTTCCGAACGCGGTCATTGTCTCGCCATTGCATCCCATCCGATTCGCCTGGCAATGCCTTGCGCAACGAGCCATGTACCTCGCTTCGCGCAAGCGACCATGCCCTGCCGCTAGCATCATGGATCCGGATTGCGTGCCTGACTCGATTGCATTGCCGCTACGCGATGCCACGAGCGGCACCAATGAGGTTGTCTACTTCTCAGTCGAATGCAGCTCGGACTACTGGGGCATCCTGTGGAACACGCAGCGCCTGGATCGATTGGCGAAGTTGGGCGTCTCGTCCCCCCTTGATCGGGAGATGGGCCTTCTGGTTGGTGGAATTTCCAGTGGGTTCAGTGCGTCCCAGGTCCACCGCGCCATGGATGACGTATGCGAGATGCTGGTGGCGAAGCCGGTCATTGGCGTCCTTGTGTCCAGTGCAGCCGGCCAGAACAACGCATGCAACGATGGCCTCTTGTCCTGGGGGCGCGAACATTTTTCAGCGGGTGCTATGCAAGGCAAGAACGCCTCGGTGTTCGGCGCGAGCGAGATCCACGTATTCGACGAGCGCAATGAGGATGCCCGCCCGGGCGACGCGGAGATCTCCAACTTGGCCGAGGACACGAACAATGCCGTCCAATGGTACGAGGCGGCTGATTCCAGCATTTCGCACGATTTGGCCATCATCGCCCAATTGGAGACTTCCAATGCCAGTGCCCAGCCGATCAGGCAGACTTCTCCGCTAGGCGTTGGTGGCCTTGTGCGTGTGCGCATCCGCGAGCAACAAGCTGCCGGGAATGGGCAGTTTTTGAGCGAATCACGCGTGGCCGGTCCTGCTCGAGTGACGGGTGATGGGCTTGCGGACAATAACGCGAAGGCCATTGCTGCCTTGGAGGGCATGTCCGACATCCCTAAAGGCTACGTGTTCGCACCGAGCATCAACGCAGTCAAGAAATCTCTGGACAAGGCTGAATTCGCCGCAGTCTCCTCGTCTGCCGTGGATCCAGCTTGCTTCCTCGGAAACTGGCTCGAAGGCACCTACCTCTGGGACTACGACCTTCCCTCGTACTCGGGAAGGTCCGGCGACAGCAATGGCTATTACCTGCTCTCGCGCATCAAGCCCCTTGATCTGGAGACGATGAAGATTGTCCTGCAGCGCCTGCCGGGGTGTGGAGACCTCCCGCATACCGAGCTTTCCGCGATCGTGCAAGAAGTGGCGCGCAGGGGCATTCCGACCGTGCGCGGTCTATCGGCCGGCAACTCGGGAGCCACCGGCGACTTGGGCCTCTTCATCGCGACTCGGCTCATCCAAGATAGCTTCCGCTCCTCAGGTGGGCAGCATGGTTTGTTGGTCCCATGGGAGGAACACGATGAGGAGCATCGAATTTCGCTCGTCATCCCAGTCGATCCATTCCAGCGTCACCTCGATGATCTAGCCAAGGCTAACGGGAAACTCAATTTGCATCGCCCCGACCTGATCGTGGTGGGGCTGGTCATCACCGACTCTTCAGTTCGATGCAAGTTGACACCCGTCGAGGTTAAGAACCGGAGTGGCAACGCCCGGATGGCGCACAAGGACCGCCTCTCGGCGCTCGAGCAAGCGAAGTCGCTATCGGCATTGCTCAATTCGCTTCGCGAGACCTATACCGACGATCAGGAGATGTTGATCTGGCGCCTGGCCTACGAAAACTTGCTGTCTTCCATGATCGGCTACGGTTTTCGTGTCTACAGCCAGCATCTGGCCGAGAGCGGCAAGGCTGCCGCGTGGGCAGCGCTGCATTCGCGGGTAATGGAGGCCATCCTCAACTCGGAACTTGGCGTGGAGATCGATGCGCGTGGGCGTCTAATCGTCATCGATGGGACAACGAATAGCGGCCCGAGCGATACCGACGGGGATTCCTTCAAGGAAACCATTGAGCTTTCCCAATCCGATGCTAGCCTAATCGTCAGGGGAACTGCGGACGCGTTCTATCAATCAATGAAGGCTGCGCTCCATGACTGGCAGCTCATGCCCAGAGAGGTTGCAACCACCACCGTGTCGATCGCGCCCGTGGTTGCACCCATGAAGCCAGAATCACCATTCTTCACGCCTCAGCCAGCGCAGCCCGCGGAAGAGCCTGTGGCATCTGCGTCGCCATCCGAAGTCGGTGCCAATACGGTTGCGCCTCATGACGACGAGCCTCAGGAAACCCAACAGTCCTCCAAGGCCACAGTGTCAGGCGACGGATCCGACCAAGCCGGGCTCATCCTCAGGGTCGGTGAAAACATCGACGCATTCCAAGCGCGCGTGCGCCACCTCAACCTTGGCCAGACCTCGCTCAACCAGTTGAACATGGGCGTGGTGGGCGACCTTGGCACGGGCAAGACCCAGTTATTGCAATCACTTGTCTTCCAGATCGCCACGGGCGCGGCAGGGAACCGTGGTGTTTCCCCGAACATCCTGATCTTCGATTACAAGAAGGATTACAGCTCGGAAGACTTCGTGAAGGCGACGGGCGCGCGCGTCATTCGCCCCCAGCACATCCCGCTCAACCTCTTCGACTTATCCAATTCTTCCCAATCGATCAGCCCATGGCTGGATCGATATCGCTTTTTCTCGGATGCAATCGAGAAGATTTATTCGGGCATTGGCGCGGTCCAGCGCGAGAAGCTGAAGAATGCAATCAAGGAAGCGTACAAAGGGCGCGGCGAGGGCATCTATCCGACCATCTACGACGTGTTCCATAACTACCAGCTTGCAGTGAAGGGAAGCCCGGATTCGATCACTGGCATTCTCAGCGACATGGTGGACATGGAACTGTTCGCCGATGATCGGGCATCCATCGTCAGCCCTGGTGAGTTCCTCAAGGGTGTCGTAGTCATCGCGCTCAACGAGCTTGGCCCGGACGATAAGACCAAGAGCATGCTCGTGACGATCCTGTTGAACGTTTTCTACGAGCACATGTTGAAGATTCCCAAGCGACCTTTCCTAGGGGTTGATCGGAATATGCGCGTCGTCGACTCGATGTTGCTTGTCGATGAAGCAGACAGCATCATGAAATACGAGTTCGACGTCCTTCGTAGGTTGCTTCTCCAGGGGCGCGAGTTCGGCGTTGGCGTGATCCTTGCATCGCAGTATCTGAGCCACTTCAAGGTCGGGGCAACCGACTATAGGGAGCCGCTCCTGACTTGGTTCCTGCACAAGGTGCCCAACCTAAAGCCGCAGGAACTGAGCGCGCTCGGCCTGAGCGAGCAGTCCTCGCTTCAGCAAATGGCAGAACGAATCAAGTCGCTTAACGTCCATGAGTGCATGTACAAGACGCATGATGTCTCTGGCGAATTCATCGTGGGGGCGCCTTTCTACAAAAGGGGCGAATGGGGTTGAAAACTAGATCCATGGCGCGCCCGATCACGCCAAGCGCGCCCCCATGGAGCCTTGTCAGAAGTGGGTCAGATTGTGAGTCAGGCTAGAAGCATGTAGTAGGCCCACCTAGTTGGTTGGTGGCGGGCCTGCCCCGAGAGTCCGGCTTGTCCGACGTGCTTATGGGTCCCCCCGCTCTCGCGCCTTATTTGCCAGCATGGTCTAAGCGAGAGCGCATTCGGCAACTGCAAACTACGCCGGTAGCCTCAGCTTGACGTCGCATCGCCGGCCTAACTGGAGAGGCAGTGGGACTGGAATGCGCTCGCCCATGCGCGAGTGGCCCATGACGAGTTTCACCTTTCCTGCGAGCAGCGGTCTCTCAGGTTTTCGAGATAGTCAGCCCATGCCTGCATCATTTTGCGGCGCTCTGGAATGTATCTCGCCATATTGTAAACACCCTCAGTACCTCCGATTGCATGTGACAACTGCGCCTCCACCGCCTCGCGCGACCAACCCATTTCTCGGAGCATGGTACTCGCCATGTGCCGAAATCCGTGGCCGACCATTTGTCCCTTGAAACCAATTCGGGCGAGTGCAGCGTTAATGGCACCATCGCTCATGTGACGCTTTGGATCGCGCGCACCGGGGAAGAGATAGCGACCACGCCCGGTCAGCTGATGCAATTCGCGCAAGATCGCTAGTGCTT
>Ga0209023_10005763_pt1 | contig 13363 bp, 11 predicted proteins | sample LakOneMetagenome_FD_187468 | JGI IMG/M metagenome (GOLD analysis project Ga0209023, IMG submission 187468) | Freshwater and sediment microbial communities from Lake Erie, Canada (SPAdes) (version 2) | ecosystem: Environmental > Aquatic > Freshwater > Lentic | place: Lake Erie, Canada...
AGATAATCGTTGGCCTTGAGCAGTAGTTTGAATTCATGGCCGACCCCGAGCAGATAAGCCGCCGCGGGCGGAAACAGAATGTAATATGCAAAAGCTGCACCCCCAACAAATGACACTGACGAAAGCCCTATAAACGGTGTCACATATTTTCGCTCGTGTTTGTACAAGGCAGGCGAGATAAATGTCCATATCTGCCACAAAAGCAGCGGCAGCGAGAACGCAATAGCTGCGTAAAACGAAACCATGACATAAATCATGTATGGCTCCATCGCTGTCGTAACCGTCATCTTTTCGTCCGCATCAGGTTGGCTCTGTGCGGTTTCATTAAACGGCACGGGCAATCGTACGCCCTCCGGAACGATCGCGTTATTTGTTAGCAATTTTTCGGTCGTAAAAAGACCCAACTGACCGTTAAAGTCCCTTTTGACCGTCGCATTTACAGTGGTGCCGGGCGATATTAGCGCCGGTCCGAGATTTGAGACCTCGTCGAAGATATAACGCCCGCTATCGCCCTCTTTCAAATTATTGATCGGTATAACGCCTTCGTTACCCTCAAGCCCGCTCACCGGAACGTTGCGGCGCGACGCATCATTTAGAGCGCGACGGATCGGAACACTGAGGAAATTATAGATTCCCTCAGAAAAATAGAAACAAATTCCAAAAGCCAAAACGACGATCACTGCCGAGCGGACTAGCCGCTTGCGCAGTTCGTCGAGGTGCTCAAGAAACGACATATGAGCAGGCAGCTCTTCCTCTTTCTTTATCTCGTCCATTGTCTACAGCCAATTCTTTTTGTCGTTCTCGTCCAAGGGCGGTTCGTCGGTGTTTGATTCGGGTTTTACTGCAAGGATCTCGGGGTTGAAACTAGCCGGATCGATCGATTTGATCGTCGGGGCTTCGGGTTGTTTTTCCAGATCGAATGAATGCTCAGTCGTTTCGATCTCTTTGGGTCCGTCGGTACGCGGCACGGTTGGCTCGTCAAGTTCATTAAGGTTAAAGGCTTTGGCTTCCTCGTCAAAATTGACCTCACGCTCCCACGTTTCTTTGAATTCGTTTGTCGTACTGCGAAATTCATTCATCATCTTTCCGATCTTTCGCGCATATTCAGGCATCTTTCTTGGACCTAAAAAGATCAGCGCTACGAGGCCGATGAGCATTAGCTCGGATGTGCCGATAGATTCGAAAATGAATAAAAACACTTAATTTACCTCGATCAACCGCTCCGAATAACGCTCAACACGGCCAATAACGACCGAATCAGCGACCGATCTTAAAAACTCAGAAGCGTCCGATTCGCTCATGCTGATAAGCAAACCGCCAGCCGTTTGCGGATCGAACAATGCGCTCTGCATCTCACCGGAAACGCTTTTCTCTATTCTAACCGTTTCGCCGACGTAAACGCGATTGTTCTTGTCACCCCGCGTCAACATTCCCTGAGAGATAAGTTCGAGCACCTCCGGTAGCAGCGGAACTGCTTTAGAATCAATATTTAGCGTTACCTTGCTGGCCTTTGCCATCTCGTACGCGTGGCCGAGTAATCCAAAACCGGTAACGTCCGTACAACCGCTCGCTCCAATCTCGCGCATTACTTTAGACGCTGCGGCGGCCGAAGTGGTCATTGCTTTTATTGCTGCCGCCTCGGCCTCGCGGCTCGCGAGGCCGCGTTTTACCGCCGTATTGATCGCTCCGGTGCCGATCGGCTTGGTTAGGATCAGCACATCACCGGGTTTCGCACCGGCATTTGTAATGACTTTGTCGGGATGGATGATGCCGGTCACCGAATAGCCAAACTTCATTTCCCTATCATCAACCGAGTGTCCGCCGATCACAACGACACCCGCAGCGTTCATTGCCATCTGCCCACCGGCGAGTATCTCACCCAGAATGTTCCAATCGCCTTTTTGCGGATAGCACACGATCGACAACGCCGTCAGCGGTGTGCCGCCCATCGCATAAACATCATTGAGCGAATTGATCGCCGCCACTTGGCCATAAGTGAATGGATCGTCCGCAACTGGCGTAAAAAAATCAAGCGTCTGGACAAGCGCCGTTTCAGAATTTAGGCGAAAGACACCCGCATCGTCCGAATTCTCAAATCCGACGATCACATTTTCGCTCGATTGTTTTGGAAGCTTGCTCAAAACTTGAGCAAGGTCGCCAGGTGCGAGTTTAGCCACTCAACCAGCACAGTCGACCATTTCCGTCAAACGCTTCGGCATTCCCGTAACTCCTTTTATTGCTTAATTAACATCTGATAAATACGATCAAGATCGTCCGTTCCGTAGTACTCGATCTCGATCTTTCCGCCCGTGCCTTTCTTGCCCGGAAGGATCTTTACGTTCGTAGTGAAATGCCGCATCAACTTGGTTTCCGCCAACTTGACATTCGGGTCTTCTGAACGCGTAACCTCTTTCTTTTCAATAGGTTGCGACGGATCCTTGAGCAGTTTTCTTACCGCTATCTCAGTCGCCCTGACCGACCATGATTGTTCTACGGCATCGTTTGCGACAACACGCTGAATACTTTCATTTTCGGTCAATAGCAACGCACGGCCATGGCTCAGTGAAAGACTGCCGTCAACGAGATGCCGCTGAACGTCGTCCGGCAGCTTTAGAAGGCGGATCGTGGTAGATATCAGCGAACGTTCGCGGCCTATACGGTCGGCGATCTCTTCCTGCGAAAGCCCGATCTGCTCGATAAGCTTGCGATATGCATTGGCCTCTTCGATCGGGTTTAGCTCGTGCCGCTGAATGTTTTCGATCAGGGCGATCTCGAGCATTTGTTCGTCGGGAACATCTTTAATGACGACGGGAACGCGCCGCAATTCCGCCCGCTGAGCCGCACGCCAACGTCGCTCACCGGCAACTATCTGATATCTCGTGCCTTTCTTTCGCACAACGATAGGCTGAACGATCCCATACACACGGATCGATCTCGCGAGGTCGTCGAGGTTCGTCTCAGCAAAACGCTTGCGCGGCTGTTCCGGATTTGGTTCGATCAGGTCGATATCAAGTTCTGTTGAAGTCGCCTCGGTCGCAGCGGGCTTTTCCTCGCCCATCAACGCGCTCAGGCCTCGTCCAAGCGATTGTCTAGCCATGGCTAATTATCTCCTTTCCTAATTTAATATAGCTGTCCGCACCCTTTGAACGTGGATCGTACAACATTATAGGCTTGCCAAAGCTCGGTGCCTCCGCCAAACGCACATTTCGCGGAATTACCGTCTCCAACACCTGCGACCCGTAAAAATCACGTAGATCCTTAACTACGGCCGATGAAAGATTGGTCGTCGCGTCAAACATCGTCAGCAAAAGCCCTTCGATCGCGAGATTTGGGTTGAGTTCCCGGCGAAGTCGTGCGAGCGTATCAAACAGCTCAGTAACGCCCTCAAGCGCGTAATATTCGCACTGAATAGGCACCAGCAGCGAATCCGCCGCCGTCAAGCCATTAATGGTCAAAATACCAAGCGACGGCGGGCAATCGATAATAATGTAGTGAAAATAGTCACGCACCGTCGCCAAAAGCTTTTTGAGCGCGTAACTGCGGTCCGCCGAATCGACCAACTCGATCTCGGCACCCGCAAGGTTCTTGTCCGACGGCAAAACCCACAGCGACGGAATTTCGGTAGCCAGTACCATTTCACGTACCGGATCCCCTGAAATAAGGGCGTCGTAGAGGTTTTTGCGATTTACACCACGTGCAATACCCGCCCCTGATGTGGCATTTGCCTGCGGATCGGCATCCACAAGCAGTACTTTTTTGTCTTCAAGAGCCAACGCCGCGGCGAGATTTACTGCCGTAGTGGTCTTACCAACGCCACCTTTCTGATTTGCAACCGCAATGATCTTTCCCATGTTTACATGCGCCAAACGCGAATTAAGAAGTTAACATAATTCGAAAACGAATTCGAACCGTCAAAATGTGGTACGTACCACATTCGGTCGATGCTTGGCGGGAGGTAGGTAGGCAGGAAAGTTGAAAAATGTGGTACGTACCACATTTCCGTAAGGCTAGGGGTTTGGGAAGTGTGGTTCGTACCACAATTTGGAGCTTAAATTGTAAGTTGTGATACGTGATTTGCTGAGAGTCTACTCAAAAATGTGGTACGTACCACATTTTTTGGAAACAAGGTCTTAAATAAAGCCCTCGTGTTATTTCCGCGACTTATTATTTGTCCTCGGCATGAAGTACTACTGAACAAAGATTCCGCGCCGAGTTCACGGAGGTTCTCGCAGAGGGTGGGAGATATGATATCGCCGCTCTCATAAAAATGTGGTACGTACCACATTTATAGATTTTCCAAAATTGTGGTACGTACCACAATTAAGCTGACAACCCCTGATTTTGATTGGATTTTTCGGCGGTGAGATGTACCAACACGGTCGATATAGCGGCTGGAGTAAGGCCGGAGATGTTGCGGACCTGGGCGAAGTTTTGCGGGGCCGCTCGCTCGAGACGTTCGACCATTTCGTTCGAAAGGCCTTGAATTAGGCTAAATTGGAAGCTTTCGGGCACTTTTAACGCGTCGTGGTGGTTTACACGCTCGGTGGCGATCTTTTGTTTTGCGATATAACCGCTGTACATCGAATCGGCCAGTGCGGTTTCGAGTTCTGCAGTTCGGACGCCGCTGCGGATCTCGTCCGGCAGCAGACGCTGAATAAGATCGGCATTTACACCCTGCCGCATCGAAAGAGCCGACAAAGTGATCGAATCACCAAGATCCACACCCAAAACCTGCGAAATTCCCGCGTATTCGGCCGACGAACGCTTAAACCGTGTCGTATCGAGCAGATTCCGAAGCGCCGCCAGTCTATCACGTTTCTGATTGAACCGTTCCCAATCGGTATCCCCGACGAGTCCGATCTCGCGTCCTTTTGGTGAAAGCCTTTGGTCGGCATTGTCATGCCGCAACGTCAACCGTGCCTCCGCCCGCGACGTGAACAAACGATAGGGTTCGTCAACGCCGTGACGGATCAGATCATCGGCGAGTACGCCAATATAAGCTTCGTCACGCTGCAAGACGAACGGTTTACGTCCCTGCGTCGAGAATGCGGCATTGACACCGGCGAGCAAACCCTGGCACGCCGCTTCCTCATATCCCGTCGTTCCGTTAATTTGCCCGGCCAGAAATAGCCCGGCCATTCGAGTCGATTCCATAGTCGCCCGCATCTCTCGCGGATCGACGAAATCGTATTCGATCGCATATCCGGGTCGAATGATCTGTACTTTCTCGAAGCCGTCGATCATCCTCAGCAATTCGAGCTGTAGATCCGAAGGCAGAGATGTCGAAAAGCCGTTGAGATAAACTTCGTTAGTATTGCGGCCCTCTGGTTCGAGGAAAAGCTGATGCCGATCCTTTTCGCCAAACTTTACAACCTTGTCCTCGATCGACGGACAATATCGCGGCCCAACGCCCTTGATCTTGCCGGAATATAGCGGAGAGCGATGCAAATTGTCGCGGATCGCGTCATGGACAGTCTTACTCGTGTAACCGATAAAGCACTGGATCTGGTCCTGTTCGATCTTTTCGGTCGCGAAAGAAAAAGCAACCGGTTTCTCATCGGGCTGTGCTTCGAACGCGTCCCAATCGATCGTCCGCCCATCAAGTCTCGGTGGCGTCCCGGTTTTCAGGCGTCCAACCGGAAATCCGAGCCGTTTGAGGCTTTCAGCGAGCTCGATCGACGCCGGTTCTCCCGCACGCCCGGCGGAGAAGGTTTTCTCGCCTGTGTGGATCGTACCATTTAGAAATGTCCCGGTCGCGACCACCACCGATTTCGCGGCAAAGCGCCGGGAATCCTGCATCTCAACACCCGTAACCCTATTGTTTTCAACAATTAAGTCGATAACGACACCTTGGCGCAGGCTCAGATTCGGGGTCGCTTCGAGCACGGCGCGCATCTCGGTCCGGTATAGACTGCGATCCGCCTGAGCACGCGGCGATTGCACCGCCGGACCACGCGAACGGTTAAGCAGACGAAACTGGATACCCGTCCGGTCGATCACGCGACCCATGATCCCGCCAAGAGCATCGATCTCCCGTACGACGTGCCCCTTGGCAATGCCGCCAACCGCCGGATTACATGACATCTGCCCGATGAGATCCAGATTGATAGTAACAAGTGCTGTATTAGCCCCAAGGCGCGCAGCCGCCGAAGCCGCCTCGCACCCCGCGTGCCCGGCACCGATTACGACCACATCAAACTTTTCATCGAACATAACTACTCACTTTCAGCAAAAAACGCCGAATAATGACCGTATCAAGCCCTAAACGGTACGTCAAGACTTAAATTACCGGCAACTCCGTCAATGTGAGGGTCGCTTTAGCCGTATCTAGTTCAGCCTCGACACCGACCGGCAGCGTGCAATTGTCGCGGATGTGTCCGAACGACAATCCGGAGATGGCCGGAATACCGAGGTCGCCAAGCCTGTCTTTAAGCACGCGGCGGGTCGATGCGGTATCAGCCTCGGTCGCGGCTTTATCGCTCGAAAATACGCCGAGAGCGACGCCGGAGAGCGATCTCATGTCGCAGCTTTGACGCAGTTGGGTAAAGAGCCGGTCGACCTTGTACGGCGGTTCGTTGATATCCTCGGCAAAGAGGATCGCTCCTTTCAGATCCCTCAAAGCATACGGCGTTCCGGCTAGTGCCGCGAGCAAGCTTAGGTTGCCGCCGATCAAACGCCCGCGAGCAACGCCAGGCGTGATGACGTTCGGCTTAAACAAAGCGGATGATTGTGCAAGGTTGAAATCGGATGGTTGTATCTTGTAATTCGATGTCGGGGTCATTACCGTATTTACAAGATTTGTTTTCGGATATTCCGAAAGCTCGGACGAAGCAACCGGTCCGTGGAAGGTTACGAGGCCAGTCTGCTGCGAGATCGCCATATGAAGGGCCGTAATATCCGAAAAACCGATGAATACCTTCGGGTTCTTCTTGATCAACGAATAATTGATGTCGGGCAACAATCGCGGAGCACCGCTGCCGCCGCGAACGCACCAAACGCCATTTATCTCCGCATCTTCAAACGCCCAGTGCAGATCACTAAGCCGTTCGTTATCAGTCCCCGAAAGAAAATCGTTGCTACCGCGTGCAAATTTCCCGACCTTCGCCTTTAGCCCGAGCGACGCGACGTTCGCCAATGCACGGTCAAATGCCTCGGCTGAAGCCCCGCTCGACGGAGCGATCACGGCAACCGTGTCGCCCGCCTTCAGACGTTTTGGCTTGATCACCTTTGGCCGTGCGGACATTTTTGCCTCCGCATTTGTAAAACCCGCTGCCCCCATCAATGACAGTATAGCCGCACTCTTCAAAATATCTCGTCTGTCCATAGTTATTTTCCGATGCAAAATGTTGAAAAGATTCGAGTTAGCATGTCCTCAGTCGTAGTTTCGCCAGTGATCTGGCCAAGGTATCTTAACGCATTGTGAAGCCCGATGAGGACTATCTCTTCGCTCAATCCTTCATTGAGATGGGCGAGTGATTCGTCGATCTCCGATTTGGCCCTAATAAGCAGATCATGATGCCGTGCGTCGGTGACCAGGAATCCCGATGTCGTAATATCTTCCGATGAGAACGGCCGAATGATAGCATTACGCAATTCGTCGAGGCCATCGCCAGTTTTTGCCGAAAGTGGCGTCAGTCTTTCCCTGAGGTAGGCCAGCGATGAATGCTCTGCCGCGATCATACGATCGATATCTGTCGAAGGCACCTTATCAATTTTATTAAGTGCGACGACGTAATTTAGGGCTTTAACGCTTTCAAGTATCTCGCGGTCTTCATCCGACGTCTGCTCGCTTGCGTCCAGCATCACGATAACGAGATCGGCATCGGCCATCGTCGCCTTCGAACGCTCGACGCCGATGCTCTCGACCGTGTCGGTCGTCTCACGCAGACCGGCGGTGTCGATCAGCGAGATAGGAATATTGTCGACGACAAAGCGTTCGTGTATCTGATCACGTGTCGTCCCGGCGATCTCGGTTACGATCGCCCGATCACTACCAAGTAAGGCATTGAAAAGACTTGACTTACCGACATTCGGCCGCCCGACGAGAGCAACCCGTAAACCTTCGCGAATCAAACGACCGGCGGTAAATGTCGATGCGATCTTTTCGACATCGGCACTGACTCTTACCAGTCGACTTTTAACATCATCGGCCTGTGCCGCGGGCAGATCGTCCTCGACAAACTCAAGTGCCGACTCGAGAATTACGATAACGTCCAGCAGATCGTCCTTGATCGGCTGAAGCTGATTTGAGAATTCGCCGCGAAGCTGCCGTACCGCCTGACGTGCCGATGCCGCCGTCTGTGCATCGATCAGATCGCGGATCGCCTCGGCCTCGGCGAGGTTCATCCGGCCGTTGCCGAGTGCTCGCAGCGTAAATTCGCCCGCGTCCGCCATTCTGGCATTTAGACCTAAACAAATGTCTACGACCTGTCTCAGCAGCACAGGCGAACCGTGACAGCTGATCTCAATGACATCCTCGCCGGTAAATGAGTGTGGAGCTTGAAAATAAATGACCACCGCCTCGTCGATCACATCGCCGGTTGACCTGTCGTAAAGCTGTTTTAGGTGTGTCGTCCTCGGTGTTGGGCGAAATTTGTCGTCAGCGACCAGCTTTTGTGTTATCCCGAGCGAATCGCCGCCACTCAAACGGATCACCCCGATACCGCTGCGGCCCGTTGGTGTTGCTAATGCGACGATCGTATTCGGCATAAAACATAAACAGGATACACAGGATGAACACGATTTGAAATCGCTCTTATCCTGCCTATCCTGTAAATCCTATCTAAGATGGCGTAATTATTGCAGTCGAACCTGTAGCCGACGGTCCCGACCGTCGCCGACCGATTCGGTGAAGAGATCTTCTTCCTTTTGCAACGATGTGTGAATAATGCGGCGTTCGGTCGAATTTAGGACACCGAAGGTAAACGGCCGGCCGTTCTTTCTCACCTGATCGGCGGCAAATCTTGCCATGGCGTGCAATTCGGCTTTGCGGGTCTGGCGAAAGCCTTCCGCATCAACGATGATGCGGTGTTCACGGTCGAGCTCGCGGCCAAATGCCTGAAACAGGATCGTTTCAAATGCATCAAGCAGCTCGCCGTTCTCGGCCAGCGCAAAATGAGCGTCTTCGCCGCTCAGGTTAAGCAAACACCCGTCCTCATTCCATTCGGACGAGACCGTCAGGTCAAACTTCATATCCGAAACGAGTCCGGACAAAAATTCCTTTGCATTTTCACACGTCTGGTTCATAGTCGGAACGCAGGCTACCAGCCTGCAAATGGTCTACGATCGCAGGCTGGCAGCCTGCGTTCCTATCTACGCCATCTTCGGCTTTACTTGCTTGGCGTTCGCCGGTATCGAGCTTACGATCTCCATTCCCGGCGGCTGATTGTTCTTGTTCAAACGATTAATGACCATCTGCTGGCCAAAGCTGACGATGTTGCCAAAAAACCAGTATAACAGCAGTCCCGACGGGGCCGACCACATCACCCACAGCATCATGACCGGCATAAAGTAGGTCATCATCTTCTGCTGCATCTGCTGTTCCGGCGTCACGGTCGCGGCCTGCGGCGTAAATTTCATCGACAGGATCATCGACAGTGCGAACGCAAACTCAAGAAAATGGAACGGATCGGCCGCCGACAGATCTGGCAGCCAGATGAATGACGATTGCCGGAGGTCAAGCGAGATCGTCACCGCCGTGTAAAACGCGATGAGCAGCGGAAACTGCAATAGCATCGGCAGACAACCGCCGATCGGCAGTGCGTCCTTGGTCATCTTGAGCTGCTGCATTTGCAGGTCGCGCATCCGAGGGTCATCGTTCGGCACGCCCTTCTTTTGCAGTTCTTTTATCTTGTCCTGTATTTCCTTCATCTTCGGCGCATTGCCCGAAGCCTTTTTGAACGAACGCGACTGCGACCACCTGAGCGGGAACAGCAGCATGTAAAACAGGAACGTGAAAACAATGATCGCGACACCGTAATTGTGCGTCAGACCGTTAAAGAAATGCAGCGAATACAGTATCGGCACCGCGAGAGTCTTGGTGATCGGCCGTATCCAAGAATAATTGCTGAAATTGATCAGATCGACCATCTCGATCCGGCGTCCGGAGCTGTCCGAAAGGCTCTTGGTATATTCGCCCGAAAGGGCAAAATAATCTTTCGTTCCGGTAAAGATCTTGGTCGCGGTGCCGTCGGTCGTTACGGGGACGTATGCGGTTATCAGATGGCGGGTCTCGCTCGTTTTCTGGCTTCGCGTGACCCAGCTTATGATGCCGTCGTAGAATGGCTCGGTCGGGAATTCGTATTTGATTGAACGGTACTCGAGGCCCTGCAAACGCTGAGCCGGGATCGCCGCCATCGCAAAATAAGCGTCACCGACGCCTGCAAAATCGATGTTTCCGGCAACGACATCTGTACTCAAATTGTTCGCGTCGTAGGTCAGCGAAGCTCCCTGTTTGCGATACACAGAGTCGTTAACGTGAGCAACGGCCTCGGGCTCGATGTGGTAAAAATTGTGGTGCGGTATCGCCTGATCGCCAATGCTCGCTCCGATCAGCAGCTTCGCATTCGGCATTGGCTGGCCGCCTTTCGTGAGTTTGACGGAAAGGTCGGCGACGTAATTATCGGCGCGAAAAACAAACGTCTTCGTCACCTCAAGCCCGCTTGCATCCGTCAGTTTGAATTCGATCGTCTTTTCCTGCCCGGCGGTCAATTCAACGTTGCCTTCGGCACCGGTTACGGAGTAATTTCGTTCATTGATAACACCGTTTGCGGCTGTATCATCTGTCGTCAGGCGAAACGGGACTTCGCGAGGTGTCGCGGCGAGAGCTTCTTTTGAGATCAACTGAAGCGGCTTTTTCTCTTCGCCATTCGAACCGTCGGCCCACAATGCACGTTCTTCCGCTCCGGATCTGTTCTGTATCAAAACCCAGCTCGTCGCGACCGCACCTTTGCTGTCGAGTGTTACCTCGTACAGCGGCGATTTGATCGTGATCTGTTTGTTTGGTGTCGTGTCCGGCGTTGTCGTAGCCGGGTCAGTCGGTGTTTGGGCGACCGGGGCCGCAGGTGTCGGTTGTGTGGCAACCGCTTGAGCTGTGTTGGTATTTGCCGCCGCATTGGGGTCAGCGACCGGTGGTTTCGGAGCGTAAAAATACTGCCAGCCAAACAAAACCGCCATTGCCAGCACCATGGCGATCAAAAAACGAGACTGATTATTAGTACCAGGATTTTCCATTTCAAAAAGTCCAAAGGTTCAAAGTTCAACTCGGAACTTTGAACTCTCATCTAACCGGGTCATGTCCGCCCTTACAAAATGGCTGACATCTCAATATACGCGTCAAACCCATCCATGTTCCGCGTATCGCACCGTACTTCTCGACAGCTTGCCTCGCATATTCCGAACACGTCGGCTCAAACCGGCAAGCGGGCGGCAAAAACGGCGACAAAAACGCCTTATAAATGCCTAAGAGATCTAAAACCAAAAACTTCATCGTCAAAGAAAAAAGGCGGAAACACGACCGGTAGGGATTGTGTTCTTCCGCCTCATACTACTTTGTTATTTTACCCTCGCTACCACTCGGGTTTCCGCCTCTGATCTTCGCCGCGATCTTTCTAAATTCGGCCAGCGGCTGTTCGAGTTTTGTGTGCAACAGGCTTCGCCGTGCATTCAAAACCCAATCAAACTTTGTCTCGATCGCGTCGAGTTCGGCCCGGCTCAATCTAAATGCTTCTCTGAGCAGACGCTTTGCGCGGTTTCGCTCGACGGCATTGCCGATCGCTTTTTTAGTCGCCGTAACGCCGAGCCGGTGAACGTTCGCCGTCGCGGGCAAAATGAAAACCGTCATAAAACGGCCTTCAAAACGATTTCCGCTCTCATAGACCCGCAAAAACTCGGCGCGCTTGCGCAAACGCTCACTCTTCGCGAGTCCGAGATCTAATAATGGTGAACCGTTAATCTCTTGCGTCCTTTCGCGCGGCGGCGTTTGATCACGGCACGGCCGTTTTTCGTCGCCATTCTTGCTCTGAAGCCATGCTTTTTCGCGCGGCGGCGGTTGTTCGGTTGATAAGTTCTCTTCGGCATAATTACTCTCCATCACTTCATTCAAAAGTGAAAACCTAGAGTTTACGCGCGCAAACGTGGCATTGTCAAAGGAATTTTGGCGGAAAACATGCGGTTGCACGCGCCTGTGCGATACCCCACAATAGCAATAGACAAGGAGTAATAAATTATGACGATGATCAAAATGGTGGAACCCGCAGAATGGCCGACGTTTTTAAGCTCGTTTTCACAGCGAAACCGCGGCCGGCGTGCCAGATTTGAGATATTCGGCCCGAAAGGCGGTTTCAAAGAAGAAGCCGAAGAAGGTGTATTTCAACGCATCTCGATCGACGGCGGCACCGTGACCGTCACGCGTCATTACCAAAAACACGGCCAGGAAACCGCCATGACCGACGAACTGACGAACATCGTTGGCGTCTCGGTCCAATACGACACCGACAACAGCGAAGACATGCTCCAGTTCACCGACGCCAAAAACGCAATGACAACGCTGCATTTCGAATCGAAAGTTGACGGTGATTCTTAGGCAAAAACACGACGAGTAGAGACTGTGACATTTCCGTTACGGAACAATCACGCAGAAACGACGTGTAGCAAGCATGTCGTTGGCATCGATCATCGAATCCGTAATCCGATTCGTCGTACCTAATTGCGCTCTACCGCTCTTTATCTTCTTTTTGGTAATTACACTCGGAATGAAAGATTTTAGCTCAATTTTCGACTTTCGCTCGTTTACCAAGAATATCTTTCGAAAGTTCTTCTGATCTGAACGTGCTGCCGACAGGCGAGAATGTGGAGCGAGCTATTTCTCTTTCGGAACCACTATTTTCAGTTGCCCGTAGGCGTATTCTCTCTGGAAATAATTGTTTGCCGCGTCATCTATATCCCTCACCCAATTCAGGCTCAGAACTATCTTAGCAGTCGGCGAAAACCACGGGATCAGGTCGGCCGTTAGTATATAATTCTTGTTTTTCTCTTCCGAACCCAGTGAGCCCACCCTCGGTTCTAACCCGATCCGGCTCGCCGTACCCGTATCTCTGGCCATATAGAGCACCGCTTTGCCTAACGTGGATATTTTGGCCAGGACGCTCATTTCGGGCCAATATGTATTCAGCCGCCACGTTTCATTTGGGTATGCCATCAGGAGCTTTGAGAATGATTCAGGCGGTCCTGCAAGGCCATATTGCCATAAATATGAAACAACATTGCCGCTCTTTGCATCCGTGATTATCAACAGTTCTTCATATGTCGAGCTGATATCGAGGCTTATCTTCATCTTTACGATAGTAAAATCGTGCAGGTAAAG
>Ga0209023_10005764_pt1 | contig 13362 bp, 9 predicted proteins | sample LakOneMetagenome_FD_187468 | JGI IMG/M metagenome (GOLD analysis project Ga0209023, IMG submission 187468) | Freshwater and sediment microbial communities from Lake Erie, Canada (SPAdes) (version 2) | ecosystem: Environmental > Aquatic > Freshwater > Lentic | place: Lake Erie, Canada | collected...
GCACTATTGTTCTTTGCGTTCTTGCCCCCACTGATTATTTCCGGCATTTTGCAAAAATTAAGCACTGGCAACTATGTACACGGGCAGGTCTGGCAAAGTTTTGGAACGCAAATTCTGTTATATGCCGGCTGTATATTCTTTGGTGGGATTGTTCTGTGGCGTGTTGCAATTGCCTTTATTTGGCAGCTCGAGATGCGGGTAACCCAGGATATGGATCAACGTATCTTCGACCATCTATTAGAGCAAAGCGCTGATTTCCACGCCAATCGCTTTGGCGGATCGCTCGTCTCGCAAACCAATAAGTTTGTTGGCGCCTATATTCGTATGGCTGATACCACGGTGTTCCAGCTCTCAACACTTGTCCTGTCATTTATTTTTACAATTGTTATTCTGGCACCACGAGCACCACTCATCACGCTGATCTTGATAGCATTCTCATTAGTCTTTATTGTCATCTCCGCGCTGATTACCAAAAAGGTACGCGAGTTAAATGCCATTGAGGCCGAGCGATCGACAAAGCAAACCGGAGCTTTAGCCGATGCCATAACCAATGTTATGGCAGTTAAAGGTTTCGCCAAAGGTATGGCTGAGAATAAGCGTTTTGCTAAGGCGGTTCAGAGCCACCGTGACGCCACTCACGACGTCATGACCGCCAGCCTCAAAAGGGATTCTGTTTTTGCAACTATGACTACGTCACTTGGAGTTGGTGCTTTAGTACTCGCCCTGATCAGTGCCGTCTCGTATAAGGCCGACATTGCCACAGTTTTTCTGGTTGTCAGCTATGCCGGCGTGATTACACAAAGATTGTGGGATTTTGCCCAAAGTACGCTTAAAAACTACAACCGCGCGCTTGGGGATGCTTACGAGATGACGGAGATACTCGGCATTGAACCGGCCATTAAGGACCCTGAAAGCCCAGAAGTTTCTCGGATTAAAAACGGGTCAATCGAGTTTGACGAAGTTGGCTTTAGCTACGAAAGCAAAGGCAACCCTGAAAAGCAACTGTTTGATAACCTCAACCTGGCGATTAAACCAGGTGAGAAAATTGGTCTAATTGGGCACTCTGGTGGTGGTAAGACCACAGTCACTAAACTGTTGCTGCGTTTCATGGATATTCAATCGGGTCGCATTCTAATCGATAACCAAGATATTACTCATATTACTCAGGATGACTTGCGGTCACACATTGCCTATGTACCCCAAGAACCACTGCTATTCCATCGTTCAATCATGGAAAATATCAGCTACGGCGATCCCAGCGCAACAGAAGAGCAGATTATTGCCATTGCCAAAGCTGCCCACGCCCACGAGTTCATCAAAGACCTGCCTGACGGTTATGGAACCTTGGTTGGTGAACGAGGTGTCAAACTAAGTGGTGGTCAACGACAACGTATCGCTATCGCTCGCGCCATGATCAAAAACGCGCCTATTCTGGTGCTCGACGAAGCTACCAGCGCCCTCGACTCCGAAAGTGAGGTGCTGATTCAAGATGCTTTGTGGAAGCTGATGGAAGGCCGCACCGCCATCGTCATTGCCCACCGCTTAAGTACTATCCAAAAGATGGACCGAATCGTCGTAATGGACGAAGGTAATATTGTTGAGCAAGGTACCCACAAAGAATTGATTAAGAACAAGGGCATTTACGCTAACTTGTGGGCCCACCAAAGTGGGGGTTTTATTGATGACTAAGTCTACCAAAAAACGCTACGCTCTCCGGTCTTTTGCCAGCTTCATTGCACGGTACAAGTTGCGGTTTGCGGTGGTCTTCTTTTCTTTCGTGTTGGCCAACATCGCGCTAGCAGTAATCCCTGTCTTTATTGGTAAGTTAATCGGCACACTGACTACAAACCCGATTGATCGTCATGTCGTGATTGTCGATGTTATCATCTTAATTATATGTAGTACAGGGCATAACCTCTTGTGGCGCGGCAGCGAACTACTGTACATGAAGCTGCTGCTTCCTTTGAGCTTTGAGTATGAAACGATGGTTTTCAGCCAGATTATTCGTAAACCATACCCCTACTTTGTCGACAAGTTCACTGGTAAAATATCGGCCTACATTGCTACACTTGGTGACGAGTTGCGTAACTTCATAACCGACATACTGTATAACTACGCCAACGAAATCGTTCGCCTCGTCGCAGTCAGCATTATTTTACTTTCGGTAAATTGGTACACTGGTGCGATTTTTATGGGGGCATTGGTACTCATGTTCTTTGTTGGGCGAGTTACAATTCGGAATAGCACCAAGTACGAACAGGCCTTTGCCGACATTAAGTCAGATAAAACTGGTAAGATAATTGACGCTGTAGCAAACTTTGTGAATGTTAAGTCCTTCCACAAAAGTGAACCAGAAATTAAAGAGATTGTGGCCGAGCAGCATAAAACCGCACAGGCCGCCAAAAAGTCCTTTGTTTGGAGTGTTTACTTTTGGGGCTCGATGTCTTTCTTCGTACGTGATTTAATCTGGCCAATCACAATCATCCTCAATGTGTATCTATTCATGCATCAACAAATAAGTTTGGCTCAGCTAATCACCTTCCTATCTTCTGTGCTGCTTTTCTCGGACTACATCTGGGGCATGATTTGGAACGCTTCTCAGTTCAACCTCAAAGAAGCTCGTATCCAAGAGGCTCATGAATATCTTTTTGGGGATGTCAATATTACTAAGGAGTACTTTGAAACACAGTTCAACTTACCAACAATGCCTAACTTTAAAAATCAACTAACAATTAATGAACTTAATTTCGCCTACCCTGATAAAAAAGACAGTCCAGTCCTGACCAATATAAGCCTAAACATTAAGAAGGGTGAAAAAATTGGTATCGTCGGTAAAAGTGGTGGTGGTAAAACCACTCTGACCAAGCTACTACTCGGTTACTACCCTGTTGAAAAAGGCCAATTAGAGCTTGATGGTACTGAAATTGAATCAGCCAACTTGGCGCAGATTATTGCTTACGTTCCCCAGGACACAACTCTCTTCCATCGTACCGTTGCCGAAAACATCGCCTACGCGACCAATAAGTCGGTTACCCGAGAAGAGATTATCCATGCTGCCAAACAAGCTCACGCCGACGAGTTTGTGTCGCAAATCGATAAAGGTTACGACGCTTTGGTTGGTGAACGCGGTGTTAAGCTATCGGCCGGCCAGCGCCAACGTATTGCTATCGCTCGCGCGTTCCTCGATGACAAGCCAATCCTTATCTTAGACGAAGCGACCAGTGCTCTTGATAGCGAGAGTGAGGTGCTGGTTCAAGAAGCACTTGAGGCACTGTGGCAAAACAAAACTGTTGTTGCTATTGCTCACCGTCTCTCAACGCTTCGCAATATGGACCGTGTGCTAGTTATCGACAAGGGTCAGATTGCCGAAAATGGTACCCACCAAGAGCTCCTTGCCAAAAAAGGACTGTACGCTAAATTGTGGGCCCACCAAAGTGGTGGTTTCTTAGAAGACTAGTTCTCTTCTTTAGGAGCTTCTTCGCCAGCTTCAGCAGCAGGAGCACCTTCTTCGTCTGTACCGGCAGCCTCAGCAGCCTCAGCAGCGGCGGCCTCATCCTCTTCGGCTTGCGCAGCGGCCAATGAGCGTGGTTCATCAACCATTGCTACCGGATGTTCGGCTTCGGTCAGAATTTCGACACCAGCTGGGATAACAATGTCAGAAACGTGTAATTTATCACCAACTGCAGTTAGGCCTGAGATATCAAGCACGACTTCGTCGGGCAGATCCTTTGGTAGGGCTTTAACTTCAACGTTATCAAGTTGGCGCAAGACCATGAAGCCAACTTTTTCGGCTTCTGGATCACCCTGGAAGACGATTGGCACTTCGGTTTCAACTGGCTTGTTCTGTTCAATCGCGTTAAAGACAATGTGGCGCAGTTCATTACGACGCGGTTCAAAGTCGGCATCACGAATAATGGCTAGGTACTTCTTGCCATCAACGGTCAGGTTAATAGGGTGGTGCTTGCCAGCTTCGCGGTAAATCTTGAGTAGAGGAACGTACGCGGCCATGACATGAATCGATGGTTTACCATGATCATGAATGACGGCTGGCACCTGGCCATCCTTGCGTAGTTGTTTGACAGCCTTGCCCAAAGCTTCACGGTTTTGCAATGTAATCGAAATATCCTGTTGGGTAGACACTTTTCCTCCTTGGTTTGTCCCCCTATTATAACAGGTTTCGTGCTGGACGGCGCATGGCAATGTAGGTTAAGCTAAAACAACATGTTTGGTATTAACCCTGAGCACCTGCTGCAAAGCGCCGGCGTCCTGACCGGCTTGCTGCTGATTGGCGGCATGGTGTTCGCTGAATCCGGCCTATTAATTGGCTTCTTCTTACCCGGCGACACTTTGTTATTCACCGCCGGTTTTTTTGCCGCTCAAGGCAAGCTGCCCTTAGGCTGGCTTCTTGTGGTAGTGATCGTCTGCGCCGTTGTAGGTGATAGCGTTGGTTACATGATTGGCCGGCGCACTGGTCACAAAATTTTCCGCAAAGAAGATGGTCTGTTTTTCCGTCAGGAATACATCGCCAAAGCAGAAAAGTTTTACGAAAAACATGGTGGCAAAACCATTATTCTGGCTCGCTTCCTGCCAATTATCCGAACTTTTGCACCACTGGTTGCCGGTGTAGGCAATATGCATTACAAGCGCTTCTTATCTTTTAATGTCATCGGCGCCACATTATGGGGCGGTGGTGTCATCCTTCTAGGGCACTGGTTGGGTAGCAAAATTCCTAATATTGATCACTACCTACTGCCGATAGTTTTACTAGCTACACTATTTACATTTAGCCCTGTCGTCCTACACATCATAAAGGACAAAAAACTACGCAAGGACTTATGGCTTAAAGTCACCTTCCGTTCTGATACCAAATAATTTTGCTGCTATACTGTCGACATTATGTCGGGAACATTTACTACCCGCGACCGCGAGGCCGCGAAGGCAATTCACAGACTTTTTCGGAGGGCTTGGTTAGAAGATATCCCGGGCATAACGATTTGGTTTTTGACCCGCCCACTTGCACTACTCATTTATAACGTTCTTATACCCTTTCAGGTAGCTTATGGTCTGCAGGCAATCATCACCCAACAGTTCGATAAGGTTCCGAGTTATGCTTTCTCAATTCTAGGCCTGGCCGTGGCGTACTGTGTACTGTGGGGTGTGGGCGGCTACGCTGTAATCCGCAACGCTCGGGCGGCTATGCAATACGTCCAGCGAACGGTGTTTACTAACTATCTCGAAAAGGATTATGAGTTTCTTAACAATACTTACCTGGGAACGCTGGGAGCCCAAGCAACACGTCTGCGCGAAGCGCTTGATGACTATGACCAAATGCTGTTCAACGGTTTTACGAAACAAGCTATTATCGTAATTTCGAGTATTGTGATTATCGGGTATCAGTCAATTACACTGGCCTTGGTCACTTTGATTTCCATGCTGCTGGTGCTGAGTTTTACCATTGCCATAACGAAGTGGCGCATCAAATACCGACGGATGCTCAGTGAGGCGAATAGTGAAACATCCGGTGTGATTGGGGATGCACTAGCTCACGGCCTAACCGTCAAGAGCTTTGCTGCCGAAGACTATGAAACCAAGCGTATGAACGTATCCCTAAAAAAGTTGGCTGATGTGCAATACATGTCATGGATGACATCTATCCCGGCTGATTTAGGACGAATGATGCTGGCCTCAATCGCCACCTTCGTCTTGCTGATAATGACCGCTCGCCTCTACCAGCACCATACTATTTCGATAGCTATCGTTATTCTGGTGCAACTGTACGTTATTAAGCTGGTTATGGCTACGCAGGATATCGCCGATTTAATTAAGGCCTACGAATCAACCATGAGTACCGCCCATCAAGCCATGAAAACCATGCTCATAAAACCAACCGTCCTGGATATTGCTCAGCCCAAGCGACTTCCGCGCAAAGCTCAATGTAATGTCGCGCTCAAAGACGTCACCTATCGCTACAACGACACCACCAAGGGTGTAGCCGCCGTTAAGAATTTCAACCTGGAGATTTCTCAAGGCGAAAAGGTTGGCTTAGTGGGCTACTCTGGTAGTGGTAAAACAACGTTAACCAAATTACTGCTGCGATTTATGGACGTCGGTGATGGATGTATAACCATTGACGGCATTGATATCCGGGAGATTTCTCAGCACCAGCTACGCAGCAAAATTGCCTATGTTCCCCAGGAACCGTTGCTATTTCACCGGAGCATCGCCGAAAACATAGCCTACGGTAAGCCGAGTGCCAATAATACCGCTATCCACGCCGTTGGCAAAAAAGCCTACGTCGACGAATTTATTAAAGATTTACCCAAAGGCTACGACACCCTGGTTGGTGAGCGCGGCGTAAAGCTTTCGGGTGGCCAGCGACAGCGCGTTGCGATTGCTCGAGCATTGTTAAAGGATGCGCCAATCTTGGTACTTGATGAAGCCACCAGTTCCCTGGACAGTAAGAGCGAACAATACATTCAAAAAGCTCTCTTTAAGTTGATGGAGAATCGGACCGCCCTAGTAATCGCCCACCGCCTCAGCACAATTCAGAAAATGGATAAAATTGCCGTCATGAACAAAGGCAAAATCGTCGAACTGGGGAGCCACAAAGAGTTGCTCAAGAACAAGAACGGGATCTATGCCAAACTTTGGGCTCACCAAAGTGGTGGCTACATTGGCGTACCAAAAAAATAATTAGAGCATTCGCTTCAGGAATTGACCGGTGTACGACTTAGCAACTTTAGCTACTTGTTCTGGTGTACCTTCAGCGATAATTTGACCGCCGCCGCTACCGCCTTCGGGGCCCATATCAATCAAATGATCAGCCGATTTAATAACGTCGAGGTTATGTTCAATGATAATCATACTATTGCCAGCGTCAACCAGGGCGTGCAAGACATGCAGCAGTTTAGCAATATCAGCCATGTGCAATCCAGTGGTGGGCTCATCCAGAATGTACAGTGTTCGGCCGGTGGGGCGCCGCGATAGCTCGGTGGCCAGCTTAATACGCTGAGCCTCGCCACCACTCAGAGTTGTGGCTGATTGACCAAGGGCAATGTAGCCCAAACCAACATCAACCAGCGTTTGCAGCTTGCGTGCAATTGCGGGGATGTTACCAAAGAACTCCAGCGCGACTTCACAAGTCATACCCAGCACGTCGCTGATAGTTTTGCCTTTGTAATGAATCTCGAGCGCCTCGCGATTATAGCGTTGTCCGTGACAGACTTCGCAGGGCACATAAACGTCAGGCAAAAAGTGCATTTCGATTTTGATAATTCCATCGCCTGCACAGTTTTCGCAGCGACCACCCTTAACGTTAAAGCTAAACCGGCCGGCTGGGTAACCCCGTAACTTGGCTTCTGGCGTACTGGCGAATAACTCCCGAATTGGTGTAAATAAACCGGTATACGTCGCTGGGTTAGAGCGGGGCGTGCGACCAATCGGTGACTGATCAATCACAATCGCCTTATCAAGTTGTTTAATGCCCTCAATGTCATCATGTCGACCAGGTACCGTGTTGGCACGATGCAGTCGAGCCTGTAACTCTTTGGCTAAAATGTCATTAATCAAGCTAGACTTACCGGAACCAGAAACCCCCGTCACGACTACCATTTCCCCAAGGGGGATTCTGGCGGTGACATTCTGCAGGTTGTTTTCACGCGCGCCTTTGATAACCAGCTCCTTTCCGTTACCGGAGCGTCGTTTTTTGGGGACAGCAATCGTTTTTTCACCCCGCAGGTATTGACCGGTCACGCTCTTTGTAACTTTAGAGACCTCGTTAGGCGTGCCGGATGCTACCACATGACCACCATGAACACCGGCACCCGGACCAATATCCAACAAGAAGTCGGCAGTTCTGATGGTGTCTTCATCGTGCTCAACCACAATGACTGTATTCCCTAGATCGCGCAGATGCTTAAGGGTCTTAATCAGTCGAGCATTGTCACGCTGATGCAAACCAATCGACGGTTCATCCAGTACATATAAAACTCCCTGCAGGCCCGAACCGATTTGGGTAGCCAACCGGATACGCTGAGCCTCGCCACCGCTAAGTGTCACCGCACTACGTAGCAGCGTTAAGTAATTCAAGCCGACGTCTTGTAAAAATTGCAGACGCGAACAAACCTCTTTAAACACCTGGGTAGCTATGTGAGCATCTTTCTCGTTCAGCTTGAGGTTGTTAAAGAAATCAATCGCATCATCAATCGAAAGCTCACAGACATCCATAATCGACTGCCCGCCAACTGTGATTGCCAGCACTTCTGGCTTAAGTCGCCGCCCCTGACAGGCATGACAGGGTCGCTCCTGCATGAAGCGCTCAATGTCGCGACGCATAAAATCACTATCAGTTTCTTTGTGGCGACGTTCCAGGTTGGGAATAACCCCTTCATAGGTGGTGTCAAAACTACGGCCAATACCTAAAGAAATTCTATAGGTTTCGCTTCCCGTTCCATACAAAATCTTCTGTAGTTGATCATCGGTGAGTTCACTCGTCGGTACTTGGGTGCTAAAACCATAGCGCTCAGCTACAGCTTGTAGCTTTTTCATGTACCAGTTATCGGTATTAATACGGTTGTAAGGGCGTACGGCGCCTTCTGCCAGGGTTAAACGCCCATTGGGGATCACCAACTCGGGGTCGACCTCTAGACGCGAACCCAGGCCCGTACAAACCGGACAGGCACCTTGCGGGCTATTGAAACTGAAGGTTCTTGGTTCTAGTTCGGGAATAGCTACATCGGGGTGATCAAGACAACCGTATTTTAGGCTGTAAGCAGTTTCGGTACTGGTATCAGCATTTAAGGCAGCCACCTTACCATCAGCAACATCTAAAGCCTGTTCGACTGATTGGACTAATCGTCCCCGGCTTTCTTCGGAGTTTACCAAACGGTCTACCACGATTTCGATTGTGTGCTTATAGTTCTTGTCGAGCTGCGGAAACTCGTCCAGTGCATAGACGACGCCATCGACCCGTGCACGCGCAAAACCAGCTCGACCATATTGTTCAGGAATATGCTCAAAGGCTCCTTTTTTAGCCAAAATAATCGGTGCCAAAATCATCAACTTAGCATTTTCGGGCAAGCCGGTAATCTGGTCGACAATTGCAGCACTGGTTGTTCTGGCAACGGGTTTGCCACAAACTGGACAGTGCGGCACTCCAATCCGTGCATACAATAGACGTAGATAATCATAAATTTCAGTAACGGTGGCAACGGTTGAGCGCGGGTTGCGGCTTGTCGACTTTTGATCAATTGAAATTGCTGGACTAAGGCCATCAATTTGGTCAACATCTGGCTTTTCCATCAAACCAAGAAACTGGCGAGCATACGAACTGAGCGACTCAACATAACGTCGCTGCCCTTCGGCATAGATGGTATCGAAGGCAAGTGAAGACTTTCCGGAACCAGACAGGCCGGTTATTACCACCAATTTGCCACGCGGAATCGTAACATCAATATCTTTGAGGTTATGTTCCCTGGCACCTTTCACTACAATCGCATCGCTCATAGGTCGGTTTATTATACAGATTTTTGGGCAGCTTTACTAGTCACTAAGAAGCACACTCACACTAACAACACGTTCAGGGCGAACTGTTTCGGTATAGCTATCAGTATATACATCAACTGGATCAAAACTTATCATTGTGCCTCGCAAAGACTCCTTGGCAACATTATCCATCGCCCGAAAGTCAGTAAAAGTATCCGCCTGGCCAAGCACAATATGTGGAGCGTACATAAGCGGGGTCGCGACACCGGCCATACTTAAAATTTGTTTCAGCCCCTGCCGGCTAGCCCCTACTGCTGGCGCTTCAACTTCTGCGATAATTTTTCGTCCACCAATCGGGATAATCTCAACAATTTCGCCCATGAAATGCTTATTTCTTCGCTTATCAACTTCTTTACAGTAATCCCCTAGATCTTGTCGAAACGCCTCAATTTCACGACCAACATCCAGGAATCTTAGGGCTTGCGTATCGAGCGGCACAAAGGGGATGGCTGTTATATGGCGTGGCTGTTCGGTAAGATACGGAGCCTTTTGACCGATCTCAATTCCTAACCCCTCCATTAAGATTGCGTCAATAACGGACTCACTTCGACGGTGTAGCGTATGAGCAAAACCGGCACCGCGCGCAACGCGATATTCTTCATTCCGACTCCGTACTGCTTCGCGCGAGATACCGCCACGACGTTCTCTGCCATTACCTTTATTGCGCTGATGTTTGGCCATAATTAACCATACTATACCATCGTCTTTGCCAAAACAAAAGTCTTTCAAAGCATAAGTTCTATAAAATAGAGTTGACTTTCTCGCAAATAGATTTACAATTAGGTCAAAGTTTAGAAGGGTTCGGGCTATGATGCAATTAATTGTCCTGGGACAAATTCCAGGCACACACTTTCAGCTTACATATGGTTGGTTTCAGCTTATTATGATTCCACTGGTATTGTTGGCCGCGTATAAGACGTACCGCTGGTACACTCAGAAGCAAACGGTGCAAACGCAGCGTCACTTCGATTTCATCAGCTTGCGAAGTCTGGATCAGGCATAATACTCTCGCCGTACAAGCGAAGTTCCTCAAGTAGATAACGTTTTTCTTCACTGAGGTGCTTGCTGGTCGCCAACTCTTCTAGGCGTGCAAAAAATTTGTGGATGCGACTCTGTTGCCCGCCCGTGGTTAGGGCTTGGATACGGTAGGTTTCCCATTGCTCCCGTTCTTCGGCGGTCAATTTCTTTGGAAAGTTACGGGCTTTATAAAGCGGCAATAAAGCTTTGAGTCGCGCATCATGGAACTGTTCGACAAAGCTCAAAACATCTTCCGGTTCGGCAGCTCGAACGGCGCGCATAACAGTTTGATCAGTCTTGCTAAAGAAACCGTCATACAGCTGAGCATCAACATCAAGTTCGTTTGCCAGTAAACGGGTTTGCTGTTCTTTATTAAGGAGTTCCATGGCCAACAAAATCTTTGGGCCAAAATCTTTGGCTGCTTTCAGTTTTTTGTAATGAGCCTGGATTGTCGCTAGGCTTAAATCTAACCGTTTTTGGCTGGCGTCATCAAACACCCCAAGAGGGGCGACTACGGGACAGCGATTAAATAATAATAACTTTACTGGTAAGCGTGGCTCCTGCGGATCCTTCTTGTAGCGCCATAGCTCAGCCAGCTCATTGACGCTTTTATCGATATAATCATCCGGGTCAAAGCGTAAGTCAAAGACCGCCACGCCTTGGCGCTCCGGGTGATCAATCAGCTTGGCGGCAACCGTCGTCTTTTCATATTGCGCCGAGTATTTCCCCGACGTATAGACGAACGGTTGGTCTTTATTAACGAGATCCGCCACTTCCTTTTTCCCACGTACCGACAATAAGTAATCAAATAGTTTGGTCTGTTTATTGCGAATCATCCGGGCAACCGCGATCGTTGCATGAACGTCGCTCAAAGCATCATGGGCATCAGTATGTTCCAGCCCATTCACGCTGGTCAGGAGTTCAAGGCGATTCGATGGTTTGCCATCTACCTCAAACGGCCAGGTAATCCCTTCTGGACGCAGAGCCCGAGTGATGCGCACAACATCAAGTATGTCCCAGCGGCCTCGTCCATCCTGCCATTGCCACTCATAAGGATCGTAAAAATTACGATAATGCAGGTAGCGCATAAATTCATCATCAAATCGCACGCTATTAAAACCCACAAATATTGTTCCGGGTACCGAGACTTCGTTCTGGAAAATCTTTAAGAACTCAGCCTCGGTCACTCCATCTGCCCGGGTTTGCTGGGGGGTAATGCCGGTAATCATAATGGCATCAGGATCCGGTAGAGTATCATCAGTCAGTTTGACCAGAATATTGACGGGTTTGCCGACAGGTTTCAGATTAAGATCAGTTCGTTGTCCGGCGAACTGCATAACACGGGCACTCCGCGGGCTGATGCCGCTGGTCTCCAAATCATAAAAGAAAAGTGTCATGCTAGCAGTTTAGCATGACACTTTGTGATGACCGGAGTATCTTTAACGACCTTTTAATATTCGAGCGTGTGTTCTTTGTTGGTGCCGATGAGTATCTGTTCACCTGGGTCAGCGCCGAGACGAGCTAGCTCTTTGGTAATACCCATCTTCTTAAAAATATCTCGCAAGCGAGCCACAGCATAGGTATTGCCAAAATCGGTCCGGGCCGCAAAACTTTCGATTTTTTGTCCCGATACCACATAACCCTTTGCGGTTTTTTCAATACGCCAACCATCTTCTTTTTCCAGCCGGATAATTGGCAGAACTTTAGCGGCCTTTTTAGCATCGGCAGTTCGTTGCTTAACCGCGATTTTTTGGACTGCGTACAGGAGCTCCTGAACACCGGTATGACTCTGAGCCGATATAGCAAACAGCAACGTTCCCTTGGGAATCACTTTTTCGAGAGCCGCCTTCTTCTTAGCGATAGCTGCTTCCGTCTGACCATCGATTTTAGACAGCACGACAATCTGAGGGCGTTTGGTTAGGTCGACGGCGTAGGTTTTAAGTTCCTTCTGAATGGTCTTGTAAGCTTGGACGACGTCATCTTGATAGCTATCAATCAAGTGCAAGAGAACGCTCGTACGTTCAACGTGGCGTAAAAACTCATCACCAAGCCCCTTACCCTCACTGGCACCCTCAATCAGCCCGGGGATGTCAGCTACCAGCAAGCTATTAGTTTTATCGACTGATACCATGCCTAGATTGGGGCGAAGTGTCGTAAAGGGGTAGTCCGCAATCTCTGGCTTAGCATGACTAACCGCGGCCAAAAAAGTTGATTTGCCGGCATTTGGCAGACCGACTAGGCCCACATCCGCAATCATTTTTAATTCTAGAACGGCTTCAAGTTGTTCGCCCGCTTCGCCCTTTTCGGCAACGCGTGGCGCTTGTCTGGTGGATGAAATAAAGTGTGCATTGCCAAAGCCCCCACGGCCACCTTTAGCAATGAGCGCTTGTTGTCCATCATCTGTTAAATCGGCTAATACTTCTCCCGCCTCATTGGTTACAACCGTACCAACTGGCACCATGACAATCAAATCTTTGCCGGTGGCGCCGTGGCGTTTGCGCTTATCACCACTAATACCATTTTCGGCCTTTATTAATTTTTGGTAGCGAAATGTAGCGAGGGTATTTTGGTTTCGGCTGGCCTGAAAAATAACACTGGCACCATGACCACCGTCGCCACCATCCGGACCACCTCGATCAACGAACTTTTCGTGTCGAAAGTTAACCTTACCGTCACCGCCGTCTCCAGCCTGGATTGAAACCGAAACTTTATCTACAAACATATGTTTATTCTACCTCTGTTGACCTCTGTTGTCCAGAACACTTTACCTGAGCAGTAGGATCCTCCTACATCTTCGGGATT
>Ga0209023_10005767_pt1 | contig 13350 bp, 14 predicted proteins | sample LakOneMetagenome_FD_187468 | JGI IMG/M metagenome (GOLD analysis project Ga0209023, IMG submission 187468) | Freshwater and sediment microbial communities from Lake Erie, Canada (SPAdes) (version 2) | ecosystem: Environmental > Aquatic > Freshwater > Lentic | place: Lake Erie, Canada...
CGGGCCCCCGGGATATTTCCGCCACAATGAAGCGCCAATCCTTTCATTGTGGTGGAAATATCCCAGCCGGAGGCAGCGGCCGGAGGGGCCTCGATGGCCCCGAGGGGCGCCGCTCAGCCGCCGCCGATCAGGACACCGGCGGCAAAGACCAGTGCGCCGCCCAGCACGACCTGAAAGGCGGCGCGCAGGAATGGGGTTTCCATGAAGCGATTCTGTATCCAGGCGATCGCCCACAGCTCGACGAACACCACCGCCATGGCGATCGTCGTCGCTGTCCAGAAATCGGGGATGAAATAGGGTAGCGCATGGCCGAGCCCGCCGGCGGCGGTCATGATCCCCGAGGCGAGTCCGCGCTTGAGCGGCGAGCCGCGCCCGGACAGGACGCCATCGTCATGCGCGGCCTCGGTGAAGCCCATAGAGATGCCGGCGCCGACCGATGCGGCGAGGCCGACGAGAAGCGTGGTGCGCGGGTCGTGCGTGGCAAAGGCGGTGGCGAAAATCGGGGCAAGGGTCGAGACCGACCCGTCCATCAGACCGGCAAGGCCGGGCTGAACCCAGGTCAGGATGAACTGGCGATGCGCCGCGCGGTCCTCTTCGGCCTTGGCCGCACCGTCGAGATGGGCGCTGGTCAGTTCGCCCGCCGCCGTCTCGTGCCGGGCCTCGGCGGCGGCCAGATCGCCGAGAAGCTTGCGGGTTTCGGCGTCCTGTGTCCGGGCTGCCGCACGGGTGTAAAAGGCGGCCGCGCCGTGTTCCATCGCTTCGGCCTCGGCCCGCATCCTGTCGAGCCCGAGGTTTTCGACCAGCCAGACCGGCTTACGCGTGTAAAACCCTGCCACATGTTCGCGGCGGATCAGAGGGATCAGATCGCCGAACCGTGCCCGGTGCCGGTCGATCAGCCAGCGCCGGTGGGTATCTTCCTCGACCGCCATCGCATCGAAGACATCGGCCGAGGCGGAATAATCCTTGCGCAGCCGTTCAGCGTAGGTGCGGTAGATCTGCGCGTCGTCCTCTTCGGAGGAAATGGCCAGCGCCAGGATCTCCTGCTCGGTCAGGTCGGAAAAACGGCGGCGGGTGGCGATACCGGGGATCATGGCGGCTCCAGTCTAGAACGATTCCAGACTAGAGGGCCCACCTTGCGGTGGCAAGGTGCCAGGGTCGGCGCGTCAGGCCCGGTCGCGGACCTGAAGATGGCCGTTGGCGCTTGTCGTGACCTCGAACCGGGGGATCCGCTTCAACAGGTCCGAAAGTTTCGCACTGCCATAGGTGCGCGAATCAAAGTCGGGGTAAAGCTTGGTCAGGAGCTGGCCGAGCTGACCCAGCGCGTACCAGTCCTGATCCGCGTCGATCTTCTTCATCGCATCGACGACCAGCGCGATAGCCTCGGTCGGCGGTTTCTTGGCCGAAGGGGCTGGCGGTGGCATCGGCGCGCCCGACCCCTTTTCGACGGCTTTGCCAATCGCTGCCGGTGCCTGGTCGCCTGCCACGATATTCTCGATCAGCAGGAACCGATTGCAGACCTTGCGCAACGAATCCGGCGTCTTGGCCTCGCCCACGCCGATGACCTGGAGCCCATCCTCGCGGATGCGGCTGGCCAGACGGGTGAAATCGCTGTCCGACGAGACGAGCACGAATCCGTCAACCTTGCCCGCATGCAGAATGTCCATCGCATCAATCACAAGGCCGATATCGCTCGCGTTCTTGCCGCTTGTGTTGGCGGATTGCTGATGCATCACCAGCCCGAGGTCGCGCGCAGCAGCCTTCCATTGCGACAGGGCCGGGCTGGACCAGTCGCCATAGACACGGCGCAGCGAGGGATCGCCGTACGCCGCGACCTCGTCAAGGATCGCGGCTGCATGGCGGGCGGGGATGTTGTCGGCATCGATCAGGACAGCAAGGAAGGTCACGTCGCGCGGCACGCTCAATATACCACCACCGACCGGATCGACGTGCCCGCGTGCATCAGGTCGAACCCCTTGTTGATGTCTTCGAGCTTCAGCACATGGGTGATCATCGGGTCGATCTGGATCTTGCCGTCCATGTACCAGTCGACGATCTTCGGCACATCGGTCCGCCCGCGTGCCCCGCCAAAGGCGGTGCCTTTCCAGACGCGGCCGGTAACCAGCTGGAAGGGCCGCGTCTCGATCACCGCGCCGGCCGGCGCCACGCCGATGATGATCGACTGGCCCCAGCCCCTGTGGGTACATTCCAGCGCATCGCGCATCACCTTGACATTGCCGGTACAGTCGAAGGAATAATCCGCCCCGCCGATCTTGTCGAAAGGTGTCTTGGTCAGGTCGACGATCGCCTGGACAACCGAGCCTTCCAGCTTCTTGGGGTTGACGAAATGGGTCATCCCGAAGCGGCGGCCCCAGTCTTCCTTGTCGTCGTTCAGATCGACGCCGATGATCATGTCGGCGCCTGCAAGCTTCAGCCCCTGAATGACATTGAGCCCGATCCCGCCCAGACCGAACACGACGGCCTTGGCGCCCGCCTCGACATTGGCGGTGTTCAGAACCGCACCGACACCCGTGGTAACCCCGCAGCCGATGTAGCAGATCTTGTCGAACGGCGCGTCGTCGCGCACCTTGGCAAGTGCGATTTCCGGGACAACGGTATGGTTGGCGAAGGTCGAGCAGCCCATGTAATGAAAGATCGGCGTGCCATCCAGCATGGAAAAGCGCGTGGTTCCGTCAGGCATCAGCCCCTGCCCCTGGGTTGCGCGGATCGCCGTGCAGAGGTTGGTCTTGCGCGATAGACACGACGGGCATTCGCGGCATTCGGGCGTATAAAGCGGAATGACATGATCGCCCGGTTTCAGGGTCTTGACCCCCGGCCCGCAGGCGATGACGACGCCTGCACCCTCGTGCCCGAGGATCGCCGGGAACAGCCCCTCCGGGTCGGCCCCCGACAGGGTGAATTCGTCGGTATGGCAGATTCCGGTGGCCTTGATCTCGACCAGAACCTCGCCCTCCTTGGGGTCGGCGAGGTTGACCTCCATGATCTGAAGCGGCTTGCCGGCGGCGACGGCAACGGCGGCGCGGGTTCTCATATCCATTCTCCCTGCTATCTTGGTCTTTGGCGGACTTTCCCTCAAAGCCGGGATCGACGCAAGGAACAGGAGATGGCCGTGAGACAAATAGTCATGCTGATCGCGGCCGGGCCGTTGATCGCCTGCGTGGCGGGGGCAACGCCTCCGGCCGGAGCGGCGGGCAGTTGTGGTGCCGAGGCGTTTCAGGGGCTGGTCGGCCAGCCGGAAAGCCGGCTGGCCGATCTGACATTGCCGGCGGGGACGCGGGTCATTCACCCGACCGACCGGATCACGATGGACAAGCGGGCAGACCGGCTGAACGTGGACATCGATGCCCAGGGCCGGATCGCGCGAGTTCATTGCGGCTGAATGTTCAGGGGCCGCGTTCCAAGGCGCGCCATTGGCGGGCACAAGGGCCAAAAGCAAAGGCCCCGCACCGGCGGGGCCTTGGGCGAATGACGGTTCCGGCGGCGCGAACTGGGTGGGGGCTGTTGGCCGCGCCGCCGGAACCTAGCGTCTTTCGCTGAGGTTCACCCTCGGGTCAGATCGCGGCGATTCGCAGGGCGAACCGCGGCTTTGCCAAGGTCTTTTCGTGGCAAAATATGGGCAGGCCGGTCTCCGGCCGGGCTTGATTTGCCGCCAAAGGCGGGTAAACTTGGCGGCATGACGGTCCAGTCGCCGACCCCTTTTCCCTTTCCCGCGCCGCCGCCCGAGCAGGTCGCCTTTGATCGCTCCGAACTGGCGCAGATCCTCGGTCTTTACGGGCGGATGGTGGCCGCCGGCGAATGGCGCGATTACGCGATGTCGTTCCTGCGCGAAATGGCTGTCTTCTCGGTCTTTCGCCGAGCTGCCGAAAACCCACTTTACCGGATCGAGAAACATCCGCGCCTGCGGGGGCGGCAGGGAATGTATGCGCTGATCGGATCGGACGGGCAGGTGCTGAAGCGTGGCCCCGATCTGCCTGCGGTGCTTCGCATTCTCGACCGCAAGCTGATCCGCCCGATCGGCTAGATCCGCCGCGTGCCGAGATAGGCATCGGGCCCGTCTGCGGCGGCGATTCGTTCCTTTGCGGCATCTATGGCCTCGTGTGTCACCGCCATGCGATGCGCATTGGCATGGATCAGGCGGTCGGGGCCGGTCGCCATGGCCACATGCCCGCGCCAGAAGAGCAGGTCGCCGCGCCGGATTTCGCCGGAAACCGGCCGGCCGAGCGCCGCGAACTGCTGGTCGCTGTCGCCTGGGCAGGGGATGCCGCAGGCCCACAGGGCCGCCTGGACAAGGCCGGAACAATCGATCCCCGCGCGACTGTTGCCACCCCAGAGATAGGGCGTGCCGAGAAACATTTCGGCGACATGGGCGGGGTCGGTCAGCCGTTCGGACAGAGGCAGCAGATGCGGGCGCGGCACGAAAAGCCCGTCGACGGTTTCGAGGAATCGGTCATGCTTCGCACGGATGGCAAGTTCGGCGCCGAGGCTGAGGCTGCCAAGTTCGCGCTGCTTCATGGCGGGCATGGCCCAAAGATGCGTGGCCGGGGCGGCGACCCAGTGGGTTGGCGCATGGTCGGCGCCAAGCGCGCCGAGGGCGAGATAGCCGCAATAGCCATCCCGTTCGCGCTGGGCGAAGGCAAAGCGCGGGCCGCGTTCCAGAACCAGAACCCGTGCACCCATCGGAAACTGTCGTTCGCGCGGCCCGTCGGGGCGGCGCAAAAGATCGGCGAGCGGCACCGCAACGCGCGCCCATTCGCCGGTGACATAGCGTTCTGCCGGCACCTGCCCTTTTAGCGAAACATGGGCGACGCGGCCGTTCGCAGGGGTCTGGCGCGGGTCACTCACAGGTCAAGCACCTGCGGAAGGGCGGCAAGGATCGCGCGGGCCCCCTGGCCAACGCCGCCCTTGGGCCGGGCGGGCGCCGCGGTCGGCTGCCAGCCGTAGATGTCGAAATGCGCATAGGACGGGCTGTCGGTGACGAACCTGCGCAAGAACAGCGCCGCCGTGATCGAGCCGGCGAACCCGCCGCCCGGCGCATTGTCGAGATCGGCGATGTCGGGCTCGATCATCGCTTCGTACGGCGTCCAGAACGGCATGCGCCAGACCGGATCGGCCACGTGTGTGGCGGCCCCGGTCAGGGCTGCTGCAAAACGGTCGTCGGTACTGTAAAACGGGGCGAGGTCCGGGCCCACCGCCACCCGCGCCGCGCCGGTCAGCGTGGCCATCGAGATGATGAGATCGGGCTTTTCCTCGTCGGCCAGCGCCAGCGCATCGGCCAGCACCAGCCGCCCTTCGGCATCGGTATTGTTCACCTCGACCGTCAGGCCCTTGCGGCTGGTCAGCACGTCCTGCGGCCGCAAGGCATTGCCGGAAATTGCATTCTCTACCGCCGGGACCAGCACGCGCAGCCTGAGCGCGAGCCCCAGCGCCATGATCGTCTGCGCCAGCCCCAGCACCGTCGCCGCACCGCCCATGTCCTTTTTCATCAGGCCCATGCCGGCGGCGGGCTTGATGTCGAGCCCGCCGGTGTCGAAACAGACGCCCTTGCCCACCAGGGTAAGGGCTGGCCCCGACGCCCCCCACCGCAGGTCGAGAAGGCGCGGCGCGCGTGGGGAAGCGCGGCCGACCGCATGAATCATCGGGAAACCCTCGGCCAGCAGCGCCTCGCCGGTAACAACACGGGTCCTGGCGCCGAACCGGCCGGCAAGGGCCAGGAACGCCGCCTCGAGCTCGTCCGGCCCCATGTCGGACGCGGGGGTGTTGATCAGGTCGCGGGTCAGGCACTCGCCCTCGGCAATGGCCACGAGCCGCGCCGCGTCGACGCCGGCGGGCGCCTTCAGCCGCGCCCCGGGTCGCGTGACGGATTTGTAGCGGTCATAGCGATAGCCGGCCAGGAGCCAGCCCAGGGCGCTTTCCTCGGGGCCCGCCGCGTCAATATCGCCGGCCAGGTGCCAGTCGCCTTCGGGCAGACTCGCGATCGCCTGGGCCACATGAAAGCGCCCACGCGCCCGTGACCGCGCGCTGCCAAGCCCCATGACCGCACCCGCTGGCCGGCCATCAGCCCCCGGCAGAATGCAAAGCTGGCCAAGCGCGCCGCTGAAAGCCGCGCATTTCAGCCAGCGGGCAAACGGCGCGGGCCGCGACGCAACAAAGGCGTCAGCGTCCGTATCTTGCACGAGATGCAGTGGAAGCGAGGCGGCAGCAGGATCGGCAAAGGCGGGTGACATGGGGGCCCTTTCGGCAGTTGCGACCAGCCTAGCCCTTGGCGCGTCGGCTGCAAGGCCCCTAGACGGTCATGTCGCGCAGATCCCAGATCGCGGTCAGCGACCGTTCGCCGATCCGCGCCAGCCGCGCGAGCGTTGCCGCCTGGGCAGTGAAATCGTCGGTTTCGGCCGTGGCCACCACATCGCCCGCGACCCGCGCCAGCGTCGCCATGCCGACCTGATCGGCGACCTTCGACAAAAGCCGGGCCGCACGGATCAGCAGATCGGACCGCCCTTCGTCGGCATGTTTCAGCATTTCGGAAAGGCGCGTGGCCAGTTCTTCCATCGCCCGGGCGATGACCCTTTCGGCCCCGCTTTGCCCAAGCTCGGAATATAACGCGACCAGGGGAACCGGGTTCAGCCGAACCCCTTCCTCATGGCGCAAAATCGCCAGAACCGGCACCTCGACCCTCCGTCACCGCACCCCGATGCAGGGGCGACCATGGGCGAAGCCCCTCAAGAAAAGATTTATGCGCGCGGCAAAAAACCGCTCGAATTGCGCCGACTGGGCGATTATGCAAGGGCACAGACCGACAGGGGCAAAGACCATGGAACATGCCAAACCGCTGCCGTCCTATCTGGTGCAGCGTTATCACGGCTGGAAAGCCACCGCCTGGGCCGAAAACAAGTCCTGGTATCGCCGGCTGGCAACAGACGGGCAGCGGCCGCGGGCGATGGTGATTTCCTGTTGCGACAGCCGGGTTCACGTCACGTCGATCTTCGGCGCCGATCAGGGTGAGTTCTTCATCCACCGCAACATCGCCAACCTGGTTCCGCCCTATAGCCCCGATGGCGAGCATCACGGCACATCCGCTACGGTCGAATATGCGATCGTGATGCTGCGGGTCGCCCATCTCATCGTTCTTGGCCATTCGAACTGCGGCGGGGTTCAGGGATGCGCCGACATGTGTTCGGGCCATGCGCCGCATCTGGAAGAGAAATCGAGCTTCGTCGGCCGGTGGATGGATATGCTGCGCCCGGGCTATGATCGGGTGCGCGACATCAGCGACGAAAAGGCCCGGATCGAGGCGCTGGAAAAGCAGGCGGTGCTTATCAGCCTGGAAAACCTGATGACCTTCCCCTTCGTGCGCGCGGCGGTCGATCAGGGCGAAGTGACCCTGCACGGGCTCTGGAACGACATCGGCGAGGGCGGCTTGCAGCATTACGACCCGGCCTCGGCGAGCTTTCTGTCGATCTGACGGGCCGGGCGCGCGGAAAGACCGCGTTAACCGCAATCGTCGATAGTGAGGGGATGGCACAGTACATTCCCGTATCGCTCGACCTGCCCTCAGATCTGCTGTGCGCACTGGGCCACGCGGCCGAACGCGTCCGCTGTGCGCCTTCGGACTATGTGTGGCGGGTTCTGGCCGCCCATGTAGGGACTACCCCGGCGGGGCCAGCGGCATCAGTGGGCGAGGCGCTCGCTTGCGCTTCGGACTGGCTCGACCTGCAACGCCGGCTGCGCGCGGGCGGTCATGTGTTGCGCCAGCGCGACGGTGCGCTGATGCTGATGAGTTGGCCGCTGGAACGATTCCTGGTGCCGCTGGCCGCGCTCGGCCACCGCACCGAAGATCTGGTGCTGCGCTTCGGCGCACCCTTTCCGACAGACCTGCCGTTTCGCCAGACGGCGCCCGCCCGTTTCCGTCACCGCGCGGCCTGAACACCTTTGTGCAAAGTCGCGATTTTCCACAGGGTGTTGCCCCGGTCGACCGGCGCCGTCACGCGACTGCCATGGCTTCCCAAAGTTTTCGTGTGAGCCATCACAATTGCAGCAGCCACCTGGTTCCGCCCAACAAGACGACCCGTTTGCCCCGAGCAGCGCGCCGACGCCTCAGCCACGGGTCGGCCACGGGTCGGGCGTAGCGCTCGATCTTCACGAGGCGGACACCGGCCCGCCGAGTTCGGGTCTGGTGCGGATCGAGCCGCTTTGGTGACGGGCAGCGACATGCCCGCCGCCCCGACGATCAGCTCCGGTCCGGGCAGGCAGTGACGTCATGCACCCGTCAGAACCGGGCGGCCGAGCCGCCTCAGCCCTTTTTCAGGCAACGGCTGCCCAGAACCTCGGCGATCTGCACGGCGTTCAGCGCGGCCCCCTTGCGCAGGTTGTCGGACACGACCCACATCGACAGGCCATTGTCGATGGTGCTGTCCTGGCGGATGCGGCTGACATAGGTCGCATATTCGCCGACGCATTCGATAGGGGTGATGTAGCCGCCCGGTTCACGCTTATCGACGACCATCACCCCCGGCGCCTCGCGCAGGATGTCGGTGGCCTCTTCCCAGTCGAGAAACTCTTCGGTCTCGATGTTGATCGCCTCGGAATGGCCGACGAAAACCGGCACCCGCACGCAAGTCGCGGTCACCCTGATCGACTTGTCGAGGATTTTCTTGGTTTCGGCGACCATCTTCCATTCTTCCTTGGTCGATCCATCGTCGAGGAAGACGTCGATGTGGGGGATCACGTTGAAGGCGATCTGCTTGGGAAACTTCTTGGGCGCAACCTCCTGACCCGGGACATAGACGCCCTTGGTCTGGTCCCACAACTCGTCGATGCCTTCCTTGCCGGCGCCGGACACCGATTGATAGGTGGCCACCACCACGCGCTTGATCTTCGCCCGGTCATGGATCGGTTTCAGCGCCACCACCATCTGCGCGGTCGAGCAGTTGGGGTTGGCGATGATGTTTTTCTTGCGGTAACCTTCGATCGCGTCGGCGTTCACCTCCGGCACGATCAGCGGCACGTCGGGGTCGTAGCGGTAGAGCGAGGAATTGTCGATCACCACACAACCTGCCGCCGCTGCACGAGGCGCGTAGATCCTTGTCGCATCAGACCCGACCGCAAACAGGGCAATATCCCACCCGGAGAAATCGAACGTGTCCAGATCCTTGGTCTTCAGGGTCTTGTCGCCAAAGCTGATTTCGGTGCCAAGCGACTTGCGGCTGGCAAGTGCGGCAATCTCGTCCACCGGGAACTCACGCTCCGCAAGGATGTTCAGCATTTCGCGGCCCACATTCCCCGTGGCGCCGGCAACAACGACCTTGTAGCCCATCTGGGGTCTCCTCATCTTCCGGGACGCGGCTGTATCCCATCGGTTTGCGCAATAAAAGCGAAAGATGCGGGCAGGGGTGAAAGGGCCCTTTACGCCGCGTTCAGCGAAATCCGCGCGTCGCGTGTCGCCAGCGCATCGACGAAACGCTTTTCGGCGGCGAAATCGTGCGGCACCTGGCCGGCGGTGCGGCTGCCGGTCAGCGAAAGCGAGGCGAAGAAATCGAAACCATAAAGATCGAGCCGCGCGAGCGCGCTTTGCGCCAGCAGGTCGATCATCATCAGCCCGGTGGTTGGCGGGGCGCCGAGCGTGGCCTTCAGGCGTGTGTAATCGGGCAGGGGATGCAGATAGAAACCGGGCGACGTGGCGATTGCCCAGGTCAGACGCTTGCGCTTGTGCGACATCCACAAAAGCCGCGCCGGGCGAAGGCGGATCAGATCGGCCGCCCCGATCGAGGTTGCCAGCGCCAGCCAGTCGGTTCTGCTGCCGTGCGATACGGCGGCGGGCATCGGTGCTCGGTTGATGCGGATGACGAGATCGGCGGCGTCTATCGCGCGGCCATGGGTGCTGTCGGCCAAGGCGCGGGCATTGCCGACCAGGGCGACGCGCCGGTCGGCAAGGGCGGCCCGCAGGGGCGCGCGTCCGGCCGAAAGCGCCTGAAGCGGCGCCTCTTGCCGCAGGGTCCGTCCGACGAGGAACGACAGCCGGTTCATGACGAGCCCAGCATTTCACGATAAACCGCGACGATCTGGCGCGCCTCGTCCTCGATCCGGTGGTTTTTCTCGACATGGGCGCGTGCGGCCCGCCCGGCGGCGGCCAGGAGGGCGGGGGCGTCGATCCAGCCCCGGATCGCATCGGTCAGGGCGGCGGCATCGCCGGGGGGCACCAGGCTGCCGGTTTCACCGTCGCGGATCAGGGCCTCGAACGCGCCGACCCGGGCGCAGACTGCCGGAACGCCTGACGCCATCGCCTCGAGCGGCGTCAGCCCGAACCCTTCCCAGCGGGCGGGCGCGCAGAAAAGGTCGAGTGCGCTGTAGTGGTCGGGCAGTTGGTCCCAGCCGAGTTCGCCCAGGAAGTGGATGCGCGCGCCAAGGCCCGCTGCGCCGATCCGCGCCTGCTGCGCGTTGAAAAAGTCGCGCTGGTCGTCGGTGACGCGGCCGGTGAAGATCATGTGCAGGCCCGGCCGCGCGGGCATCAGCGCCAGGGCCGCGTCGATCATCAGATCAACCCCCTTTTGCGCCCGGATTCTGCCGAAACAGCCAATCAGACAGGCGTCGACGGGCAGGCCAAGGCGGGCGCGCAGCGCGCCCCTGTCGTCTGCGGGGCGAAAGGCCGTGCAGTCGACCCCGTGCATGACCACCGTCGCGGGCACCTTCAGATAGCCCGCCGCCTGTGGCGAAGTGGCGATCACGCGGTCCATCCGGGCGATCAGCCAGCGGGTGAAGCCCTTGTGATGGCGCTGTGCCGCGGAGGTGAACAGCAGGGCGAGCCGCCGCCGGAAGAGATGCCGCAGCATCAGCCCCAGCACCATTTCGGTATTGCGGCGCGCGTGCCAGACCCGAAGCCGGTTGCGCGGCAGGACGAACATCCGCACGAGCGGGATATGCGGCAGGTCGGTGGGCAGACCCGGCCCGGTGGTGGCGATGGCGATCAGGCGGCGCTGGAACGGGATCAGCCGCACCACGGTCGCCGTTACGCCCGACAGGCGGCGCTTGAGGTTCGGGGCGATCACCTCGGTCTTTCGAAGGGGGGCAGCGTCGGTCATGGCCCCTGACTAGACGCGATTGTCCCGGCTGAAAAGATAGATCGCCAGACCGGCGAGCAAGGGCACCAGAAAGAAGAGGAAAAGATAGCGGAACGTTTCTGCCGGATCGCCGCCTGCGCCAAGGTGCCGGTAGACCGGGCGCGAGGCGAACTGCATGAGCCCAGCGCCGCCGATGGCAAACATGTTGATGAAGCTGACGCCGCGCCCGATCAGATGCGGCGGCAGAAAGTCGCGCCCGTGGGCCATTATGGCGGGGTACGTGGCGCCGAAAAAACCGAAGGCGGAAAGACACATCGCGGCCGGCCAGAAGCCGATGGCCGGAACGGCGACCAGAACCCCGAGCGCGGCGGCCGAAAGCGACACCGCCAGAATGACCGCCCACTTGCGCGATCCCATAAAACGGTCGATCGGCCCGATCGCGAAATTGCCGGCCACCATCGCCATGCCCATCACAAGGGTGGCCCGCCCGATCCCTGCGACGTCGGCGCCGTAAACCTCTTGCAGATAGGGCCCGGCCCAGAGGCCGCGCACCACCGCGGTCGGGGCATAGGCGACAAGCATCAGGGCCAGCACCGGCCAAAGCCGCGTCAGGCGCAAAACCTCGGCCAGCGAACCGGCCTGTCCGTCTGGCCGGGCCACCCGTTCGGGATCCTTGACGAATATAGCCAGCGCCGCCGCGACGGCCAGCGTCACAGCCGCAAGGCAGACAAGGGTAGGGCGCCAGCCCAGGGCCCCGGCCGCATAGGCAAGGGGCGCCGCCCCGGCGATGTTGCCAAGCGATCCGACCCCGACAAGCGCCCCGGCCAGGGTGCCGAACATCGCCGGTGCATGGGCGCGCGCGAAAATGACATAGGATGCCATCAGTACCGGCGCGCAGCCGATGCCGATCAGCACCATCGCCAGATGAAGCGCTATCGGGCCCTGTGCGGTCGCAAAAACCAGCGCCCCGCCCCCGCCGCCGAGGGCCAGCAGGCCGGATGCCGTCCACCTCGGGCCGATCCGGTCGAGCATCGCACCGACCGGAAACTGCATCAGCGCGAAGGCGATGAACCACAGGCCCGACGACAGGGCCAGATCGCCGGGTGTGGCCCCGATCTCTTGGCCCAGAACCGGCGTCAGGACGGCCAGGAACACCCGATAGAACTGGCTGAGCACATAGGCTGCGATCAGGAATACCAAACCGACAGTCATCGCGTCCCCCGTCATTGCGGCCGGCACCCTGCGCCAAGGCCCGGTACGATGCAAGCGTCGGCCATCCCGGGCAAACACGCTTCTCGACGATTGCGGTTGATTGCGGCGCAAAAACCTTTTTACGATGAACCGGCAAAGATCGCAGATTGAAAAAGGAAGCTCCATGGCGCCGACGGACCCGAAACGGCCCTTGACCCTGCGGGACGTGTCCGAAGCGTCGGGGGTTTCGGAAATGACAGTCAGCCGGGTTCTGCGCAACCGTGGCGACGTGTCCGACGCGACGCGTGACAAGGTGCTCGAAGCGTCGCGGCGCCTTGGTTATGTACCGAACAAGATCGCCGGCGCCCTTGCGTCGCAGCGGGTCAATCTGGTGGCGGTCATCGTTCCATCGCTGTCGAACCTCGTCTTTCCCGAAGTGCTGAGCGGCATTTCCGAAGAGCTGGAGGAAACAGGGCTACAGCCGGTTTTCGGGGTGACCAACTATTCGGCCGACCGCGAAGAGGCAGTTCTCTATGAAATGTTGTCGTGGCGGCCCTCGGGGGTGATTGTCGCCGGGCTCGAACATACGCCGACGGCACGGGCGATGCTGACCAACGCGGGCATTCCCATTGTCGAGATCATGGATGTCGACGGCGAGGCGATCGATTCGGTGGTCGGCATCTCGCACAAGCGGGCCGGGCTTGAAATGGCGCGGACCATCGTCAAGGCCGGTTATCGGCGCATCGGCTTTCTGGGCACCAAGATGCCCGACGATCACCGGGCGCGCAAACGGCTGGAAGGGTTCGAGGCCGGGCTTGCCGAGGCGGGCATAGAACTTGCCGACCGCGAATTCTATTCCGGCGGCTCGGCGCTTCTGAAGGGGCGCGAGATGACGGCGGCGATCCTCACCCGCAGCCCGGATCTTGATTTTCTCTATTATTCCAACGATATGATCGGGGCCGGCGGTCTTCTCTACTGCCTCGACCAGGCAATCGACGTTCCTGGCCGGCTTGGCCTAGCCGGCTTCAACGGCGTCGATCTCCTCGACGGGCTTCCCCGGCACCTCGCAACCATGGACGCCGTTGAAGCC
>Ga0209023_10005768_pt1 | contig 13349 bp, 13 predicted proteins | sample LakOneMetagenome_FD_187468 | JGI IMG/M metagenome (GOLD analysis project Ga0209023, IMG submission 187468) | Freshwater and sediment microbial communities from Lake Erie, Canada (SPAdes) (version 2) | ecosystem: Environmental > Aquatic > Freshwater > Lentic | place: Lake Erie, Canada...
ACTACTGTTTAAAAGTCCTTATTTCCGGGGCACAATCGAAATTAAATGTCGTCGCTGCGGCGTACTAAAATTATTTAGTCAAAGCTAGTCTAGCCGGTTCGTGGAGCGACATTGGTCAAAAGCATAAGCGATGTATTATAATGACCATCAAGATGTCACGTAAGCTAAAAAAACCGAGTAAAGTGGTGGTTTCTGGGGAGATGAAACAGCATCGCTTCGTTGCACTATTAAAGAAATTCTGGTTGGTCGTCGTTGGCGTCTTGCTTGTAATTGCCATTGTTGCTGGCATCTATGCGCGGTACCAAACCACCCACAAGACGCCAGCCAAGGTGGTCGCAACGACTACGTGCAGTGATTCATCAGCAAACGGCATTCTTAATAAAGCGACCCCCGTATTGGTGCCCTCAAAGGTCGCAGAGCTTCAACCGATAGCCGAGAAGATTATGACCCTTCAGGGATACGATAGGGACCCCAATTGCCTAGGAGTAGTCACTACCTACTATATTAATCTTAGTGATGCAGCCAAAGCGCGGGAGAATTATGAGAAACTAATTAAAGTTTACCCAACTGCGAAAGGCTATAATGAAGCACTCGGCGGTAAGGTTGCCACGCCAACAGAACTTAAGCCAACTATCGAATTTTTAGAAGCCAGGGCCAAAGATATCAGAGATAATAACCAGAAGAATGGAGCCAGCAATGCTCGGTAGGTTTTTCTACAAATCGGTTTTTGCACTGATATTAGTTGCGGCGTTCATGTCGCTGGGAGGGCATAAAGCTTCTGCCGCAATGGTAGCTTTTTTGCTTACACCAAGACCTGGCAATCCAGGAGTCCCCGCAATTCCTATCCCAAATCGTGATCAGCTGGAACACTGTAACTATAAAGATTCTGGCAATTCACCAGCCTACCAACAATGGATTGCCGATGCCGGCACGCCTTCTGCTACATCCGTGACCGTCCCTTATGGTACGACTGATGTCCCGCTGGACTTGCAGTGGGCGAATGCAGTTTGCTTGCCATATAATGACGTCGAAGAAGCGCGACTCTTCACCTTATCGGCTGTTGTAACAAAAGTTGATGGTGTTGATGTAACGGGTAACGGTAATGGTCTTATTTATAACGCAGCCGGGCAAATCCTGCCCCTTAGTAGCGGCCAAAATTATACAGATTATCGTAGGAATTCTTATCAGTTCAACTATGTTAAGGCGGGTGGTCTGACGCAGAGCCATACGTACACCATTAGTTTCCTAAATAAATCCGTTAATAAGTTTAAGGCTGGTACTCCACATCCTGCCTATCAATGTATTGATGACACCGCTCGACCTATCAATAATTGGAATGAGAACGGACTTTGTGAAGATGAGATCATTGATTTTCCTATTATCATTAATGTGTCGCCGGAACCACCCGGTGGCAACATCGATACCGCTGCTTGCTCGAGTGTTGCCGGCTGGGCTAAAGAGCCCAATTTTAGCAACAAGCCACTTGTGGTAAAGATTTACCAAGATAACTGGCCTGAAGATGGAGGCGCCTATATTAATCAAGCATATGCTGATATCAATCGAGCCGATGTCGGCAGACACGGCTTCAATATTGATATTAGTGCCACCGATGACGCCTACTCACATAAATATTATGCAGTAGCCCAGATGCTTGATTCGAGCGGTAACCCTAATGGAGGATTCTATCATCTGGGAGGGGAGGGTAAGACCGTACCCCCGTGTGTCCAGGTGAGGTGTTCACTTACTACTAACCCGGCGCAGCCACTCGTTAATCAGCCATTTGATATTATCCTGAGCTATAACTTCGATAAGACGTATGGTTCGCTCGGCAAGCCAATCACACCAATCTTTTCGGTTAGTTATAATGGTGGGCCAAACCAAGAGTGGCCATCACCAAGCTCAACACGGGACCCTGGGTCGCATACCTTTTCCGGCTTCTCCCAAAGTGGTCCGGGCGGAGTTGGTAGTAGCGGAACGGTCTATCAGCCATCGGTCTTTACAAAGTCATGTATCAGTAGCTTTAACATTGCTTCGGCACCATACCTCAAGGTCTACGGTAATGATATTGCCGCGGGCGGGAAGTTTGCTGACGTCGATGAGACGACGTGTAGCCCTGGTCCGAAAACTGCCAACGGTCAACCGCCGGCCAGTATCTGGACCTTTAGTAAAAAAGTCACCAGCGGAGGGACCTATTATGGTGGTGCATCGAGCCAGTTCGGGGCACTTGCCCTGGGGCAAATCGATGGCTTCAGTACGGCCGGCACGCGTAATGGGGCGACCGCACCGACCACCCCTAACGACTTGAGCTTTGGTAACATGGTCAAATCGGGTTTTTGGGGTAATCCGGCGAGCGTGGCCGAAAATGGCGCCGGTTTTAGTGGCATTTACCGCTGTATACCGGACTACTTCAGCGCTAGCAGCAAGCTGCCGGCGGCCAACGCAGTTCTTAAAACGGGAACGTCATTCATTAATGACCCCAATAATAATGACGCAAACGATCCTGCAAGTAAGCTTAACTATCCTATTGCTGACAGTAAACGAATGGTTATCTTTGTAAACGGTGATAATAATCAGTACGGCGGCGCTTATATTCAAAAGAATATTACGTTTGCCAATACGACTTGGAGTGACACATCAAAGATCCCGAGCTTTTACCTGATCGTTAAAGGTGACATCTTTATCGACGACGATGTCACGCAACTTGATGGCGTGTACATTGCGCAGCCACGCTCTGATGGTACGGGTGGTCATATCTATACCTGTACTAACGGTGGCAATGCATTCCCACCACTTCTCGTTAAAGAAGATCTGTTTACGAAGTGCGGGAATACCCTCACCATCACCGGGTCCTTTATCGCCAACCAGATTAAATTCCAGCGGGCACGCGGTACTGTCGAAAACGCCACGGCCGGTCCGGGCGCGCTGAACGAGGGACCAACCCCGGGTAATAACATTGCGGAGATATTTAACTTCAGCCAAGAGATGTATTTGGCGCCAACGCCAAGCATTCTCGACACGGTGATAGGGAACAGTACCAGCTCGAATGTCTATCAATCGATCACCAGCTTGCCGCCAGTCTTATAAAAGCCTTGCGCCACTGCATAGTGCTTATGCTATAATCGGGGTAATATGAGTCTCATAACCGGTGTATCTGATTTCTTTGGACTCGACCTAGGCACAACAGCTATTAGGTTGGTGCAACTTCATGGTACGGGCGCATCCCGTCAGTTAATCAAGTATGCCCACACGCCGGTTGATCCTAAGATTGCTGCCAGTGATGCTAATGCCGACCAGCAAAAGCTGGTGCAGGTTCTCAAAGATTTGGTTGCCCAGTCGCACATTGCCACCCGCAACGTCGCCGTTGGTATTCCATCGCAGAAGGTCTTTACTACGGTTGTTGATATCGATCGCTTATCACCAGCCGAGCTGGCCAAGTCAATCCGCTTCCAGGCTGATTCAATCATTCCAACACCACTAGCCGAATCGAAGATCGATTGGGCCGTCATCGGCGATTCACCCAAAGACAAGACCAAGGTAGAAGTGCTGCTGACCAGTGTCAGTAATGATTTTGTTGAGAAGCGCCTGGACATGTTGGAATCAATTGGTTTGAACGTAATCGCTCTCGAACCAGATAATTTAGCCTTAGCCCGAGCCATGGTCGCCCCAAATTCGGCTTCTCCACAAATGGTCATCGACGTTGGTCACATGAGCTCCGACCTGGTAATTACTATGAATGACGCACCACGTTTAACTCGTTCTATCCCAACTGGCACCGAAGCGGTTGTCCGATCGGCAATGCAGAACCTGAGCATCGAAGAGCAACAGGCCGAACAGTTCGTCTTTAAGTTTGGTTTAAGTAAGGACAAGCTGGAAGGGCAGGTGTACCAGGCCATTATCAGCACGGTTGATTTGCTGGTCAGTGAAATCGAGAAATCAATTAAGTTCTTCCAGACTCGCTACCCAGCGAATAAGCTAGAACGAATTATTGTCACTGGTGGCGCCTCAACCTTACCAGAGTTCCCAACCTACTTGGCTAATAAGTTCGGTGTCAGTGTGGAGATTGGTAACGCCTGGCGCAACACCACCTTCCCACCAGACCGACAGAACGAGTTGATGGCGTTATCGAATAACTTTGGTGTGGCCGTTGGCCTGGCGGAGCGACAAGAATGATCCAGTTTAACCTTTTACCAGATGTAAAAGTCGAGTTCATCAAGGCTCGTCGCAGCAAACGGATGGTTTTATTGACGGCTACGGGCATAACCGCCCTCTCACTTACAATCTTTGTGGGGCTATTCGTGATTGTGAACGTTTTGCAGACTAAGCACATCAATGATCTTAATAAAGATATCAAGAAGGACACCGCAACACTTAAGGCAATCCCTAACCTCGATAAGATTTTGACTGTTCAGAATCAGCTATCCAGCTTAACGCAGCTACATGAACAAAAACCGTATACATCCAGACTCATTGATTACCTGGCTAAGTTAACGCCGGCTCAGGCCACGATTGCGAATGCCAAGATTGATTTTCCCGGCGGCAACACCTTAGCTATATCGGGTAACGCTGATGCCCTGAGCACGGTTAACAAATATGTCGATACACTTAAGTTCACCACCTATACCACGAATGAGCAAACCGAGGCTAAAAAAGCATTTTCGAATGTTGTTCTGACCTCTTTCGGTACCAGTGATAAAGGGGTAACCTACCAAATCGCAGCCGTCTTTGACCCAGCTATCTTTGATGGTACTCAGCAAGTTAATTTGGTGGTTCCAAAGATTATTTCTACCCGTTCCGAGACCGAAAAGCCAAACGACCTGTTTCAACAAACTAATCCGGTAAAGCAGTAGGCGTATCATGGCAGCAAATATTTCACTCAAACGAGTTCAAATCAACAAGGCCAACACCACGATGGTTATCGCTATCGCTTTGGCCGCGTTCGCGCTGACCTTTACTGTGGTAGCCGGCAAGGCACTCCTCAATAAGCGCGCCTACCAGTCTAGGGTTATCGCTGGCAAGGAAAAAGCCGTCAAGCAACTAGAAGAAAATATTAAAGCCAGCAACAGCTTGGCTGACTCCTATAAAGTTTTTGTGGGGAGTAACGAAAACGTCATCGCGGGTAATCCAAAGGGAACCGGTGACCGAGACGGCGATAACGCTAAAATTATCCTTGACGCTCTACCCAGCCAATACGACTTCCCAGCGCTTACCAGTAGCTTAGAAAAGATTCTGACTAACAACGGCTTTAAGATTAAGTCAATCACTGGTAGCGATGACGAAATTGCCCAGCAGAAGGCTCCGGAAAGTTCGGCACCACAAGTCGTTCCGATGCCATTCCAGATTTCTGTCGAAACCAATGTGGCTGGTGCTAAGAGTCTGCTGACTATTTTGGAGCGTTCAATTCGTCCAATGAAGGTTCAGCAGGTGAGTATGACCGGTAGTAACAATACCTTACAGCTTGTTATTGACGGTGAAACATATTATCAGCCCGCCAAGACTGTTAACATCGAGACAGAGGACGTAAAATGAAACAAAAAGATATTTTACTAATTGTCGTGGTGGTTATTGTGAGCGGTACCGTCTCGTTCTTTATCTCGAAGATGGTGTTTAGCGTTCCTAAGGCACGCCAGACAAAAGTCGAAGTCGTAAAGGTTATTTCTTCGGACTTCCCACAGCCAGACACTCGCTACTTCAACAGTAACGCGATTGACCCAACCAAGAACATCAGCATTGGTGACAGCCAAAATAACCAGCCGTTCAACAGTAACGGACAGTAGGCGGGAGACAGGCTATGAGTGTCCTCTCCGCCGACACCCAGTCAAAGGTTGAGGCCCAGCTAATCAAGTCGGGTCTATTGAAGCCCGACCAGGTAAAAACCCTCCACGATGATGCCAAATCCAAAAATCAGCCCTTTTTAAGTTATCTGGTCAGCGAAGGACATCTGACCAATGAGCAGTTGACCCAAACCATCGGCGCGATCAGTAATGTGCCCTATGTGAACCTCAGTAAAGCCATCATCGACCCCGATATCTTGACCTTACTACCAAAGGAAATCGCCGAACGCTATATGGCGGTACCGCTAGGCAAGATGCAGCATCGTCTGGTGGTAGCCATGCTCGATGCCGACAATGTTCAGGCTGTTGACTTCTTGTCTAACAAAATCGGCCACCCACTTAAAGTCTATGCGGCCTCGGAAGAGGGCATACGACGCGTTCTCAGCCAGTATAAGTCAGATTTTAACCAGGACATCGTTGGTGAGCTGGGCGAGCAAGTAGAGACCGAGCAAAAGGCCGAGACCGACAAATCCAAAAAGTCCAACCAGGGCATTGAAGCGATTGTTCAAGATTCACCAGTCAGTAAGGCGCTCTCAGCTATTCTGGAGTTTGCGGCCAATAGTCGAGCCAGTGACGTTCACATTGAACCACTCGAAAAAGAACTGAAGATTCGGGCCCGAATTGACGGCGTACTGCGCGAAATTATGCGCCTACCTAAGGCCACCGAAGCACCATTGGTCTCGCGTATCAAGATTCTCTCTAGTCTAAAAATCGATGAACACCGCATCCCGCAGGATGGTCAATTTACTCTGAAGATGGGTGGCCGCGATATCGACTTGCGTATCGCCATTTCACCAGTTGTCTGGGGTGAGCAGGTGGTTATTCGTTTGCTCGATAAGTCCGGTACCAGCATTAAGCTGGAGGACATGGGCTACACCGGACGCGCCTTGCGCACCATCCGTGAAGCCGTCAAAGCTCCCAACGGTATGATTCTGACGTCTGGGCCGACAGGTTCAGGTAAGTCGACCTCGATGTATGCTTTGATTCAGGAAATCATGTCCGACGAAATTAACATCGTCACCCTAGAAGACCCGGTTGAATACAAAATGAGTGGCGTTAATCAGATTCAGGTTAATGCCGATGTTGGCCTGACCTTCGCGGCTGGTTTACGTTCTATTCTGCGTCAGGACCCCAACGTGGTGATGGTAGGGGAGATTCGTGACAAAGAAACTGCCCAGTTGGCGGTTCAGGCGGCCTTAACCGGACACCTTGTTTTCTCGACGCTTCACACCAACTCGGCGGCCGGCATTCTGCCCCGTCTATTAGATATGGGAATTGAACCGTTTTTGATTGCCTCCACGGTGCGCGCCGTCATTGGTCAGCGCTTGGTTCGTCGACTCGGCGAAGGCAAGGAAGAGTACAAGTCGGGTGAGCCCGAAACAGCCGCGATTCACGCTACTTTGGGCCACTTACTGCCAACCGGCGAGCCTGATATGAAGAAGGTTTGTGACGATCTTGGCTATAAGAGCTTGCCTACAAGAGGCCAAAGCGCTTATACTTTGTTTAAGGGCAAAGATAGCCCCGAAGCGCGCGGTGGCTTTAAAGGCAGAATGGGTCTGTACGAAGTGTTCGATATAACTGAACCAATCCAGGATTTAGTTATCAAGCGAGCAACCAGTAACGAAATCCAGAAAGCCGCCATTGCCCAAGGCATGGTAAGTATGCGCGAGGACGGATATCTCAAGGCATTAGCCGGGTATACGTCATTAGCTGAAGTTGATAGGGTGGCCGCCGCGGGCAGCGCCTAGCGGAGAATAATTAAGGGGAAAACATGGCAGACAGCACACAAGTACGAATCGAACCACTACTGGACGAAGTCATCAAACGAAAGGCTTCCGACCTTCACATTCAAGTCGGCTTGGCGCCTATCCTGCGTGTTGATGGCAAATTGGGACCCGTCCCCGGTACCGAAGTCCTCAACGACGAAGCTGTCGAAGCCCTGATTTTCTCGATTTTGGACGAAGACCAGAAGCAAATCTTATTAAAAGACAAAGAATTCGATTTTAGCTTCGCCTATGGTGACTTGGGTCGTTTCCGTGTTAACGCCTTCCACGAACGCGGCAACCTGGCAGCTGCCCTGCGTTTAATCCCCAACGAACTGCTCAGTATCGAACAATTGCAGCTACCGCAAATCGTTAATAAATTTGCCGAATTCCCGCGTGGGTTAGTACTCGTCACCGGGCCAACTGGTTCCGGTAAGTCCACCACACTGGCGGCGTTGGTCGACAAGATTAACCGCGAGCGCGCCCATCACATTGTGACCATCGAAGACCCAATTGAATTTACGCACAAATCTAAGAAATCAGTCGTAGTTCAGCGTGAAGTGCACTACGATACCTACTCATTCTCGGCCGCTCTCCGTAGTAGCTTGCGTGAAGACCCCGATGTTGTGCTCATCGGCGAAATGCGTGACCTCGAGACGATTGCCGCTGCTATTACGATTGCGGAAACCGGTCACTTGGTCTTTGCTACCTTGCACACCAACTCAGCCAGCCAGTCGATTGACCGTATGGTCGACGTGTTCCCGCCACATCAGCAACCACAAATCCGGGCTCAGCTGGCCAACATCTTAATGTCGATCGTTTCCCAGCGCTTAGTACCGTCAATTGGTGGTGGGCGAGTAGCCGCTGCCGAGATCCTGGTCGCCACCCCAGCCGTCCGTAATATTATCCGCGAGGGTAAGAGTCACCAACTCGAAGCCGTTATCCAGACCGGTGCCGAATTTGGTATGCAGTCGATGGATAAGACCTTGGTTAGTTTGGTTCAAAAGGGAACGATTACCTACGACGAAGCTCGTAACTACGCGGTAGATATGGATGAGCTTGATCGGATGATGAGGGGCTAATTAGATGCTAACTTTTGAATACACCGCTCGCGATCCGGCAAGTGGTCAAAAAGTAAAATCAACTGTCGAGGCCGATAGCGAGCAGGCAGCTGCTAATTTACTTCAGAAACAGGGGCTGGTACCAATTGAGCTATCTGCCAAAAGTAATGGTAGCGGCAGTCTTCTGGGCAAATATACCCACCGCATTAAAGCCAAGGACAAGGTCCTATTTGCCCGACAACTTTCGACTCTAATTAGTGCCGGCTTACCTTTGGTGCAGAGCTTACGCAACGTCGTGAGCCAGACACAGAATAAAAACCTGCAAGTTGTACTGAACCAAGTTATTACCGACGTAGAATCAGGCTCGGCGTTCTCTAAGGCGCTCGAAAAATTTCCTGAAGTTTTTAACGCCGTCTTTATTAACCTGGTAGCAGCCGGCGAAGTTTCGGGTACACTTGACGTTTCGTTGGCTCGCCTCGCCGACCAGTCCGAAAAAGACGCTGACATTATTAGTAAGGTCCGGGGTGCTATGGTGTACCCGATTATCGTCTTGGTGGTCATGGTGGCTGTCGTGATGTTTATGGTGATTAAAGTTGTCCCAGCGGTGCAAGTCGTATACGAAAGTATACCGGGTGCACAATTGCCGTTTATTACCCGGATGCTGGTGGCTTTCGCTCACTTCACAACCAAGTTCTGGTGGGTTGAAATTATTATTGCCGTGGTCATCGTTTTCCTCACAACCAAGTGGGCTCGCACCGCTGGCGGTAAGCGCGTCATTGATAAACTTAAAATGCGCATGCCACCGTTTGGACAGTTATTCATGAAGGTGTATATGGCCCGTTTTGCTCGGATTGGTTCAACCTTAGTCGCCAGTGGCGTGCCCCTGATTCAGATGCTGGAGATTACCGGTAAAGCAATCAATAACGTACATGTCTACGAGTCCATCATGAAGGCTGCCGATAAAGTTAAAGGCGGGAAGTCGTTATCTAGCTCATTGGCGGGTGACCCCAGTTTCTTGCCGCTCGTGCCTGACATGTTGCACATTGGTGAAGAGTCTGGCTCGATGGAGCAGATGTTGGCCAAGGCTGCTGATTATTACGAAAAAGAAGTCGATAACCAGATTCGGGCTATCTCAACCATAATCGAACCAATCTTGATGATTCTGATGGGTATAATCGCCCTGGTTGTGGTGTCGGCCGTCCTGCTACCAATCTATGGTTTGGTCGGCAAGATCAACGTTCAGTAGATATCTGGTAGAACACCTTAATATATTCGTGGTAAAAAAAGCTTGCTTTTTACGGGTGCCCCCGGTATATTTGTAAGCATAAGCATAAATTACACCTACAGGGGGAATCAAAGGGCATGTTAAAGAAATTACAAAATAAAGAACAAGGCTTCACTATTATCGAAGTCATGATCGTCTTGGTTATCGCTGCAGTTATCCTGCTGATCGTCTTCCTAGCCGTTCCAGCATTGCAACGTAACTCACGTAACACTCAGTACAACAACGAAGCTTCTGCTATCTCAGCCGCTGCTTCCGAGTGGGTATCTAACAACAACAATGGCGCAATCCCAACCAACGGTACACAGGCTACCGCTGCCGGTACTGCCATTAAGACTCTGGCTAACGCTCAGAACATCACAACGGTGAACGGTTTTACTGGCACAACAGCTGCCATAACACCAACCACAGCCGTAGCTACTGTTATTTTTAGCGCAACTTGCGGTACTGCAAACGCTACAAATACAACCTACACCCCAGCTGCTGGTTCAACTCGCCAAGCGGTTATCTACTACGGTGTAGAGAGCACGAGCGGTACCATCGCTAAGTGTATCCAGACCGGCGTATAGTCTAACTGAGTTTGTTCTTAAAGAGGCCTGCAAGGGCCTCTTTTCTTTTTACCCTAAATTAGGCTACTATATCAGTAATGATTATTCTTGTGCTTGTGCTGTTGGGGTTGTGCCTGGGGAGTTTTACAAACGCCTTGGTCTGGCGCATTCACGAACAATCTAAGCTCAAGACAAAGGAAGCCAAGGCTAAACTGTCAATTACCAAAGGCCGGTCGATGTGCACGCACTGCAAGCATGTATTGGGCTTTTGGGATTTGATCCCCGTTGTCAGCTGGCTGATGCTAAATGGGAAGTGCCGCTACTGTCATAAGGCAATTCAAGATACGCCATTGGCCGAGCTGTTGACGCCAGCCCTTTTCGTGCTTTCTTACGCCTTCTGGCCGCTTGGCTGGTCTAACTTGGGTATTATGCAGTTTGCCGTCTGGTTGGTGGTTCTGACGGGCTTTGTGGCGCTTGCGCTGTATGACATGCGTTGGCAAATCCTACCTAGCCGGATCATTTATCCACTGGGTGTGATTGCCGCAATCCAAGTGCTGGTACTTACTATTGCCCAGCACGATTGGCGAGTAGCCGCCGGCGCGGCGATTGGTATTTTGTGTTTAGGCGGCTTATTCTATGGTTTATTCCAGATATCGGGTGGCCGTTGGATCGGTGGGGGAGATGTCCGGCTGGGGTTTGTGATTGGTTTACTGGTGGGCGGACCAGCTCAAGCCGTCTTGGTATTATTCATCGCTTCGTTACTGGGCACCGTCGTGTCACTGCCTGCCATGGTCTCGTCTAAAGCGGGTCTTAAAAAGCGTGTTGCCTTTGGCCCATTTTTGATAATGGCCACGATCTTTGTCTACTTGTTTGGGGCCAGCATTATAAATTGGTATAAAACCCAGTTTTTACTCCTGTAAAATGGCAAAACGCTTGTGCTATACTAAACTCATGAAACCTGCCCCCGATCGGCAAGCCGGTTATACTATTATTGAGGTGATGATCTTTTTGATCATTTCGACTGCCATGATTTTGTTGATTCTACCCCTGTTCAACGGGCGTATTCAGCGAACCCAGTTTGCCCAGTCAGTTCAATCACTCGACAACCAGATTAAGAATATTGCCAACGACGTTACCACCGGAACATATCCGCCAAGCCCTGGCTTTAACTGCAGCGCTCCCGGTAATAATCCTCCGGCTATCAGCACGTCGGCTGGGACGGATGACCAAGGTTCGCGTTCCGATTGTATATTCCTTGGCAAGATTATCAACTTTGGCGTTCCCTCAGGGGCCTGCACGAATATAGCCACTTCTAATTGCAGTAAGGTAGAAATCTACACTGTAGTGGGCAAGCGAACTGATGGATCCGGTAATGTTGTTAATTCTATGGCCGCCGCAGCTCCCCGCTTGGTGGTGAACCCACCGACAACGGTCAGCTTAACGGAGTCCTTTGACTTGGAGTATGGTACCAGAGTGACTGCCCTGCGGCAGCAGTATGGTAGCCAGCCATTGAACTTCCCGTTGCGGAGCGGGGTAGGTTTGTTCCAAAGCCTTAATGGGAACTATAATGCCGGCAAGCTAGAGTCCGGCTCACAAAATGTTTCAACCTGGGTGGTCAAGAGTACCAGTTTCCCGGCTTCACCAGTTGATGCTCAAAACATCTACGATACCGTTGCCGCCCAGCAGAGTGGCACCTTCCAACCCTTAGCATCTGATGAGAGTCTCTGGGTTTGTTTAAATAGTGCCGATAATAAGCAGCGATCGATGATTTCGTTTCAGGGTAGTGGTAATGGTCTGAAAACTGTTGTGACGTCTTTGAATGCAGGAGATACTACCAAATGTCCATAAAACACTCCCAGCGCGGTGACACGATTGTTGAAGTACTGATGGTAGTGCTGGTCTTGGGCGTGGTACTGTCCTCGACCTACGCAATTGCCGTCCGCACGCTTCAATCAATCCAGCTACAACAGGAACGTACCTACGCACTTAAACTTGCCGAGGGTCAGCTCGAACGGCTCAAAGCCGCCGCAATCAGTGACCCAACAGTTCTGTCGGGTAGTTCGGGCTTTTGCCTCAAGGACAATCTTACCAAACAGGATCTCAACGGCAGCCCAACGGTTTGGATGAATTTTGAGCCCACGCCTACCAATAACTACGTTAACTATAAAAACGCCGGTTGTATCAAGGACCCAGCCAACGGAGATTGTAGCGGTTTCTGTTATCACTATGGCATTCGTCCACTTGGCAGTAATGGCTATCTTGCAACCGTGCGCTGGGATGGACCCTCTGGGCGCAGACAACAGGTAGAAATTGCCTATAGGATTTACCCATGAGCATAAAACGCCAACCATCCAACCAAAAGGGCTTTACAATCTTAGAGCTGATGATTGCCACCCTAGTTTTTTCGACCGTTTTACTTGGTTCGACAACCGCGCTGATTCAGATTGGGAAGCTCTATTACAAAGGCGTGGTTAGTAACCGGACGCAAGAAGTAACCCGCGGTTTGGTTGATCAAATTGGCCAGCAGCTTCAGTTTAGCAGTGGGGTTGTAACCACTGCTGCACCAGCCGATTACCCAGGCTCGATTAATGGTGCTGAAAACGGCAAACTAAAATTTGGTGTTGTCTGTATTGGCACGACGCGCTATACCTACGCCCTAAACGTTCAAGTTTACAGCGGTACGGACTTAGCCGATGACACCTATTTGCCAGCCACCAACCAACTGCATCATGCTTTATGGCGCGACACACTGCCGTCTAACCAAAGCTGTACGGCTGTTAACCTCAGTGATGCCGTGCCAAGCACAGGTGGGGAAGAGATGCTTGGTGAGAATATGCGCTTATCGCCCGATTTTAACGTCGGCT
>Ga0209023_10005769_pt1 | contig 13348 bp, 9 predicted proteins | sample LakOneMetagenome_FD_187468 | JGI IMG/M metagenome (GOLD analysis project Ga0209023, IMG submission 187468) | Freshwater and sediment microbial communities from Lake Erie, Canada (SPAdes) (version 2) | ecosystem: Environmental > Aquatic > Freshwater > Lentic | place: Lake Erie, Canada | collected...
GGGCCCGGTCCAGCCACTGCTTGGTGAAATCGTGCGACTGCTTGCGGAAGTCGGCCGAATAGAAATCCGGCATCTGGTCGTTGTAGCGGCTGTCGCCCTGGAAGGTCGCCTGCAGCGGGTTGAGCTTGAGCAGGGCTTCCCAGTAGTCGGCGTAGAACTCGTCGAGCTGCGCGGCCTTGGCCGAGGCCGGCGCGGTCGCCGAGGGGGCGTCCGCGGCGCGGAGCGCGGGGCTGGCGAAGGACGCGAGCGCGGCGGCGAGCGCTGCGCAGAGGAGGGTGGACTTGGCGGCCATGCGGGTTCCGGATCGGGGCAGGACCGCTAGCCTCGCCGCGATGCCGCGCCCGGGCATGGGCCGAAGGTCATCAAGGCCCGGGCGGCGCGGCCTCGACGTAGTGCTCGCCCGCCGCCTCGCGCATCAGTTCGGCGGCGCGGGCGTGCCCGAGGTAATCGTGGATCCAGCGGCGGAGGAGGTAGATCGCCGGGATCAGCACGACCGCGGCCAGCATCTTGTACGCGTAGTTGACGGTGCTCACGGCCAGGAACAGGCCCATCGGCCAGTGCTGCGGGCCGATGACGAAGGCGATGTAGAGCACGACGAAGCTGTCGACCAGCTGGGATACCGCGGTGGAACCGGTCGCGCGCAGCCACACCGCGCGTTCGCCGGTGGCGCGGCGGATGCGGTGGAAGACCGCGATGTCGATCAGCTGCCCGAGCAGGAAGGCGACCAGGGAGCCCGCGATCGTCCACAGCCCCTGGCCGAACACCGCGGCGTAGGCGAGCTGGTAATCGGGCACGCCCTGCGCCTGCGCGGCGCCGACCCACCAGCCCGCGGGCTTGAGCGCGATGGCGGCGAAGGCGAAGGCGAAGCCGAACGCGATCAGCGCCGCCGCGGTCCAGGAGATCAGGCGCACGCCGCGCCGGCCGTAATACTCGTTCACCACGTCGGTGAACACGAACACGAACGGCCAGAGCAGGGTGCCGGCGGTGAAGTTCAGCGAACCCTGCTGGCCGAACAGGTTCCACTGCAAGGGCGCGATGCCGAGGGTGTCCTCCAGGGCGAAGATCTTGACCCCGATGAATTCGGCCAGCACCGCGTTGACGCAGAAGAAGCAGGCCAGCAGCACGAACACGCGGGTGGCGCGGTCCTCGAGCACCCCGGCGCTCATGGCGCGCTTCCCGGCCGCGTGGGTTGCGGCGGGGAGAAGGGAATCGACTCCGGCGAGACCGCGCCGCCGGAGATGATGAAGCGCATCGCTTCGTCCACGCTCCAGTCGGTGGGCGTGATCATTTCCACCGGCACGATCTCGAGGTAGCCCGAGGTCGGGTTCGGCGTGGTCGGCACGTACACCGCGGCGAGTTCGCGCCCGGTGCCCTGTTCGCGGATCACGCGGGTGACGAAACCGACCGATTTCATTTCCCGGTGCGGGAAATCGATCAGCACCACGCGTTTCGCGCCGTCGGGCTGGGTCTGCAGGATGTCGAGCAGCTGGCGCGCGCTGCCGTACACGGTGCTCGCGAGCGGCACGCGCGCCACCAGCGATTCGAACCAGCGCAGCGCGCGCTGGCCGACCACGCGTCGCGCCAGCCAGCCGGCGAGCAGGATCACGCCGATCGTGGCCAGCAACGCCAGCGCGGCCATCACCCAGGGCTGCGCCATCCAGCGCAGCGAGGGAGAGCCCTGCGCGAGCCCGCCGAGCAGGGGTTCGACCAGCGGCCGCCCGGTGTCGGACAGCAGCACGAACACGAACTTCACCACCACCCAGGTCAGCCACACCGGCAGCAGGGTGAGCAGGCCCGTAAGGAACAGGCGGCGCAGGCGGTGTTCGGCGGTGGCGGGCATCAGGGGGAGAGGTCGCGGACGAGGCGGAAGCCGACGTCATCGTAACCACGACTCGCATCGAGCGGGCGCGTCTCGCCGCCGCCGCGCCAGCCCTTGCCGGCGACGACGCGGGTGCCGCAGCCGCCGCTGCACGCTTCGGTCCATTGCGAAACGCGATGGCTGCCGCCTCCGCCGGACGCGGCGACCTCGCCCGCGCGCGGCAGGCGGTAGCGGTCCCCGGTCTGCTTCTGCAGCCACTGCACGTAGGCGCTCGCGTCCGCGTAGGAAATGCAGACCACCGGGTCGTTCGCGCCCTGTTCGAAACCGGGCGATTGCCAGTCCCGCGGCTTGACGATGCGCAACAGCGACGCGCGTTCGCGGCACAGCGTCGGCGTGCGCGACGTGGCCCTGGCGAAGCGCTGGTAGTCGTCGCGGCTGACCGGGCGTTGCGCGACGCCGACCAGCGCGTCGCCGCGTTGCACGACCTCGACGCCGCCGAACGGGCCCGGCAACACGTCGCCCGGCTTGGGCATGGCTTCGGCGCGCGCGGCCAGCGAGGCGACCTGCGCGCCGGGCAGGCGCGTGGAGCGGGCGAACGCGAGCAGGCGCTTCACCGCATCCTCGTCGCGCGCGGCGAGCGCGGCTTCGACCGATCCCGCGAAGGCGGTGCCGAGCTGGCGCCGCAGGCGCCGGGTCGCGTCGTCGGCCTGCGGCTGCGCGATCCGCGAGGCGAGCGCATCGGCGCGATCCACCGCGTCCTTCGCCTGGTCGAGCCTGCCTTCGCGCAAGGCGGCGACCGCCCGTGCGGAGAGCGCGTCGACCACCTTGGCGCTGCTCGCGCCCAGCCGCGGATGCGAGGCATCGGCATGCCAGGCCGCGAGCAGGCTGTCATAGGCGTTGCCCTCGCCCGGCGCGGTCAGGCGCCCCGCGCGCAATTGCGCGTCGACCGAGGACAGCCAGCGCTCGGCAGGCGATTCGGGCAATGGCCGGAACATCGGTTCGCTGTCTTCGCCCACGACGGCGCCATGGCCCCGCGGGAGGTCCGGCGCCGGCAGGCCGGCGACGGCGTCGCTGGAGGTCGGAACATTCTCGTCCAGGTTCGCGCGCCACAGGCCCAGTCCTCGCCATGCGCCGAAGCCGAGCACGCCGACCAGCGCCAGCACGGCGAAGGCGCGCGCCGGGCGGACATTCGAGCGGAACCCGGCGAATACGTCTCCCAGTTCGCCGCGCAGTCCGGTCGCCGGCGCCGGCACGTCGGCCAGCGCTTCGCGCATCTGCCGCGCGTCGGCGAAACGCTTGTCCGGCGATTTCGCCAGCGCGCGGTCGAAGAAGCGCTGCCAGTGGCGATAGCGCGCGGGCAGGCGCGGAATGGGTTTCTGCACGTGCTGCAGCGCCATCGACAGCGCGTCGGCGGCGACGTACGGCAGCCTCCCGGTCAGCTTTTCCCAGCCGAGCACGCCAACGGCGTACAGGTCGGCGCGCGGATCGACCGCTTCGCCGCGCGCCTGTTCCGGCGGCATGTAGGCGGTGCTGCCGACCGCGAAGCCGGCGTGGGTCACGCGCGAACCGTAGCCGCGGCGCTGGGCGATGCCGAAGTCGGTGAGCAGGGGGCGGTCGCCGTCGTCGAACATCACGTTCTCGGGCTTCACGTCGCGGTGCACGACCCCGCGGCCGTGGGCGTATTCGAGCGCGTCGAGCAGCGCGCGCAGGATGTGCCGGACCGCGTCTTCCTTGCCGGCGTAGTCGCGCTGGCCGAGGTGGCCGCGCGCGAGGTAGGGCATGGTGAACCACGGCAGGCCGTCGCTGCTGCGGCCGACGTCGTGGATGCCGACGATGTTGGGGTGGCGCAGCCGGGCGATGGTGCGGGTTTCGTTCTCGAAGCGGCGGCGGCTGACTTCGTCCTCCAGCGCTTCGGGGCGCATCAGCTTGAGCGCGACTTCGCGGCCGAGCGAGGCCTGTTCGGCGAGGTAGACCGTGGACATGCCGCCGTCGCCGAGCACGCGCACGAGGCGGTAGCCCTGGATGGTCGGCGTGTCTCCGCGCTGCGCGGCGTTCGGCATCGTCGGCTGGTATTCCCCCGGGATCGGGAGCATAGCGCGCCGCGAGATGAATGGTTCAGGCCGGCGAATCCGGGATGCGCGTCACGGTCGGAACCGCGGGAGCGACGGGAGTCGCGACGTGGAATGCAGATGGGTATCGCTGCGCTCAACCCATCCTACCTTGCTGCGGGTCTCGGTGACGGTGTTCGCCACGTTGTGGCGGACGATGGCCGTGGGCTTGCCGAACGCGTCGCGCACGATGTCGCTGATGGTTTCGTTTGCGGTGCCGTCCGCCGACTGGATGTTCACCGGCCAGTCGGTGGAACGCATTTCTTCGAACGCGATGACGGCGGCTTTGAAGATGGCTGCGACCCTCTATGCGGCGCAATGCGCTGCGCTTATTGCGTCCTACGTTCCTTCAGAGTTGAAATAAAATCACCAAAATTTGGCTCGCATATCAAATAAGTTAGATACATTGACCCGTCAATTTTTATTTGCCGATTAAGCCCATCAAGTGACATGTATCGGTAATAAATACCTGTTACGCCTTCCGTAAACACACCATCTATCATCGCGACAAAAGAGCATGATTGCGAATTTTTCTGTGCGCCATCATTCGCTTCCATAAAAACCACATACCGCTCGCCAAGAGTCAGCGGACGATATGAGCAAAAAATTACCTTTTTATCAGTAGCCCCTTTGTACTCACGATCAATCTGCATTTCATAAGTAGCGGGACATGTCCTGTTAAAGCATTTCCCTTCCACCCCGATAATTTTACCTTCTACTAATAGCGAAGACTCTTCAAATAATTGACTAACAGGCCTATCCATAAGCGTTTCTGGATGAACAGGACCGCCAAAAGCAAGACCAGTCAAGAGAACAACACCGTATAACCTAATCTTGTCCATTAAAATCCTCCGGGCGTTGCCATTTGAGTTTGAAATCAAGGGCCGAATTTTGAGTGGATCTTTCCGAATTGTCAGGTCGTGAACAACCCCAGCCACACTCTGGATCTTTCAACCGAATCGCCTCCATTCGTTCAGTTAAATGATACGTTTCGTGAATAAATCGCAAGGTGCGCGAGCCTATATCGGCAGAAAAATACTCCCTAAAAAAAGTAATTGTCTTGGTCGCGTAATCAGCCATCGCGTTCCCAGCAGGCATGCCTAAATTTGGCTTTGGAGCAGATGCTTCACTGATATTTAGAGATTTAATCGAATTTAAGGGATCAATAAATTCACGGTCGCCAGATCGGTTGGCCATGCCCACCACTCTGTTCGCATCCCTAATCAACTTGGCAACATTCGGGCTATTCTTAACACCGCCAACCCTATCTGCTGAAAACGGACTGGCGCTTCGCGCAGATGTCGCCATCATCGCCATTGCTGCTCCAGTGCCAGTTACACAAGCACTCTCTATACGAGATGCGGCACAGCCAAACCGCCCATCGGGATCAGTAAACCTGTAAGGGTTGTTGTTGGCGTACCAATACCGGGTGAAATTACCACCCGTACTCGTTGCCGTCACCGGATCGACCGACAGGAATCGTCCCAGCATCGGGTCGTAATAGCGCTGTTGCATGTAGGTCAGGCCGGACTGCGCATCCTGCACATGGCCGGTGAAGCCCGGACCGTCCTTGATCGGGCGGTTCAATAGCTGGCCGTAAGGCTCGTATTCGCTGCGCTCGATGACCACGCGGTTCGCATCCGTCACCGCCACCGGTGTGCCCAGTGCATCGGTGTGCTGGTACTTGATCGTGCTCGTACCTCCCACTGTCGGCGTGTCGCGCTGCGCCACCAAGCTGCCGCCCAGGTAAATGTACTCGCTGCGCGTGGTGGTGCGGGCGTTGTTCATCACCAGCAACTGCCCTTGGCTGTCGTAATCGGACAGGATGTTGCCCAGGGTCGGGCTCCAGGCCAGCACCCGGCGCCCGTTGGCGTCGGGGGCGGGTTAACCCGCCTTACGCGGGTTCAACCCATCCTACCTCGCTATTGGAAACGTCGTCTCTGGCGCGCGCCATCAGTCGCAGCTGCGCATGCTTCAGCCGGATCGCGCGAACAAGACGAAGCACGCGAAGCGCCGATAATCTCCGCACCAATGCAAAACACGCGGACCGCAACCTTTTCGATCGGCCTTGCGCTCATTGATCATGAGGAAAGTCGAAGCAGATCCCCATGTGCACAGTCTTCAAACCGCAATTTGCTTTCCGTTGTATGTGATCAAAAAAGATTCATATTGTTCGTTTGAATCGAAGATTTCTAATCGCGCTTGTGACTCGAATAAAAGAACTAGTCCTCCAACAGATGAAACATTGGCGTCCGCCACAAGCTCCCCAAGCAGCGGGAGTAGCGCTTGACAGCCCTCAACGAAATCTTCGTAAATTTTCGAGGGTAAAAAGCCGGTGCTTACGGTAAAAAATGACTCAATGGTTATTCGAGCTTCGTTGTCGAAGTCCAGAATGAGGTCGTGTCTTCCTACGCATATATTAGTAAGAACAGCACCCACAAAAAAGGAAACGTTTTCGGTTTTCTTCAACCCATGCATGCCGCGAACCTCTGTCATTCGGACGATTGCGGTTAGTTGGAAGGCTATCACGGATCAAAATTGAGGCCGCCCGTCGTCCCGACTGGGCCAGTAACTGGATCTACGACCGGCGGTGGGGGTGGAGGTAACTCTACATGTGTTCGTGCGTTAAATTGAGCAGTTGTGACATTGCCTACCTGTCTTCCAGTGGATGGATCTACAGCATGACCACCGGCGTTGTATTGCCGCCAATAGCCATTCGGATAGATTGAAGAAGGCTCCCCCACTCGAATCGTATGCCCTTCTGGAAGGGTTTCCGGGGGATTTTGTGGAGGATTAGTCGGAGGAAGGAAGTTTTGAGGAGGTCTCGGAGGCCCTTTCAATACTTCATTGGCGTTCCGATCTGCCATTTCCGCCTTCTCACGAAATTCCCCCCAAAAGTCTGGAACAAGCGAAGGAGTAGGTCCCGAGGGTGCTCCCGGAGCGACAGGCTGAAGTACTGGGTTGATGCGCTCCAAATCGCGTTTGAAGCTTCCTTCGCTACCTTCTTCGTCGTCCTCGTCCGCCGGGGTTTCGACGGTTTCGCTTTGACGTCCGTCTGGATCATCGAACTTGTACGGATTGTCGTTCCCATACCAATACCGATTGAAATTCCCACCCACGCTCGTCGCCGTCACCGGATCGACGCTCAGGAACCGTCCCAGGTCCTTGTCCAGGTAACGCTGCTGCGCATACAGCAAACCCGTGGCCGCATCCTCCACATGCCCGGTGTAACCCGGCCCATCGTGCTGCGGCCGGTTCAAGAGTTTTCCGTAAGGCTCGTATTCACTGCGCTCGATCACGTTGCGATTTTGGTCGGTGACGGCAACTGGCGTGCCCAGCGCATCGGTGTGCTGGTATTCCACCGTGATCGCCCCGCCCGACAGCGCCTTCTTCTGCACCGCCACCAGGCTGCCGCCCAGCGAGATGTAGGCCGAGGTGAACCCGCTGCGCACGTTGGTGATCTGCAGCAACTGCCCATCCTGTGAATATTGCGACAGGATATTGCCGGCCGAGGCGTTCTGCAGCACCCGGTGGCCTTGCGCGTCGTAGCGGTACGACTCGCCATTCGCCGGAGCGGAGTAGAGCCGGTTGTTCTTGCCGAAGGTGAAGGTCTGGCCGCCCTTGGTTGCGAGGTTGCCTTGCGCATCGAAGGTGAGGCTGGTCTGGATCGATCCTCCGCAATTCGTCGCGGTGCGCAGCGAGGCCAGGCGCCAGTTGGCGTCGTAGCAGTAGTACTGGGTTCTGGCGGCCGTGGTCGCCGTCGCCGGCATCGCGAGCTTGGTCAGGTTGTCCAGCGCGTCGTAGGTGAACGAAGCTGTTCCCGTCGCGCCGTTCCCGAACATCGGCGAAGCGGTGGAGAGCAACCGATCCAGCGGGTCGTAGGTCATGGTGCGGTTGCCACGCTGGTTCCGGCCGGTGGCGCCGTCGGTGATGGCGGCGACGTTGCCGTTGGCATCGTAATCGTAGCTATCGCTGATATAGCTGTTCGTGCCGTAGGCGTCGGTGCTGGTGTCGGGCAACTGCCGCGCGTTCTGCACCATGTCGTGCGTGATGCCGTTGCCGTAGACGAAGTGCTTGATCGCGCCGTTCGGGTAATAGGTCACCCCGGTCGCGAACGTGCCGGCCTGCGTGGCTTGGCCCAGCGCATTGGGCGCGTAATCGACCTGCAGGTTGCCGCTGGGCGCGGCAGGATAAATCTGCACCGAGAGGTGGCCGTTGCCGTCGTAGCCATGGCCCACCGACCAGGTGTACCAGCCCGGCCATTGCAGGCTCTCGCCGCTGCCGTCGGGCATGCGTCGCTTGTTGTAGTGGTAGGAGTCGATCAACGGCGCGGTCTGGTTGGCCGCGTTCCAGGTCGTGACCTGGTTCGGCAGGCCGTCCGGCGTGTAGGTCCAGTCCTGGTCGCCTTTGCCGTCGGGGAAGCGCAGGGTCGAGAGGCGATTGCGCACGTCGTAGACGCGCGTGGTCTGGTCCGCGACCGCGACCGAGGCGCGATCGCAGGCGAGACCCGGCAACGCCTGGCCCGAGGCGCTCCAGATGACATTGTTGGCGCCGTCGTAATCGACCAGGGTCGAACCGGTCTCCGGTTCGATGGTCTTGCATAGTCGCTGGCCATCGTCGTAGACGTAGCTGCGGGTCTCGACGGTCGTGTTGCCAACATCGTGCCGCGCGATCGCGGTGGGTTTGCCGAACGTATCGCGCATGATGTCGGTCACCGCTTCGCTGCTGGTGCCGTCCGCCGACTGGATGTTCACCGGCCAGTCGGTGCTGGGCGCATCGAAGGCCATGTAGCTGGTGACGGTCTTGTAGCCGCGCGGGTTGGTGACCTGGGTCTTGAACCCGGTCAGGTAGGCGGTCGTGGTGGTTAACGTCCCAAGTTCGGACGCCTGCTGCACGCTGAGCGGCCGGTCGAGCGCGTCATAGGTCGTGGTGGCGCCGGTGAGCGCGGTATCGGCATAGCCGTTGGGCAAGCTCGCGACCGGATAAGACTGGAAGGCCAAGTGCCCAGAGCTGTCATAGCGCTTCACGCTCAGGCTGCGGGTGTTGGCGGCATTGGCGTTGTCGTATTGCTCCTCCACCAGCGGCCGCCACATCGCGTCCAGATAGGTCACCTTGCGGCCGTTGCCGGTGCTCTCGGTGCGCTTCCAGTGCCCGCCCGGGATGCCGTACTCGGTCGTGGTCGGCGTCGTCTGCTGATAGACGATGGTGGTGTCGTTCCACGCCGTCGAATCGTTTTCCGGATAGTGGATCGAGGCGAGCCTGCCCATCGCGTCGTAGCCGTAGCCGGTGGCATAGCCGTTCTCGTCCACCACGGAGGTGATCCAGCCGTTGCCATTCACCGAGGCCGAGAGGCCGCTGCCGTCGGCGTAGGCGATGGTCTGCGGAATGCCGCGCTTCCAGTTGGTCAGCGTGGTCGTGTGGCCGTTGCCGTCGGTGACCGTCTTGAGCGTGCCCAGTAACCCCGAGGCTACGGTCGACGTCGTGTCGTACCCGAGCGTCTGCTGCAACTTGCCGAACGCGTAGCTGCCGACCGGCAGCGCATAGGTGCTGTCGTAGGTGGTTTGCTGCGCCAGGATCCCGTTCGTGGCCCGGGTCGCGACCTGGCCCAGGATCCACTTGCCGGTGTTGTCGGCATAGGTCGTTGTCTCGGTCCGGCTGTAGCCCAGCGTGCTGGATTGGGTGACCGTGGTCGGGCGCACGAAATTGTCGAAGCACAAGGTGTTGTTGCCGTTGCAGGTCGAGGCCACTTGCGAGCTGAAGGTCACGCCATCCTGGACGAAGTCGGTCCGGACCTCGGGCCGCGGATATTCCTCGATGAACGCATCGCCGCGCCCGCGAATGCCCGAGCCTACCGGCGTCGGGAAGGGCTGGTTCGACTGTGCGAAATCGTAGTTCGTGGTGGTGACGCTCTTGATATCGCTCGGCCCGGTGCCGCGCTCGGTCTTGAGCAGCTTGCCTTCGTTGTAGCGGTAGCTGTTGCCGAAGGTGTAGCGCATCCATTGCGAATCCGGACCGGTCACGATCGTCGTGTCGGTCTTTGCGCAACTGTCGCTGACGCATTGCGGCTGGCTGCAATCCGTGCCCTGGGGGCAGACCGGCGCATCGCCGGACGGCAGGAAATAGCTGGCGACACTGTTGTAGCTGTATTGCCAGGTTCCCGCCTGCAATCCGGGGCCAGACACCTGTTTCGATGTTAGCGTCAATGAATCCCAGTTGATGATGTAGAACGCTTCGTCATTGTCGGGATTGTTGTACGGCAATTCTCCCCAATTTCCGCAGATCGCCGGCACATTGGAACGCCCATGCCGAACCGGGTCGACCGTGAACGTGCCGATGGCGCCTGAGGGATGGGTAATGGTGCCGGTCGCGCCCGGGGAAATGACTTCGCCCGGATCATAGCAACTGTGCCCGGAGCTTCCCGGCTCCGTGGAAAGGGGATAGCGAACGGCCGCATGCGCCAGGTTCGCGAAATCGATCTGCCACTGGCTGCTGTCCGGCAAGGTGACGCTGGTCAGCGTGCCGGTGGTGTTGGTTGGATAACTGTAGCCGTAATTCCAGGTGTGCGTGCCATCGCTGGCGGTGGCGACCTGCCCCTGAGCGTTGTAGGCGATGGTGATGTGACGGTTTTCGCTGGCATCGATCGAGGTCAACTTGACCGGCTGGTCGTAGTTGTTGCTGTAGGTGTAGGTCACCCAGTTGCCGAAGCGGTCTTCGACCCGCGACACGTACAGGACGTTTTCTTTCCGATCCAGAGAAACGTCCGTCGTGATGTTGCCACTGGTCGACTTGGCCTTCAGTCGTGCAGCGGTGTACTGGGCCATGACATCGAACCAGTACTTGGTGCCATCCGGTGCGATCGCGAGGAAACCCTCGCCTGAGCCATTCTTGATGGTCGCGAGGCAACTGAAAAACACCTGCCCACCGCTCATCCACTTGTAGGGACCCCCGGTGCTCGGCTTGGGCGCGTTCGGGTTGAGCTGCAGCAATTCGCCACCGCCGGGCATCTTGGCCTGATTCCCGGACCAGTACTGATCGCTACGGAAATCATGCGACAGAACCAATTCGTTGGGCGGCGTGCCCGATCCGCTGCAGCGGTCGTTCTGCCAAGTGGTCGCGAACGTGCCTTCCAGGCGCGGCACGTCGATGTCCCAGTCCGCGAAGGGTCGGTCATGAATGTTGACGTCTTTCTGGTTGGTGATCGCCAGCGTGCGCTTGAACTCCACCGGCAACGCGTTGTTGCCGGGGATACTGATGTCGGTGGCGCTGAAGGACAAAGTACCCGACTGCAGATCGACGTGATCGCCGAACAGATCCGGACCAGCCGCCGTCAATGACTGACGATTCTTGATCTGCTTGTCGTAAGGCTGCCAAGCTGCGGTCGGGTCATCGGGAACAACCGCTGATACATGCGGCGTTGAGCAGACCATCGCGGCGAGCAACGCCGCTCCGAATACAAGACGCCAAGCCCACTGCTGCATCCTTGCCTGTTCCATCCTATCCCCCGGTGATGCCTCGTTGTGATTGAAGATTCCCATCGCATACGCGCCAACGCGGCCACACGCGTGGCCGATGGTTCGCGAATTCGATGATTCCCCATGCGCTTCCCTCGCACGCGGCGTTGTTCGCCGCCGACTTCCTTGCCCGCCGCTTCACCCCGCAGCCCGGACGGCTCGCCGCCCGTGTGGCCTGTCTACGCCTGCTTTATGACCGTGTCATGGTGCGGTGCGGAAGACCGGATTGCTCAACGCCCCGGCTTGCGCCGCACGTACAACTGTTTGCGCACGCGCGCGACCGTTTCGCCCTCGGCATCGGTGACCGTGTTCTCGAACCAGCGCAGCGCCTTGTCGCCATTCGCGGTGGCGGCGCGCAGTTCGTCCAGCACGGCATCGTCGAGTTCGAACCGTGCCTCGACCGTGCCCTTGCCCGGTTTCACGAATTCGATCTCGCCGGCCTTGTCCCAGACGATGTAGTCCGGGCCCAGTGCGTGCATCGCCAGCAGCATCCAGAACGGATCGCACATCGCGAACAGGCTGCCGCCGAAGTGCGAGCCGACGTAATTGCGGTTCCACGCGTGCATGCGCAACCGCACCCGAGCGTGGCGCCAGTCCTGGCCGATCTCCAGCACCCGGATCCCGGTGAACAGGAACGGCGGCCACAGGTTGAGGATGCGGCGCAGCGCCCGCGGCGAATCGATGCGCAGCACGTCAGGCGAGCAGCAGCGACGACATCTGCCGGCGGTAGCGGCCGACGAGTTCCTCGTCGTCGATGATGCGGAACGCGTCGATCAGCGCCTTGCGCGGCAGGCCGTCGGCGTAGGCGCGGTCGCGGCGCAGCATCTCCAGGAACTGCTGCAGCCCGGACTCGGGATCGCCCCCGACGATCGCGTGCGCGCCGAGCAGGTGGCGGGCGCGCAGGTCGCCCGGGTCCGCCTCGATCGCGGCGCGCAGGGTTTCCACCGGCGGCGCATCCTTGAGCAGGGCGGCGAAGCCCAGTCGCGCGCGTGCGTTGACCGCGCGGTCGTCGGTCGCCAGGTTGGCGGGCAGGGCGTCGATCAGCTGTTCGGCTTCGCTCGCGGCGCCGGTGCGCAGCAACGCGAGCGCGAGGTCGAGCTTGAGTTCGGGTTTCTCGGGTTCCGCCTCGATCTGCTTGCGCAGGCGCATCACGTCTTCGTGCGGATCGGCCGGCGCGGCGGGAATCTCGCTCGCCGCTTCTTCGGCGACCGCTTCCGCATCGCGCGGTTCGATCCCGTGGTGCTTGAGGAATTCGCGCAGCTGGCCTTCGGGCAACGCGCCGGGGAAGCCGTCGGCCAGTTGTCCGTCCTTGACCAGCATCACCGTCGGCACCGAGCGGATCTGGAACGCGGCGGAAAGCTCCTGTTCCTTGTCGACATCGACCTTCGCGAGCTCGAACGCGCCGTGGTAATCGGCGGCGAGCTTCTCGAGGATCGGCCCGAGGGTCTTGCACGGCCCGCACCAGGTCGCCCAGAAATCCACCAGCACCGGCACCTGCAGCGATCGCTGGATGACGTCGGTCTCGAAGTTGGCGGCGGTGGCGTCGAAGACGTGCGGGGCGTGGACGGAGGCGTCGGTCATGGCGGGAAGGCGGGGTGGGAGGAAATCGAAATGGGTTCTAGCATGGACCGATGCAAGCCCGCGCCTCCGACGCTTTCCCCGTGCCCCTGGCCTGCGCTTCGTGGCTGGGGGGCCTTGTGCTGGCAGGATCGATTCCCGGGCCGCTCGCGGACCTCGCGCGATTCGTGGTCCCCGGCGTCGTGCTGGCATGGACGGCGCGCCGGCTGGCGGCGGATTCGCCGATGGCGCGCATCGGCACCTGGCTGTTGCTGTTCTCGGCGCTTGCGTTCGCCGCGCAGGGGCTGTTCGCGCTCGATCCAGACGATCCCGACGCCGCGTCGACGCGCGCG
>Ga0209023_10005770_pt1 | contig 13346 bp, 11 predicted proteins | sample LakOneMetagenome_FD_187468 | JGI IMG/M metagenome (GOLD analysis project Ga0209023, IMG submission 187468) | Freshwater and sediment microbial communities from Lake Erie, Canada (SPAdes) (version 2) | ecosystem: Environmental > Aquatic > Freshwater > Lentic | place: Lake Erie, Canada...
CAGTGGCATCTGCCCTTCCACGCCGGCGACGGACCACCTCGCCGCGTTGCGGTGTCCCGACAGTGCCTTCAACGCGCCGGCCTCGACCAGGAGGCTGCGTTCCCTGGCGTTTAGCTCGGCGCGGTGGCACAGATCTTCGGCAGACTGGAATGTGCAATGCGCCCGCGCGAGTTCGATCCGGCGTCCGGCGGCTTCGGGTAGCCCTCGCACTTCCCGAAACCCCAGCCGGATCGCCGGTTGCCTGTCCTTGTCTTCCCAGTCTTCCAGCGTGTTGTCCCATCGGCTCATCAATACATCGACCGGACGAACCTCGACGCCCTTCCTGCGGGCGTCTTGGGTGAGTTGGCTGGTGGAGTAAAAGCCCATCGGCTGGGAGTTCAGAAGGGCGCAGGTGAAGGCGGCTTGCTCGTGGCATTTAAGCCAGCAGCTGGCGTAGGTCAGCAAAGCGAAGCTCGCCGCATGGCTTTCGGGAAATCCGTAGCCCGAGAAGCCCATGATCTGCTGGAAGGTTTCCTCGGCGTAGGCGGGCGTGTAGCCGCGGCTCACCATGCCGGTAATGATCTTTTCCTTATGGTGATCCATGTTCCCGTGCCGCTTCCACGCAGCCATCGAGCGACGCAGCTGGTCGGCCTCGCCGGCGTTGTAGCCGGCGGCAACCATCGCCACGCGCATGACTTGTTCTTGGAACAGTGGCACGCCAAGCGTGCGCTCATAGATCGCCCTGATCTCCTCGCTTGGATAGGTCGGCTCTTCCCTGCCCTGCCTTCGTTGCAAGAAAGGATGCACCATCTTTCCCTGGATAGGCCCCGGGCGAATGATCGCCACTTCAATGACCAAATCGTAGAAGCACTTGGGTTTCATCCGCGGCAGGAACGACATCTGCGCGCGGCTTTCGATCTGGAATACGCCCACCGTACCGGCCTTGCCGATCATCTCGTAAGTGGCCGGGTCTTCGGCCGGGATCGTGGCGGGTGAAAGATCCAGGTTCCGGTGTGCGCGCAGGAGATCGAGCGTCTTTCGGATCGCCGTCAACATCCCAAGCGCCAGGCAGTCGACTTTCAACAGGCCCAGGCTGTCGAGATCATCCTTGTCCCACTGGATGATGGTTCGATCCGGCATCGCAGCGTTCTCAACCGGCACCAGCGTGGAAAGCGGCGCATCGGAAATGACGAACCCGCCCACGTGCTGGGACAGATGCCGCGGGTGGTTCAAGAGCTCGCCCGTGAGCGCGATAACCCGTCGCATGAGCGGCGTGTCGGGATCGAACCCGGCCTCGATCAGCTTGTGCTCGACCGGCTCATCCCCGCTCCACCACCCAAAGCAGTCCGACAGCGCCTGCACCTGGTCTTCGGGCAACCCGAGTGATTTGGCGACATCGCGCACCGCCGACTTGCCGCGGTAAGAAATGACGGTGGCTGCAAGCGCCGCCCGCTCACGTCCATAGCGCTGGTAGACATACTGGATGACTTCCTCGCGCCGCTCATGCTCGAAGTCGATGTCGATATCCGGCGGCTCGTTGCGCTCCTTCGAGATGAAGCGTTCCATCAGCATGTTCATGCGCATGGGATCGACTTCGGTGATGCCAAGCGCGAAACACACCGCCGAGTTCGCGGCCGATCCCCGACCCTGGCACAGGATCTGCTGGCTGCGGGCGAAGCGCACGATGTCGTAAACGGTCAGGAAGTAGCTCTCGTAGTCAAGCTCCCGGATCAGGACCAGTTCGTGCTCGATTTGCGCGCGCACCTTGTCCGAGATCCCGCCGGGCCAGCGCCAGCGGATGCCTTCCTCAGTCAACTGGCGCAGCCAGCTTGGTGCCGTGTGTCCTTGGGGCACGACTTCGGACGGATAGCGGTATTGAAGTTCGGTCAACGAGAACGTGCAGCGCCGCGCGATGTCGAGCGTCTGCGCCAGAAGTTCTGGCGGATAGATCGCCGATAACGCTTCAAGCGTGCGCAGGTGCCGCTCGCCATTGCGGAACAGATGCTTGCCGGCTTGCGCGACAGTGGTGTTGTGGCGAATGGCGGTCATGACGTCTTGCAGGGCCCGACGCCGGCGAGTGTCCATATGGACGTCGCCTGTGGCCACCATCGGAATGCCGAGCTCGCTCGCGGCTTGCGTGAGTTGATCCAGGCGCTTCCGATCGCTCCGGTCGCGATGCAGTTCCACCGCCAGCCACATTCGATCGGGGAATTGTTCGCGCAGGAACAGCCCCTGTTCGATATCAATCGAGGATCCAGGCACCCACAGGGCGAGCGTCCCGGGCAGATTGCATAGGTCTTCCCGGGTCAGGCGGTAATCGCCCTTCCCTGCCGACCGCCGGCCCCGTGTGATCAGCGCGCAAACCTGCTCATAGCCCTGCCTGTCCTGCACCAAGAGGACGACCTTCAACCCGTCTTCGAGCGACACTTCGGTCCCAACAATCAATCGCACGCCGAACTCGGATGCGGCCTCATGCGCCCGGACAATCCCCGCCATCGAGCATTCGTCGGTGATGGCAAGCGCCGTGTAGCCGCATTCGGCTGCGCGCTTGAAGAGTTGTTTGGCGCTCGCGGCGCCCCGCTGGAACGAGAAATCGCTGAGGCAATGCAGTTCCGCGTAGCTCACGCGAACCACCCATGCAGCATCCAGCTGCCCTGCTCGCCTACGGGTGCGAACGCCCATGCCAGCTGCCCGCGCGAGGTGCGCAGGATGTAGTAATCCCGACGTGCATCGGCCCCATCCCACCAGCCGGTTTCAAGGCGCTCGGGTCCCTCAATGATTTGCAGATCCCGGTCATGCAGTGGAACGGGCTGGCGCAGCAGCCATGTGGGTCGCGACGGGCGATCCAGGTCGCAACTTGCACGTCCGATGCTTTTTGGTTCCCACGCGTGTTCCGGCCGTGGATCATCATTTGGTGCGACCTGATACACCGCCTCGGGGCCAAGGCGCGCGCGCAGCCGTTCGCGGAGCTGTTCCCACGGCACGGCATTGGCCGGTCGATCATCGAAGAGATCGCGTCCTTCGGGGGCGAAGGCAGGCAGGTTCTTCGCCACCAGGCGCAAGCCCACGATCGCCTTGGGGATGGACGTGCGTTCCAGGCAACCCTTTGCGAGTTCGAACAGCACGCCCGGATCGCGCTCGGCCGCGAGCAGCCCGACCTCCACGATGGTCGCTGGAAGCCCTTCATGTTCCAGGTGCAGGGCGAACTGCTGCACGCCCCCATCGCGCCCCGAAAGATACGCAGCCAGATCCGCGGTCATGCGCCTGACTGGGAACTGCAAGGCCTGGTGATGCTCGACCTCAAACGCAAGCTCCACCCGCATGTCGAACGCATCGGGCGGCGCGTAGAACTCCATGAGTTCGGGCGCATCCCCTCGCATGCGATCCAGTGTGTCCAGCAGTTCTTCGCCAAAGCGCCGTCGCAACGACGCGCGTGGAAGATCGAACACCTGGCGCAGATGCCGCACGCCCATGGTGTGCAGCTGCTGCCCGGAATCATGTGGCAGACAGGCTCGCCGGGCGGGAACGCGTCCCAGTGTGTTGTAAAGCTGCTCGGTGGTGAGAACGCCCAGATCATCCTGCACGCCCGCAAGCACGCGCGCGCCCAAGGGCGTCGGCGCCAGCGCAATCGAATGGCGGAACCCGAGCGCTGACAGTTCTTCTCGAAGCCTTGCTTGCAGCACGGGCCACTGGCCCATGATCGAAAAGCTCCTCCCCACTTCGAGCACGATCGACCTCGGCCAGCCGATGAAGACCTGCGACGAGAAGCGATACGCCCAGGCGGCGAGGAAGCGTTGCCAGCGAAGTTCATCAGTAGGGTCTTCGACCACGATGGCGAATTTCGGACAGATCGCCTGCGCAGCAACCAGTCGTTGCCCACGCTTCAAGCCAAGGTGTGCAGCCGCCTCGTTCACCGCCACCAGTTCGCGCCGCTGCACCGGTCCACCAATGAGCGCCAGCGGCTCCTCAGGCGCAGGGTGCCGCCGCAGGACGCAATCGATCCCCAAGTGGGGTAGATGGATGCAGGCCCAGAGCATGTTGAGCCTTCAATGGCTGACGGGAAGCGAGAAGGAGCGCCCAGGCGCCGGCCCCCCGCGGCATTTGCGCACCAGCACGGATCTATCGACCGTGATTTCCAACCGCAACGCCGCAGGTGAGGCCTGCTCGGCGTGTCGCGTGTCGCGAAGCGCAAACCCAAGCGCCTGGCCGGTGTCAGCGGCGACCTGCAGGCGGCGCAATGCATGGTGATCGACCCGTTGCGGCCAACCCACGACCGCGGCGCAGGGGCCTGAGCGAAGGCATTGCTCGAACGCCCAGAGCGCCTTCTTCGGTTCGGCGTCCACGATATGCAGATGGCGCAGATCCACCCCGCGCGATTGCAGGGCGGGTGCGTAGGGAATGTAGGGCGGCGCAACGAACACCACCAGTTGCCCGGCTTTCGTCAATCGCGAAAGCGTAGGCATCAGCAAATCCAGCTCGCCAACGCCATCGGCCGGCAGCAGCACTTCGCTTAACGCGTGCTCCGGCCACCCGCCCAGCGGAAGCGCCGCGTCGAGCTCATCGTGCCCAGTGGGTTGCGAACTTGGTGGGAGCGCAGCAGGCTGCCCGCGCCAGACCGTGCGCGCCGACAGCAATGCATCGATCGCCAGGACCTGCCCCATCACACCACCCGGATCAGGCCGCAATACAACCCGAGGATCTCGAAATCCTCAGTGGGATCGGGATCGATCGGTGCGAATTCGGGGTTGCACGAGATCAGGCGCACGCCCCTGCCCCGACGTTCCAATCGCTTGACCGTAATGGCCTCCCCGCCCAGCCGCGCGATCACGATCTGCCCGTGATCGGCAGTGCGCAACGGATGCACTCCGATCAGGTCGCCATCCAGGATCCCGGCATCGATCATGGATTGGCCCTGCACGCGCAGCAGGTATTTCGGCTTGGGCTTGAACAGGCCCCGCTCGACCGTGATCCCGCGCTCGATGTGCGCGTCCTGGAAAATCGGCTCGCCAGCGGCAACCGTGCCTACAAGCGGCAGCTCGACGGTGTCGGCAGGCTTCGCATCACCGCGCAGCCGGATGCCGCGCGCGCCGCCCGTGAGGGTCAGGTAGCCCTTCTCTTCCAGGGTATGCAGGTGCTTGGCCACACCGTTGGGGCTGGCCAGATCAAATTGCGCTGCGATTTCCAGGATGGTAGGCGGGCGTTGCTGGCGCGCCACCTCCCGCTGGATGAAGGTCAGGATAGCCTGCTGGCGGTGGGTCAGGTCGTCGGTCATGGTGTAAATATTTACACCCAAGCGGGTGAAGGGCGCCAACCCCAGTCAGCGCCTGCCCGATCTCACCGAACGCGACGCTCGGCGGATCAGGCACTTATCAGGCGACCTTCAAGCGCTTGGGAAACGGTCGAGCCTCTGCGGGTCATCCGAAAATGCGCAGGCGAGCGGTTAACCGAGCCATCACTTGGCGGCTGGCGCTCGCAGAGGGCGTTTGCCCTCCACCCGAAGCCTGAGAGTTCCGTCCTTCATGCGATACACCACGCCATGGTCTTTGGGTCTTGGTTGTTGGGCGCTCATCAATATCTCCTTGTTGGAGATAAAAATGCCCCTCTTCACGGACTACCGAACAAGTGTCCAACCACAATGAGATGCACCAAAGAAGTTAGAACTGCGCGACAGACGAAGTCAGAGGCCATCGAGCCGTCGGCAAACCTGTCGTAGTAATGCTTAGCCAAGCTCAGATTTCAATTCAATTCGCGCATTGAATGACCACTTCATTCGTTTCCACTCTCAACTTCTTGCCCACCCTCGCTGTCAATGAGACCCTCGAATGCATCTTGAAAATCCTTTTTTAGCTGGTCGGAGATTTCATCGTCGTTGATGCGAATTGCAATAGGGAGCAATTCAGACGGTCGCGCGCCCTTTAAGGCAGCAGATAGAGGAGCCATCCTCTGCTTGACGGAATCAACATATGCGCTAACCCATTGTTGATTTTCACAAGTCCCCAAGCGTTCAAGCACTTCCTGAGCATGCCGAGGTGGCTTGAACATCAATACTGGAAAGGCAGATCCCTTCCACTGTGGAGTGTCAGCGTAATCGACCCAATATTTTTTGTAGTTCGCCGACCAAAGCTTCAACTCAATTGCAGACAGCGCAGACAGGTATCCCATATTAATGATGTTGTTTTGGGTGTCGCGATCAAGTTTCTTCAATCGAGTTGGAACCATGGCATGACAGAGAGCACTATCGAGGTGATCGAGTAAATATGTCGCGTCATCCGTAAGCGATATATTTTTCTGATCCAAGAACGAAACAGACTTTCTAATCTCCGCCCAATACAACAAGCTATCAAACTCTTTATAGCCGAAAATTATGGGCTCTTGGAGCATCTTGTCGTAATAAGGCGCTTCTTCCATGGCTTCTTTCTTGTCAATCGCCATGCCTCGCATCATTGCGTTTGCCAACCCTTGATATGGGCTTGTTTGAATAACGCTTTCAGTCCTTTCGCGCTCAGCGCGTGAATACACGATGTCGGAAACTCGGGTCGCTACGCTTATTGGATCTGTCTTCACCTTGGCATCTACGGTGTCGAAGACGGCGGCGTCGCTGATCAAGCCTCTCCCAGATCGTATGCACTCGCCCATCCCTCTGTTATCGCTCACCCCACCATCGGTGAAGCTCAGCGTATAACCAGACAGCTTCATTGCTAGCTCGGATACCAATTGGCCATCCAAGTTCGGGACGATCTCGTAGCCATCTCTCGCCGGACCTGAAAAGTTAATCGAAACTGGCGTGATGATCGGAGGAAAGGCGCTGGAAGCAGTGATTACTTGGGAAAGTGGTATATCGAGCAAACGAAATTCTCGTCCAGCGCCACCTCGTGTGCGCTGATTTGAGAAGAACCAAGGCTTTCCGGTTGCAAGGTCGGTTGCCTGGAATGAAAAGACCGGCGTCTGTGGATTGACGCCGATATTGGGCGTCGGAAGATCGGCCAGGCTTGCATGATGGGTCAAATGCCTATCGATTGCGCTGGCAACAAATGTCGAATTCGTAGTAAATGGTGTTGAAGCACCTATGAGTATGGAAGGGACATCGATCGTGTGATCCGCCATGTCCTGAACATCGGCTATGACTTTCGGCTCCAACCTCCATCTCACTCGATCGTCGGTTCGTAAATTAGGCCAGGCGAGAGCTAACTTGCCGTTTAGAAATGAGCTTCCAGAAACCGACGTAATGGAATCGACCTCACCAAGCAGGCCTTTTTGCTCGATGGCCAGAAGCGCTCCCGCGCTAAACAGCATGGCTCGATATCCTCCGCCAGACATGCAAAGCGCGATTCTTCCCTTCCGGTCCTTGACCCCATCTTCGGCGGCTTGGACTTTTACCGGGTTTGCACCCCGAGCGATGATTGCTCGCTGAGTTGCACAACTTGAATTAAGTAGGCACACAACTGCGATCCCGCCGGCGAGTGCGCGCATGTGATTCCCCTAGCTGCCGTTTAACGCGGTGAACGTCCCGCGGTCAGCGAGGCGGCCACCAAGCTTGAAAAAGGCGCCCGTTCTCACGGCAAGGCGAGAATAGCCAGAAATATTGGCCCTCAGACCTAGCCTCTTCGGCCGCTAAGCTAAATGCCGTGGCTCCTACCGCGATTTGGAGGAGGCGAATGTCGATTTGCGCTCGACCTACCCAAGGCGAAACGTGCGCCTGATCGATAGCGTCCTCCCACAAGGCCCATACAAATCGTTGCTTCGTCAGCGCTAAAACTACGTTGAACGTAATTATTGGCACTGGTAGAGTTGGCCCCGCCCATCGCAGAAGGAACGAAGATGAAAGCTCTCGCAGTCTTAGCGCTGCTGACCTCCTCCGCCGCGGCAGCCCCTGCCGCTGATATCCCGACCCAAGTCAAGGAAGCCTTCGCTCTGGCCGAAGGCATGAAGATGGCCGTGGCCGACTACGCCGCCAAGCACAACGCATTTCCGGCGAACAACGAAGAAGCACGCCTTCCCGCCGCAACCTTGATCCAGGGTCGTTATGTCGCCCAGTCGGCGGTTGATGGCCCGAAGATCGACTTCACATTCGGACCGGGTGCGGACGCCTCGATTCAATCCAAGCACCTGACGCTTCTGGGCAAGATCACCGATGGCGTAGTCGCCTGGACCTGCCAGAGCGAGGATCTGCCGGCGTCGGTGTGCCCGAGTGATTGCTCTTGCAGCGAGTAAACAAGCGCAGACCATCGATGAGTTAGGGACCCAGCCTTCGGTCCCTCATCAGTCGGCATTCAATGCCAAGTGCCGCCGCTGCGGAGACGTCAGGGCGTCGGTATGAATTCGGGCGGGATCATTCCCCTGATTTGAAGCATGCTAAGAACAGCGGCAGCCTGCGTATCGCCATCTTCAACAGCCTCGCGCAGCGCTTCGAAATATTGGGCATCGGACATGGTCGGCTCCTGGGTCGTCATGCCCATACGCTCAACTCTTTGACCGTATCCAGCCATCGGCGCTCGGGGCATCCAGGCATCGGACAAGTCTGATTTTTCCGCGGTCAGGCCCCGCTCCCGACCGGTCGATCCGGCAGCAGCCGAGACCCCAGTGCACCCACTGCTACTGCATGTCCGGACCACCCAAGGCAGTCCGTTCTGACGGTCGGGGGACCACAACGGGGAAACGCCATGAACCGGACCGTGCTGTTCGCTGGACTGACCTGCTCCTGCCTGCTCATCGCTGGCTGCATTAGCGACAAATACTGGCGCATGAGAACCGGAGAAGACCCGCAAAAAGGCGGGATGAGCAACCAAAACATCCGCATTCTTCAAGTCAAAGAGGGACATACGGGCGAAGGCGCCTACCAGGACTTCTGGGATCAAAGGGACTTCGATTCGATCAAGGCCTGGCTGGACGAAGACAAGAGCGCACCCGTCGTCGTCTATGTCCATGGCTGGCATCACAATGCAAGAGAGAACGACAAGAACCTGGACAACTTCCGGAAGCTGGTGAAGACACTGCAAGACGACATCTGTGCCTTGGCCCAATTGCAGGGCGACAGATCGGCATACACTCCGGTGAAGGGCATCTATGTTGGATGGCAAGGGGATTCTTTCGTCGGATCGGTCGTCGACTTCTGGACAATCTATGGTCGAAAGCGCGCCTCGACCGAACTTGGTGTGGGAAAATTGCGTAGCTTTGTCAGCTATCTGCAAAGCACAAATTCGGGCCGCACCATGGTCATCACTGGGCACAGCCTCGGTGCGAATGCCCTTTACAACGCCATCAAACCGACCGAGCCAGGTCAGGTGCTCACTGTCGACAAGAACACTGATTTCATTCTGCTCAATCCCGCCATCTCATCAGCAGAATTCCAGGGCGTCGACGAAGCGATGAAAAGGTCCGTCGAATTCAACCTTAACCAACTCTCTGATGGTCGCTCTGAAACGCTTTCGGAAGAACAACGAATTCTTGATAACCGGCAGTATCGGAAGATATTGATCCTGCAAGCCACCAAGGACAAGGCAATCGGCAGAATATTTAAGGCAGCGGTAGGGCCCGCCGTCGGGTTCGACACCAACCGCTTGACGCATGAGGCCTCGACCACACCCGCCTACTCGGCAGCTTCAACATCCTGCAATCCTCTCACCATCGGAAAGCAGATCGACAAATGCAACATTTCATTGGATAGCGGATTGGTGCTCAGACCGAAAGGCGGCACGGATACGGAAAATTGCAAGGCGCAGTATCTGAAAACTTCTTGGATTGTCGCAGCCGATCCGTCAGTTTCCGCGGGCCACGGAGATGTCTGGAACTCTGTGGAACGATGTGCTCTTGCGGAATTGATCGCCAAGCGTATCCAGCATGTGGATGGCTTCTGACCGGGTTTCATCCTGACATTCGGGAGAAGGAAGCCCAAGGAGTGGCGTTCTCGCCACTCCTGCGTTCGACGAGACAAACGCATCAGGGATGCAGCCTGGCATCCGCCCCGTAAGCCCTGGCAAATTGCCCACGCCGATACTTCGGCAACTCAACCCCAGGTTGGAACTTCGCAAGCGCCTCCACCTGCCGCTGCCGTAGCACCGCCGGGCGCACGTGTAGATAATGCGTTTCCAGCACCGGCACAGTTTTCTTAATGGCGTGCCCAGTCATGGTGGCGATCAATTCCTTCGAGACGCCAGTTTCTTCGAGGGATGTCACGAATAAATGACGAAAAGCGTGAAACACCACGCCCTTGTCCAGACCATGCTGCTTCTTCAAGAACCGAGACAGCTGGCAGGTCAGCTCACGGCCATACCCAGCGCCATTAAGATCTCCGGTTTTCTTCGATACGCCTGCGCCCAAATGAGGAAATAGCCTGGCGTGCTTGACCTTCTTCGCGTCTTCCAGGAAGTCCAGAAACCCGGCATCAAGCAGCGGTTGTGCGATCGGGACGGTGCGGATCGAGGATCTTCCTTTCAAACGCTGCCTGGTGCGGGTATTTGGATCTCCCGCCAAGTCCAGATCAACGGTCTTCTGGAAAGCGATGCACCAAATCCCCTCCTCGCAGACGATGTCGGTTAGTTTCAACTGGCCAATTTCCGAAGCGCGCGCACCGGTATAGAGCGCGAGCATGGGGGCCCACCAACGATGAGGGTATTTCGAGGCCCATGGAACAAACAGCGTGTAGTCGAACAGACTGCAAAGTTCATCCTGACTGAAAGGCCGGCGTGTGCCTGCTTCGACCAGGTCGTCCTTGATGTCGCCAAACGCCTCGATGGGCGAGTAAGCGATGACGCGCATGCGCAGCAAGCGATTGAAGAAGGTCGCAAGAAACCGCTTCGCGGCATCGAAGGTTGAGCGCGAGGGCGGAGGGCGGTTCGAGTGCTTACCCGCTTCAAGTATCTGCTTGTCCGTGAGTCCTTTGAACTTTTGCGAACCTCCGACATTGCTAGGCCACCAGCGAACGATGTCCCAAAACTCCCGGATGTGGGAGGCGGAAATGTCCGAAACCGGAATGTCGCCAGAGGCCAGCAACAGCAGGCGAAGCACCCTTCGCTGATTGTCAATCGTGGCGGGGGCCAGATGCCGGCGCTTCATGTCTTCGAGGAAGTCGGCCGTTTCCAGCGACAGCAGGCGCGCTGATGCACTTGCAGGCAACGGCTCAGCAAAACGGGACTGCCGTCCATGACTTTGTCGGCGGGTTTTTTCCAATAGCAAACTCAGTGCATTGTTGAGATGTAGCGCACCCTCGTGCGACGACACAGCGACATCTTCAAGCACCACCCGGCCGATCCTGATCGACTTGGACGTCCAACCATAAGAGGCAGGAGATCCGGCCGTCGCATCGCTATTTTCTGTGCTCATTTCGTCATCCGCAGTTGCGATGACGTTCTACCTAATCAGCACTTCGAAACTGTCAAGCGCGAGAAGCCGACCAGGCAAACCAGATATGGTTGATCCGATAATCTTGCATTTTCGACCTCAGATGCAAGGTCGCTCTACGCGAGAAAAAACCAAAACTTTAGCGCAATCAGTTTCTTGCAACATCCCTAACTGTATTTACATACAGAGAGGGCATTATTTTACTTATGGCGGATGCGTAAGATTTCTTGCAGAAAAGAAACCATACAAAAGATAAACACTTATGGGAATTTTCAAAACTGCGTTTCGAAGCAGCAGAATTTCTGAGAATTTCAGACCACGGAGCTTCCCATAAGAGGGGTCGGACCACGGCGGAAATTACTTCCGCCGAACTGGGGTCTTCGTTTTCTTGGAAGCGGCTTTCTTGGCTACCTTCTTGACCGGCGTGGGGTTCCGCCGGACCCGCTCAACTTCTTTGAGCACCCGATCCTGATCGGCTACGGGAAGCCCCGCGAAGCTGCGGATGAGCTCGGCCAGTCGCTCGTCTTGGGCCACCAGGTAGGGAAGCGGCACCCCGAGCTCCCTGGCCATGGCTTCCAGGGTTTCAAGATCCGGCGCGTGGACGCCCTTCTCGTAGCGGTTGACCCGCGTGGAGGCCACATCTGGCGGAATGCCCATTCGGATCCCTAGCTCGGCCTGGGAAACGCCCAAGTCCTTGCGCAGCTCATTGAGGCGCTTGGCAAGGACGGCACGGACGGGGAGCTTGGGCATCGGGCTTGGGCGGTGGGGGCCCAATCAGGATGGCAAACGTCCCGTCGCTGTGATACTACGTTCAACGTAGTATTTGCAAGGCGCTTCTGGCCGGAGAGCTGGCCTTAGGCGCCTCCACGATGCCAAGGACAGGGGAGACCCATGCGCAACCTGCGTTTCATCGAGCTCGTGCTGATCGTCGGGGCCGTCGGTGGCCTTGGGTTAATGGCTCTGCGGAGTGGGGCAACGAGTTTCATCATGTTGACCCTGGTGTTAGTCGGCGCGGGCTTCCTCTACTTCTTCCTTGGCCAGCGGATGCACGACCAGTCCGTGGCCGCGGTAGCTCACGCAAATGCCAACTATTCGAGCGCGCTGGACGGCACGGCCATCTCGATTGCCTACGCCAAGAACGGTTCACGCCCTGCTCTGATGGTGAGTGCGAATGGCAAGCGCGCGAGCTACCAGCCCCAAGACCTTCGAAGCGTGGGGTTGGAGGAGGATCGCAAGGGCGTGTATCGCAATGTCCTGCTTCTGGTGCGCGACGCCGATCACCCCGAGTGGCTGATCCACTTCAAGGACACCGCCGAAGCCAAATCCTGGAAAGAACGGATCCTGCAATTCCATGAAGAGCGGGGTGGCGAATGAAAGCCTCGCTCATCGCATTTGTCCTGGCCTTGTGCCCTGTCGCGGCTCTCGCCTGCGATGCTGGTGAGCAGCAGGTCTTCTCCTGCGCGACCGCTAACGGCAAGCAGGTCGAGGTATGCCAGGCACCGCAGTCGATTCACTATGCCTATGGCGCGCCCGGCAAGCCCGCCGAGCTTCGCCTTTCCAAGACCAACGAGGTCTTCTCCTGGGAGCACTACGAGGGCGTCAGCTCAGGCGTCGAGGATGACCTCGCCTTCGACAATGGTTCGACCCGCTACCTGATCACGCATGTCGCAGATTTCGACGATCCGTCCAGGGTCGACGCAAACATCGTGGTGATGCAGCCAGGGAGCGCCAACCGATACATCGGCTGCGCTTCGGGAATCATGTTCGATGCATCCGCCATCAAGACAAAACCGCGCCCGCAGTCCGATGGAATGTCCTCGCCCTGAGGCGAGGACGAAAGCGAGCCCGGGTCAGACCCAGCCTCGCGAAGCCATGCTGGTGAAGCCCGCAGCGCTCACCACGATGTGATCGAGAAGGCGAACATCGAGAAGCATCGCGTTCGCCTGGATCCGGCTGATCCTCAACGCAGCCCGACCTATGCCGCAATGGTCGAGAGCATGGACGACGCCGTGGGCACTTTGCTCGACGCA